>Ga0181523_10002816_pt1 | contig 16395 bp, 17 predicted proteins | sample PEATcosm2014_Bin_43_FD_119752 | JGI IMG/M metagenome (GOLD analysis project Ga0181523, IMG submission 119752) | Peatland microbial communities from MTU Mesocosm Facility, Houghton, MI, USA - PEATcosm2014_Bin05_30_metaG | ecosystem: Environmental > Terrestrial > Soil > Wetlands > Peat | place...
ACCAATAACTTTTTTGTTATTTATTTTTGAAAAAATATTTTTAAAATAAAAAATTTTGAGGAAATGGGGGGGGGGGGGGGTACAAACCCAACCACAAATACTCAACCGCGCCTCAACAACAAATCTCCAGCCACAAAAATAAAGAACACCACCGAAATCACCCCATTCATAGTAAAGAACGCTGCGTTCAGCTTACTCAAATCGTCGTGCCGCACCAGCGTGTGCTCATAGAGCAACAACCCAGCCACGGCGATCACTCCGACCACCGCCAGCTTACCCAAGCCGAACGTAACAACCAGCGCGACCAGCAGCCCAAGCATCACCAGGTGAAACAAACGGGCGACGACGAGCGCATTCCTGATTCCGAGATAACGCGGCACAGAGTGCAAATCGTGGCTGCGGTCGTAGTCATGATCTTGACAAGCGTAGATCACGTCAAATCCGCCGACCCAGAACGTTACCGCGGCAGTAAGCAGCAGAATTCGCGGATCGAGTGACCCACGCACCGCGATCCAAGCCGCCGCCGGAGCAATCCCGAGCGCAAACCCGAGAAACAGATGCGACCAGCGCGTAAATCGCTTCGTATAGGAATAGAGAAGGATCACACCGAGCGCCACCGGCGAAAGCACCAGCGTCAAGCGGTTCAACTGGGAAGCGGCAAGAACAAAAACTCCGCAAGAAACTAGAACGAACGCGCCGACAAACGAAGGCGTCAGCAAACCGACCGGCAGAGCACGAGTAGCAGTGCGAGGATTGGCCGCGTCAATCGAAGCATCGGCCAGTCGATTGAACGCCATAGCCGCCGAGCGTGCCGAAACCATGGCGACTACGATCCAAGCCAGTTGCCGCCAAGCCGGCAAGCCTCCAGCCGCCAGCATGGCCCCGCAAAGCGCGAACGGGAGCGCAAGAATCGAGTGCTCCCACTTGATCATCTCCAGCGTGATCTTAAGATTTCGGAAAAAAGCCACGAGATAATTGTAAAGCAGAGATGTTTGTGGAGAGCCGGGCGTCCCGCCCGGCCGCGATGCTGATGGACGGGCGAGACGCAGTCGCTCCTCTATTCGCCGTCCACCGCCCCTTCCACCAGCGGCACAAACCGGCAACCTTCCAGAAGCGTTACCGCCGGCCGTCCGCTGACTTTCGAGATCAGTTGCAACTCCTGGCTGGAGGGCGGCCCGATCGGCACCATCATGCGTCCGCCTTCTCGCAATTGATCAAACAGCGCAGGCGGCATCTCAGCGGTTGCGGCAGAAACAAGAATGGCATCGAACGGAGCGAACTCCGCCCACCCCTGACTGCCATCGCCGACTCTGATCTTCACATTGCGATAGTGCAACCGATGCAGCGTGCTTTCCGCCAAGGCCGCCAGTTGCGCGTGACGCTCCACCGAATACACCTCGGACGAAAGCAGCGAAAGCAATGCCGTCACGTAGCCGGAACCGGTGCCGACTTCGAGGACTCGATCGCTGGCTTGAACATCGAGATGCGCGAGCATGGCAGCCACAATGTAAGGCTGCGAGATGGTTTGCTCTGCGCCGATAGGCAGCGGATGATCGTCGTAGGCGTCCTGCCGGAAAGCCTCCGGAACAAACTCATGCCGCGGCACGGCGCGCATGGCCTCGAGCACGCGACGGTCCCGGATTCCGCGCCCGGCAAGCTGCACGCGCACCATTTCTTCGCGCTGAGAAGTAGAGTCCATCAAGGCTAGGGCTAATGTCTAAATCTTTCACCACAGAGGCCGCAGAGAAACACAGAGGAAATCAAGGTAGCGTTCCCCTGTGCCCCTGTGTGCTCCCTGTGGTAAAGCGCTAGTACGGCCCGATGATTCCGCCAATATTCCGCGCAGCAGGCGCTTCGGGCCGTAACTTCTTTTCCTGTGCTGCGATCATGTCGAGATACTTGTAGGCCGACCCCGTGTTGAAGAGAACGACCTTGTCTTCAGCGCTGAAGAATCCGCTGGCCCGCAGCTTCTGATACGCAACCAGTGATGCGGCTCCCTCGGGCGCGGCGAACACGCCTTCCACACTGGCCCAGCGCCGCATCGCCGCAAGGATTTCTTCGTCCGTCGAGGCGACCGCCGTGCCCCGGCTTTTTTTCAGGATATCAAGAATCAGGTAGTCACCATACGCTTTGGGCACGCGCAGGCCGGCGGCGAAAGTTGCGGCGTCGGCCCACATTTCGGATGCGGCCTTCCCAGCTTCGAAGGCTTTCACAATCGGCGCGCAGCCCGCCGCTTGCGCGGTAATCATCTTCGGACGCTCCGGTCCGATCCAGCCCAGCTCCTCCATCTCATCGAAGGCTTTCCACATGCCGATCATGCCCACGCCGCCGCCGGTCGGATAGATGATGCCCTGCGGAAGTTTCCAGCCGAGTTGTTCGGCAACCTCGTAGCCCATGGTTTTTTTGCCTTCGACGCGGAAGGGCTCTTTGAGGGTCGAAACATCGAACCATCCTTCCTTGTCTTTGCGTTCCGTAACCATGCGCCCGCAGTCGCTGATCAGTCCGTCCACCAGCGTAACGTGCGCGCCGTAATAATCGCATTCCATGCGGTTAGCCAGAGGCACATCTTTCGGCATAAAGATGTGGGCTTCAATCCCCGCCGCCGCCGCGTAAGCGGCTAGCGCACCGCCAGCGTTTCCTGCAGAAGGAGCAGCCAACTTCTTCAGTCCATAATGTCGAGCCATGGTCACAGCAGCCGACATGCCTCGAGCCTTGAACGATCCGGTTGGATTGAGTCCTTCGTCCTTGATGAAAACGCCCGCATACTCGCGGCTCGGAAGCATAGGAGTGAACCCCTCGCCCAGCGTGACAGGATGAGCATCAGGCAGAACTTCAGCGTAACGCCACATGCTGGCCACGCGGCCAGACAAATCTTCGCGCCGCAACTTCCCCTTCAAGCCAGCAGGATCGTAGCGGACGACAAGCACGCCGCCATCTTTAGGACAAACATTCTGCGGCCGATCAGCGGAGAGATGCTCTCCGCAACGAGTGCATTCGAGGTAGGAAATTCGCATCGAGGGAAGGATAGCACTTTGGCGCTTGGCTCTTTGCTTCTAGCTGTCAGCAACCAGCTTTGACCGGAACGTTGGAACCTGGTCGGCTCCGACTTGGAGGCACCCGGACCAAAGAGAACGACCATTCCATTCTCTAACGTGGTGTTCTATCATGAGGCGCCAGACGGTAATACTCTGTCGGGCAGTCAAACTGGCAGGGCTACAGGATGCGCTGGAAAACTCTTGGACTTGTCGTACTGCTTGGGGTTGCCGGTCTGGCCCTCCTGTTCCTTCCTCTGAGGCCGATGGGGCACAAACTAGTGGTGAAGGCCTTCTTCACGAATGCCATGGGTCTCCGTGCTGGAGCACCAGTACGTTTTGCCGGAGTTGACATAGGCTCTGTAAGAAGCGTACGTGCCCAGCCCGAAGTTAAGAATTCGCCAGTAGAAGTTGTGATAGTACTTAACCCTCCATACGAACTGAAAATTCCGAACGACTCCACTGTTTTGCTCGAGACCGCGGGCGTACTAGGGGAAACCTTCGCAGACATTGACTCGTCGAGTGCCACCGGCCCGCCGATCGGAGCGAACGCTGTTCTGAAAGCCAAGCCAACTGTGCAGCTAACTACAGAACAGTTCATTGAGAAGCTGAACGAAGTCTTGTGGAAGAAAAACTGCGATTGTGATAACAAGAAGGACGCCGCCGCTGGTGCGAATATTGCGAAGAAATCTCCTTCTACGAATCCATAGCGTTCCTCAATCGTGCAATCTCTTCAGCATCTCACCAGCCCGCCGGAACCAAGGCCGCTCGCGCCGCCGCAGATAGCCGGGCATAGTAGGCTTCTTATCGAGCACCTTCTGCGCCCATTCCCGCGCCTCGGCGTTGCGTCCCTCCGAAGCCAGCGACTCCGCGAAGTTCAAATAAGTCTCCGACAACGTCGACGTGACCGTTACCCGCCGGAAGAGCGCCTCGGCCTTTTCTTTCTGTCCGGTCTGTGCGTAGGCGTGTGCGAGCAACCCGGCGGCACGCTGGAAATCGTAGTCGGGATCTTTCGCGACCACGCGCTCCAGATCAGGCAACGCGGCCGCGGCGTCGCCTAGCAGAATGGCACAAACACCCCGCCGGTAAAAGGGGTCAGGAGTATCGGCGCGGGCGGCAATCGCTTTGTCGAACGAGGCTCGCGCTGACTGGAGATTGCCGTCGTCCATATAAAGGTCGCCTAGCTCCTCATAGTTTCCGGCCGACGGATTGTCGCGAATCGCAGCTTCCAGTTCGCCAATGCGCTTGCGCCGCGGAAACACTTTGAAAGATTGTCCCAGCAGTCCAATGTCGGGAAGCGCTTCGACTAAAAGATAGATAATCGCGCCCAGCGGGCCAAGAAAGAGGATGATGAAAATCCAGTAGTTATCCGGCCGCCGCCGGATGAAGTGGACGATCGCCAGTCCCTGGAGGAGGAGACCGATGAAGCCAAAACGATAGAGAAGGTAACCTAGAAATCCCATGCGAGTCTTTGGCCTTAACTCGGCCTAACGTGAGATTACCATTTGTGGAAAATGGAGAAAGTGACTGCCGGGGAGCAAGGAGTGGGAATCGTAATGTCGATTGAGACCGATAAGCAGCAGAACGATGAGCGGCGGAACGATCGGCAGCAGAAAGACAAGAAGCAGAAAGACGAACAGCAGATCCTGGCGCTGCACGAGGCCGGAGACAGAGCTTTGATGAGCGCCGATCTCGCCGTGCTGGCCGAGATCTTCGCCGACGATTACGTGCAGTACAACGAGGCGGGCGAAGCCTTCACGAAGCAGGATGTGCTGAACAATTTTCGCACAGGGACGATTCGCTCTCCTTCGATCGTTTCGACGGGGCGAAGGATTCGTGTATTCGGCGACACCGCCGTCGTCCACGGCTCGGAATCCGACGAAATCGAAGTCGACGGAAAACGTTCCGCCGTTCGCTACGTCTACCTCGACGTGCTGCGGAAGCGCGATGGCGAGTGGAAGTTGGTAGCCTCGCAGTTGGCGCGGCCGATAGAAGAGTAGCGGGATTGTTTAGGTTTCCCCTGTGCACCTTCGTGTCCCCTGTGGTAGAGACTTTTTTTGAACCACAGTGGACACAGGGGTTCACAAGGGAAAAAGCCCAGCTTAGCTTTCGTCAGCGCGCAGCCGGTTCTGCCAGTGCGACCAGAGGAACCAGACGATCCCGGCCAGCAGAAACGCCCCGATCACGGCCTCGAATTTGTGGAAGTACTTCCCGAGCGAACGCCAGTTCTCTCCCAGCTTCATGCCAAAGTAAGCCAGCATAAAACACCAGGGCCACGATCCCAGAAAGGTATAGATATGGAATTTGCCGCGCGGCATGCGGGCAATCCCCGCCGGCAGCGCGATGAACGTGCGAATCACTGGCAGCAGCCGCGCAATGAACACGGCCATATCTCCCCAGCGCAGAAAAAAGCGGTCGGCCCAGTCCAGTTCACGGTGACCCATCAGTATCCAGCGTCCGTAGCGTTCGACCAGCGGGCGTCCGCCGTAGCAGCCGATTTCGTAGGCCACGAGCGAGCCCAGATTGCATCCGATGGCGCCCGCCGTTGCCGCCCACACCAGCTTCATCGCGCCGGCATAGACGAGGTAGCCGGCAAACGGCATGATCAGTTCGGAAGGCAGCGGAATGCAAGCCGACTCGATCGCCATGAGCAGCGCGATGCCCGCGTAGCCGGTTGCCGCTACCAGGGAATTAATGAAGACAAAAAGTAAGTAGAGGATTTTCTCAGTCATGGAAATCGGGAAATCGGGTCACAGGATGCTGTCTAGAACGTCCCGTCCTGCGTGAAGCTGAAACCTGGCAAGGTTACGCCGTCGCCCGACTTGGTGACCTTCACCTTCACCACCGGCGCATCCGGCGCGGTGACCTCGGCAGGCCGCAGCACCGCAAACTGGGAGAACACTTCGCTGTACACCTTGGTGACCAGGTGGTCCTGGCCGGTTGCATCATGACGCCAGACCTGTCCGAGTTTTATGCCCTTCACGGCCACAAGTTTTTCCTTGGTTGTCAGAACTTGGTTAACAGAGCTCAGTTCTCAGAGTACTCATCGGGCCACCAACCCGTCAATTGCAGCGAGGTTACTTTTGATCGTGCGGCCTGCCGCAAGCCAGCGACTTTGTTACCATGAACCCGCGGTTCAAGAGTCTCCAGGAGGAAACCGATGCCTCGCGGAAACGCGCCACGTCAACCCAGTCGCAGCGGACGACAGGAAGGTGCGCGCCGGGCGCAGGGTTCGCCATTCTTGATGAAGAGCGCAAAGCCAAAGCCAAATCCAAAGCCCGCTCGAAAAAAGAAAGCCCCAGCGCGCTCCGTCGCCGGCCGAGCGTCGCCGAGCGCCAGCAAGGCGTTGAAGGCTGCGGCCGGGAAAAAGAAATCCACGTCTGCATATGACCCTTTGGCCCCTGAGCGCATCCGTCAGATCATCGCCGGCCTCGACCAGCTTTATCCCAAAGCGACCTGCGCTCTCACTCACCGCAGCGCGTGGGAGCTGCTGGTGGCGACGATTCTTTCCGCCCAGTCTACCGACGTGCGGGTGAACATGGTCACGCCCGGTCTATTTGAAAAATATCCAACCGTGCAGGATTTCGCGGCGCTCGAGCCCGAACAGTTGCAGCCCGACATCTACTCGACCGGCTTCTTCCGCAACAAGGCGAAGTCAGTGGTGGGCGCGGCGCGGAAGATCGTCGCGGAGTTTGGCGGGGATGTTCCACAAACGATGGAGGAGTTGCTGACCCTCCCCGGAGTCGCTCGCAAGACCGCGAACGTCGTGCTCGGAACCTGGTTCAAGAAGAATGAAGGAGTCGTAGTCGATACGCACGTGACCCGAATTTCACGCCGCCTGGAACTGACCAGGCAGGAAGACCCAAAGAAAATCGAAGAGGACTTGATGCAGATCATTCCGCGCGAACGCTGGACGGACTTTTCTCACGAAGTGATCTGGCATGGGCGGAAGTTGTGCGTGGCGCGCGGCCCGAAGTGTGCCGATTGCGGGCTGGAGAAGCTGTGTCACGCCGCCGATAAGACGTGGTCGACGGTTGAGATTCACAAGGATGCGCAGCCCTAGCCGCCGTTGTAAAACAGTTCGACCACCGTGCAGTCGTCATTGAGCGGCGTGCCTCCGCAGAAATCGGCGACGGCCGCGAAAACATCCTCCATCGACTTACTTTTCCCTGCCACGTTCTCGAGACGCTCATTGTCAAACATATCTCCGCGGGCATTCTCAGCTTCGGTGACGCCATCGGTCACCAGGATCAACCGATCCCCCGGCCTCATCTGGCAGCGGTCGCTCGAGTACGACGCATCCGCAATGAGGCCTACGGGCAGGTTGCCGTGTGCCGGCCGGAGTACTTCATTGCCGCAGATCCACACCGGCGGAATGTGCCCGCAGTTGACGTATTCGAGATCGCCGTCGTTACGCAGTCGCGTAATGATCATGGTCGCGTATTTTTCGCCGATATGCTTGTAGGTAAAGAAGCGATTCACTGCGTCGACCACCTCCACCAGCGGCATGCCCGAAATGAGCTGCGAGTAGACCATGCCCTGAAGAATGGAAGCCAGCAACGCGGCCGAGACTCCCTTGCCGCTGACGTCGGCTAGAACCACGGCCAGCCCCTGCGGCGTGTTTACGGCTTCGAAAAAATCGCCTCCGATTTCCTTGCAAGACAGGTTGCGCCCGTTGACCCGCGCAAAAGGAACCTCGGGCAGAGTGACCGCCAACAGCCGTTGTTGAATGGATGCTGCGATCGACAGTTCCTGCTGGTAACGGCGCCCGGCTTCTTCGGCCTGTACCAGGCGCGCGTTTTCCACCAACTGAGCAGCTTCAGTCGCGATCGCACGCAGAATATCTTTGCTGACGTCGGTGATATCGCGCGAGGCAAAGCGCGAGTCTACGTAGAGCGCCCCCATCACTTCCCCACCGGCCGGCTGCTCGGCCCGCGTGGCTTGCACCAGCGGCTTGCGCAGCGGTATGCAGATCACCGTCCGCAGATCGAAGGTGACAATGCTCTTCCGTTCCTTCACATCGATATTCTGGCTGGTATCGGTGACCAGGTAATCCGAGTTCGAAGTCAGCGCGCCCTCCAGCACCGATCGAGAAATGGTCTTGTCGTCGAGCAGCGGCTCGCCCTTCGAATTGCGCCCGGCGGCAAGTGTCAGGGCCCCGTCCAGGTCGCGAAGAAAGATATACCCGCGTTCGGCGCGCGTCAGCTTGAGCGTAGCCTCGAGCAGCGTAAGCAGGATTTCATCGAGCACGCCGATGGTGTTGAGTTTGCGCGCCGCTTCCATGAACAGTGTGAGTTTTTCCAGGTCGCTCGCCTCCGGAGCAATCTGGATGCCCGAGATCTGGCTGAGAAATTCCCGCGCCGTGTTCGAGGTCGTATGCAGTGGGTGGAAGATCAGGTAGGCGATATCGCGCGCGCCAAATTCCAGCCGGTCGTTGCGTTGCAGCTTGTGCCGGTCTACCTTTTCGCCATTGACGAAGGTGCCGTGTTTGCTGCCGTTGTCCACGACAAAAAACTCGCCGTTTTCTGACACGATCGAAGCATGCTCGCGAGACACGCGCGGGTCGGCGATCACCAGGTCGCGATCCACTTTGCGACCGACGGTGTAAGGAGTGTGATTCAGCGACAGCGTCTGCTGATCATTCCCCGACACGAAGATCGCGATGGGAAAGATGCTGGAAATGCTCGAATGCGACGAGGCCGACATGTACCCTGAACTCTCCCGCGGCCGTCATGCCTTTACCCGACATGGGCTCCAAGCATTCTACGACGCGCCCGCCCTGACCGGTGCAGCAAAAGTCCTCTGATAATAATGGATCAGTATCAGGGCAGCGACTCCCACGGGAATTTGCATCGCCGTCCAGAAGGGGATAGCCCAACTTCGCTCCACCGTCTCTCGCGGCAAAATCAGGGAAAGACCGACCAGCACAATGCTCGATAGCCACGGCCAGAAGATCAGGCCCGCAGTGATTGCGAAGAGGGCGCGGTTGACGACGCCCCTCTGCCAGATCATCCGCCGGTCTTGCTCTCTGACCAGCAGCAGCACCGCTGGCAGCAGAAGCACCTGATTGTAGGGCGCGCTCATAGGTATCAGCAGGACGGTGATAGCTAGCACCAGGCTGACCGTGAAAGCGAAAGAAGCAGTATTCGCCGCTTGGCGGCGCTCTCGCCAGCAAACCCTCATCATGGCCGCAAGCGCCAGAAGTTCGAGCGCCCAACTCCATGGGAAGCCAATCGATGGGGTGCCAATGGACGGAGCGCCAATCAACGTGTCCAGCACCGACATCGCCCCGGTGTAGCGCTTATACTCGTGGACCGCGTGCCAGAACCGTGGAATCCACTGCGGCAGGTACCACTCCGAGGCAGCACACAGGATAGCCATAGTCAACAGGTACGAGGCCGCCCAGCGATAGCGGCGGCGCCAGTCGGCCACAGTCCAGATGGCGAGCCAAGCCAGTAACAGCAGCACAAGTTGTGGTTTAATGCTCGCCAAAGCCAGCAGAAATCCGGCGGCGACCGCGTAATCGGCTACAAGAAGCGCAATCGCAATGGCCACGAGCCCGGCAACCAACAGGCTCATCTGTTCCAGCTTCAACCCTTGCATTACGGTCAGGCTGCCCAGAGTCAGCGCCAGCAGGCTGACCTGGGTCCACAACGTCGCCGGCCACCACAAGACCCGTAGCCAGAGCAGCGTGCTGGCCGAGGTGAGAGCAAGCAGTATCCAAAAGAATCCGCTCTTGACGATCCCGAAAGGCAATCCAATAGTCGGAGCAAGCCAGAAGACCACATAGACCGGATAGGCAAACCCCTCCTCATCGCGCGGGTCACCCGGCCGAGAAGGATCGAGCGGACGACCGTAGTAGCCGGCTTGAATTTCGCGAGAGACTTCCGCGCTGTAGGGATCGCGTCCACGCAGCAGAAGCTCTCGCGCCCCGAGCCAGCGAGGATAAAGATCGGAAAGATTGCCCCGCGGCCGGCCGTGCGCGGCCGCGTCGGAGACCTGATACGGAATCAGCACGCGATAGCCATACAGCCACACGCCCGCTGCGCAGAGCACAGCCGCCAGAACCAGCCAAAGCGCCTTATCGGAAATGCCAGGTCTCATCGCGAAATCTGAGAATCTGGATCTTACAACGCTTCGTGAACATTTCCGGCTCAATCACCGAGCTACGTGGCTCCCGCCGGAAGCCCCGCATCCCCGCACCCATACTTCCAGCAGATCCAACCCACCACCGGAATCCACCACCAGGGAGTCAGCCATGGCCAGATCCACGACCCCACGAAGAGGACGGCGTACACCACGACGAACAGGGACGCATCCACGCGCATCTCCGATCGCGTCTCCGCCCCGGGCGCCGAGAATAGCATGAGCACGACCGGCAGCAGCAGTGTCAGGTCATGGATGACTGCATGATAGCCAACCAGAATGCACGTCACGCTTGCCACTGCGAAGACGAAGCGAGTGTCGGTTGCTCGCCTACCAACCTGCCACAACACGATCCCGAGCGCGGACGCCGCACACACAATCGCCGCCACGGTGACGAAGCTTTCACCGCTTCCGCCACTCTTTCCCGCAAGTTCGGCAATTAATCCAATCAATCCGCGGAGGGTTGGCATTGCCGCGATCGGTGTGCCGCCTGCGCCATGATTCTCCACATAAACAACGGCGTGCCCGTAGTCAACTATCCCATGCCATCCCGTCATCATCGCCCAGATGGCCAGCAGCACCGCCGCCATTGGACAAAGCCCCAACCACAGTCGCGGCCGTCGCACCACCAAGATCAGCGCCAGCGGAAGCACCAGATGGAACTTGAACAACCCGCATCCGAGCGCTGCACCCGCCAAAACAACGCGGCCCCTCGCCAGCAAAAACACGCTTAGAGTCACCAGCAGCAGAAGCAGAACCGAATCCTGCCCTTGAATCAATGCCCTCACAGCCGGCGCGAAGGCGGTCACACTCAAAATCAAAAACCGCGGACTGAGTCGCTCCGTTTCCGCGAATGTCTTCCTGAGCATCACCAGACTCAGTATCATCATGACGACATTCAGGAAGGTCCAAACCACATACGCCGGAAGGTAACTCAGGTATGTCAAAGGCACGAACAGCAGTTCCTCAAACGGAGGGTGTAAATCGTGCAGTTGCGCCGCCTGGCCCGCGCGGACCATCTCGGCTCCGCGGTAAAACGCGGTGAAATCCTGGCATCCATTTCGCAGGGACCCAACCAGGTGCGGCGCGCCGACGAATCTAAGCAACGTCAGCGCCAGAAGAAAGATGCCCGCCAGTCGTTCCTTGCTTCGATTAAGTTCGGCTGACGTCATGCGGAGTCTTCCAGGACGTCCCCGATTCTATAATTGCCGGGTCCAACCTTCATGATCCCTCTTGCCGACACTCGCCTGCGGTTCGCCGCGATCCTCTGCTTCGGTCTGCTGGCCATGACCGCCCCATCCCGATTCTGCTCATTGCAGAGCGGACAGCAAGCCCGCTCATGTTACAACTGATGGCGCGAAAGGCTCTTTCGACGATGCCTCCCATGCGATGGAGAATCGCGGTTGCCGTAATAATCGGCCTGGCGAGCGGACTTTTTTGCTGGTTCCTGATGAAACGCCTGCACCAGGACTCGGCCGATTTGAGATGGGCCATTCACGCGGCACAGCGACTCCTCGCCCACCAGAACCCCTACGATACTCCGCTTGAGCAGTATCCGATGACTGCGGCTTTTTTTGTTTTGCCTCTGGTGAGCCTAAAACCGGAAGCCGCTGCCGGCCTCTTCTACGGAATCGGCTCCGCTCTCCTGGCCTTCGGTCTTACGCGACAGCGATATGAGCGCTTGTTCATATTTCTGGCATATCCATATTGGGCCGCTATGCTCACGGTGCAGTGGTCCCCGATCATTACGGCCAGCGCGTTCTTCCCGCTTCTTCTGCCAGTGACCATGGCAAAACCACAGATCGGGTTGCCGGTGTTCCTCACCCATGCGAACCGGCGCGGCATACTGGCATGCTTGGCGGTCGGAGTCATGAGTCTTCTGCTCATGCCGAAATGGCCGCTGCTCTGGCTCGGCCAGTTGGGGAACTACCAGCATTTCATCCCCCTTCTGGTTTTGCCCGGACCACTTCTCCTGCTCGCCCTGCTACGTTATCGCGATCGCGACGCGATCCTGCTCCTTCTGGCTGCTCTGGTGCCGCAGCGCTGGTTTTTTGACAGTTTTATTCTTTGGCTCATCCCCAAATCGCGCCGCGAAATTCTGGCCACCGTTTTCTTCAGTTGGGGCGTAGGCATCTGGCGGTGGTATCACGTGCCGCACAGTATGCGCCAAGTGGGGCTTTGGAGCATTCTCGGCCTTTACTTTCCAATGCTGATTGTCATACTGATTCGTGGGCGTCGCATCCAGATTCCCTTGTCCGGCTCCATCAAGAGTAGGGACTGAGTGACACGCCCAAGAGCGGAATTTTGCGAAGCTGATTCTATAATTGCCACCAACGTCCACGATGAAGATTCATGAAATTTAGCCGTGCGAACTTCTTTGGCGTCGTCCTGCTATTCGGTCTGCTGGCCATGACCGCCCGCAGTGCTACCGATCCGGATCTCTGGTGGCATCTCCGCACCGGGCAATGGATCGTCGAAACCGGCCACGTTCCGCATTCCGACCCTTTTTCCTTCACCCGTGCCGGGCATGCCTGGGTGTCGCATGAATGGCTGTCGGAGGTCGTGTTTTACGAGCTCTGGAAGCACGCTGGCCCCCCTGCCTTGATCGTGTTCTCCGCGATCATTACCACGGCTGGATTCATGCTGCTCTATCTGCGCTGTCTTCTCGGTGGAGCAAAGCCGCATTGGGCCGCCGCCACTGCGCTTGGCGCTCTGGCTGCCGCTCCTTCATGGGGTGTCCGGCCGCAGATGTTCACCTTTACCTTGGCTAGCCTTCTCCTATGGCTGATCGAAGCGGGCGAAGTTCATCCCAAACTTCTGCTTTGGATACCGCCGCTCTTTCTCCTCTGGCTGAATCTGCACGCCGGATTCGCGCTCGGCCCCGCGCTGTTGCTGGCCTATGGTGCCGGCCTGATTATGGAGACTGCCCTCGGCAACACACCCTGGCAGCAGGCGAGGCCCATCCTCCTGCGGGTACTGCTGCTTCTCCTCGCTTGTCTGGCACTTGTGCCTCTCAACCCCAGCGGCACTCAACTCTATCGTTATCCGCTCGATACTTTACGCTCGTCCGGGATGCGCTCCCTGATTGGCGAATGGCACTCCCCGGACTTTCATGCGTCGATGTATCGTCCACTCTTGCTGGTATGGCTGCTGCTTCTGACCGCACTCGCCAGTTCCCGGTCGCGGCCCCGGGGGCGCGTGCTCGTTCCCCTCATCCTTCTTTCTTTCGCCGCGCTGGACGCCGTCCGCCACGTTCCGATTTTCGTTTTGCTGGCGATACCGGTAATCGCCGCGGCCCTCCCGGCTTCAGCCCTAGCGGTCTCCGATCGACGTCCTGACGCCTCGCGGTTCCGGCCGTTTTTCAACGGGGCGGTTGTTATTCTGTTCGCTGTATTTACCTTGGTGAAGTGGGTAAGTCTGGCCCGCAACCAGGATACCCGCGAGGCCGAACGGTTTCCCCAACCAGCGGTTGCGTTCCTGCGGACTACGTCGCCCAATCCCGCAAAATCTTCGACTAACATCTTTGTTTACTATGACTGGGGAGGCTATGCGATCTGGAAGCTCTATCCCGAGTATCGCGTATTCGCGGACGGCCGCGCCGACCTCTATGCCGACGACCTCCTCCGCCAGTCGATTAAGACCGCAGTCGAACTCCGCCCCGGTTGGCGAGATATTCTTGACCGCTGGAAGGTGGAGGTGGTGCTGGTGCCTCCTTCCTGCGCGCTCGCTCAAGCCCTGCTTCTCGACCCCAATTGGCACGCTGAATTCCGCGACTCGAAGGCAATTGTCCTGTTCCGGAAGCACCCCATCCCGCCGAAAATTTGACGTTATCGAAAGAAGCGCCAAAGGGGCAAGAAAGTGAAAAAATGTTTCCCAGAGCCATCCGAATCTGCGAAACTAAGGCGCATAGTGGAACTGGTTCCCGGTTCGAACTTTCTAAGCGCAAGCGGGAAGGAGTCTAGGATGAAGGAACTGGCTAAACTCTTGTGGCGCAACGAGGAAGGACAGGATGTCGCAGAATACGCTGTGATGCTGGCCGTAATTCTGGTGATCGTTATTGGCACCGTTCAGCTGATCGGCAGCAACGCCAACAACGTGTTCTCGCAGGTGGCGAGCTCGCTCCAGTAGGCCGCCACGCGGAAATTGCCCTGGCAACAAATGAGTCGTCCGGACTTGTTCCGGAAGGAGAAGAATGAACCGAAGCCGTTTGTTGATGATCGGAGGTCTGGCGCTGGCAGTTGGCCTGCTCGTCGCCTTTACCGTCTATAACCGGCTGCGGAACTTTACGGGTTCAACCAGCAATGAGCCTGTGGTGCAGGTCGCGGTGGCCGCCCGCGATATTCAAGTCGGGGTCAAATTGGCAGCCGACGATGTCCACGTGGTTAAAATGCCGCAATCGGCCGCGCCTCCGGCATACTTCTCCGGAACATCGAAGATCGTGGGCCGCGGCGCGATTCTGCCGATCAGTAAGGGCGATTTTATTTTGCCCACCAAGCTGGCGGCAATGAACGCCGGTGCCGGTCTGCCCTCGCTGATCCCGACGGGAATGCGCGCGGTTTCGGTGCGCGTCAACGATGTGGTTTCGGTGGCGGGCTTCGTGCAACCGGGCACGCGCGTTGACGTGCTGGCCACCGGTGATCAAGGCACCGGCAACGACCGTCAAACCACCACCGTCCTCGAAAACGTCGCCGTCATCGCCGTGGGCAAGAGTTTGGACCGCAATGCTTCCGCGGATGCGCAAACCGCCCCCGTGATTACACTCCTGGTTTCTCCAGATGACGCGCAGAAGCTGGCGCTGGTTTCGCAAGAAGGACGAATTCAGCTGTCGTTGCGCAATCCGCTCGACACAAAAATAGGAGGCATCGGGGCTACCCGGACTAGTTCGCTCTACCCGGGCGGGACACCGCTGGCAACCGCGCCTAAGCCCAAAGCGCACAAGGTGGCAATGACAAAACTTCCGGCGCCTCCACCAGGAACTTATCAGGTAGAGATGATTCGCGGCAGCAAACGGGATGAAACCAAGTTTGAAGAAAACCAGTGATTTTGAGCCGTCGATACCGCAACCATTCGCATCCGCTCATCGCCTCGATGGATTTGCCCGTGCATCCTCGCAGAGGTCCGAATTCATGAAAGCTCTTACGCTCGCCGCGGCGGTCTTGCTTCTCGGTGCGACAACGATACTCGCAACCGGAGTGTTCGCGCACGCCGCGGCTCCCGAAGACAAAGCGCAGTCCGCTCCGGCAACCGCTTCTTCTCAGAACCAGAATTCCCCGAATCAGAATTCTCCGAATCAGGATAATGCGCCCGCCCCGCAATCCTCCACCAGCACCTCTACCTCCGGCCAGAGCGTTACCCCGGGTGCAGCTCCCTTGCGCGTGATGGTGGGTAAGTCCCTCCTGATTAACACCACAGAACGCCTGAAGCGTGTCTCCGTAACCGACCCCACGGTGGCGGATGCGTTGGTCGTCACGCCAACCCAGGTGCTGGTCAATGGACTCGCTCCGGGCGAAGTTTCGCTGCTGATCTGGGATGAACTGGAGCGCTCTCGCAGTTTCGATCTTCGCGTGGATGTCGATATCACCGCCGCCACGGAGGAAATGCATCGCCTGTTCCCCAACGAGCAGATCAACGTGACCCCTTCGCGTTCTGCCATTGTTCTCTCCGGCCACGTAACTACCGAGGACGTCGCCAAGCATGCCGGTGCGCTGGCCTCCGCGTATTCCAAGAATGTCGTGAACGTGTTGACGTTTGGCCCAGTCGGGGCGGAAGAAGTTCTGCTGGAAGTGAAGTTTGCGGAAGTCGATCGCACCGCCATGACCCAGATGGGCATCAACCTGTTTTCTACCGGCGCTGGAAACACCATCGGCACCATAGGTACCGGCCAGTTCGGCGGAATCACCGGCATCGGGAACATCAACGATCAGGGAACGGGCAACCCATCTACCACGACGGCCACCATAACGAACACACTCAACATGTTTTTCTTTAACCCTCAGGTCCATCTGGGTGCGGTGATTGAGGCGCTCAAGACGCAAAATCTCTTGCAGATTCTGGCCGAGCCCAACCTGATCGCGGTCAATGGCAAGGAAGCCAGTTTTCTGGCCGGAGGAGAATTTCCCTTTCCGGTCGCGCAGCAAAACGCCAGCGGAATCGCCACCGTCACCATTCAGTTTCGCGAGTTTGGCGTGCGCTTGAAGTTCACTCCCGTGATCCAGCC
>Ga0181523_10002820_pt1 | contig 16380 bp, 18 predicted proteins | sample PEATcosm2014_Bin_43_FD_119752 | JGI IMG/M metagenome (GOLD analysis project Ga0181523, IMG submission 119752) | Peatland microbial communities from MTU Mesocosm Facility, Houghton, MI, USA - PEATcosm2014_Bin05_30_metaG | ecosystem: Environmental > Terrestrial > Soil > Wetlands > Peat | place...
CGATTGGTAAAAGCGGCGGAAGACCTGCTTGAAGGTGTCGTCGTAACCTTCGCTGTGGCCGCCGGGAAGATCGGCATAGGGACGCGCGGCTTCCTTGAGCAACGACGGATCCTTGATGATGATTTCATTGGGCGTGTTGCGGTGGCCGATCCACAGCTCATCGGGCCGCTCCTGGTTCCATGCGACGCCCGCCTTGCTGCCGAAGATCTCGATGCTGAGCCCGTTCTTGCGGCCGGCCGATACCTGGCTCACGGTGAAAGCGCCGCGCGTGCGATCGCCCATGCGGAAGATGACGCCGCCGTAATCTTCGGTGTCGATGGGCACCTCCTGGTAGTCCTCGGGCGCCAGCGTTTTCCCGGCGAAGGTCTCGACCGGCCCCTTGGGGCGCTTGCGCGTCTTGTGGAAGGTCTGGATGTCCGCGCATAGCGAAGTGATGCGCGAGCCGGTTACATGCTCGGCCATGTCGCAGAAGTGCGACCCGATGTCGGCCAGGCACCGCGAGCGGCCGTTAGCCTTCGAATCCAGGCGCCAGTTCCAATCGGTATCGTAGAGCAGCCAATCCTGCGAATAAGTGCCCTGCACTACCAGGATTTCGCCCAGGTCGCCCGCTTCGTGCATGCGGCGCATCTGCTGCACTTGCGGATAGAAGCGGAGATTGTGGAAAGTGCAATTGCGGCGGCCGGTCTGGCGGGCGAGCGCAACCAGTTGGGCAGCGTCTTCGACCGAAGTCGCCAGCGGCTTCTCGCAAAGAACATGCTTGCCGGCATGGAGCGCGTCGCGGACCATGGGGAAGTGCAGGACGTTGGGCGTGCACACATGGACGGCGTCCACGGCCGGGTCTTCCAGGATCTTGTGATAGTCGGAGTCGGTCTTGTCGACGTGAAACTCATCGCCCAATTTCCTGGCCTTTTCGGCGTTGCTCTCGCCGATGGCATAGACGTGGACGAAGCCGAGGCGGCGAATGCCTTCCAGGTGGACGCGGCCAACGAAGCCGGTGCCGAAAACTGCGGTTCTGAAACGGTGCATGATGGTCTCTAATCTAACGCAATTGCTGTTAGATTGGTAATTGCGAGAGAGACGCCGCGAGAGAGGCGCTGCGAGGGAGGCGCCGCGCGGGGCGACTCGCGCTATGAGCGTGCGCAGGGCACGCGGGGACCATGCTGGTCAGGATTCGGTTCGGCAAGGGGTTGCGCGTAGGCAAGGCACGCCGCAGGAACAAGCGGATGGCGTTGGCGGTATCCGCATTGTTGACGCCGGGTGCGTTTCTGGCGTCGGTGCTGGCGTTGTGGCGCATCGCCGCGGATCTGAATTGGACCGGCAAGTTCGCCATCGCCTCCGGCATGTTCTCCCACTGGCAGGTGTGGATGGTGCTCGCGGTGCTGTTGCAGGTGTGCTCCCGCATGCTGGCGCGCTACGGCAAGCGCGATGACGACAAGCGATCCATGACAGCTTGAGCGGGGCGCGGTAACTCATCTGTTATTCTGGACACTGAGAGATCGCCATGGCTCGCTACGCCCGGTACTCGTCCGCCAACATTTTCATCCATGACTATTTCCCGCCCGGCGTGAAGTGGCTGTTGATTTCCAACACTGTCATTTGCGTGCTGACCTTCTTGTGCCCCTTCCAACTGCAGCGGAACATCATGCTGGTGCTGGCGCTTTCGGCGCAGGCCGCGGTCAAGAGCCTGTTCGTGTGGCAGCTTGTCACCTACATGTTTCTGCACTCCACTCTGACGCCCTGGCACTTGATATTCAACATGCTCACGCTATGGTTCTTCGGGTCGCAGCTCGAACGCGACTGGGGCACGCGCCGCTTCCTGAAGTATTACTTCTACTGCGGGATTGCGGCGGGCGTGTGCGTCCTGGTGGTCAACATTCTGCTGGGCTACTGGGGCACGATCACGCTGGGAGCCAGCGGGGCCATCTTCGGAGTTCTGGTGGCATTCGCCGTGATGTACCCCGACCAGATCGTGTTGTTTATCATCTTCCCGATCAAGGCCAAATACCTGGTGATGATATTAGTGGCCGTCGAGCTGTGGTTCACCTTGGGGCCGAATACCGGCGTCAGCACCATCGCCCACTTGGGCGGCGCGGCTTTCGGTTTCGTGTATCTGAAGCGAGGGCTGCCGTGGTTGCCGATGCCCGATGTCGGCGGCGCGTATCGTCAGTGGAAACTCCAGCGCGCGAAGAGGAAGTTCCAGACCTTCATGAAGAAGCGCGACGGCCGCGGGCCGTGGGTGAATTGAGGACTTCGTAGCAACTGCGCAGGGACCGCTCCCTTTGGTCGCGGCTCCGTTATGTCTACTGTACGCTGATTGTCGCCGTGTTGCTCAGCACTCCGCCCGCCGAAATCTGCACCGGATAGTCGCCGGCAGCAAGCTGGGGCACCACCAGGTTCACCTGATCGAGGCCCGCGTAGTCGGGCGCCAGGCCGGCGAACAGAACCGTGGCCGGCTGGCCGCCAATGGTCGCGGTCACCGCGGCGTTGGCCCATGAGAGAGTGACGGCCGATGCCGCCGCACCGGCAACCACTGGCGGGTTGACCGCTCCCAGGCCAGTCACAAAGACTGCGATGGCGCTGGCCGGCGCGGCTGCATTGACCGAGCTATTGACGGAGTAGTCCTGATTCAGCGCCGCCGCGCGGCCTTGCGGGAGCAGAAATATTCCCGGGGCGGTGTTGTGTACCGGCACGCTGCTCGCGCCCGTCTGTACGGCGTTGGCAAGCACAGTGACAGCGGCGTTCGAAGATATGTCGAACGGGACCTGGAAGTTGATTTGATTGGGGCCGGCATAGAAGAGAGGCGCCGCCTCGCCGTTGACATCAACCGAAGCACCGCCCAGCAGGGCTGGCAAAGGATACAGGCCGGCAACCCCGATCGACGGCGCCAGCCCGGATCCGTATAGCGACGCAATCGAGCCGGGCGCGACGGCGGTTGCATCTCCACTCGCGGCATTGGCGACGGCGGTGGCGACGCCGGAGAGCAGGCCGTAAACCGCCAGCGAGCTTTCGGTGCCCGCATAAACTTTGCCGTTGACCACCGTGGGGACGGAAAACTTCACCGTGGCGCCCAGGCTGTCCCTGGTCGCGTTCTGGTTGCTGTTATACAGCTCGGCCGCGAGATTGGAGGCGTCATACGCATGCAGGATGCCGGAAGGATCCAGCATCCAGACGATGCCGTTCGCGGTGCCGTTGGCCGAGATAGTGGGGACGCAGCCGGGATAGCCGAACTGGGCTGCCGAATGCGAGGCCGGGCTGGTGGCCATCGCGGCGCCGGAGATGGGAAACGCCTTCAGGCTGTCGCCCGCGCCGCAGAAGTAGACCGTCTTGTTGTAGTAGGCCGGATTGCCGAACAGGCCGCCAATCGCTCCCGGCAGTGACTGCACGATCTGGCTGTCCGATCCCGCCTGCACCTTGCCCAGGTTGTCGCGGTCCAGCAGGTAAATCCGCCCCTCCTTGCCCGCGCCCACCATCAAGTGAGGATGTTCGGTGGATCCGGCCTCGTCCCCCAGCAGGGCCACTCCAGCCGAACCCACATCGAGATCGGCCGCATTGAGGCTGGCGTAATTGAAGGGGGTGAAGTAGTCGGCCAGCGTCAGGCCGCCGCTGGTGGAAAGTTTGAGGTAACTCTCGCCGACGTCCGGCCCGGCGCCCCCGGAGTCGAACGTGCCATTGCCGCCCACCAGGTAGATGTTGCCCGCGGCATCCAGCGCGGGCGCCGCGCCGCCGGCCCAAAATGAAGCCTCATCGCCGTTGGGCGTGTTGTTGTACACCGCGGTCTGGCTGAGCGACTTCGCATCGTACGCAATCAGCCAGCCGTGATACGGGGAGATGTCGCAATGCGAAGCCCATGCCGTGTACACAGTGCCGTTCCACAGCACCAGGCCGGCACGCTGTTTGTAGGCCTTTGGATTGAAGACGACCGTGGTTCCACCCTCGCCGGTGCCCGGCACCGATGCCTGAACCGCCACCGGACTTCCCGGCTTCTCCGCGCCGGTCGCAACATCCAGAGCGTGCAAGCGCTGCACATACTCAGTTCCGTTGGCGGAGGTCTCTTTGGTCATGGCGACCACGTAGATGGTGCCGCTCTGCGGATCGATCACTGGCGTGCTGGTGATCCCCAACTCGGGGACGATCTGATCGCAACCGGTGTCCTGGTACGGCACGGTGGTGACGCCTGAGCTTGGGTTGATGAAGCTAACCTGCCACAGAGGCGCGCTGTTCGAGCCCGCGTTGCTGTCGGCGTCGAACGCGTACACGGAATCGTGCTCGGTGGCGACATAGACCACGTCGTGAATCCCTTTCTGCGGGAGGGTCACGTTGGGTAGATAGAGCGGCTGTCCATAGATGTAGCCGTCCACCGGGAAAGAGAACAGCTTGCCGAACTGACTGGCCGTGACGTTCGCCTTCGTCAGCACGGATTCGCTGAGGTTGGCTCCCGCGCGGGAAGTATCGTATTGATACGTAAGCACGCTCACTTGCGCGGAGAGCGGAAGCGCTGCCAGGCAGGCGCACACTTGGGTTTGGAAACGGGAAAGCCCCATGACGTACAGTCCCCCCTTTTGCCTAATCGTAGCAGGAGCGTCACCCACTCAGAAGCTGGCGCAAGCCGTGGGCGCGGCGTTTGCTGGCGACGAACTGCTGATCGTTGCTGAGCGTGATCAGCCAGCGCTGGCTGCTGAGCGCGCTCATCTTGCGGACGTGATCCACGTTGATAAGCGTGTTGCGGTGGACGCGCTGGAAGCTGGAGGGGCTTAGCCGCAGTTCGATGCCTTTCAGCGTCTGCGTAGCCAGGTACTTTTTTCGGGCGGTGACGATCCACACCAGGTCGCCTTCGGCTTGAAACGCGAAGATCTCGGAGGCGTCGAGGAGAAAATACTCGTCGCCAACCTTGCCGACGATCTTCCGCGGACGCGGCCCCGCGGCGGGCGCCGCAACTTCCTGAAGCTGCGCCAGCCGTTCCACCGCCTGGCGGCCGCTGACACGGCTGGCCCGCTCGACGGCTTGCCGCAACCGCTCCTGCCCCACCGGCTTGAGCAGGTAGTCGATGGCGCCCGCCTCGAACGCCTCAATCGCGTAGCTGTCATAGGCGGTGACAATCACAATCACCGGCATGTGGGATCCGCGCCGGATCGCGTTGACCACTTCGAACCCGCTCATGGCCGGCATTTGCAGGTCGAGCAAAACCAGATCGGGCTTGTGGCGAGCAATCTGGTCGAGCGCCTTGGCGCCGTTGTCGGCTTCGCCAATCACTTCCACGCCATCGATCAATTCCAGTTCCTCGCGCAGCACCTGGCGGGCGATTGGCTCGTCATCGACGATTAACGTTCTCAGTTGCATGTGCGCTTCGGAGCCGCGACCAAAGGGAGCGGTCTATTTGATGACAAACGCTTACCGAACAATTTTCACATGAGCGGCGGTGGGGATGGAAAGCTCGGCGGAAGTCATGCCGGGGTTGAAGGCGAGACGCAGACCGGCGGCAGGGCCGTAGCAGATTTCGAGCCTGCGCCGCAAATTGTCGAGGCCCACCCCTGTGCCCGGACTGCCCGCGGCGTCGCCGGAAGAGCTGTTTTCTACCTGGATGCGCATTTGGCCGCCCTCGATCTCGCCATGGATGCGAACGTAGCCAGGCTCGGTGCTGAGGGCTACGCCGTGCCGGATCGCGTTTTCCACCAGCGGCTCGACCGATAACGCGGGGATGGGAACGTCGAGAAGCGCCGCGGCCACGTCGATCTCCACCTTCAGCCGGCTGCCCAACCGCGACTGCTCCACCTCCAGATAAGCCCGCACGATTTGCATTTCCTGTGCCAGCGGCACGAAAGTCTTTTCCGATTGCAGGAAGTAGCGGAAAATCTCGGCCAGGTTGAGCACCATGCGGCGGGCGCGCGCGGCTTCGCGCGGTATGGTGCCGTACACGGCGTTGAGGGCGTTGAACAGAAAATGCGGATTGATTTGCGATTGCAAGGCGCGCAACTCGCCTTGCGAAACCAGCCGCTCCATTTCCCGGCGGTGCAGCGATTCCACCTTTTCGGAGATTTCGATCGCGGCGCGCGCCAACAATCGCAAGTCTTCGCTCAGGTAGCGCCGTCCGCCCTCGCGGCGGCCGAGCAGGATCAACTTGGAACTGCCCGCGCCGAGCCGCACCGGGACCACCGTTTCCGCCCAGTCCCACCGTCGCAGCGATGATGCGTCAACCATGGCGCTCGCCGGCGCTGGGGCGTGCAGGTTTTCCACGCTGGCGATCTCCGGCCCGCCCACGATCGCGTGTTGGGGCGTTCGCACGGCATCGGCCATGGCGGAGGCGGACCACTCGAGCAGCGGATCTTCCGCGGTGAACGGCGGGGCATCCTTGATGCGGGCGGCCAGCCCGGCCACGCGGCTCTGCCGGAAAACCACCCCCGTCAGCCACGCCTGCACCAGGTTGCGCAGCCAGGCGAAGAACACCAGAATCAGGCAGACGCTGACCAGCAGTGCGGCTTCGTGCAGCGGATCGGCAATCCGCTCCACCAGCAACAGGCGGAAAGCGGCGGCGATCACCAGCAGCGTCAGAATGCCGGCCAGCAGCGCGTTGGCCAGGAAACGGATGAAGGCATCCAGCAGCACGAAGCGATAATCTTGCAGCAGGACGAACAAGGCCAGCGGAATGCCCGCGTGATGCACCACCAGTTCGCTAGCCCAAGCCTGGCTGCCGTGGCCCACGCCAAAATGGACGAATGACATGGCAAACAAAGCCAGGCACATGGCGGCCAGGATTCGGATTCCGCCCGGCCGCCGGCTGTAGGCCGCGCTGGCGACCGCCAGGCCGGTAAGCAACAGGAAGCCGATGGTGGTCACCAGCAGCGCGGCCTCATGCCAGAGAGCGGCGTTGCCTCGTATCTCGACGAAATGCATGGCCGACGCGATCGCCCCGAGCGCATAGCCGGCGATCACCAGGCCGCGGCTTCGGCCGCCCAGCGAGATATGCAGTAACACCGCCGGCAGCAAGGTGAGGGTGGAAAAGCTCGAAGCCACCAGGACACCTTCGACCGCGGCGGGCAGGCCCGGCCAGGTCAGCACCACCAGCGATCCCAGGTTCCACAGCAGCGACAGCGCCGCCGCCAGGGCCGGCAGGTAGCGCCCGCGCGAACCGGACCACCCGCGGCCGCTGTATAGCAGGACCAGAAAAATCGCGAAGATCAACGCACCGGCCGCGTGACCCAGAATGTTGATGAGAAGAGGTTGGTCCAATCCAGGCATGGCGCGCAGTCTTGCACCTTCATCCTAGATCAATCGTGTCCACCTAAGTCGTGGCGCAGGCTGTCAAGCCTGAAGAGCCGGGAGTCGTCTCGGCTTTTCCTAACCGCAGGCAGTCATAAGCTGCCGGCCGCGTGCGCCGGCGGTGCGGAACTCATGGCTGGCGATGCAGACGAAGATCCAACCGGGTGCGCGCCATGCGGGTTTGGCCTTAACGGTCCACTGCAACGCCGTGACTCCGCCCAGCGCAACCGGCCAGGCAATCGCGAGATCCAACTCGGCCACCCGGGACGGGAGTTCTTCTTGCGTGCGAAGCCGCAACGCGCGACTGCTGATTTCGATGGTTTCTCCAACGCCCGTTTGCACCAGACGGTCGTTCGCAAAGGCCTGGTATTGAAACGCGAGCTTGATGGGATACCACCTGCCCACGGAAATGTTCGGGGAGACCCGGGAGCGAACACTCTGGCTGGCGGTGGGCCAATCGCTTTTCTCGCTGAAGCTCATGGTGGATAGTGAGCGCCGGGTGCGGATCGTTACAGTAGCCATGCCGTGGGCGATGGTTGGGGTTCGGCGTAGTTGTCTACTATACTGAACAGGATACAGGCGGAACAGGTTGGAATTTCACATTTTTGACGCAGCTTACGTGGACCGCTTGACGCGAGGCGATCCGGATACCGAACTGCATTTCAGCAGCTACTTCGGCCGGTTGCTCACTTCCAAGCTGAGGGTGCGCAGAATCGCGCCGCAAATGGCCGAGGATGTGCGCCAGGAGACCTTTCTGCGCGTGCTGCGGACCCTGCGCCAGGGACAAGGTGTAACGCAGCCGGAGGCTTTCGGCGCGTTCGTCAGCGCGGTGTGCAACAACGTACTGCTGGAGACCATGGCCAAGGAGTCGAAGCACCCGCCGATTCCGGAGAACGCGCCAGAACCGGCCGATGAGCGGGTGGACCTGGACGCATCGCTGATCACCGAACAGCGCAAGCGCGCGGTGGCGCGGATTCTGGATGCGCTCCCGGCCAAGGACCGCGAGGTCCTGCGCATGGTGTTCCTGGAGGAAGCCGATCGCCAGGAAGTCTCCCGGCGTCTCGGCGTGAGCGCCGAATATCTGCGGGTCCTGCTGCACCGCGCCAAGACCAAGTTCGAGGAAGAGTTCACGCGCACGCGCGGCGACTTCCTCCGTACGCTGGCTTTCTTTGCCTTCGCCGCGGCGTAGAAGCGCGTGAAAACGTCATTCCCAGCCACAGATGAACACAGATAAACACAGATCAAATCAAGGCATGTCTATATCTGTGTTCATCCGTGTTCATCTGTGGCTAATGTTTTTGGCCCTTCCGCTCGGCAAGCGCAAACGCGGCTTACCGGACCCCCTGTGGTAATCTGGGAATTCCCGACGATGGCGCAGACCAGGACTCTCCCACGCATATGTATCGCGCTGGGCCTGCCGGACGTTCCGAGCTTGCTCGCCCACGCCCGTCACGAAGCCGAGTCGGGCGAGACGTTCCTGGAGTTTCGTCTCGACTTCCTCGACCATCCCGCCGAGGGCGCCACCGCCATCCGCGGCTTTCTCGAAAAATTCCCCGATACCCTGATCCTGGCCACCTGCCGGCGCCACCAGAATCATGGAAAGTTCAACGGCAGCATCGAGGATCAGATGGCGGTGCTCGATGAGGCCGTGCGTTGCGGCGCGCAGGCGGTGGATGTCGAAATCGAAAGCGCCGAGGCCGCGCAGGAACGCCTGCACCAGTTTCGCGGCCGCGCCCAGGTCATCGTCTCGTACCACAACTTCGAGGCCACGCCGGCTCTGGATACCGTGGTGGCGCGCATGATGCGGGTGACGGCGGACGGATACAAGATCGTCACCACCGCGCGCAAACCCTCCGACAACGTGCGTGTGCTGGCGGCGGCCCGCGCGCTTCCCAAACACAAAATGGTGGTGCTGGCGATGGGCGAGCTGGGCTTTCCCACGCGCGTGCTGTCGCCGGTATTTGGCGGCGCCTTCACCTACGCCTCGCCGCTGGTGGCCGAAGGCACCGCGGCGGGCCAGGTCAGCGGGCACCATCTGCGCCATCTTTACCGCGTGGAAAAGCTGGCCAAGGCGACCAAGGTTTATGGCGTCATCGCCGATCCGGTGCGCCATTCCATCTCGCCCTCGGTGCTCAACCGCGCGTTTCAGGCTCGGCGCACCGACGCCGTGTACCTTCCGTTCCTGGTCACTCCCGCGCACCTGCGCGATTTCTTCACCATGGCGGAGCGTCTGCCGCTGGCCGGCTTCAGCGTCACCATTCCGCACAAACAGAAAGTGATTCGCTACCTGGACGCCGTGGAACCGCTGGCCAAGCGGATCGGCGCCGTCAACACGGTGTGGCGCAAGGCCGGGCGCTGGCGCGGCGCCAACACCGACGTGCTGGGCATCACCACCCCGCTGGCGCGTCTGCTGCGGCTGCCGAAATCCTCGGTGCTGATTGTGGGCAACGGCGGCGCCGCGCGCGGAGCCGCGTTTGCGCTCTCCGATGCCGGCGCCAAAATCACCCTCACCGGCCGCAACCCCGACCGCGTGCGCGCCCTGGCCAAGGTCTGCGCCGCCGACGCGCTGGCCAAGGAACAGCTCGAAGGGCGCCATTTCGACGCCGTGGTGCACGCCACGCCGCTCGGCATGTTCCCGCACGTGGACGAGTGTTTCTTCGACGGCTCGATTCCGGCGGACGTCGTGTTCGACATGGTCTACAACCCGCACGAAACGCTCCTGCTGCGGCGCGCCAGAGAACAGGGCAAGACCGCCATTCCCGGCCTCGACATGTTCATCGAACAAGCCGTGGGCCAGTTCGAGATCTGGACCGGAGAGACCGCGCCGCGCTCCGTCATGCAAAAAGCGGCCATGGAGGCGCTGGAGCATCAATCCGGCGGAGCAGGAAAATGAAACTCACCAGGCGGCAACTGGCAACCGCGCTGGCGCCGGCAGTGGCGCTGGCCAAGACCGCGGCCCAGCCAACGGCCGCGCCACCGGACGAAGAGCTGCGCGCGGCGCGCGATCGCGTCAAAACCAACGGCGAAGCTCTGGCCGGCCAGGCGGTGCCCATGCCGGCCGAGCCGGCTTTTCAGTTTAAGGTCTGAGCCATGGCCGCCCCCGGCAACGACGTTTTCTTCGCCACCATACCCGAGCTGAACGCCCGCCTGGTCAAGAAGGAGGTCTCCGCTGAAGAGCTGGCGCGCGCGTTCGCCGAACGCCTGGAGCTGCTCGGCCCGCGTTACAACGCGCTCGCCCTATCGCTCAAAGACCAGGCCCTGCGCCAGGCCAAAGCGGTGGACAAGGACTTCAAGACGGATCGTCTGCGCGGCCCGCTGCAAGGCGTCCCCTATGCGGTGAAGGACCTGCTGAGCTACGCCGGCCTGCCCACCACCTGGGGCGCCAAGCCATATCAGACTCAGGTGTTCGATTTCAACGCCACCGTGATTGAGAAGCTGAATGGCGTGGGCGCCGTGATCGCCGGCAAACTCTCGATGGTGGAACTCGCCGGCGGCGGCGGTTACCGCTCCGCGGCCGCTTCGCTCTTCGGGCCGGGCCTCAATCCATGGGACCGCACGCGCTGGTCGGGCGGTTCTTCGAGTGGCCCCGCGGCAGCCGTGGCGGCCGGCCTGGTGCCGTTCGCGATCGGTTCGGAAACTTCCGGCTCCATCGTCACGCCGGCCGCGTTTTGCGGGGTGACCGCGCTGCGGCCCACTTACGGCTTGGTCAGCCGGCACGGCGCCATGGCGCTTTCCTGGACGCTCGACAAGCTCGGCCCGTTCGCCCGCTCGGCTGAGGATTGCGGCCTGATCCTGCACGTCATCGCCGGCAAGGATGGCAACGATCCTGGCTCGGCCGGCAAGGGCTTCTATTACACGCCGCAGTACGCGCGCCCGCTCACGGAATTGCGGATCGGCATTGCCACCGCCAATTTCGCCGACCGCCCTGACCCCGCCGCGCGCCCGGCCTTCGCCGCCGCCATCGAGACGCTGAAGGCGTGCGGCGTCCAATTGGTGGAAGCCACTCTCCCGGCGTATTCCTATGGCTCGGTGCTGTCAGCCATTCTGGGCGCCGAGCAGGCTTCCATCTTCGAGCCGCTGATCTCGAGCGGCCAAGTCAACGAGCTGGCCGACCCGTCGCAGATTGCCGGTTTGAAGGCCAGCCTGGAGATCCTCGCCAAAGATTATCTGAAAGCGATGCGCATCCGCCGCCTCTTGCAGAATGCGATCCAGTTGATGTGGGTCGACCTGGATGCCGTCATCGCGCCCGCCCGCACAGGCATTGCGCCCAAGGTCGATCAGCCGCTTTCCCCGCCCCCCGCCGCGCCCGGTTCCGCCCCTCGCAACGCGCCGAAGGACTCCGTTCACACCGGCTTCGATTCCCTCATCCCCGCCGGCAACCTGGCCGGCCTCCCGGCATTGGTCTTACCCTGTGGCTTCGCCGATAACATGCCCGTCGCCATCCAGTTAGTAGGTCCCGCATGGTCCGAGAACACGCTCCTAGCCCTCGGCAAGGAGTTTCAGACAAGGACGGATTGGCATAAGAGGAAGCCGGCGGGGGTGTAAGCGGGCAAGCAGGCGCCGCCAACAACAGTTTGGTAGGGCATGCTTCAGCTTGCCAACGCCCGCTTGCGGGCGCAGCTTTTTCACTTATTCGTGACCCTGAGCGTGCACAATTAAGCCCGGCACGTGCGGCGAGCCCTCCTCGAAGGGTGGTGCGCTAAAAGGGTGGTTTGATCCCGCTAGAAGAGGTCCCGCTGTGCAGGATCGTCCACGCGCGGCGGATAGAACAATCCGACGATGATCCAGATGTGGGGATGAGCGTGAACCGTTCCGACGTAAAAGTGGGTATCGTTCTTCTGGATCATCTCGGTTTCGTAACGCTGCCTAAACTTTTGTTCCCACTGATTTCCGTATTGGGCTTTCCAGCTTCGGTAAGATTGCCCCATTTCCCAATCCGTGCAGATGATTTTGTGCCCTGTGCAATCGCCATCATCGCAGCGAAATTCGTAGCGGAAGCTAAACGGGATCTTCTCCAGTTCCGTTTTCGGGCTCTCCACGAATAGATGGCGCTGCCGGAGTATAGCCGACTGGGCGGGCGTCCAGCTGGGGTCTTCCGCCGTGATAACCAATCGATCAATCGATTTGGGGCGGAAGATCCCTAATGTCGGGTAGCCCTGCAAATCCCTCTGTTTAACGAGGCAGCACAAACAGTGCGCCTTTAGCGGCAACACAACAGCCTTCCTGGCCCGCCATGCATAGGCGTTGCTGAGCGGCTGGCTAAGGATCTTGATCCCATCCTGTTTAAGTTTGTAGCTTTCCGGACGCGGATCTTTGGCCTTCGTAACCGTCACATCGACCCACTGATATTTGCGGAAACGCTGGTCCTCGTCAAGAAACCGCCACGGTACTGGGAACAGTCTCAGCCACTCGCCCTTTTCCGTGATCGCGCCAGTGCAGGAAACCTCTACGCCGGACTTCGCAGGAGAGGGATAGGTGCGGACGACAATCAACGCTCTCTTGGTTTCTTCCGGCTGCTGCATAGCGGGGTTTTCAAAGATCGAAGCTATTCAGCCCCATTCTTTCGAGCGCCAACGAAAGCCGGTGGCGGTGGCACTCCTGCGGGTCTAGCTCCGTACACATCAGCGCGACCGGGTGCTCGAACCCGTTTAGAAAGGAATGGAGATTGAGGAAGGACGTGATTACGTTGGTGTCATACCAGGCCCAAATTACATCGCGACTTCCGGTTTCGATGGCTTTTGCCCTGATGTCTCGCGGTACTCCAAACTCGGGAAGATGGGCGTAACAGAAGCCGTTCTCTTCCAGCAGTCTGGATAGGTTTCTCTTGCTCAGCTCTGGACGATACATGCTTACCGGGTTTTGCCGGATGTCGATGAGGGTCCGGACGCCGTGCTGCTTCAATAACGCCAAAATCTCCTCAATTTTCCTCCCGGTGTAGCCAATCGTGAAGAAATCGGCGGTTTCTTCGGATCGTTCATCATTCCAGATGAGCTTGTTGGCAATCTGTTGTTTCAGGGGGACAGTTGGAAGGTTGAGCCTGTTGGCCTGCGGCATCAATCCCAGTTTACGCCAAAAAACATTTTCTGGCGTAATTGTTTTATCGGTCAGCATGGCCGCCGCCCATTCACACTCTCCACTTGATGATTCCGTGCTCGTCCTTGCCCCGCTTTAGCGCAATGTCCTGCTCCATCCGGTGTACCCATTTGTTGTTCGGAAATTTTTCAGGAAGTTTCGCGATAGTCCGGATCTCAGTCCACGTCAGCGGCCCGGACTGCTTCAAGGCTTGCTGAATCTTATCCCGGAAATCCTCATACGTGAGCATTGAGGTTGGCTTCCTCCTCGCGCGATCCCAGTAAGGGCTCTTACATTTCGGGCAAACGGCGGGGTCTTGGTCGCCATTCCTTGGAATCCATTCGTGGCTGCAACGTTCACAACGGAAGCCCATGATCGTAATTGGCACCCTCGGCATTCAGTTCCTCCTAGTACCATCCCAGATAGTATCATACTTAATTGTAGATTACAAGCACAGATTATATTTTATAGTATATACTTAGTTGATAGTATACCAAATAAGGATGGCAACGAAAGCAAAAGCCCCGATCAGCGCGCCAACGCTAGCCGAGGGACAACACCGGGGGAATCCGGGGACGGGACGTAATCGTCACACGCTCCGAGCCCGACTCAGCCACCAGCCCGCAAGGGATTGACTATCTTCAGGCCAGCGAAGTCTCTCTCGTTGTCGGTCACAACGACGCAATCGTTCGCTTCGGCGACCGCGGCTACGATCATGTCGAGCGGGTTCCGTGGCCGTCCGGCTGCCGTCCCGGCGGCCATCAGGCGCGCCCAGATGAGGCCGGCCTTTTCATCGAACGGGAGAACTCGACCGGCGAACAGCGCTGGCGGGCCCTCGGGGCCGGAGAACCAGCGCTCCAGTTGTTTGCGCTTCTTTCCGGCGGGCTTCTCCAGTATCCCGCGCCGGATCTCGGCGACAGTCAGAGAGGAGCTAAACAGATCCTCGTCGGCTTGGCCGGCCATCCACGCGACGAGAGCTTCCGACGGCACGGGCTTGGTGACATTGCTGATGATATTGGTATCGAGGAGATACCGGCTCACAAATCGACCTTGCGGGCAGCCGCTCGCGGACGGCGCAAGTCCAAATCGGCGCCAACCAGAGGCGACCGGCGCAATGCGCTGAGGATGCCGCCCTGCTTCGGTTCTACGCCCGCGATGGTGCGGCGCACCGTGGCGCGAACCTGCGCCGAATCGTCTCCGCCGCCGGCGAGCCGCCTGGCGAGCGACCGGATCAGCTCGCGATCGGCGTCGAGCCCGAGGACCTCGAACCGGGCCATCCCGCGCTGGGTGAGGCGCTTCCGGTAATTCCTCAGCGCTCGCTTTTGTGGCGTGGTGCTCATGATCGGGGCGTCCCTATATCCAGTAATATATCCAGATTATAGCAAAACTCGCACCGCCGGTGGGGGCCGGGCATGCCGGACCTTGCGCCGGCACAACTGCCGGCACGGTCGCCAAGAACCGCGTGCTCAAACGAGAATCCGAGCCGCAAATCTGTAACGCTCGCGCCGATTCGCCCACCATCAGGAAGGAGGAATCATCAAACAATGTTTACCATCACGGGAACTGTGGCAGCCCCTGGTAAGTACCTGGTAACGGGGATGCCAGTCAATACGCAATCCGACACCCTGTTGAAGCTGGCATTCGAGAACAACACGGCGGGCACCAATCTGGCCCTGTGTGCGGGGACGGACGCCAATTTCGCCGCGGGGCAGCCAGGCACGCGACTGTCCGACTCGGGCGGTCCGGGGTTCAAATTCCTGACCATTATCGACGCCAGCGTCCTGTCGGGCAAGATCATCTATGTGCTGCGGGAAGTAGGAACCGCGCCCTCGCAATTCACGCTCACGGTGGACTAAGCGGAGACGGGGGCGAGCCATGGCTCGCCCCTGCAATCGCCAGGTAGGACAGACCATCGCCTTGCGTGGTCTGTCGCCTCGCCAAAGCGCGACGCCATGGCAGACGGCATGACGGGGTCGAAAAACCGCTCGAAGCTCCGGGAATCCCGGCAAATCACCGGCGGCGAGACCGCCGGCGTTACCGGAGCTCCGGCGGCGAAGACGGTCACGCGCTTTGCCGGAGGGCCGCCGGCCGGGTGCCTCGTCAGTGCGCAATCAGGTACAAAGTGCCGAAGTAGACCAGCGCTATCCCGAGAATCGAGAAGCTCAAGGTCAGGATGATGCGCTCGGAGTGTTCTACCGCCGCGGCTGTCCCTGCCTGCTGGTTGGGTTCGTGCTTACTTACCAGGACTCTCATCGTGTTGGCCTTCCTGTCACTGCGGCAGGCCCGCGTTGAGCCGTGTTATCTGCCTGCCAGTCGGTCTCCCCTGGTTTGCGCCTGCCGCTCCAGATCGCCCACCTTCAACCGGGAAGCGGCTACCCTGATCCGGTACCAGACTCGGGAGTCGGACTTCTCACCCCCGAGTTGAAACATACGCTCGACAAACGGCCGGGCACTCTCCGGGTTGACAGGGTACTGCATCGCATACTCAATCAGTTGGTCCAGCGTGGCAAGCTCCATCATCTTGGCTGTCACGATGGAGCGCACCTTGCTCTCCGCGCTCTGTGCCTGCACGGTCCCGGCCGGGAACACTCCGACCGCGGCCCGCATCACCAGCAGCAGTTCTTTCCCATTCGACGCCTTCTCGGCCATCTGCTGGATTACCTTCTGCTGCGCCGGGGACTGCGGCGGCGCTGCGCTGGCAGCCATGTAAAGCTGCTTCATGGCGGCGCTGACTACCTGTTCGGCTTCGGGCACCGGTCCTGCGGCGCCTCTCGCAACGGTGTCGCAGGAAGCCAGGTTCCAGGCGACCATGAAGACCACTGGTACGCCGAGAAAATGCTTCCACATATTGGGAGCGTACATCCAAATTGGATTTATGAACAGGGTTTTTTCACAACTTGACGCAAATTTCCGCACAGTATAGGATTAAAGAGGTCCCTATATCCCGTTTTGGAGCTTCGCAAGGGGCAATTGTTGAAAAACACGACACTATGACGGCCGTGAACCTACTCCGGCTTGCCGCCATTGCGACCCTCCTGACCACTGGCCTTCCCG
>Ga0181523_10002822_pt1 | contig 16373 bp, 16 predicted proteins | sample PEATcosm2014_Bin_43_FD_119752 | JGI IMG/M metagenome (GOLD analysis project Ga0181523, IMG submission 119752) | Peatland microbial communities from MTU Mesocosm Facility, Houghton, MI, USA - PEATcosm2014_Bin05_30_metaG | ecosystem: Environmental > Terrestrial > Soil > Wetlands > Peat | place...
AGCGACGATGGACGGCGTCGTGCGCATTCCCTCCGCGTTCTCGATGACCTTGGGCGTCTTGCCTTCCATGACGGCGACGCAGGAATTCGTGGTCCCGAGATCGATACCGATGACCTTGGCCATCAAGCACACTCCGCGCGATCATTGATCGGCGTATGTTCGTGAGTTTTTCAAGCGGAAGTTTCCGAGTACCGGTCCTTGATCATCTAGCAAACCGAGAACGGCCCTCTGCCTCCAATGTTGGCCTGCGACGCTCAATTTCTGCTCTCGCACTTTCCAGAGAGCCTTTCCGGTAGCGGAAGTTCCCGCATCGACTGTTGTAATCGGAAACCATTGCGTTGAATCGATCTACGTCGAACTGTAAGTATTCGTTCAATGCGCTCCTAGCGGCATCGATTCGGATATCCTCGGCAAGGCAATAACGAATTTGGGTCGGCCCGAGTACCAGGTTGGTACCAGCGGAAGGAATTTCCTCGGCGAGCCGGCTAGAGCGGCTGTCGAGTTGATCAAAGGGGGGCGTTATCGTCGGCGCAGATTGGTTCGGCATTTGCTGGGAGGGTCTGGGGACAGGCGAATCGTTCATTGAAGCGAGCAGCCACAACACGCCTATTCCCGCACCCAAACCCAGAAGCCATTTTCCTATTGGGGTAACAACTGGCCGTCGAGGTAAAGGTCCTTGATAAAGCGGACTGCTTCCTTCCGGGCCCTCTGGGGATGAACCTTTGGGCGGTAGAGGCGTGCAATTGGCCGGAATTTCACCTGGAGATTGGTCGGACTTTTGTTCGCGTACAATTGTACCGATGACATCCACTTTGGACGCCATCGACATAAGGCCTCCAAAACCTTTATCGGAAACAGCTTTGCTCTGTTCTTCTTTGGACGCCACGTTTCGTTCCCTCAAACAAACCCAATACGACGCTGGACGCCTCCCTCGCGCTCTCTTGCCGGTGCCGCCCGTAATGCTGCCAATAAACTCTCCTGATCCAACCGTTCTTTTCCCGAACGAGCCGCCAGACGCGCACCCTCGCGTACCACAAATGCCACATCTGAAAGAGGTCTGCCCGCCAAGTGTTTCGAAAAATATGCCAACTCAACGTTATCGTTTTTGGGAAGCGACGACAGCAATTGCTCGAGCAGCGCCAGTATCTCAGCCTCGCGCGCAAAATCCACTTTTATGACATGGTCAAATCTACCGCGACGCAGTATCGCCGGGTCAACCATATCAACCCGGTTTGTCATTGCCACAACAAGTACCTCATTTTTAGTTGCCTCTGGAATACGGCGAAGGAATTCGGCCACCTCCTCCACGCGATGATGACCCGATCCTATTTCGCGATCCGCAAGAAATGCCTCCATTTCGTCAATTACTAGAACCGACGGTGCGCTCTGCATAGCCTTATCGAAAACCTCAGAAACTTTCCTGCTAGTCTCGTGAATATAAGGACTAGCAATACTTGACGCGTCGATTTGAAAATTGGGCCAACCGAGAAAATCGACTAATCGCTCCACAGCGAATGTCTTTCCGCATCCTGGGGGACCATGAAGCACAACAGCGGAAGGAAACTCGATACCGAGTGTCTTGTATCGGTCTTTATTCTGAACAATGTCAACGATGTGTTCGTTGAAAAAGAGTTCTAGTTCAGGGCGGCCTGGCAGTTCGAACGTCTGACCACTTTTTTGATCATTGCGCGCGTGGACCGCAGCCCGCGTAGCGATGACGTGATTCGGCTTTAGAGCCTGCCGCTTGGGAGAGGGGCGTGGGTCGGGGCCAAAAACTTCGGTTAAATCGAATCCTGCAGCTTCGACGACGTCTTTCAAATCTTGTGGGGGTAGCCAACTAAGCATCTGGTGCAATCGTCTGAAAGACAGCACCGAAACATTTGCGCCACCCGTAAGCCAGTAGCCGAGAACTACATCATCATCCGTGCGAGAGCTGATGCTGTAGGTCGGCAATATTCGACTAATTTTCTCAACATATATACCGTCTTGAAGAGCGATATTCTGGTCAATTGTGCGCGTCGCTTTGAGCGCAACTGCGAACGCGAGGGCTTCGTTTTTTGAGTTAGGTGAGTGGCTCTCGGAAACAGGTGAAAGCACCTGATCTGCCCCTGATACGACGAAACGCAGGCGCTGATTACCGAAGTCAAATGGCATCAGTACACCGTTATCAAGTAGGCCGGAATCAACCCATCGACACGCCAGCCTATCATGGACCACAAGCGCACGGCCCGTTTCTTGGATATCTAGAATTTGCCAGCCTGCCCCCTCGAACAGCGCGGCTCTCGTTGTCGCCCCGCTCAACAATTTATGTCCGATTGGCAGCCAAGCGTCGAGGATCATTGGATTAAATCCCAACGATATTGGCGACAGCGAACATGTCATCTTCGCTCACTGACCCAATTCGACTCAACTCGAGCCGCGCTACTGTTTTTCGAAGGTTTTCAATGTCATTTTGCCTCAACGCCAGAGTGCCGGCTTCAACTAATTCTGCGTGCTCGGCAGCGTCTGGAAATAAGTACGATTCCTGAGCAAGCTGTTTAAAGCGATCAATTACAAACCAGTCTTGCCGCCAAAGAATCGCAAGACTTTTCCCACGCAGCTCGTCCAGGTGCGCCTCGAACTCACCGCTATTAATATTATCAATTGCCCGTTTAGCGGTTCTCAAAAGATTATCGAACGCAGATTGCTCGGAAGAGCGGGCGTACTGACGTATCGCCTGATTGAAAAAGTCTGTCACCTTATCGAGTTCAAGCTGACGAGTTTCTTTCAAGTGCTCCTTTCGGGTCGCCGCCAGAAGGCGCTTGGCCTCCTGTACGTCGTCCATTGCCTGTTTGGCAGTTTCCGGATCGCCCTGATTATCCTTCAGCGACTCAACGGCTTCAAGTTTTTCGCGCGCGCGATCAAGTCGAGTATCGTCGACCTTCGCTGCCATTTCCGCTAAGCGACTGTGCACTTCTTCTGACTGATCCATTATGAGCCTAGACGCTTTGGTGTAATCGATTTGTCCCTCTTGCCTTGAATAGTAGTTGCGCGCGTGGAATAATCCCCCAATCGACGGCACAGATACTTCCAGGATGATATTGCCGGAATCACGGACCTCGTATGTACACATCAATTCCGCGCCAGCCGCGATTACGCCGTCGTCAAAATCAGACCCCTTGATCTGAAACATACCAATAAACCGGTTGTCTTTTATTGGGTCAATAATATCACCCTCCCACAGCTTGAAGTTAATCGCTCCTGCGCTGCCAGCCTTTAGGGACCCCTCCGTTCGGAATACTTTCTTGCCTTTTTTCGGTAGTTGCTCTCCTTCGCGCACCAAGTAAGCAAGACCGAAAGGTCCACCAATCTTTTCCCTAGCTTCAACCCCTACGGAGTGAGAAGCAGGGATTGCATCTATGCTAGCTGCGGTCCGCGAAATAACGATCTTGTCCTGGTCAAGCGGGATGCGGCCGCCACGGGCATCGAAGACAAACACCTTGAAGACATTTTCTCCTGGTTTCGCGAGATTTAGTTCAACACTTGCACCGTCAGACAGCGACATACGGCCTGACGACCAGCCTGTATCAAGACTATCTATCTGAAATTCTGAGCCAGCAGTTGCCGGTTTTCTTAGCTTTGCGACAATTTTGGCTTTGGAGTCGGGTGTCCGGGCGATATAAGTGAATGAAAGCTCCGCGGGTCCGCCAGCGTTAATTGCGCCTTTGGCACCTTTGCGGCCTCGACTTGTTGAAGTCCAATCGATCGACTCGGCAAAAATTGCAGCGCCTTCCGCCACAGCCGTCATTGGGTTCACATCAACTGACGGAGCAATACCGAGTTCAAGGCCAATTTTGTCTCGTAGGGGTTTGTAATGTGTAGGGCCACCTACGAATACGATGCGTTCTACGTCGTGCGCGCTTAAACCAGCTTTCGAGAGGGTCTCCCGGGCTGCTTCGATCGACTGTTCTACTTTCGACGCGATTAGTTGATCAAAACGATCTCGTTCAATCGCTATGTCGAGATAAATCTCGGCACCCGACATATCCTTCACACCGAGTTCTGTTTCTGGAAGGCTTATAGCGGTCTGACCCCTTTGAGATAATTCAATTTTAGCTTTCTCAACCGCCCAAACGGCCATACGGCGGAGCGCCTTAAATTGTTCTCCAGTGGAAAAATCCTCAGGTAGATCAAACTCGGCCCGCAGCCAAGGTTTAACAACGTTATCAAACAAGATCAGATCGAAATCACGACCGCCACACATAGCGATGCCGCCATGTGCCAATAAGCTCACTCGTCCAGAAATGCTCTGTGCCACCGCAATGTCTAGTGTTCCGCCACCAAGATCAAAAACCACGAACACGCCATCGTTTTTGCGATGACGCATCACACTCATAACCGCGGCCACAGGCTCCTGCATCAATGCGACCCGTCCAATGCCTGCCGCATCTGCGGCTGACATAGTTGAATCCTTCTGCATTTGATTAAAAGCGGCCGGCACCGTTATGACAGTACCGGTGTTTTCATCTCGGCGAATTACTTCCGGCAGATACCCAAAAAGGACACGGAGAATTTCAGCCGAGCATTGCTCAGGGGTCAGTGTTAAGTTGACTGCGGGCAGGCGCACCGGAGTACTGGTTCCCATGAGGCGCTTAAAAAGCGTCGCAGCGTTATCTGGGTTACGTGCGGCGCTGTTATATGCCCGCGAACCGACGTACTTATTCCCCCTCTTATCAATGAAAATTGCCGACGGCGTGACGTCATGCTGTTCGGGACTCTTGTAAAGGCTGACGTTCTCCCCATCGTACGAACAAATGGCGCTATTCGTTGTACCCAGATCAATGCCGACGAAAGTCATGATGCCGTTACCTTCCGAAGCATAACCGTGCCTTGTTTCTTGAGCCCATCAGCCCCCATGATGATCGGCTCCAGCATCTGCTCTACCTCCAGAGTATCGTGGGGGCCGAAGTCACCAAGGTTCAGCGCAGAGGCTGCCATTCCGGGGTCAAAGATGTGGCCCTCCACGTTCACAAGCCGAAGACCGGCAGCATCAAGGCTCTCCGTAAGCTTATTCTGGAAATACCGTAGTTGATTAATGTAGCGATTGGATTCTCCGGCGTCGAGTTTGGCAATTAGCCGAGTGAACAATCGAGATAGGCGCCAACTCTCGACGGCGATATCGATGAGTGACTTCTCAATTCGATCAAAGGAGTGATTGTCAAGATCGATCATGACGCCTCGGTATCGCGAAAAATGCCCCGGCAAGTAACAAGTTGATAGGATGCTTCTCACAATCGAGGTGAAGGTTTGCGTGACATTGACCGCTCGGCCCAAATATTGCGAAATCTGACCGAGCATTTCATACTCTCAGTGCGGAAGCGACTCGTCAATGAATGCGGTGCTAACTTCCCGGCAGTCGCGGTCGAGCAGTGATGCCAAGGGACCGACATCCGCACACTCCAAAATCGCGCAGGACGTTTGTAGCCGAGGTAGCGCACCCTCCATGGCCAATTCCTCAGCGGTGAGTGTAGAGCGCACCCATTTGAATTGCATCCGAAAAAATGCGGGATACAGGTAGTATACTTTTATAAGCTTACGCTCTCCCGACCGAAACGGGCTGACAAACGGTGCAATGGGCTCCATTGAAGCGCGCGCGAGCGGCAACTAAGCTGGTGGCCATCGCAACCTTGGTCGCCATTCTTGCTATCGCGCCGGTTGGCGCCTTTGAGATTCGACCAGACAAGAATTTGACCGGCGGTTCAGTAAGGACGGGGGATCGCGATGCCGCGTGTGGACACGCCAAAGAGCATCGAAGCCTGATGTATTCCGCGCGGCGGGATGAAATTCTGAAACGATACGGATTGCCCGCGGGAACACACCCTGACTACGAGATTGACCACCTTATTCCGCTTTGCCTCGGCGGTTCCGACGACCCATCCAATCTCTGGCCGCAACCACGACGAAGCATAGAAGAGACATGGAATGCAGAGGCGAAAGATAGGCTAGAGCGGCTGATGTGTAATATGGTCTGTGCTGGGCAAATCGATACAGCCACTGCACAGCAAGCTTTTGCGACCGACTGGATCGCTGCATATCAGACATACTACGAAGGGAGGAAGAGACTAAACGCGAAGCCTGCTCCACGCCAACCATCGCCCTCGCCGACGAACCCAGCTTGTCCAATCAAAGGCAACGCCAACAGCAAGGGAGCGCGCGTTTATCATAAGCCGGGTGACCGAGACTATGACCGCGTTGTCATGAAGGACTGCGATCATGGTGTCTGCGCTAAAGGCAAGCGTTGGTTCTGCTCAGATCCCGAGGCCGAGGCGGCTGGGTGGAGGCGAGCGCGGCGTTAATTTCAGGAGGGAATCAATGGCTAGGATTAGGAGAGCAGTGACACTCAAGTGGTATAAAAGAGTCACATGTCTCGTGGCGGTGCTTGCACTTGGTGGCGTTAGCAGTGCCCGAGCCGAGGATTATTCCAGTTCCCATATTGCCAACGAACTCGGCACAGTCATTGCGTCCGAAGAGGCATGTGGCCTTACCTTCGATCAAAGTGCCATCGAGCGCTTCATCAATGAACACGTTAAAGCAGATGATATGTCGTTTCCGTCAACACTCCAGATGATGACCGCGGGAACCAAGTTTCAAATTGAAAACATGTCGAAAAGTTCGTTGACCGCCCGTTGTGCTCAAATACGCCGGATTGCACAAAAATACGGATTTACAAGATAAGCGATCCAGATGCTGCATCAGAACTTCACCGCCAGCCGCCGCGCCTCGTCACGGGTCAGCAGCTTGGCGAAGCTCGCCGCCGTGCGGCGGGCCTCAGCCGATTGGCCGCCGAGCGCCGACCGGGTTCCTCCTCGACATAGAAATACCCAAGCGCCTGCCCGGTGGCGTCCTTCACGATGAAGCACGCGTTGTCATGCTCCTCGATGGTCCAAGGCGGCGGGAAGCGGCGCATGGGAGTGATGATAGCGCCATTTTCTGCTTTGCGCCGAAAGCGACGCTGAGCATTCGCTAAGGGTGTGGGGTGACCCGCGAGGCGAAGCCGGTGAGCAACGAGCCACCGTTTGCGTTCAGGTGTGTGGGCCACCCACGACGCCCGGATCGCCAAGATGCACCAGCGGGCTCGGCACGTACCGGCGCGGGCGCGGCTTTACGGGCGATCAGTCCGTTCGACGCAGCAATCCACCGACTCGATCTGGCGAAGCTAACGGAGAGCACGTTTACCGAGGCCGTCACGTTTACACTCGACAATGCCGAATACGAGGCGAGCTACAGAGGTGGCGACAAGCCTCGCCGCCTGCGGATCGAGAGCAAATATGGCCTTTGCTTTCGAAATTGCCTGCTGTTCTTCATTCTTGAAGCGGCGAAGCGCGCTGAGGCGGCTACGGAGCCTCCCAAGCTCCATTTTGTGTTGGAAAGCGGCCACAAAAACTGGAGTGAAGTTCGCGATATTTTCAACGATACCAAGCGGGAAGTGAAATCTCTTAGCGGGTATGACTTGTTGGGCAACATCACCTTTGCCGATAAAGACCAGTGCGACCCGCTCATGATGGCCGATTTTCTGGCCCACGCGGCATACATGACCGCGCACGGAGACATGCCGGCGGTTCCAAATGAGCAACCGTTTTTGGAGCGGGAGCCGCCGCAACTGCCCCCTGGACAATCCGGCGTGACCAACCTTCGCTATGGGCCGGGCGCTTTGAGTGATTTGAAGATCGCGCTGGCCGAAAAGCTAAAGGCTAAGGGCGCTTCTGCGAAGCGTCCCGTTTCTGAGGGGCAATCTTCTTGAACGCGCGTTCCAACGCCGCATCATCGGTGTCCGCGCCGACTTCCTCGGCGGTTTCGATGAACCGCTTCGATTGCTCGGGATCGTCAGGCTTTGTCGGTTTGCGTGGCATTAGACTAATTTACCTCAGTTGCCCTTGCATTTGTAGGCATCAGCTAAAGCCATACCCATGACCAGACCGGCAGAATTGCGAGCCGCTTGGGGATGCGCCTTAAAATAGTCGTCGAATATCTGACGCGCTTTAGCAATGTCGATTGCGGCTTCTTTCGGCATACAAGGCGTCATCGAATGGCTGGCTAGGAGTTGCATCATAAACATGCCATCGGTCAAGCCGAGTATATAGGTTCCGCAATTTGTTTCTGCTGCATCACGGTCCGACTTCGCTTCCGTCGTATCCGGTGAACACAACGAATAAAGGGTCTGTGCGGTAAATGGACTTTGAGCCGCCGCTGGCGTTATCACCAGCACTATCGCTATGGCTGAGTATTGCAGCAAACCGTGAGTCATATTGAGCGAATCAAATTGGTTCTGAGTCCGATTAGCCCTCGACGCGGGAGTTCGCAAGGCCCACGTTCGCGGTGTTCTTGATGGAACCTTCCCGAAAAGTTGTTGCTCCGCGACTTTCGTTGTTTAGGTTGCGTAATGCGGCTGGGTACAAAATAGGAAATGATGTCGTGTTTACAGAGCTTAAATGTGCGAAAGAACTTGCTGACTTGATGATCGCCGAAGCGCGAAGAAGTGGCAAGTGTCCTAACTTGAATGGCGGCACAGTACGCGCAACTGGCCATCCAGGTGACTGGACATTCACGCCCGCGTGGTCCGGGGCCAGTGTATCGGATGATTGCCGACTCACACTTCTGGAAATAGAAATACGTTTAAAAGAAAAGGGACTCGGCCTAAAATAGAAACGGCCCGCGGTGCCAGCCGGGGCCGTCATGTAACCAAGTGCGAATCGCCTTCGCGCAACCATCTTAGCGCAATGGAGGCGCTTGTCATCATGGCAATGGAACAGGGAAAACAATCGAGCGTTTGCCCACATTCAAACGAACAACGTCGATTCTTTGATGTCTATTTTGAAGTGCCATCTTGAACAGGGAAAGGCGGTAACTATCAGGGCTAAACCGGCCGATGAAAATTACCGCGCTTTCGTCGTTGAATGTGGCCCCGAACCGGAGCTGCCCAATCCTAACTAAAATACTTGTGATTATGGATGTGGTGAGCAGCCCGAACTAGAGTGAAGCGCGGATGGTCTCCGCAATGATTGCAAGGTGGAAAGCGATCCCCCTTCACTGCGGTAACCTCATGTTCCTCTCTAGTGTGTTCAGGGTCGTGAACCACCCTGTAGATACCTGATGCCGGAACTTCCTGTCCGGGCTTGTAGATGTCAGCCATATTGGCTCACTCCTCTGTTTAAGGCGCGAGCCAGCTTGACTATGGCTATCGAGTCGGATTCACTCTCTCTCGTTACTCAGCCGTCCCGCGCGCGGCTCACAACCACGCGGGGCGAAAATCGAGAGAATGGAGCCGTCGGACGCCACATCCGGCGGCTTCTCGATTCTCGCAGTCAGTACCGAATCTCAACCGATTCGCGTGTTGCGAGCAATATGGAAATTTGCCGAATTAGCAGTGGGAGCCGGCGTTATCGTCCGTTCCCGTCATTGAACGGTAATTTCAATTGGCGCGGATCGCTCCAAGTCCAATGGCGCTTGTGGTGTCGCTCGTATCGCTCAGCCTTAGCGCCCCGTTCAATGAGTTGTTTCATAGGTGAGGCGACGGCCCTTGGCCCCGGCCAGCGCAATCGAGGCGCGGGCAACATCATTCACGCCAAGTTTTTCGCGAGTGTTGTATCGGAAATCGAACTCGGTCAAATAACGATGCAGGTGGGCTTCGCTCACATGCTGATAGACGCCGTAAATCCCGCGTTTGAGGATCGAGAAAAACCCCTCGACGGTGTTGGTATGGATGGCCTTGCCGTTCTCATACCGCACGAATTCGTCCTTGCTGTGAGTGACGGTTCCATGCGACGCGAAGTTCCAGCCGATGCCAGTGAATACGTTCCATTCGTCGGTCATAAAATGGCTTTTGGGCGAGGCGTGGCTGCCCAGTACGGCGCGAAGCATGTTCGCTTGCACGTGCGGCATGTGGAAGGAACGGGCGCTGCCGTCCCGCTCGACCAGCGAGAAAACCGGGTTCATGTGCGCGGTGCCGCTGCCGACCTTGGTTCCTGGCTTGCGACCGACATAGGTCACATCGGCTTCAAAGGTTTCTCCTTCGCCGCCCATCGGGGAGGCCACCCCATCGCCGGGGCGCTTCATGATCTCGCGGATGCGATGAGTGAGGAACCAAGCGGTCTTCATGCTGCAATTAAACGCCCGCTGAATCTGCCGGGTGCTGATGCCCTTCTTGCTGGCGACGATCAGTTGAATGGCTTGCAGCCACAGGTGCAGCGGGAAATGGCTGTCCTCGAAAATCGAGCCGATCCGCACGGTAAAGGTCTTGCGGCAGGCGTAGCACTTGCGGAGGCCGGGACGGCTGCTCTTGCCGGTCAGGCGGCCAATGGCCTTCTGATCAACGTTTCCGCAATGAGGGCAAACCGGGCCTTCCGGCCAAAGGTGGGCTTCGACGAAGGCAAAAGCGGCTTCCTCGTTGTGGAAATGAGGGGCGGTCAAAACGGGATGGGCCATGACGAATCTCCTTGTCAAGTGTAACGTCGCCGTCTCGACTGCCATAGAACAAACCGTGTACAATACTCCGGGCGCGAGTCAAGGTGCACGCGATGATCGCGAAATTCGAACGGGAACGCGCGTTGGTCGAATTGCTCATCCGTCGTCATGGGCTGACGGCCGAGAGGTATATTGATCCGAATAAAGAAGCTCGCGACGAAACCGGCGCTGACGTGATTGCAATCGTCGGCGGTCGCCGCATCGGCATTCAGGTGACCGAAGTCGACACAGGCGATTTACCTGGACGGGCGAGGGCATCTGAAAAAGCAGTTTGGAATGACGCGCAAGAGTGCGGGTACAGCACATATGGGAGTTGGGCGCAAAATGATCCGTCCAAACTCGTCGCTGCGATTGCGCGTGCCGTGACATCGAAGATGCAACAGATTGTCGGCTGCGACGAGGCGTGGCTTTTGATTTCGGCATCGCTGCCCGAGATGGGTACGCTGGCATCAACGTTTGTCATAACGCAGTGGCTTCCCGCCGATGCTCTAAACGCGGCCACAATCAGCAAGCTTGCAGCGTGCAACTATACATACGCCTTTTTGCACGTACTCGTCGGGAACGACGATGCACTTTATGTTTGGTCGCGCGGCGGAAAGTGGCAGAAGCAGACGCAACAAGTCGGCAATCAAGCCAAGGAAGTCTTTGAGTTGCTCGACAATCCATCTGAGCTTCGAGAGTGGCTAAGTGACCCAGATGGCAAAGCAGATAGAGAAGCAGAAAAATGCCTCAGAGAGTTTCGTGAGCGTCGCGAACAAGGGCAGCAATCGGAAGAACCAACTTTGCAAAAGGCGAGTGAACCAACACGCAATCCATTCTACCCGGGTAAATGGTACACGGTAGGAGAGTTGCGCCGCGTCGCAGCGCAGCTTCAATCCGCTCGGCAAATGGACCCGGCGCTTTCTGCAATGATGCGCGTGCAATCGCAGAGATGGGCAAAGGACTGGACCGAAGAATTGCACGCACTCAAAGTTCTCGCCGACCACAAAGCGTTTGCAGACGCCGACACATTTTGTTGGACGCCAAGCGATGCCGCCGACTTCATTGTGCACGTCGGCGACGGTGAGCCGATAAATATTCAATGCACGATGGCTTATGCCGAGTGGCCCGATAGCGTTGCGAAGCAAGGTGGCCATCTCCATAAGCTTGAGATGAAACAATCGAACAAAGAGGGCTTCGCTTTCCTTGGGGGGCGTATCACCGAACCGACCGTGCTTGATCCCGAAACGGACGCGCTTGCTTGGCGCGCCGGCATCGCCAAGGCGTTGAAAAACAAATTGAGGCGCGAATATACCGGACTGCATTTGGCGATCTTCGCCCAAGGCTGTGCGGTCCACATGATCGAGACCCCGCTTGAGCAGGTCGCCTTGTCAGCGATTGACGAAGCCGACAAAGAGGAGTGCCAGCGCATATTTTCTCGGCTTTATGTGTTTGATGCGCAGGCCGGCGTGTTCTTTGAGATGTAGGGACTCAGCTAGGATCGTCACAACTAAAGGCGATGCATCATGACGGACAAATACGCTTCGATCATTGAAGAATTGCAGCACACTCACCACCATCGCTTTTGGCAACAGCAGCTTGCGGTGGCTTGAGATCAGCACCTGATTGCCGATCTCTAAGGGCCCTCCTTCATCTCTCCTACAGTTGCGTATCGCTGTATGGACCGGCGGTACTCGTGACACACGGCCAATTTCGGACTCGGATGCGCATTATTAGTGAGTAAGACAGATGGACGACGACGCGTTCGCCTAAGCGATCGTAGCGGCGGTCATTCATTATTGCGGGCTGTTATTCGAACAGCCGAGCGAGCTGCGCTATGTGTCAATCGGCAAAAAAAACGAAAGACAGCCTCGCGGCTGTCAATCGTTATTCGTATGTATTGAGGCGTTCAAATCGCGACGGCAGCAGCCTTCCGCTTCCTGCGCCAGCCAAACAGCCCATCGCGCCGAGGCCCGAAGCAAAGAGTGGGAGCGTTGCTGGTAACGGTGTCTTGGACGAGATGGCTGCGTTCATGAAGTCATACTCAACCGTGAGGTATGGTGAGTGGCGGGGCTTGGGCTGGGCAGTGTGGCTGAAAAGGAGCAAATCAGGCTGCGGCGGACGGTGCCAATTTGGCGCTGCTATTGATGTCGCCAGCGCCTTTCGAATAAGCCAAGAGATCCTTGATGCCACTTTCCAAGTCAAAGCGGTTAGCGAAAGCAAGGGCCTCCTCCGCATTCGATGGCTTGGCAAAAACATAGCCCTGGACCTGCTCACAACCCATTCTAGAAAGAACTGCCACTTCTTCTGGCGTTTCCGCCCCCTCGGCTACGATCGTCATCCCGAGGCCTTGCCCAAGAGCGACCATACCGGCCAGGAGCTTTCGTTTACTTTGCGACACGGCGATGCCGTCGACAAAAAGTCGATCAATCTTAAGTTTGCTGAACGGCATCTTTGTCAGGTATCCGAGAGACGAATAGCCGGTACCAAAATCGTCTAGCGCCAATTTTACGCCAAGCCGCTTCAGCGAATCGAGTGCACCCTGAACCTTGCCCGCAGCGTGATCAGCGAAAAGACTTTCCGTCAATTCCAAGCATAGAAGACTGGGAGGCAAGTTCGATTCTTCCAACACGCGGGCAATATCGTCATGCAAATCAGTGTACCAAATCTGCGCTGCGGACACATTTACCGCAATTTCACGGGGCGGCTCACCGGCGTCCAACCAAGCCCTCGCTTGCATCACACTTTTGCGCAAGATCCACAGTCCGAGATCGCAAATCAAGCGTGAGCTCTCCGATATAGGAATAAATTCAGATGGCGGAACATACCCGCGCGTCGGGTGCTTCCAGCGCATCAGCGCCTCGAATCCAATGACCCGACCCGACGCAAGGTCGACCTGAGGCTGAAAGTGAGCTTCAAGACCCTTGTTCTCGGCAAGCGCCGAGCGCAGGTCTTGAGCAAGAGAGACTCTTTTCTGGACAACCTCGCTCATAGCTTGGTCGAAGAATTTGAAGCAGCCGCGACCACCCTCCTTTGCGCGGTAAAGCGCCAAATCGGCACAGCGCAGCAATTCAGTGGCATTAATTAGCTGAACGGACTCAGCGGAGGCGCCCGCTATCAGTACAACTCCGACGCTGGTCCCGATATTGACTTCGCCATGATCCGTTTTAATGGGATCGGATATCGCCCCAATAAGCCTAGCTGCGAGCTTTTCAACAAGAGCACGATCGCTAGAATCACGGACGACAACCGCGAATTCGTCGCCGCCAAGGCGGCACAGAAAATGATCGGCACCGAGAACGCGACTGAATAAATGTGCGACCTTCACAAGAATTTCGTCGCCAACGACATGACCCAGGGAGTCGTTAATTTCCTTGAACCAGTCAAGATCAAGAAGCAATATCGCGCCGGCAGTGCCAGTATCGCGCCAGTGTTTAACTGCGTTATCGACTTCGCGGCGAAACAGCGCGCGATTAGCCAATCCTGTTAGCGGATCGTAGTAGGCGAGTTTCTCGAGTTGCTCTTCTGCTTGCTTTCGCTCGGAGATATCTTGGATCGTTCCGAAAAACCCGGTGACCTTTCCGCCTTCACCGACCAATGCCTTGCTCGTGACCACAAAGTCGCCGATTGAGCCGTCGGCACGTCTCACCTTCACGTCAACACTCTGCACAACGCCCGTGCTGATGACTTGAGCTTGAGATTCAAGAACGCGGTTCGCTCCATCCGCCACATATAGCGACACAACCGCATCACGCGTCGTTTTGAACGTCGACGGCTCGTAGCCGAGAAGATTGTAGATCTCCGGCGCCCACCATAGGTCAAGCTCGCCGAGCCGATAACTCCAGTCGCCAATCTTCCCTAATCGTTGGGCTTCGACGAGTTGGGTCGTGCGCTCATTCAATATCGCCCTGGCGGTCTTGAGTTCTTCCAGGCGCTTTTGCTCTTGCGTGACATTTGCGCCCGAGCCGCGATAACCGACAAACGTCCCTTTCTTGTCGAAGCGTGGCAAACCGCTTGTCTTGATCCAGATGCAACGATTAAAGCTATTGTGCATGCGGAACATAAGATCTTTGAATGGCTTGTGTCCTGCCAAATCCTTTATATGAGCTTCGACAGCCGGGCGGTCCTCTTCTAGAATCGGGAGCTCGCGGCGCGATCTACCCAGCAATTCCTTAGGTGAGACGCCAGTGAAGGCCTCAAAGGCGTCTGTAAAGAATGTAAATTTGTGATCTTTGTCAATCTCCCAGCACCAATCGGACGCCACCGACGTAAAATCACGAAAGCGCTGTTCGCTTTCAGTGAGCCTTCGTTTGGCATCATGCTCATCCGTTATGTCTTTATGAACCGCGAGCCAGCGCCCGCCGTCCAGCATGGTGATGGTGAAGGCGATAATCCGCCCGCTGGCGACGCGCCAAATGCGATCGACTGATTTCTGATGCGCCATCGCCTTTAGGGTGTCGATCGTTCCTTGAATGACTGCTTCGCCATCAAATACGCCGACCTTTACGGCGAATTTGACTAAATCCAAAAGGTGAACACCGGGCACGACGACTGCCGGCGTCAAGGAATACATTTCGGCAAAGCGTCTATTCGCCACCATAAGTCGATTGTCGCGATCGAACATGGACAGGCCATGGTCCATATTTTCGATGGCGTCTTCGAACAGAGCATTCTGGAGTTTAGGATCGTCGAACCATTTGGCCGGCGTGCGGTTCGGCACGGCTGAGGAGCGGGCCTGGCGTTCGAATCCGACGGGGTGCTGGGTTGCGGACGCAATCAAGCTGTGTGAGGAATCGCTGTTTGTATCCTCGGCCATTGCTGGCTTTCTTAGCGACCCCCATTACGCATGTGACCGCTGAAGGATTATGATAAAGCGGGCGGTTTGGACCACATGATCGGACCTATTTCACGGAGTATGGCTAAGAATATCTTGCGCCCCGCGTTAACCCGCTCGCGCCGAATCCTCGCGCGCCCGCGCGCGAGGGCGCGGCGCTGGCGGCGCGAGCTAGGGGGTGGTGTGCGACAGCACCCCGGTTTAAACAACTGCGTTGAGGGGCCTTGCCGCGCGACAACCAAGATGAGGCAAAAAACAACGGTGTCGTCGCTCGCCAATCGCGACACCAAACCGACTCAGTAGGCATCGCATCCTATCTTTGAGTCATCTATCCTGAACCGCGCCGTACCGACTACACGGAAAGCTAAACTGCGCTATGGAGATTTCGGAGAGCAGCCCGTTTCAGTTTAGATCAAATCCGTCAGGGAGGCCAAATCGCCGGAGGCCGCAGCCGCAAATTTCGACATATTCGGAGCACGGCTGGCCTTGGATCGCAGTGTTCAGCAGCCCACAGGACAGAAGCGCCCCCGCGAAATGTCCGATACAGATAATGTGTGGCCGCTGCCATGAAGGCCGACTGACGAACGTGGTTGGTCCCCAGGCGGTCACGCAGGCCTCCAGTTACAATGCATCAGGCCGGCGGGCCGGATATGGCTGAACCAGCGTTCCGTAAAGTGTCTCGGTAATCGCCATGCGGCCGCCGCAGCACCGGCACGGGGGCGGCGTGTACCCGGAGTTCGCTCGGTCATCGCCACGATCGCCGTCTGTATCTGCTGGTACGCTCAGTAAACTTCGACATAGTGCGAGTTTTTGCGCGCGATGGCCGTTCGCCAAGAAGCCGTAGTGGCGGATACGATGGAAGCCATTAGGCAGGACGTGGAGGAGAAAGCGACGAATGAACTCGCCGATTTCCAGGCGCATGACCTTGCTCTTGTGACCACCCCATTTGCGGCGCGCCTTCCAGCGAAACGTCACGTGGCTCGCATCGAGCGCAAGCAAGCGGCTGTTGGTGATCGCAACCCGATGGGTGTAGCGCGCGAGATAAGCCAGGACCTGTTCG
>Ga0181523_10002823_pt1 | contig 16369 bp, 16 predicted proteins | sample PEATcosm2014_Bin_43_FD_119752 | JGI IMG/M metagenome (GOLD analysis project Ga0181523, IMG submission 119752) | Peatland microbial communities from MTU Mesocosm Facility, Houghton, MI, USA - PEATcosm2014_Bin05_30_metaG | ecosystem: Environmental > Terrestrial > Soil > Wetlands > Peat | place...
AAAGTACATAGCCTTCCATGAGGGCGGCTTCCTTCAAGTCGCTGTATCAGAAGCGCCCCTCCAAGACCATGCACCTGCGCACTGTTGCGTGGCGGGGCGCTCCAGATACAGCACTAAGACTTCCCGGGACCTATTTTCTTGTAAGAATTCGTATTTCCCTTACCTCAATTCCTGTCATTATGCGAGATCATGACCCAACAATGCGCAGTATATGCACGCTATTCATCAGATATACAGAGATCCACGTCGATCGACGATCAACTCCGCAAATGTCTCGACTACGCTTCGAAGGCCGGCTGGAACGTCAACCCATTACATGTCTACATCGACGAAGGTATCTCTGGTATGGGCTCGGATCGGCCAGGATATCGAGCACTTCTCGAAGCGGCTCGCGCTAAACCGAGGGAGTTTGGAATCGTCCTAGTGGATGACACGAGCCGACTTTCACGCTCCCTAGCGGAAGTCATGCATCTTCAGGAGTTCTTCGCTTTCGAATGCATTCGCTTGATCGCCGTCTCGCAAGGGATCGATTCAGAGCACGAGCAGGCAGAGCTCTTGTTCACCATCCATGGGCTCGTCGACAGCCTGTACGTGCGCGAGCTCGCAAAGAAAACCCATCGCGGCCTGGAAGGACTGGCGTTGAAGGCGCTCCATACAGGTGGTCGCTGTTTGGGCTATCGGTCGATCGAGTGTAAAGGAGGCCATCGACTCGTCGTCGACGATCATGAGGCCGAGTTGGTCCGCTATATCTTCGCTCTATACGCACGAGGCCTGTCATTCAAGCGAATTGCCACACGTCTGACCGGCGAGGGCATTCCCACGCCCAGAACAGGGCGGAAGCTTACCGCTAGAACTTGGCCGCACACAGGCGTCCGAGAGATCCTGCGGCGCGAATTGTATCTGGGCTTTCTTATATGTAATAAACGGCACTTCCTCAAAAGGCCAGGTACAAACCAGCGCATTTCCCGCTTGCGACCTGAATCAGAGTGGATCCGTGTCAGCGTTCCAGAACTCCAGATCGTCTCGACTGAGTTGTGGAACACTGTTCAGGCGCGCTTGCGGGACCATACGCAGAAGTATGACCGGCGGCATCCAGGCTTCGAGAGATTGTCCAGGCACCACATCGGAACAGAATCAAAGTGACTGCGGGTGGAGGACAGGTTCGAAAGGTGATCTGCGTTCACGCTAGATCTCTATGCGCAGAATGACAACGACGAACTTGTGGCCGCTCAGAACCTGATGCTCGACGCAATCTTCTGCACAGAGCATGGGGCTATCCAGTAGCTTCGGATGAAACCTTGTGTGAGATGAAATGGCTTCGGGAGATGTAAACCATTGAAAATAAATGGTAGGCACGATTGGATTCGAACCAACGACCTCTTCCGTGTCAAGGAAGCGCTCTAACCAACTGAGCTACGCGCCTACGCTGCAACATCATTGCCTAGTCTACCAAGAGCAGGTCGGCAGAGAAAGCCGCGAAGGCCGAGATTTTACTGAATACGGTCGGCTCTGCCTTCGGTACAACGTGATGCTGCGACCCGGCACAGCCTTATGCTGGCACCCTGCGCACAGCAATCCTGCCGGGAGCAACCCTATTGAAGGGGCGGCAGCATCACCGCCGCGGGGTTGCTGCAATGGTTATCAACCGGGGAATGAAAAACTCCCTTCTCGGCGCTAACCTCGGACCGATTTCCACCCGCGAGCGCCCCACTGCCCGCAATGCCAAACGACCGCCATCGACCTACACCCCGCACCCCCTGCCAGCGGCCCACACCCCGTCTATCCCCTCCGCGAGCCGTCGCCCACCGCACTTTCTCTCGTCCCACACCAGATTTGCACAACACTTAAGTTTTAACTTGACAATAAAACCGGCCCGCGCAATACTTAAGCTACACCTTGACTATTTCCCTTCTGGAGGTGGGAATCATGCCCAACCAATCGCTAGCCAATCCGACCGTCATTCACAGCACCTTTCAACTAGAACGCAAGCTCAAGGCTTCTCCGCAGCGTGTGTTCGCGGCTTTTGCCGACGAGGCCACCAAGCGCCGCTGGTTCTTTGGCGGCGGCACGCACGCGCTCGAGGACCACAAACTCGACTTCAAGGTCGGCGGCCACGAGCGCGCCCAGATGAAAATGGGCCCGGGAACTCCCGTCGCCGGCAAAACGCTGGGCGATGAGACCATTTATCAGGACATCGTCCCCGAGAGGCGCATCGTTGCCGCTTACAGAATGAGCATGGATGGAACGCCATTCTCCGCCTCGCTCGCTACGATCGAGCTGATCCCCAACGGCTCCGGGACTGACCTGCTGTTCACGCACCAGGGCGCGTACTTCGAAAATGCCGACGGGCCCGCGATGCGCAAAGCTGGATGGGAAAAGCTGCTCGGCAAGCTGGAAAAAGAGCTTGGCGAATAATCCGCAAAGGCCCGGCCATCCAGCACCGGAAGGGGGAAGACGCGGCAAATGAAACGGAGTGACTCCAACGTCGCCCGCGTCTTCCATGCGCTTGGCGACTCGACGCGTCGCGCGATGCTCGAGCGGCTCAGCTCCGGGCCCATGTCGGTCTCGGTGCTCGCTGAGCCCTTTGACATGTCGCTCGCCGCCGTGGTGCAGCACCTGCAGATTTTGCAGAAGGCCGGCCTCGTCAAAACCGAAAAAGTCGGCCGCGTGCGCAGTTGCCGCGTTGAAGCCTCTGGCTTGCGCTCCGCGGAAGAATGGCTTCGAGCCCGCCGTCCCGAGTGGGATCGCATGCTCGATCGCCTCGAGGTGTTCCTCGACCATCCCGGCAAGCCGCGAAAAAAATGAGCCGGAGTTTCACGAATTCTCGCGCGCCTGTTGACTCGCTGCGTGATCAGCGTCCCTGCAACCCCAGCGCCTTCACCACCGAATCGTCCACTTGTGCCGGCTGCCCCTTCTCCTTGGTCACCACGCCAAAATTGCCGCGATAGTCCCACATGGCCCAGCCGATACCGTCGGCCTCGAGCGCCGTGCGCACATCATGCAGCCAGTTGGCGCGCGACACCGGGTCGGGGAAATCGCGGATCGCTCCAAACTCATTGCAGATGAGCGGAACATGTTTGTCGCGCGCCCACGTCGCCGCATTGTCAATCATCAGTTGAATCCGGTGCGCATTCCACCCTTCCAGCCAGTACTTCTGCATGTTGTAGCGATCCACCGCATTGGGAACTTCCTTCAGCAACTCCGGCATCGAGCTCTCCGTCGCCGGATACGGAATCCCATGTTCGTAGCTGTACCACGGCGTGCTCCACGTCGCGCCCTGGTGCGTGAACTCGTGCGGCTCATAGAAATGGAAGTTGTAAATCACGTTTCCATCGGCCAGCGGCTCCATGGCCAGCAGATCCCAGATGTCCGACCAAACCGCGCCTGCCGCAATGATGGTGTGGTGCGGCGCCGCCTCGCGAATGGCCGCAGCCACGCGCGTCTGGATCCCGGCCCACCGGTAAGCATCGTGCAGCTCCGGCTCGTTTAGAATTTCGAAGAACACCTTGTTCGGATCGCGATCGGCATAGTGCGCGGCGAGCTTCCGCCAGATCGACGTGAACCGCTCCACGGCCTGATCGTCGGTCCCCAGGCGCTGCTTGAAGTCGTCGCTGGGATGAATGTCGATGATGACAGCCAGCCCATCGGCCACCATCGTGTCGACGGCGTGATCCAGGTGCGGCAGAAAATCGCTGTTCGGCCCCGGAAAACCGTACAACGCCGCCGCCAGCGGCATGGGATCGATGCTCAGCCGCACATGATCGAATCCCATCTTCGCGATCAACGCGATGTCCGCGTCGTCGGTGTAGCTCTCGAGATGTTCGTTCGAATAATCGCGCGACGCCGCGAACCAACTCGAAGCGTTGATCCCGTGTTTCAGATGCTGGGCGCGGGCAAACGCCGTCTGTACATCGGCGGCCCGATCTTGTGGGTTTTGAGCGGTGGCGGGAATTGCAAAGGCCAGCAGGACGGCAAGAAAGCTGAGACGAATACGCACGGAAATCCTCCCTGGTAAAGCAACGCGTTAACGATACCACGCAAGGGGGCAAAGGATCATTGCAGCTATCGCCCGAAAACAAAACGGCCCCCGTTTCCGGGAGCCGCTTGTTCCTTCCCCACAGATTTGTTTATTGGCCTGAAGACGAACCATCGTCCAGGTTGGACGCCTGCTCGTAGGTCACGCGCAAATATTTGTACGGATTCACGGGCACGTCATGCAGGCGCACTTCGTAGTGCAGGTGCGGGCCGGTGGCGCGTCCTGACTCGCCCACGTAGCCGATGATCTGCCCGCGGGTCACGTGCTGCCCGGGAACAACCGCGATGGCCGAAAGATGTCCATAGAGCGTCATCACGTCATGACCGTGATCCAGAGTTACTGCGCGCCCGTATCCAGCGCCCATTTGCGCTCCGGTCACGTCGCCGTCGCCAGCCGCGCGCACCGGCGTTCCGTAGGGCGCGTCAATATCGACCCCAGTGTGGAACGCGCCTTCGCCGTTGATTGGATCCTCGCGCTCACCGAAGCTCGACGCCACGCGGCCCTCCACCGGCCACATCGACGGCGCATCGGCCAGTTCCGTCCAGTCGCCGGTAAAGTTCGGCGTCAGCCCGCTCTCCAGCGCCCGCGAAACCGCGCCCGACATCGCTTCGGAACGCAGCGCATAAAACATGTCAACGGAGTTGGCCACCTGCTGCGAGTTCACATCGTCGCTCTGCGCCGGAGCCGGAGGCGCTGAAGCCGCCGCTGCCTTGCTCTCCGCCGGTTTCGCCTCTGCGGCCGCCTGCAGCTTGTTCTGCCTCAGCCCATAGAGAGCGGAAACTTCATTCGCCAGCGCGCCCAAGCTTGCCACCTGCACGCTTCGGTTGTGCGCAATCGCTGCCATCCGCTGGTAATTCTGGCGCAGCGTTTCGCGATCCGCGCGCACCTGGTTAAAGCTTTCGGTCTTTAGGACCATCCGCGTGTACGATCCGGCCAGCCCCACAATCGTGAAAGCGCCTACGATCGCCGCGGCAACAAATCCATACACATACTTGAGGGGAAGCGGAATCTTCCGCAGTTGGCCGTCGTCATCTCTTGCAACAAAAAGTATGTAGTATTTTTTACGTAACATCTTTCCCTGCAATCCCCGGCGACCAGCCAGTCAACAAGTCTTCCAGATCGGGGGAGAGTCGATCGGTTACGGGCCTAGAAACCCGCAGATGAACCTGTGCGCCCCATGGGGCAGATACGAGAACGTTGATCAAGCCTAGCAGAACTTCCAAAATCGGGTCAACGAAAAGCTTCCACAGGCATTACTAGGGTACCACCTTTGGTTCTTGAGGCCTTCTCGGGGATTCGCCCCGGCGCCATCCCTTTTAAGTTAGCAACTTGCAAGTCCATCCCTCTTCGCGGCCCCCTCCTTTGTTTCCCTGCGAGAGACATCGGCAATCCGTTCGTACTTTTCAATTTGCCTCTATTTGAGACTCTGGACTCGTCGCGCCGTATCCTATCTTCACACCATGCCTCACGCGACAAAGCGATCGAATCCCTCGCCGTTGGGCGAGCTGGCCCTGCTCGAGAGGATTCGCCTCCGCGCCGCCCAGGCGCCCACTCCCGAGCTGCGTCTAGGCATCGGCGACGATTGCGCCATCCTTCGTCCTGCTCCGAATGAAGAATTCGCCGTCACCACCGATCTCTCCATCGAAGGCCGCCACTTCCACCTCGATTGGCACCCCGCCGAATCGGTTGGCCATCGCGCCCTCGCCCGCGGGCTCAGCGATCTGGCGGCGATGGGCGCTCGTCCCGTCGCGGCGTTTTTGTCGCTGGCGCTTCCTCGGGATCTAGTCCAAAAACCCAAGGCGCGGAGCTCCCTTGGAAGCGCGGCGCGCCGCAGCGCGCCTGCGCCCTTTATCGACAGGTTCCTAGACGGCTTTCTCTCGCTCGCCCAGGCCTATCAGGTGCCGCTTGCCGGCGGCGACCTTGCCGAGTCAACGCTCGCAGTCGCTGACGTTGTGCTCACCGGCGCAGTCACGCAGGGAGCGGCTCTGCTCCGCTCCGGCGCGCGTCCCGGCGACCTCATCTATGTCACGGGAAATCTTGGCGGCGCAGCCGTCGGCTACGCCTACCTCGCTCAACTGGCCGCTGCGCTCAAGCGCGATCGCTCACGCTCGCGGCTCAAGGAGCTTCCCCGCATCCCTCCAAAGTCAATGGCGGTGCTCAGCCCGCACCTCTATCCGAAACCGCGAGTCGCGCAGGGCCTTTGGCTCGCGCGCAACGCCATGGCCACAGCGGCCATCGACCTGAGCGATGGTCTTTCCACTGATCTTGCCCATCTCTGCGCGGAGTCCGGCGTTGGCGCCGAGCTTGACGCCGCCGCACTGCCCATCGCTCCCAACGCAAACGCCGCCCAGGTTCTGCATGGCGGCGAAGACTACGAGCTTCTATTCACGGCGCCGCCCGCTGCACGCGTGCCGTCGAGTATTGAAGGTGTTCCCGTCACGCGCGTTGGCCGCATCACCGCGTCGAAACGCTCCATCTCTCCGATCACGCTCATCACACCCAAAGGTGCAATCTCCCTCACTCCCCAAGGCTGGCAGCATTTTTCATAAATCGATTGCGACTGCCAAGCCGTTATTCTGAAGTGTGCCCTCGCAACCCAGCTCAACCTCCAAACCTCCGCGCCGGAAGCATCTCCTCCGACTCTTCTTTCTCTGTCTCGGCCTCGGACTGGTCGCCGCATGGACGCTCGCCGCGCTCACCCTGGTCGCTGCCAAATGGATCGACCCGCCCACCACCGCCGTTCACATGGAGCGCCGCCTTCAGTCCTTCATTCACGGCAAACCCTACCACGAACACTATGAGTTCGTTCCTCTGCGCGAGATCTCGCCTGACTTTCAGCACGCCGTCATCGCCGCTGAAGACGCGCGCTTCTACCAGCACCACGGCTTCGATTGGCAGGCCATGGAACTCGCCGCCGATGAGGATATGGAAGGCGGCCACCGCATTCGCGGCGGTTCCACCATCACGCAGCAACTAGTCAAAAATCTCTTCTTCGGAACCGGCCGCTCCTTCCTCCGCAAGGGCGCGGAGTTCACACTCGTCCCGGTTGCCGAGTTCGTTCTCGGCAAGCAGCGCATTCTGGAGCTTTACCTCAACGTGGTCGAATGGGGCCCCGGCATCTATGGCGCGGAGGCAGCGTCACAGCATTACTACGGAACTTCAGCCCGCCGCCTCGACCGCCAACAGGCCGCGGACCTCGCCGCCATTCTTCCCGCTCCGCTCCGGCGCCGACCCGAGCGCATGACTCACTACAGCGCGCTCATCCTCGAACGCATGCGCCAGATGGGCTGGTAGCCGTTCTCAAGTCTGCCGCACGCATGGCGCGACTGGCAGGCGCTATTTCGGGCCGTTCCCGCGTGCCATGCAGAATCTCGGAAATTATTTCGGGCACCCTGTCGATTTGCGGCGGCACCATCCGTCATGGGATTGAGGCGGTCAACGCCTACAATCCAAAACGGAGGACGAGATGCAATACCTACTGACGCTTTACATCGATGAGTCCGGCTGGGACCGGATGACACCCGAGCAGCAACAGCAGGGCGCGGCAGCCTACATGGCTTATAGCGAAGCACTGCGATCTGCCGGCGCGCTGGTCAACTCTAACCGGCTCAAGCCCTCAGCTACGGCGACGACCCTTCGCACAACCAACGGAAAGACACAGGTGCTTGACGGACCTTTCGCCGAATCGAAGGAACAGCTTGCTGGGTATTACCTGATCGAGGCGCCCGACCTGGATGCAGCCATGCAGTGGGCCGGTCGTTGCCCTGCGGTGCAGCATGGAATCGTGGAAGTGCGCGCGATCTGGGCGATGTGACCCGGAACGCAATTTTCAACGGCACGAGTGAGGCAAACATGCTGAACCAATCCTTCACAGCGCCTCTTATCAAAAGCCCAAAGCCCGGCGGCTGGACGTATGTCATCTGGCCCGAGTCGGCCGCCTTCTTTGGGACGCGCGGGCTGGTGAAGGTCAAAGGGACCATCGATGGACACCCATTCCAAAGCTCGTTTATGACACTGGGCGATGGCAATCACAAGCTTCCCGTAAAAGCTGAGATCCTGAAGGCGATCGGAAAAGCGCCACCAGATAGGGTCAAGGTCACGCTGCTCGAAAGGATCGATTCAGCAAGCAAGCGGAAAAACGCACGTTGAGTTCGCAACAAATCGCCATGGTGAATCCCGCAAACGACGATCAAGCCTATGCGGCTGCGGAGGCTGTAGCTCTTCGCAGCCGCGGCAAGCTGATCGCGTACCTCGCGGCGCGATTCGGAGACGTTGCAGCTGCAGAAGACGCCTTGTCGGAGGCCTTTGCGTCGGCCTTGTCGGTGTGGTCAGAGAAGGGCTGCCCCGACAATCCGGAAGGGTGGCTGCTCACCGCGGCCCGGCGAAAACTTATCGACCATCTTCGCCGGAATCGCGAAACGTCGAGCGACGACGAACCGGAGCAGTTGGCCGATGCAATGATCGCGGACGCGGACGACGAATTTCCTGATCGGCGGTTAGCGCTTCTTTTTGCCTGCGCGCATCCAGCAATCGATCCGGCAATTCGCGCGCCGTTGATGCTGCAGGTCGTCATGGGATTGGAAGCGGCGCAGATCGCGTCCGCCTTTCTGGTTTCGCCTGCAGCGATGGCGCAGCGGCTGGTGCGTGCCAAGACAAAGATCCGCGAGGCTGGCATCCCCTTCCGCATCCCGGAGCGCAACGAACTCCAAGACCGCCTGGAATCTGTGCTGGATTCGATCTACGCAGGCTTTGCCGAAGGATGGGCGGACGCCACCGGGGCCGATCCGGCGCGCCGTGAACTCGCCGGCGAGGCGATCTTTCTCGGAAGGCTGCTGACGCGGCTTCTTCCGGACGAGCCTGAGGCCTGGGGCTTGCTGGCGCTGATGCTTTACGCCGAAGCGCGCAGACCGGCGCGCCGCACGGCCGAAGGTGAGTTCGTTCCCCTCAGGAGCCAGGACAAGGCACTGTGGGATTGGAGGATGATCGAAGAAGCCGAATCCGCGCTCAACTATGCGAGCCGCTCCCGGCGCTTTGGACGATATCAACTGGAAGCCGCCATTCAGTCGGCGCATGTGGAGGGCGCCCGCACCGGATCCGTGTCCTGGGCCACCGTCGTCAGCCTCTACGACGCGCTGGTGCAGTTGACGGGCTCGCCTGTTGTATTCATCAACCGCGCGCTGGCAGTGGCGGAGTTAGAGGGTCCACACGCTGGATTGGCGGCATTGGAGGCCGCAGGCGCGGACCAGCGGATGGATTCGTATCAGCCATATTGGGCTGCGCGCGCAAACCTGCTGGGTCGCACCGGATCGCAGGCCGCGGCGCGACATGCATATCAACTGGCGATCGGCCTAGAGAGCGATCCAGCCGTCCGAGAATACCTCCGCCGTCGCTGCGATGACCTTCCGAAGCCGGGCTGACGGCAACAGGCCGATGCGCCGATCCGGTCCGCGCTCAGCATCGGTCCCGAGAAACGACGGAGGGCGCGGGAATCTTCGAGAGAGGTTCGCATCTCCTGGCCTGGCATGGGAATCTGAATTGTATGAAGAAAATTGGCTTCCTTTCATTCGGTCATTGGACGCCCTCGCCCCAGTCGGAAACGCGCTCCGCGGCTGACGCTCTCCTCCAGTCCATCGATCTCGCCGTCGAGGCCGAGCGCCTCGGAATGGACGGAGCCTATTTCCGCGTTCATCATTTCGCGCGCCAACTGGCTTCACCGTTTCCGCTGCTTGCGGCCATAGGCGCCAGAACGCGAAAGATTGAAATCGGCACCGCAGTCATCGACATGCGCTATGAGAATCCTCATTACATGGCGGAGGACGCTGGCGCCGCTGACCTCATCGCTACCGGCCGGCTCCAGTTGGGAATCAGCCGCGGTTCTCCTGAGCAGGTCATCGATGGCTGGCGTTATTTTGACCACCTCCCGCACGAGGGCGAGGACGATGCGGCCATGGCCCGGCGGCACACTGAAGAATTCCTCGATCTGCTGCGGGGCAAAGGCTTCGCCAAGCCCAATCCGCGTCCCATGTTTCCCAACCCGCCCGGGCTTCTGCGTCTTGAGCCGCACTCCGAAGGATTGCGCGATCGGATCTGGTGGGGATCTGCATCCAACGCCACGGCCGAATGGGCCGCCAAGCTGGGAATGAACATGCAGACCTCAACTCTCAAATTCGATGAGACCGGAGAGCCGCTCCACATCCAGCAGGCCGCGCAGATTCGCGCCTTTCGCGCAGCCTGGAAAGAGGCCGGCCACGCTCGCACTCCGCGCGTCTCTGTCAGTCGCAGCATCTTCGCGTTAATCGACGCCCGCGATCACGCGTATTTCGGGCGCGGCGACAATGAACAGGACTCAATCGGCTTTCTGGACGAAACTACGCGCGCCATCTTCGGCCGCAGCTACGCTGCCGAGCCGGACGTTCTCATTGAGCAGCTCAGAAAAGACACGGCGATTGCGGAGGCGGGCACGCTCCTGCTCACTGTCCCCAATCAACTGGGCGTCGCTTACAACGCGCATGTCATGGAGTCGATCCTGACCCAGGTCGCCCCAGCCCTCGGCTGGCGCTAGAAAAACAGCGAGTCTCGCGGCTTGCTCACCCGCGCTTGCCTTTCCGGCCCCGGCCGCCGGTTTTCCCGCCACAATCATTCCTTTCATCTTGCAATCCTCCTTGAGAGCGATACAATTCTTCGCAACCGATCCCGAAAAAGGAGATTCCGGCCACACCCCACACACCATGATCAAAGTCCCTGTCCTGTTTGTTTCCGGGGCCCTTTTCTTATCCAACGCCGCAATCGCGAGCGCCGCAACCGCGCCTCCGCCCGTGGTGAGCAACAGCACCGTCACCGTCTCCGGCCCGGGCATTGGCGGCGTCACGAAGACTCTCTCCTTGCCTTTTATGAACAACTTCGCCAACAAAGGCGATTGGTACGTGTTGCCAGGCGACGCGCACGCCGCATTTTTTGTCGCCGACAAAATGACGTATTCCCAAGCCCGTGTCGACATTCTGCTCAACGGAGCACAGAAGACCTTCGTCATCACCAGCGCCAACGACCTCGCCGCGGGCCACAAAACCGATCAGGCGTTTGACGTGATGGTCGGGGATGGCCACACCAACAAGTCGTTCTCCACTACCGATCCGGACGACACCGTCACTATCACCGTGACCCGGATGGACATGCTCAACTTCGAGGCCACATTTTCAGGAACGATGACCGAAGTGGGCATGATGGAGCGCGACGGCCACGATGCGCATCGCGTCACGGTCAGCGGCTCCATCAGCCTGCATCGTGCCAGCGCCCCACCGCCGGTCTCTGCCGGCAACTGGGTTGACTGCGATCCCATCATCCACGACTGGCTCAACCAAGCACAGAACCGAGCCTCGTCCGATTGCGAAGTCAAGTTCGATCACCATCTCCAGACCGCGATGAACGCCGCCTTCTCGCCCATGGAGTCAGCCTTCACGGCATCCGATTGGCAGATCGTAAACGAACCCGACCCGAGCGTCCTGTTTCTTTCCGCGCCGCGCGGATCGGAGGCTCAGCCCTTTCACGGCCAGGGATTCAAGCTCACATTGGCGGTCAATCCAAACTCGAGCCAGGGCCAGCAGGCCATCGCCGCGGCCAACAAACCCGATCCGCTCATGCTGAAAATGATGGAGCTGATGAAAGAGGGCAAATACGCCGAGGCCCAGGAGTTGCAAAAGCAGCTCGACGCCAAGTCAAAAGACGCTCCGCCTCCGCCGAGCACCAGGCTCACCGTCCAGATCAGCTTCAACACTCCATCGAAAGAACTCATCAACTTCCACGGAGCCTTCAGCACCTCCGCGCTTCCCGGCGGCGGCACGGTGCTTTATCTGCCCGCCATGCAGCCCCTGAGCGGCGGATCGAGCGGCGACCCCGGCACCTGGGTTCTGCTCGGGCCCTGGAGCCAGCCCGCGTCGACGCATCTCGACGGCGACACCACCAAGGTCATTACCAAAGCGCAGTTGAATCCCTCCGCCCCACGCCTCTCAATTCAAAACATCGCGGTCTATCTCAACTGCGACCAGGATCTGGCGGCACAGGCAATCCAGGCAATCAATTGGAGCCAACTGCGGTCGCTGCTCGCCCAATAGCCGACCGTTTGCTTGATCGCTTCATGACTGCGCCGGCAGCGGGTTCCTGACACCCTTGCGCCGCAGGACGGCAGCGGAGATTAGAGTCATGATCAGGCCGACCGGCAGCGGCTCCATGAACGTGTAGGCCATGTTGACCAACGGGTTCTGGTAGAGCTCTTGAGAGTGCTTGATGGCAGCGACCTGCTTGGCGATGGTCGCGGAGTCAAGTCCGGAGGACTGGATCCTCTGAATCTGCGCGGCCCAGTAGCTGTCCATAAAGTGCGGAATGAAGTTGAAGTAGATCACCTCCCACGTCGCGACGTAGCAAACGCAGGTAATGAGGGCGATCAGGATGCCGCAGGCGAAGGCGCGGCCGAAGGAAATCTGGCCGCCGAGGGTGTTGTCGCGGTAGCTACGGATGCCGAAGTAGACCAGCAGGAACGACGCCACCATCATGGTGTAGCCGAGAAGCATGCTGTGGCCGGAGCTGACCTTGTTGGCGATCAGAAGCGAGCCGTCCATCAGGACGGAGATCATGACGCCGGCGATCAGGCCGAAGGTGAGGACGGTTTTCTTCATGTCAGGCTCCCTGTGTGAGTGACGATCGAGTGAGGACGGAATCACGATGCAGCGTTTCGAGGCCGGATGTCGTCATCCTTTCGGATGATTTTTCGAGGAATGGAGCGGAAATCGTGTTTTCGGTGGACCGTGCTCACGGCAGCAGTCCCATTTCTTTGCCGCGTTGCACGGCCTGGGTCCGACGTGCGGCTCCGAGCTTGTCGAAAGCGCGGGCGCAGTGCGTCTTCACGGTGTTTTCTGAAACGAAAAGCTCGGTGGCGATCTCGCGGTTGCTCAAGCCGCGTGCGACTAGGGTAAGGATTTCGAGCTCTCGCGCCGTGATGCCGAGCGTCTGCTGCTGGGCCGTATTGGGAGCGAAGGACGTGGCGGCTTCCGCGGGGACAAGCACTTCCTTCACCACGATCGTTTCCCGGATGGTTTCGCGGTTGCGCGTAATGCGCAGGCCAAGCCAAATGCCGAAGGCCGCGAAGAGGACGGCGACGAGCGCGCTGTAGAGCTCGACGGAGTGCTCGATCACGACAAAACGGTATTCGGTGTATTGGAGGGTCGCGATCAGCAAGCCGCCGACAACACCGAAGATGAGGACGTGGCGCCTCATGGTGGGTTGTGAAGAAGTATAACGGAGGCGGCGAGGAAGTCTTCACTGTGGAATCCGAAGAACCTGCGGCTGCTCTTCGGGATCATTGACAGTTCCGTAATCCTCTTGACGCTAACTCTTGCGGTCCATTACAGTTTTCTTCAGCGCGAAGGGCGCATCCAGTCCGCGGAAAGGGCAGTGCCCACCTTAGTTCTCCACAACCTGGCGAATCTTCTTTCAGCCTGATCTATGCGGACACTCCAGGCGCAGCTTGAAAGGAGCTTCGTATGCCCGACCGTGTCCTGCCCGATCGCCCAAACCTCGAACAATATAAGAAGCAAGCCAAGGAACTTCTTCGCACCTCTGCCGCAAGCGAGCCGGCCGCGCTGGCGCGCTTGCGCAAACACCACCCACGCCTCCGCGATCTCGCTTCAGCCTCTCCGCGCGCCATTACGTTAGCCGACGCCCAGTTCGTCCTTGCCCGCGAGCATGGCTATGGATCCTGGTCTGCCTTCGCCAAACATATTGAGGCCCTCCGCATCATTCGCTCCCTGGAAGAGCTCGACGACCCATTAAACACCTTCATTGAGGTCGCCTGCGTCGATCGCCACGGTTGGCACCGGTCCGGCACCGTGGAACACGCCGACATGATCCTCGCGCGTTACCCTCAGGTCGCCACCGGCAGCATCTACAGCGCTGCCGTGCTCGCCGATGAAGCGGCCGTCCGTGCCTGGCTTGCGCGTGACCCATCGTTGGCCACGGCTGCCGGCGGCCCGCGCCAATGGGATGCTCTCACCTACCTATGCTTCTCGCGCTATCTCCGCATGGATCGAGCGCGTTCCGACGCATTCGTCTCAACCGCTCGCGCCCTGCTCGAAGCTGGAGCCAACGCCAACACTGGCTGGACCGAGTACATTGACGATCCGCCGCGACCCGTTCACGAAGCTGCGATCTACGGAGCCGCCGGCCTCGCGCAGAACCCCGGCCTCACACAACTTCTGCTGGATTACGGTGCCGACCCCAACGACGAGGAGACGCCCTACCACGTTCCTGAAACCTACGACAACACCGTCCTCGAGATCCTCCTTCGCTCCGGACGATTCAACAAGTCAAGCCTCGTCACCGTAGCCCTTCGCAAGTGCGACTGGCACGACGATAAAGGCCTTGAGCTTGCCCTCCAGCACGGCGCCGATCCCAATGACTTCGGGCGCTGGAATTCCTCGTTCTTCCACCATGCCATTCGCCGCGATAACGGGCTGGTAATGATTGATGCAATCCTCGACCGCAATGCCGACCCTTATTTGCCGAATCATGCCGACGGCCGCAGCGCCATCCAGATGGCCGCTTACCATGGGCGCGGCGACATCCTGTCCGCGCTTGAGCGCCGCGGCTTCGAACTCCGGCTCGAAGGCCTTGACGCCTTGGTTGCATCCTGCGCTCGCGCGGACGTCGAGACTGCGCACAGCCTCGCTTCCGCCCATCCGCAGCTCCTCGCAGAGCTTCTCTCCATAGGTGGATCGCTTCTGGCGCGCTTCGCCGGCGCAGAAGATGATGGAGGCGTCCGCTGTCTGCTCGCCCTCGGCGTCCCTGCTGCTGCGCTTTGGCCCGAAGGCGATCCCTACTGGGAATTAACCCCGAACTCAACCGCGCTTCACGTTGCAGCCTGGCGTGCCCATCACGAAGTTGTCCGCACGCTCATTGCAGCCGGAACTCCGGTGAACGCTCTCGACGCCCGCAACCGCTCAGCGCTTCAGCTTGCTGTAAGAGCCTGCACCGACTCGTACTGGAAATATCGCCGCCAGTCGGACTCGGTTGTAGCCCTGCTCGCCGCAGGAGCTCTCACCGTCGGAATTGTTCTTCCGACAGGCTATGACGCCATTGATGATCTGCTGCGCGTTCAAAATGAGCCAGGATCGGAGGATCGATCATCTCCTTTTGAGAGATAAGATATCGATCGGTGACTCCAGCCCCAGGAACCCCAAAATCGCAAGAGCGAGGAGAACCTTCGCCCACCGCCCGAAGTCATAGAAGTGCCCATCTCTGCCCAAAGGTGCATCAATTTGGTTATGGCACACCCCAAGTACAGAAAGGTCAAGAATTGGGTTATTTCCATATTGCCGAATCATGAACGTGATGCTCTGTATCACACGCTCCATACGCTTTGATACTTAAGTGGTAGCCCCTAAGCAGTGGATTCCGATGGATGGGCTGGTGACCGTGAGCGCGGTCACAGAATTCGTTCGTACCGCAGGTTAACGTGCCAACACAAGGAAACACATTCAAGGGGCGAGGCGCGAGATGTATGAGGAGCCGGAATTAGCAAAGGTTGGCATGGAGCGCCATAAGGCCGCCATCTTCTCGGCCGAGGAGGATTCATGATTCTTCCTATGCTCGGAACTGGCACGGTTGCATCAGTGGCAATTTATCTTGGAGGTTGGAGAATCAGTGTGCACCGCCGGCGGACGCGGGCGTGGAATATTCTTATGGCCCAACTGCAACCGAAACAGTGTGCCCGCGAGTTGAGTAATCAATTCTCTTCGGATGAAAAGTATATTGCCGCAGCGGAAGACATGTGGCAGCGTCTTGATGACGCTCACGACCTTTGGAGGATGTTTGAGAATGCTGGCGTGATACTGGATATGGTCGATTATGCGACCCGTAATGGCAAGTCTGTGAATTGCGAGCTTTTTGCCGCCCTGCGCGACGATGCCATGCAGATTCGAACCGGCGTTCTGACAGCGCTTGCGCAGAGTGCATGCAGCCAGGTGAGTGAAAAAAACAGCATGAGTGTGTCCCGCGTAGCGACGCTTTACGCCGACATGGTAGCCCGAACGGCGGAGGCGATGCGAGTGAATGGCGGGTCTCTGGCTCTCAACCTCGCAGTCACGATTTAATCGGGCGTTATCATCGACGAACATCGTCCCTGGTAGGCGGGCTCAGACAGGTTGAAGAGACATCGTTGCAAATGCCCTCGTTGTGAGCCGAGGGCATTTTTCATGGGCTTCATTTGATCTGCCCTATTGACCCAAAACCCAGCGGGGTACGGCAATCCGGACTGGATGTCGAAAGACCCCGACCTAGATTGCC
>Ga0181523_10002826_pt1 | contig 16356 bp, 12 predicted proteins | sample PEATcosm2014_Bin_43_FD_119752 | JGI IMG/M metagenome (GOLD analysis project Ga0181523, IMG submission 119752) | Peatland microbial communities from MTU Mesocosm Facility, Houghton, MI, USA - PEATcosm2014_Bin05_30_metaG | ecosystem: Environmental > Terrestrial > Soil > Wetlands > Peat | place...
ACTTTTGAAATTTATGGAACAACACGAAACCTTGTCTGCCCCGCCGGCGGCCAAAACCGCCCAAACAACGAACTTTGCGCTCGGCGCCGACCACGGCGGCTACGAATTGAAAGAGGCCTTGAAACAGCATTTGCAGCAACGCGGGTTGAGCGTCACGGATTTTGGCGCGAAGTCGAAGGAGCCGGCCGACGATTATCCCGACTTCGCCCAGCCGGTGGCCCAGGCCGTCGCCACGGGCCGGGCGGAACTGGGCCTGCTGGTCTGCACCAGCGGGATCGGCATGTACATCGCCGCCAACAAAATTCCCGGCGCGCGCGCCGCGCTCGTCACCGACGAACAAAGCGCCGAGCTGGCCCGCCGGCACAACGACGTGAACGTGCTTTGTTTAAGCGGCAAAAAAACGCCGCTGGAAAGCGCCAGGAAAATTTTTGACGCGTTCCTCAACGCAAAATTCGAGGGCGGCCGCCACGAACGCCGCGTTGACAAAATGGACGTCCGGCTCGCTGCGCCGCAACTCCGCCTGCGCAACGTGGATCCCGCCGTGGCCGAATTCATCGAGCACGAGCGCGTGCGCCAGCAGGAAAACATCGAGTTGATCGCGTCCGAAAATTTCACCAGTCCGGCGGTCCTGGAAGCCCAAGGCTCCGTGCTCACGAACAAATACGCAGAGGGCTATCCGAAAAAACGCTGGTATGGCGGCTGCGAAAATGTGGACGGCGTCGAGCAGTTGGCGATTGACCGCGCGAAAAAATTGTTCGGCGCGGAACACGCGAACGTCCAGCCGCATTCCGGCAGCCAGGCGAACATGGCGGTCTATTTTGCCGTGCTGAAACCCGGCGACAAGATGCTCACGATGGACCTGAGCCACGGCGGTCATTTGACGCACGGGAACAAGGTGAATTTCTCGGGCAAATTTTTTGAAATCGTCCACTACGGCGTGCGCAAGGATGACGAACGGATTGATTACGACCAGCTCGCCGCCCTGGCGCGCGAGCACAAGCCGAAGATGATCACCGTCGGCGCCAGCGCGTATCCGCGCATCATTGATTTCAAGCGCATGGGCGAAATCGCCCGCGAAGTCGGCGCGTATCTGCTGGCCGACATCGCGCACATCGCCGGCATGGTCGCGGTGGGAATTCATCCCAGCCCGATTCCGCACGCGGATTTTGTGACGACCACCACGCACAAGACCCTGCGCGGGCCGCGCGGCGGCCTGATTCTGTGCCGCGAAAAAAACGCGAAGGAGATTGATTCCACCGTTTTCCCCGGCATCCAGGGCGGACCGCTGGAACACGTCATCGCCGGCAAGGCGGTTTGTTTCCAGGAAGCGTTGCAGCCGTCGTTCAAGGGGTATCAGGAGCAAATCGTGAGAAACGCGAAGGCACTGGCCGAAGGCATGAAACACAACGGTTACCGCATCGTCAGCGGCGGCACGGACAATCACCTGATGCTGGTGGACGTGGGCGTGAAAGACCTCACGGGCAAGGATTGCCAGAATGCGCTCGACGAAGCCGGCATCACGGTGAACAAAAACACGATTCCGTTTGAGACGCGTTCGCCATTCCAAGCCAGCGGCGTCCGGCTGGGCACGCCGGCGGTGACGACCCGCGGCATGAGAGAAGCGGAAATGGCAGCCATTGCCGACATGATTTCCGAGGTGCTGCTGGACATCAAAAATGTCGAGGCGGCCCACAAAGTGCGCGAACGCGTGCACGAATTGACGGCCAAATTCCCGCTGCCGTATTGATTGGCGCGTAGCCAAGGCGATGTAGCGGCAGACGTCTCGTCTGCCGTAGAGGGCTGGCGTCCCGTCCACCCTCCGCAGTAGCCCTGCTACGGAGGACGGGCCGCCCGGAAAGAACGGTGGAAGGTTTGAGTGGTCCGGGATTTTCAACGCAACTTGTGTGTTTGTTGCGTTTTATCCGCCGGGCGGGACGCCCCGGCTCTACGGCAGGCAGGATGGCCGCCGCTACGTTGCCCGTGCCCGCTCGTGAGCGCTGCTCCATTTCCAATCCTCCGGGCGTTTGCAGAGTCCCGCCTTCACCGGATTATTTTCTACATAAGCCACCAACTGCGCGCGTTCGGCGTCGCCACGAATCCAATGATCAAACGATTCTTTTTGCCAGAACGTCTCGCCGCCGCGATGCAGAAGTTTGTTTGCCTCCTTGCTCGTGTAGGATTTCCAACTGTGCAGGATTTCGCTCAACGTATGCCCGGCCAGCGGCCAGACGATGACATGAACGTGATTGGGCATGACGACCCACGCGTGCAGTTCGTAGCGCCGGCCAACGAAGAATTTCAACGCACTGGCAATGAGATCAGCCACATCCGTCCGACTCATCCAACACGCGCCTTTGCCCGCATTGAGCAGTGTTTCGACTTTGTCACAATACCAGCCGACCAGTTTTTGTTCCTCGTGCCAAGTGAGCGGGCGTTTGGCAGCGCGGGCTTGTTCGACGATGACGCTGCGTTCGTGTTTGAGCCGGGCGATTTCATGGGCGGGCAGGGAATCGTTGAGCCGGAAAGTGACGAAATAAACTGCGCCTTCTTTTTTCAAATGCGGCAACTGCCCGCGAAAATGCAAACCGGAAACCACTGGGCTTGGCAGAGTCGAATCCGCCGGCTGGTTGTCAGCGTCGGGCATGACAAAAAATGTCAGCAACCGGTGAAACGGACAAGTGCGGATGTAGCGGCGGACGTCTCGTCTGCCATAGAGGGCGGGCGTCCCGCCGCCCGGAAAGAACGGTGGAAGGTTTGAGTGGTCCAGGATTTTCAACGCCGCTTGTGTGTTCGTTGCGTTTTATCCGCCGGGCGGGACGCCCCGGCTCTAGGGCAGGCAGGATGCCTGCCGCTACGCGCCAGCGCGTGCGCGAGTTGACGACGAAATTCCCGCTGCCTTATTCAGGAATGATTCCGGGCGAATGTTGTAGCGGCGGACGTCTCGTCTGCCATAGAGGGCGGGCGTCCCGCCGCCCGGAAAGAACGGTGGAAGGTTTGAGTGGTCCAGGATTTTCAACGCAGCTTGTGTATTCGTTGCGTTTTATCCGCCGGGCGGGACGCCCCGGCTCTACGGCAGGCAGGATGCCCGCCGCTACGCGCCAGCGCACGCGCGAACTGATGGCAAAATTCCCACTGCCTTATGGATTTGGCGGCGGCGCAACCATGTGCTGACTTTCCCAAACGTCAAAGCCTTCTGGCGGTTCACGCATGAGTTGTGAATGGCCATCGGCGAAGCCGTAAACTTTTGTCCATGTGCCGTCAGGCATTTGCCACGATTGTTTTTCGCGAACTACGATCGTATCTCCAAAATTGGTTGTGCCGTAAAGATTGGTCATTGATCCTTGATAAACAAAATCGAATTCATTGGTCACCTGACTGAAATCGGCTGTTGCATCCGGCATGACATCACCTGGATTGAGACCGTTCCGTTCAAATTCCTCGAAATAAGGCGCCACCTGATCCCAATTCATAGGAAACTGATTCTGATGATGTTCGGCATATCCTCCCACAGCTGCTGCCGCGAGGTTCCTCGCTGCCGTCATTCTTCGCCGTGCCAGCAGCGTTTGTTGAGCGTCCGAGGCATCCGGCCCAGTGGTTTGAACTGGGTGTGCTGCAGCCTGGGTTTGGGCTTTCATGACATCGGCCAATTGTTTTCTCAAGCTTCCCACTTCACCCCGAAGCCGCAGCAACTCATTGAGTTTTTCGTCTGAAAGTGATCGGGAATTCGTTGCTGTCACAAGCTGGTGGGAAAGGTTCTCATTGTCAGCTTTGAGTTGCTCCATTTGCTGTTGCAACGATGCGTTTTCGTCGCGCAATTTGGTCTGCGTTTGATATTGGACCACCAAAACAGTTGCCGCTCCGGCAATGGCGAGCGCGGTGACGCCAAGTTTGAGTTTGGTCGCAGTCATAATTTTCAGAAGTGTGAATGTTCCAGTTCCCGCGCCGGCAATGGAAGTTGTCGTCAACGTCGCGGCTAGGTTCGCAGGCGCGAGTTGAACCGCGTTCGTGGAAATGACGGATGCCAGCGCCGCCGCCGTCGTGACGCCGCGTTTGGCGAAAATGTCGCGCAGTTTCTCCAGCGCACGCTCGACGCGCATCCGCGCTGCGTTTTCGTTCAGACCAAGTTTCGCGCCAACCTCGGCAAATTGCCGGTTTTCAAAGAACCGGAGCAAAATAGCTTCTCGGTCCACTTCCTTGAGTTCGTGCATGGCATCGTCGAGCACGGGACGGAGTTGTTGCCAATCGGCTTCGGGCGCGGGATGGACGGGCGAGACGCCCGTTCCACTATTTTGCATCGGTTCGCACATAAATTTTTCCTCCCGGTCGCGCTGGCGGCTTTCGGTGCGCGCGATTTTCGCGGCGGCAAAGTGTGCGCTGGTGTAAAGCCAACCGGTCAACGTTTCGCGGCGAGTGAGCGAACTGGCCTTGCGCGCGAGGTCGGTGAAAACCGTTTGCGCCACGTCCTGCGCATGGTGCGCGTCACCGTTGACCTGCCGCAGCGCGGCGGAATAGACGAGATTGACGTGGCGCCGGACCAGTTCGGCGAAGGCGTCTTCGGAATGGGTTCTGGCGTAACGACTGAGCAACTCTGAATCCGGCGTCATGTTCAACTTATAGCACCCGCCGAAACGGAAATCGCACAAGAAAAATCGTATTTGACACAACGGCCAAGGTGCGCCATTATACCCGTGAGTTGACTGCGAAATTTCCCTTGCCGTATTGAGGCCGCACTGCCTCGAACGCTCGGTTGATGTAATCCATTTTGAACTTTTCCGGCCATCGGGCGTCCAATGCGTGACGGCTTTTCTGTCCGGCAATGGGAATCCGGTCAATCCAACCAATTTAATTATGCCCAGAGTCTCAACCAAAAAAACCAAGGCGAAACCGGCAGCGGAAACTCGCGCGGCGGAATCGCCGGATTTAAACAACGGCGGCGTCGCCACAGAAACCGCCGTCGCCGAGCCGTCGGGTTCCGCCGACTTGCAGCCGCCGTCCACACCGGTCGAACTGGCCGAGGAGCCGAAGGTGGAGGAGCCAAAGGCGGAAGAGCGCCGCGGCCCGCAGCGCGACAAAATCGTCGCGTCGCTCAACATCGCCAAGCTGCAGGCGATGCAGATGAGCGAGTTAAATCACATGGCCAGGGAACTCGGCGTGGAAAATTTCGGCACGATGCGCAAGCACGAGGTCATTTTCCACATCCTCCAGAAAAATGCGGAGCGCGCGGGCGTGCTGTTTTCCGAGGGCGTGCTCGAAGTCCTGCCGGAAGGCTTCGGTTTCCTGCGGTCGCAGAGTTTCAATTACCTGCCCTGCCCCGAGGACATTTACGTTTCGCCGTCGCAAATCCGCCGGTTTGACCTGCAGACCGGCAACCTCATCGCCGGCCAGATCCGGCCGCCGAAGGAAAAGGAAAAATTCTTCGCGCTGCTCAAGGTCGAGGGCGTGGACGGCGAAGACCCGGACAAGGCGAAGGAAAAAACGCATTTCGACAATCTTACACCGCTGTTCCCGGACAAGCGGTTCATCCTTGAAACCGTGGCCGAGGAAGTGAACACCCGCGTGCTTGACCTCGTTTGTCCGATTGGCAAGGGCACGCGCGGCCTCATTGTCGCGCCGCCGCGCACGGGCAAGACCGTGCTCATGCAGAAAATTGCCAACGCCATTCTCAAAAACAACCCGGAGACCTACCTGTTCATCCTGCTGATTGACGAACGACCGGAGGAGGTCACCGACATGGAACGCACCTGCAAGGGCGCGGAAGTGATTTCATCCACGTTTGACGAGCCGCCGGAACGCCACGTGCAGGTGGCCGAAATGGTCATCGAAAAGGCGCGCCGCATGATCGAACACAAGCGCGACGTGGTGATTCTGCTCGATTCCATCACGCGCCTGGCCCGCGCCTACAACACGATCCAGCCGCACTCCGGCAAGATTTTGTCCGGCGGTGTGGACGCCAACGCGCTGCACAAGCCGAAGCGCTTTTTCGGCGCGGCGCGCAACATCGAGGAAGGCGGTTCGCTCACCATCATCGCCACCGCACTGGTGGACACCGGCAGCCGCATGGATGAAGTCATTTTTGAAGAGTTCAAAGGCACGGGCAACATGGAGGTCCATCTCGACCGCGCGCTGGTGGACCGCCGCATCTTCCCGTCCATCAACGTCGAGATGTCCGGCACGCGCAAAGAGGAACTGCTCTATCACCCGGACGAGCTGAGCCGGATTGTTCTGCTGCGCCGCGCGCTCACCGGTGTGCCGCCCGTCGAGGCGATGGAACTGCTGTTGGGCAAGTTGAAAAAGACCAAGAGCAACATCGAATTCCTCTTGAGCATGGGCGTGAGTTGAGCGGCGGCAAGGCGTGTTTCTCCAATACTCCGCGATCGGGCCGGAGCGCTTGTTCCTGCTCTGCGTTCTCAAATTGCCGCATGAGGGGAACGGAAATTACTGCTTGCGCACAGGTTTCCAATCGGTGCGTTCGCGGACTCCATCAATCAACTGTTCGGTGGTCCAAAGTTGGATGGGACCAATGGCGCCATAGTCGGTGACGGTCTTCTGACTTTTACCCGCTGAAACCATGACGATACAGGCGGTATTTTCCAATGGATTGGCGCGGTACTTGTCCTGGAAATCCTTGAAGCCACCCGAGTCCAGCGCATAACAAAGGCGCGCAAAGGTCGGCAGATCAATCTGCCCGGTGGCTTGATTGGTTTTGGGCTGGAATACATCAAATTCGGCCGAGCCGGAGCGATGGAAGGTCACGCGATAAATCGGGCTGGCATCGGCATTGGTCGTGCGTGCCAGGGAAATGCTGTCATAGGGCAGGCCAGCCCGGAACGCGGCCAGCCGGTCGGCGGGAAGGTTTCCCAAGTACAGCGGTTTATAGACATCGGGAACATTGGTTACGGCCTCCGGCGCGAAGAAAACCATGGGCTTCTGGGTGTCCGTGTTTACTTTTCGAGAACAGGCGCCCAGCAACACCACCATCACACAAAATACGCTGATGGACCCGATCCAGGCGGGATTTGCGCGGTGCATTCTACGGTCATTTGGTTTCAATGTGACTAGCACTAGAGCAGAATTATTGCCAATCGTTCCGGCTTATCGGCGAAGCGGGGCAGGCGATCATGACCGGCCAAATGCTTCAAAAGCCCAATAAACATGCCTGTTTGATTGCGCTTGACGAGTTAAGGCCAAAAACCTAATATAACCATTCAAGAACGGTAAAGTTTGCTGGGGCAACCAGCGCGCCAAGTCGGAAGATGTCCATCTCCGACTTTTTTGTTCCCCGAGTGGGAACGCCGGGTCGAGCGTATGAATGCGGATTTTTTGGCAGTTTTGGAGTTTTGGGAGCGCGAAAAGGGCATCAATCGTGATGTCCTCGTCGGCGCCGTGCAGGAGGCGTTGTTGTCCGCCGCCAAGAAGGCGGTCGGCCCGGCGCGCGAGTTGCGCGTCGAGATTGACCAGAAGAATGGCGACATCAAGGCGTTCGCCAAGCTCATCGTCTCCGACAAGGTTATCTCCAAGCACGATCAAATTTCCGTCTTCGACGCGCGCCGCCTCAAACCCGGCGCCCAGATCGGCGACGAAATCGAAAAGGAAGTGACGCCGACCGGCTTCGGGCGCATCGCCTCGCAATACGCGAAGCAGGCGCTCATGCAGAAAATCCGGCAGGCGGAAAAGGCGCTTATTTTCACCGAATTCAAGGACCGCGTCGGCGACGTCGTCAGCGGTGCCGTGCGGCGGTTTGAGCGTTCGGACGTGATCCTGGACCTGGGCAAATACGAGGCGCTGCTGCCAAACCGCGAGCGCGTGCCCACGGAGGAATATCAGGTGGGGGAGCGCATTCGCTGCTACGTCAAAGCGGTCGAACTGGGCCCGCACGGACCAGAAATCATTTTGTCCCGCGCCGACCCCCGCTTCGTCATCAAACTTTTTCAGTTGGAAGTTTCGGAAATCAACGACGGCACGATTGAGATCAAAGGGATCGCCCGCGAACCGGGTTTCCGCACCAAAATGGCGGTTTATTCGCGCGACAACAAGGTGGACCCCGTCGGCGCGTGCGTCGGCATGCGCGGCCAGCGCGTGAAAAATATCGTTCGCGAACTCAACAACGAAAAAGTGGACGTGATTCCGTGGTCGCCGGACGTCCGGACGTTCATCACCAACGCGCTCGCCCCGGCCAAGCTCAAGAGCTTTGAAGTGGATGAGGCCGCCAAGCGCGTCAGAATCCTGGTGGCGGAAGATCAACTGTCGCTGGCCATTGGCAAGCGCGGCCAGAACGCGCGCCTGACGGCCAAGCTGACCGGCTGGGAAGTGGACATTGACGCCGAGCAGGTCGTCACCAAAGGTTTCGAGGAAAAGGTCGCCGAAGCCGTCGAGTCGCTCGCGGCCATTCCGGGAATTTCGGGCGAGCAGGCCGACGCGCTGGTGCATGCCGGGCTGACTCGGCTGGAGGATTTGTTGTCGGCGGATGAAGGCGATTTGCGCAACATCCCGCAAATTGGCGAACAGGCGGCCGAAATTTTGAAGGCGGCGCGAGCCGAAGCCGAACGCAAAAAAATCCGGCTTGATGGGGATGACTTGTCAGCCGCCGCAGTCTGATGAACAGTTGAAATTTATGACGCAGACCGAAACAGCGTTGGGAAACGCGCGTTAGCCATGACGGCCTTTCGCACATTCCGGTCGGCGACGGTGAAAATTTATGCCCGTTCGCATTTACGACATCTCGAAGAAGCTTGGCTTGGAGAACAAGGCGATTCTCGCCAAAGCCAAGGCGCTGGGCATTGCCGCCGCCAGGGTCCCGTCCAGTTCGCTCGATAAGATCAGCGCCGAATTCCTCGAAGAGGAGTTGTTCAAGGATCATCCCGAGATCGCCGCCAAATTCAAGGCCCCGCCGGCGCCTGCCGTTGAAGCGCCCAAGCCGCCGCCGGTCGAGGAAAAAATCGTCGTCATTACCGCACCGCCGCCCGAACCGCGCGAGCCGGAAATCAAACCTGAACCGCCGCCGGTCGTCGAAGGGCCCAAGCCGCCGCCACCGCCGCCCAAACCGGCCGGTCCCAAAATTGGCGACAAAGTCGGATTCATCCAGTTGCCGCACAAGCCATCGCCGAGAACCAGCGAGAAAGCCGGCCCGGCCAGATTGCCGACGCGATCAGCAGCGCCAGCCAGACCGGGCGGCAAACCCCCCGCGCCAACGCCGCAAAAAGAGGAGCGCAAAGCGCCGGCTCCCGCGCCACAGCCGAAGTTTGTCGCGCCGGCGAGCGCCGAGGTCATCGTCATCAAACCGCCGATTGTCGTTCGCGAACTTGCCGCGCAGCTCAAGCAAAAGCCGTTCAAGATCATCGCCGATTTGATGGAACTGGGCGTTTTCGCCAACGTGAACCAGGCGATTGATGAAAAAATCGCGCAGCAACTTTGCGCCAAATACGGCTTCCGGTTTGAAGTGGAAAAACGCGAGCGTGGCGGCGGGGTCGTCCATGCGCCGGTCAAGACAGTCGAACTGGACGTGGAGGACAAACCGGAGCAACTCAAACCGCGCGCGCCGGTCGTCACCATCATGGGCCACGTTGACCACGGCAAAACGACGCTGCTCGACGTCATCCGCCAATCGAACGTCGCCGCGGGTGAAGCCGGCGGCATCACCCAGCACATCGGCGCCTACACCATTTCCGTGCCGCACCCGGAACGCAAAAAGGAACTGGCGCAAATCACATTCCTCGACACGCCCGGCCACGCGGCGTTCAGCTCGATGCGCGCCCGCGGCGCGAACGTCACGGACCTGGTGGTGCTGGTGGTGGCGGCCAACGACGGCGTGATGCCGCAGACGCTTGAGGCGCTCAACCACGCCCGGGCCGCCAAAGTCCCGATTCTGGTCGCCGTGAACAAGTGCGATCACCCGAACGCGAACCCGATGAAGGTCCGCCAGCAGTTGCAGGACAAGGGCCTGGTGCCGGACGATTGGGGCGGCGACACGATTTTCGTGGACGTTTCCGCGCTCACCAAACAGGGCGTGGACAAATTGCTGGAGATGATTTTGCTCCAGGCCGAGTTGCTCGAACTCAAGGCGAATCCTGACCGCCGCGCCAAGGGCAACATCATCGAATCCGGTGTCGAGCCCGGCGGCCCGACGGCGACCGTGCTCGTGCGCAAAGGCACGCTGCGCCTTGGGGACATCCTTTTGTGCGGCGAATTTTACGGCCGCGTGCGCGCCCTCATCAACGAGGAAGGCAATCGTCTCAAGGAAGCCGGGCCGTCGGTTGCCGTGAAAGTGCTTGGCTTGAACGGCGTGCCGGAAGCGGGTCTGGAGTTCAGCGTGGTCGAGGACGAAAAGGCGGCGCGTGAACTGGCCGAACAACGCGCCCACGAAACCAAAGCCCAGGATCTGGAAAATCGCTCGAAGGTCACGCTGGAGAATCTGTTTGCTTCACTGGCGGCAGCGCAAAGCAAGGTGCTCAAGGTCGTCGTCAAAGCCGACACGCAAGGTTCGGTGGAGGCCATCGTTGAGGCGCTCAAGAAAATTGAGGCGGAAAAAGTCTCGCTCGAAATTATTCACAGCGACGTCGGCACGATTACCGAAAACGACGTGGCTTTGGCGTCCGCGTCCGACGCCGTCATTCTCGGCTTTCACGCGCGGTTGGACAACACTGCCGCTGAAAAGGCGAAGCATGAAGGCGTGCAAGTCAAGTTGTACGCGATCATTTACGAGCTGATTGATCAGGTGAAGGAAGCGATGGCCGGCCTGCTCGAACTGGTCGTCAAGGAAAACATCATCGGCTTGGCGGAAGTGCGGCAGATTTTTGAATTGTCCAAGGGTGTGCCGGTCGCCGGTTGCATGGTGTCCAGTGGTCGCATCGTCAAGGGCAAGGTGCGCGTGCGCCGGCGCAAAGAGGTCATTTATGAAGGCATCGCGCAGTCGCTGCGCCGGTTTCAGGACGAGGTCAACGAAGTCCGCGCGGGCATGGAATGCGGCATCCGCATTGAGGGTTACAGCGAATTTCAGGTCGGCGACACCATCGAATGTTACACGATTGAAAAAGTGGCGGCGAAATTATGAAATCAGGCTCCAGGTTCCTGGGTCTGGGTTCTGGGGGAAGCAAGACGTTAAGCCCCGGCCCCAGACGCCAGATGCCGGATGCTAAACCCCAACTACCGTGCCATCCCTCCGACTCCAACGCGTGCGCGAACTTTTGAAGCGCGCCATCGGCGAAGCCATCCGCCGTGAATGCCACGTCAGCGAGTGCGGGCTGATTTCGGTCAACGACGTGGACGTGGCGGGCGACCTCAAGACCGCGACGGTCTTCATCAGCATTCTCGGCAATCCCGACCAGCAGAAGCGCGGCTTTCAGAGTCTCAATGAGCATCGTGTCCGCATCCAGGGGTTGGTCGCCCGCGCCGTCGTCCTGAAATACACGCCGAGGCTGAGATTTGCCTTTGACGATTCCATCGTGCGCGGCAATCGCGTGCTCCAAATCATCGAGGAACTGGAAAGAAACGCGCCGGCAAAGGATTCTGAAGAATGAAAATGAATGGTCCGAATGGCAGTTTTTATGGGGAGCGCACGCCTCTCGCGTGCGGCGCCCGGCGTCGCGCCGGGCGCATTGAGCGTCTGACCAATTCACTTTTTAACGAGGGCTTTCGCGCGTGCGAACCAGTCGGCGGGACGCCGACTGGAGCAGCCGGGACGGCTGCGCTCCCCATTTTCGATTTGTGAAAAGTTACCCGAAAATCATTGACCGCATTCTCGACGCCATCCGCGCGAGCAGAACTTTTTGCGTTGCCGGTCACGTCCGGCCCGACGGCGACTGCGTCGGTTCCCAACTCGGGCTGGCGTTGGCGTTGCAAAACGAAGGCAAAAGGGTCGTTTGCTGGAACGAGGATCCCGTCCCGCAAAAATACAGGTTCCTCGATGGCCACGGCCTGTTCCAAAAGCCCAGGCGCGGCCTGAAATTCGATTGTGTCATTGCCACGGACTGCGCGAGTTTTGAGCGGCTGGGCAGGGTCGGCAGGTGCATTGCGCAGCGGAAAATGTTCATCAACATTGACCATCACGAAAGCAACACGCGCTACGCCGACGTGAACTGGGTGTCCGCGCGCGAACCTTCCTGCGGCGAGCTGATTTACCGTCTGCTCAAGGTCGCGCGCTGGCCAATCACCAGACCGATTGCCGATTGCCTGTTCACCGCCGTTTCCACCGACACCGGCTCGTTCCAATATTCCACGACGCGGCCCGGCACGTTCCACGCCGGCGCGGAACTCGTCACGCGCGGCGCGAATCTCGCCAAAATTTGTGATGAGGTTTATCAGTCGTATCCGTTGTCGCGCGCCCGGCTGCTCAAGCACATTTACAGCAAATTCCGGTTGACGGCCAATGACCGCATCGGATGGTTCTGGCTGAAACAGGCTGATTTCGCCCGCACCGGCGCGGAGAGCGACGACACGGAGGGGTTGATTGACCACATCCGCGCCATTGAACCGGTCGTCGTCGCCTGCGTGTTCGAGGAACTTGAACCCGAACTGACCCGCATCAGCCTCCGTTCCAAAAGCGACGAGGTGAACGTGAATGAAATTGCCGCGCAATTCGGCGGCGGCGGCCATCCGGCGGCGGCGGGCGCCCGCATTCCGGGGAATCCGCTTTCGGTGCAGCGCAAGGTGATTGCTGCCATCAAACGCGCGTTGAATTCGGCAAAATAATTTTCATGCAAGAATTTTCTCCGCTCGACGGCGCCATCCTCATTGACAAGCCCTCCGGCCCGACGTCGCACGACGTGGTGGACGTGATTCGCCGCCGATTTGGCATCAAAAAAGTCGGCCACTGCGGCACGCTCGACCCGAATGCCACCGGCCTGCTCATCATCGTCCTCGGGCGCGGGACGAAGCTTTCGGAGAAACTGATGGGCGAGGACAAGGTTTATGAAGGCGCCATTAAGTTCGGCGTGGCCACCGACAGTTATGACGCCGACGGCGAAGTTGTTGAAACGAAACCCGTTCCGCCGTTGACGCTCGACCAATTGAACGAAGCCGCCGCCGCGTTCGTCGGCGACCAGATGCAAACGCCGCCGATGGTCTCGGCTGTCAAAAAAGACGGCGTGCCGCTCTACAAACTCGCGCGCAAAGGCATCGAGGTCGCACGCGAGCCACGGCTGATTCACATCTACAATTTTCGGTTTACGAATTGCGAACCGGCGATCGGCCAGTTTCGCATTGCGTGCACCAAGGGCACTTATGTCCGCACCATCGCGCATGAACTTGGCCAAAAACTCGGCTGCGGCGCGCACCTGGCCACGTTGCGGCGCGTGACTTCGGGAAAATTTGATGTGGCGGAGGCGACATCGCTGGACGACGTTCTAAAATTGACGACCGCCGAACTGGAGAAAAAAGTGATTCCGTTTTTGAAACTGGCGGCGGCATGAAAGCACCAAGCTCCAAGCACCAACATCCGGAGAAGCGCCAAGCTCCAAACTTCAAAAAGCCTTGCCGCAACCGGCGAGCTGATTGCAATTTGAAGCTTGGAATTTCTCTGGTGATTGGTGCCCGGATGTTGGAGCCTTTCTTCTTGTGAAAATCATCCATGCTGCAAACGAGTTGAAGCCCGCCGGGCGCAAGGTGTGCCTCGCCATCGGCTTTTTTGACGGCGTGCATCTCGGCCATCAGCAAATCATCCGCCAGACCATCACCGACGCGCGCCAGCATGACGCCCTTGCGCTGGTGCTCACGTTCGACCGGCATCCGAACTCGGTCGTTGCGCCCGCTCATGTGCCGCCGCTGATTTACTCGCTGCCGCAAAAACTGCGCGCGATTGAATCGCTCGGGGCCGACACGTTGTTGCTGATTCATTTTGACGAAAAGTTCAGCCGGCAAACCGGAGCGGAATTCATCCGCCGCCTGGCGCGCGATTTGGGAAAAATTCAAAGCCTGTGCGTCGGCATGGATTTCGTATTCGGGCACAAACGCAGCGGCGACGTCGCGCTGTTAAAGAAACTGGGGGACAAAACCGGTTTTACCGTTCATGGACTCGCCGCGGTTTCACTCGACGGCCGGATTGTCAGCAGCACGCGCATTCGCGAGGCGATCCGCGCCGGCGAACTTGACGCCGCGAGCCAGATGCTCGGCCGGCCCTACGCGATATCCGGCCGCGTCGTGGAGGGCGACCGCGTGGGCCGGCAACTGGGTTTTCCCACCGCGAACCTTGACGTGACAGGTTTGATTCTGCCGCCGAACGGCGTTTACGCCGGCCTGACCAAAGTGAAGAAGAAATCCCATCGCGTCGCGCTCAACATCGGATTTCGTCCGACGATGGCATCGGCCGGGGGGCAACTGCGCGTGGAAGCACACCTGCTGGATTTCGGCGGCAACCTTTATGGCGAGGAACTGACCGTTGAAATGGGCGGCAAATTGCGGGAAGAAAAGAAATTTGCTTCAGCGGCGGAATTGCGCCGGCAGATAAGCCGTGATCTTGCCGCCTTACGAGCTTTGGCTTGATTAGATTTATTGTAACTTTCTATTCCACAATAAGTTAAGACACAAAATGCCCATTTTTGCTGCAATTCCGCGCCTTCTTTGAGGTGACGAAGGGGTTACGATTATCCTTGAAATTCCCGCAGAAGAGGTTAGCATAGGTGCGTGTCAGTCTTCTAGCGTTCTGGTGTTCGCAGTCCCTGGAGATCAACGGGCAAGTGAACGGTTGCGCAGAACCGACGACGACCGGTTCGTGAAGCAGAATGCGCTGTTTCCCTGAACTAAAACGAATTTTACGGGTCTGATATTTATGCCGCATCGAAAAAACAAACTGTCAGCCGGCGCGGCGCACAAGCGCAAGCGCGGCAGTGGGCGCAGCGCGGGAGCAAAACCGGCGCCGGCGCGGCGGCGTTTTGTTGTCTCCATCGCGCGACGGGAAGTGTCGAAACCGCTGGAAACCAACGGAAAGGCCAAGCCGCGTGCGGGCAATCCGCCTGCGCAAAAACTGCCGCAAAGCGGCCAGGCGACTGCGGCGTCGGCACCCCTCCAATCGTCCGTGGATTTGACCGAGACGGTCAAGACCCTGCTCCACCTCGCTCAGGAGCACGGCTACATCACTTACGATGACATCAACGACGTTTTACCGGACAATCTCAGCCCGGAGGATTTGGACGCGTTGCTGACCAAACTGCGCAGTCTCGACGTGGAAATCGTCATGGACCAGGCCGAGGCCGAGCGCACCCGGCAGCCCGAACCTGCCCAACAGCAGGAAGAGGATGAGGATGCCCGGCTCGAAATCCTCGATGACCCGGTTCGCATGTACATGAACCAGATGGGCAAGGTCCCGTTGCTGACGCGCGAACAGGAAGTCGAAATCTGCAAGCGCATCGAAGAGGCCGAGATCGAGATGAAGCGCATCGTTTACAGCCTCGGCTTCACCGCGAAGGAACACATTGCCATCGCGGAAAAACTGCTGTCCGAGCCGCCGAAGGAACGTTTTGACCGCGTGATTGTGGACAAAAAGATCGCCAATCGCGAAGGTCATTTGCGCGATGTGCGCAAGCTCATCAAAAAAGTCCACTCCCTCGACCAAAAAGTGGACGCGAAGTATTTCGCCTGGCAGAAGTCTTTGCAAAAGGGCCGCAAGGAAAAATTGCAGCGCGAGTTGAAGAAACTCAGCCTCAAGCTGCAGGAAATGTTCCAGAAATTTTTCTACAAGCAAAAGGTCGTCGAGGAAATGATCATCGTGGCGGGCAACGTCCACGAAAAATTCCAGGCGAGCCTGCGCCACATCCAGGAACTGGAAGGGTTGCGCACCACCTCCGAACGGCGGACGGCGCTGGAGGCCGAGCGCGCCAAAATCCAGGTGCTCGAACAATTCGTGAGAATGCCGCGCGAGGAATTTTTCAAGGTGTTCGGCGAGTTGAAAGGCGCCGCCGACCGCGGGTTGAAAGCCAAGACCCACATGGCCGAGGCCAACCTGCGTCTCGTCGTGTCCGTCGCCAAAAAATACACCAACCGCGGCCAGTCGTTCCTGGATTTGATCCAGGAAGGCAACATCGGCCTGATGAAAGGCGTCGAGAAATTCGAGTATCGCCGCGGTTACAAGTTTTCCACCTACGCCATCTGGTGGATCCGCCAGGCCATCACGCGCTCGATTGCCGACCAGGCGCGCACCATCCGCATCCCGGTGCACATGATTGAAATCATGAACAAGCTCTGGCGCGCGCAGAAACAGCTCACACAGGAGTTGGGACGCGAACCGACGCCGGAGGAAATCGCCGATGAAATGCACATGCCGGTGGCGCGCATCCACGCGCTGCTCAAGATGGCGCAACAGCCGGTGTCCCTCCACGCGCCCGTCGGCGACGACGGCGACGTGAGCGTCGGTGATTTCATCGAGGACAA
>Ga0181523_10002828_pt1 | contig 16354 bp, 18 predicted proteins | sample PEATcosm2014_Bin_43_FD_119752 | JGI IMG/M metagenome (GOLD analysis project Ga0181523, IMG submission 119752) | Peatland microbial communities from MTU Mesocosm Facility, Houghton, MI, USA - PEATcosm2014_Bin05_30_metaG | ecosystem: Environmental > Terrestrial > Soil > Wetlands > Peat | place...
ATGGGCTTGCTCCCGCTGCAGTTTGAAGACGGCCAGAACGCGCAGAGACTGCGGCTGACCGGCAAAGAAATGTACCATGTTACCGGCATACCAGCCGCGCTAGGTGGCGGTCCGAAGAAAGCCGCCGTCCGCGCCGTGGCCGCCGATGGCGGCGAGTTCCATTGGAGCAAAAATCAGATCGATGTCATGTAGCGAGCGACCGGAGACGAGCGCCAAGGCGCCGCCGGTCAATGCGTCAAGCCGCGCCAATGTCTGCCGCAGTCCCGTCGGCACCCAAACCTGCTGCGGCGACGGCGCGAGATCGAGAATGGTACCGTCGATATCGAGCAGAATCGCGCATTTGCGCAAATCCGGAAGGAGCGTCGTTTCCGCAATCCCCATATCGAGGTCCAAAATCTCCAAGCCGTTTTCCATGTCCATTCCTGTCGGGTCGGATATCCGCATTTAATCGACGAATGCAAGGGGCCGAGCCACCGATTCGAGTGGTTTACGCTCGGCCGCAATGCCCCACAACGCTTCCGCCGCGGCGGCGCCCATCATAAAGACGGCGCCGATGACGTAGCCGATGGCGACGCTGCCCCGCGATCCGGTATTGATCAGCATGCCGAACACGAGCGGCCCGGCGATGCCGCCGACGCCGGTGCCGATAGCGTAGAAGAACGCAATCGCCAGCGCGCGAATTTCGAGCGGAAAAATCTCGCTTACTGTGAGATAGGCCGAGCTCGCCGCCGCCGAGGCGAAGAAGAACACCACCATCCAGGCAATCGTCAGCGTCTGCGCCGAAAGGAGATCGCGGCTAAAAAGATCGGCGGTGACGGCGAGCAAAATGCCCGAGATTGCATAGGTCGATGCAATCATCACTTTGCGTCCGATCGTGTCGAACAGGCGGCCAAGCAGAATGGGTCCCATTACATTGCCCGCCGCGAACGGCAGGATATACCAGCCGACCCGATTCGCCGGCGTATGATAGAAGTCGGTCAGGATGAGCGCATAGGTGAAGAAGATCGCATTGTAGAAGAACGCCTGCGCTGCCATCAGGCTCAAGCCGACCAGCGTGCGTCGACGATATGTTTTGAATAGCGCGCGCGCGACTTCGATAAGCGGCGTGTGGTTGCGCATGCGCAGCCGGACTTTCTGGTCCGCCGGCGCAGTGCCATGCTCGGGGAAGTGCGCTTCGATGCCGCGCATCACTTCGTCAGCTGCTTGCGGCAAGCCATGCGTCACCAGCCAGCGCGGACTTTCCGGTATCCAAAGTCGCATCACGAGAATCATCAGTCCGATTGTAGCCCCAATCAGGAAAGCGAGCCGCCAGCCGATCGCCGGATTGATGATGGCGGGGTCGAGCAATACCAGCGAACCGGCCGCCCCCACCGCCGCGCCGACCCAGAAACTGCCGTTGATAATGAGGTCGGCCCAGCCGCGGAACCGGGCCGGGATAAGCTCCTGGATTGACGAATTGATGGCGGTGTATTCGCCGCCGATGCCGGTGCCGGTGAGAAAACGGAACAGGATGAAGCTCCACGCGCTCCAGGAAAAGCCCGTAGCGGCGGTCGCCAGCAAATACACAGCGAGCGTGATAGTGAACAGCTTCTTGCGCCCCAGGCGATCCGTCAGCCAGCCGAAAAAGAACGCGCCCAGCACCGCGCCGCAGAGGTAACAGCTGCCAGCAAGACCAACTTGCGCGTTGCTCAATCCTAGCGCCGAGGTTTCCTTAAGCTCGCCGGACAGCGCTCCGGCGAGTGTCACTCCCAGGCCATCGAGAATCCAGGTGATGCCGAGCGCCACGATGACCAGAACGTGAAACTGCCCGAACGGCAGCGCATCGAGGCGGGCGGGGATATTAGTTTCGATGATCGCGCCAGATTGCGGCGGGGCAATCTGAAGATTGAAAATGCGATGCGGAAATGCGCCGCCTGCGTATGAAACCATATCGAAATGCCGCCAAGCCCGGGGCTCCGGGGAACTAACGCCTTGTTCGGTCGGGCGTTCCAGGCTGCGATTCGGTGGAACTGCCGCGCTACTGCGATTTCGCGGCTTTGCCGGTGTAGGTGATGCGCCAAATCGTGCCGCTCGCGTCCTCGGAGATCAGCAGCGCGCCGTCCTTATCCACGGTCACGCCGACCGGCCGGCCCCAGACGTCGAAATCGTCAATCACGAACCCGGTGGCGAAATCGTCGTACTCGCCGGTCGGCACGCCGTTCTTCACGATGACGCGAATGATCTTGTAGCCGGTGCGCTTGGACCTGTTCCACGAACCATGCTCGGCGGCGAAAATGTTGCCGCGGTACTCCGCCGGAAATTGCGAGCCATCGTAGAATGTCATGCCGAGCGACGCTGAATGCGGCTGGATCAGCACGTCCGGAACGGTGACTTTATCTTTGAGGTCCGGCCGCTCGCCCGGGTGACGCGGCTCCTCGTTGGCGCCGATATAGTACCACGGCCAGCCGTAGAAGGCGCCCTCGCGCACGCGCGTGATGTAATCCGGCGGCACATCGTCGCCGAGACCGTCGCGCTCATTGGTCGAACACCAGACGGTACCCGTTGCAGGCGCGATCGCCATGCCGACGCAATTGCGGATACCGGTCGCGTAAATGCGCTCGTTCTTGCCATCCGGATCGAAAGCCAGAACGTCGGCGCGGCCGGCTTCGTCGCCCCAAGTGGCGCCGAGCGGGTGACTGGACCCAAAGCTTTGCAGTTCGGTGCCGGCGAGTTTCGCCATGCCTTCCGCGTCGTTGGAGCCGGAGCCGACCGACACATACATTGTTTTCCCATCCGGTGAGAACACGACGTCGCGCGTGTGATGGCCGCCGACCGGCAGACGCGGAACGACCGTTTCGGCGACGCCGCGCGCCGAGAGGTCGCCGTTGCGGTAGGGGAAACGGACAACGGCATCGGTGTTGCCGACATACACCCATTGCGGGTCGGGTCCAGGCGGATAAAACGCGATGCCGAAGGGATAAGTCAGCCCTGAAGCGAACACCGACGGCTGTGCCGCTTCACCGCCATTGGCGCGCAGCACGCGGATGCGGCCCGCGTCGCTCTCGGCGACGAACACGTCGCCGTTCGGCGCGGCGCGGATAATGCGCGGCCCCGACAATCCGGAAGCAAATAGGTTGACTTCAAAGCCATTTGGGACGATTGGCTTTTGGTCGGTCCGGTGCACTGTTCGGACGACATTGCGCACCGATTTGGCAAGGTCAGGCGCCGGCAAATCTTGCGGTCTGATCAGCCGCCGCGTGCCAGGGCGGTCGGCGTGCCAGTCGCCAAATGCGGCCGAGCCTTCGAGTAAACCGGCGCCTGTTTGCGCGAGCAGCGGGATGGCGGTGAGTGAAACTATTGCTGCGACGGAAATCGCAATGATCGTACGGAACGGGCGGCGCATGGCGTGCTCCTGGCAAAGCCCGAGTAACGAACAGGCCGAGGCTGGCGGAGTTCCGAGGCCCATTGATGTGGCCATGGTTCCCCGTCACGGCAAGGTGTGCGGGCACCCAATGCGTGGCTCAAACCGTGCCGGGCCGGCGGGACAAGGAGTCCCGGCAGAATCCAGTGTCGGAATTAACCCTGCGGCTGAAGTGTTTTCGTCCGGCATTCCGACCGTTCTACATTCCATTGGTTCGACCGGTGACGCATCTTGATCGCTAGAATCGCGACGCAACTCGAAATTCCCCGGCGGCTGCGCGCCCTGGTACGGGCGCGGGAATCCAGCGTTGTCGCGCTGGCGGCGCTGGTCGGCGTGATCGCTGGAATCGTCGTCGCCGGCATGGGCGCCTCCGTCGATCTTCTGCACGAATTGTTTTTCAATCTTCAGCATGGCGAGCGGCTTTCGGCGCGGCTCACGCTCAATCCCTATCTCGCACTATCGGTGCCGCTCGTCGGCGGCTTGATCATGGGGCTGGCGAGCGAGATCATCCGGCGGTGGCGGCCGGAGCGGGAAATCGATCCGATCGAAGCCAATGCGCTGCATGGCGGCCGCATGTCGCTTCTCGGCAGTATCATCGTCGCGGCGCAGACGGTGTGGTCGAGCGGGGTCGGCGCCTCGGTCGGCCTAGAAGCCGGCTATACGCAGTTTGCCAGCGGCATCGCCTCGCGCATCGGCAACGCATTCCGCCTGCGTCGCGGCGACCTGCGCATTCTGGTCGGCTGCGGCGCCGCCGCCGGCATTGCCGGCGCGTTCGGTGCGCCGCTCGCCGGCGCGTTTTACGGCTTCGAACTGATCATCGGCAGCTATTCGCCGAACAGCCTCGCTCCGGTGGGAGTGGCGGCGCTGATCGGTTATCTGGTCACGCGGTCGCTCGAACCGGCCGAACTGGGCGTCGTCGCTCCCGAGAAGATGACGATCGTGGCGCACGATCTCGTGCTCGCCGCCACGCTCGGCCTGCTGGCGGCGGTGCTGGGCATCATTCTGATGCGCGGCGTGGCGTTCAGCGAAAACATGTTCGCGCGGTTGCGGTTGCGCCCGATCCTGCGCACCATGGCCGGCGGTCTCGTCGTCGGGCTCATGGCGCTGATATCGCCGCAGATCATGTCTTCCGGCCACGGCGCGCTGCGCGTCGCCGGCATGCTCGATCTGCCGCTTCGCACAGTCGCGCTCCTGTTCATGCTCAAGATACTCGCGTCGATCGCGTCACTGGGCTCCGGATTTCGCGGCGGGCTATTTTTCTCTTCGCTCCTGATCGGCGCGCTCGGCGGCCACCTTCTGGCGGTGGCGCTGACGATGATCTGGCCAACCGTCTATTTCGATCCGAATGCCTATGCCGTGATCGGCATGAGCGCACTGTCCGCCTCGGTGATCGGCGGGCCGTTGACGATGACGTTCATCGCGCTGGAGACCACCGGCGACCTCTGGCTGACGACGGCGGTGCTGGTCGCGGTGATCATTGCCGCCCAGGTCACCCGCGAAGTGTTCGGCTATTCGTTCGCGACTTGGCGCTTCCATCTGCGCGGCGAGACGATCCGCAGCGCCGCCGATATCGGCTGGATGCGCGAACTCACTGTCGAAAAAATGATGCGCCAGGACGTCCAGACGGTGAACGCGTCGTCGACGGTCGCCGAATTCCGCGAGGTTTTCCCGCTGAGTTCGACGGCCTATGTAATCGCCGTCGATGAGGCCGACCGCTATGTCGGGCTCGTTTCGGTGGCGGACGCCCATGCCCCCGAATCCGCCGACAAGTCGATCAAGGATGTGCTGCGCCACTCCGAGGACATGTTGCTTCCAGGGATGGCGGTGAAGGAAGCCGTGCTCGCATTCGACCGCGCCGAATCCGAGGCGCTGGCGGTGGTCGATTCCTATCTGGACCGGCGCGTCATCGGCATCCTCACCGAGGCCTATGTGCTGCGCCGCTACTCGGCCGCGCTCGAAGGCCGCCGCCGCGATCTGGTCGGCGAGGATTAGCCTCAAAAACCACGTTGCCCACCTGTGCAATCGCGTGGGGGATGCGATAATATACGAGCCACTCGGGTAGCCGGCACCGCGAAATTGACGGCGAGGGAGGCGGAAATGCGTATGGTCGCGACAAGGCAAGCGTCGGTTTTCTTGGCGTTATCGTTCTTAATCGGCGGCGTCTGCGCTGCGGCTGCACAGACGATGAGCTACGCCGACGCGGTCGACCAGCTCGCCGCCGCCTGCCGTACCGATCTGGCAAAATATTGCAAAGGCGTTCAGCTCGGCAACGGAAGGTTGCGCGCCTGTCTCGATGCGCACCAGAATGTAGCGTCGCCGCAGTGCCAGCAGGCCCGCGTCGCGGTCTACGCGTCGATTGCGCGTCGCGTCGCGGCCCAGCGAAATATCGGCGACATCTGCGACGCGGATATCGAAAGATTGTGCGGCACCTCGCACGCCGATGCACATCTCGTGGAGTGTCTGCTTAGCGTTTCGCCCGCCGCGATGAGCCCGGCATGCAACCAGGCCTTCACCGACACCGGCTGGCGCACGGAAAGGGCTCAGCAATGATCAGGCATCAAATCTATGCCGTCTCCGCACTGATCTTATCGGTCGCGTTGACGGTCGCGTTGGCCGATACGCGGCTGAATTCAGGTCAAATTACCAACAGCCTGGCCGCCGTCAGCAGCACCCCCGGCCTCAATCTCACGGCCGACCAGATGCGGCAGGCGGTGTTGGACAATATCCGCAATTATCCGGGGGCACTGCCGCCCCGCGCGCTGACTTTCCCGCAGCTCGCCAACCTGGCTCAGTTTACCGTGGAGATTAATTTCGATTTCAATTCCGCGGCGATCCGGCCGGAGTCCTACCGCAACGTGGGTGCGATCGCCGACGCGCTGCATAATCCGATTCTGCTCGGCTATGGATTCCTGGTTATCGGTCACACCGACTCGGTCGGCGGCCGCATATATAATGTAGGCTTAAGTCAACGGCGGGCGGAGGCCATCGTCGCCGCATTGGTCAATCCCTTTGGGGTCAATCCCGCGGTTCTGCAGCCGGTCGGCATGGGCGAAGAGCAGTTGCGCGATCCGGCACACCCGACTTCGGGCGTTAACCGCCGCGTTCAGCTCATTAACGTGGGCAAGAAATTCTGTTTCGGCCGCTCCGGGGAACAATTCGTGTGTCAGTGACGAGCCTGCTCGATTGATCCGTTGCGCCTCGCTTCGTCTCACGGGCGCAGGTAAGCGTGATCCTGCGCCTGCAACTTCATGGGCGCAGGTAAGCGCGATCCTGCGCCTGCACTTCATGGGCGCAGGTAAGCGTAACCCTGCCCCTGCAATTCGGCGAGCCGCACCACGCCGCCCTTTTCGGCGACGGCAAAACCCGGCAGCAAATCTTTCAGCGTGACGTTTTGCGCCCGCATCGTGTTGATGCAGGCATTCAGCCCAAGTCCCGACTTTCTCAATTCATCGATGTCGTGCGACGTGTCGGGCGCGGCCGCGGCGGTATGGAAAGCTTTCAGCGCCTGGCCGTGCACCACGAGCGCGATCGTCACGTTTTCGGGGCCGCCCATGCCGATGAAGTGATTGCGGATGTTGCCGAGCACGAAACCGACCTTGTCGAGATCGGCCAGATGATAGACGACCTTCGACGCATCCGCCGTCGCCGCGCGGGCGGGCGCGATGAAGGCCGGCATCGGCAGGGCGGCGCAAGCGAGCTGAAGCAAACTGCGTCGGCGCATTGGATTCTCCACGGTAGTACTCGGGTTCAGTTTTATCGTTTACGCCGCATCGCGGCCAATTCCTTGCGGTCGGCAACGAGTGGCTTGCACTCGCTCAAGCTCGTGCGGTCGAGCCGGAATACTTTGTCGTCGGCGCCGGCTTGCAACGCGCCGGCGGCCTTCGCGTCGGGCGCGTTGCCTTGCCAGATGCGGATGTGGTCGAGCTTGACGATGACCGAATTGTCGTTGTTGGCAAGCGCAACATCGACGCCGCCGCCGTCGCAATCGACGTCGCATTCGAAATCGATGCCGGCGGGTCTCGTCACCCGGTCCTCGGGCGGTATGTCGGAGTTGTCCGGATCTTTGATCGTTGGCGCGTGGCCGCAATTGCCGCTGGAATCGAAATCGCCCGGACGATGGCGAAAATTGACGCCGAGCCGAAACGAATATTGGAAATTCGGGAAGTCCGGATCCTTTTCGGTGCTGATGAGGAGCTTCATCACGCTGACTTTTTGCAACGGATGTTGCGCGAGGTGCTCGGGATCGTAGCGGCGCACGAAGCAGGCATAGGCCTTCGGCTGGGGAACGCTCCCGGCGAACATCCGCTTGGCAAAATCGGCGTCGAGCTGCTGGTCGTCGGCCATGGCCGGCAGCGCGGCCAAGACCACCATCGCGCCCGCTATCGCCGCCGCCAGGGCGGAAACCGTCGATTTTGCGCGCAATGACGCCATTTCATCCTTGGCCGCGATACATTGTATATACTTGGTCGGCTTTGCCGCCGCACACGTTCAATCCGCCGTCCGCAACATACGGCCGCGATGGACCGCGTCGGCGGTAACGATAAAATGGCCGCCGCCCGACGGGAGAAGACGCCGAGATGGATGAGCGGACAACGGTCGATTGCATCGCCAATGCGCGCGCTTTAGCGCCGGTCATTGCGGCGGCGGCGCCGCGCATCGAGGCCGGCCGCGAGTTGCCGCCGGATCTCGTCGGCGCGCTGCACGAGGCGCGCATGTTCCGCATGCTGGTGCCGCGCTCGCTCGGCGGCGAGGAAATTTCCCCGGTCGCCTTCGTGCAGGCGATCGAAGAGCTCGCCAAGGTCGATGCCTCGACGGCATGGTGCGTTGCGCAGACCTCGGTCTGCTCGACGATATCCAAAAGCATGCTGCCGGAGACCGCCGAGGAGATTTTTAAGAAAAATCCGCGCGGCGTGCTGGCCTGGGGCGCTTCCACCCACAACAATGCGAAGGCGGTCGCCGAAAACGGCGGCTTCCGCGTCACCGGCGTCTGGCCGTTCGCCAGCGGCAGCCGCCACGCCACCTGGCTCGCCGCTCACTGCTTCATCGTCGAGGCCGACGGCCAGCCGCGCCGCGACGCCGACGGCAACCCGGTGCAAAAGACTATGGTCGTTCCGCGCGAACGGGCGGCGATCACCGATGTGTGGCACGTGGTCGGGCTGAAAGGCACCGGCAGCGACAGCTATGCTTTCACCGATGAATTCGTGCCGGAGCGCCGCGCCATCGCCTACCATGCGATGGATCCTGCCGAATGGCGCGAGCACGGCCCGCTCTATTCATTCAGCATCTATCAGCTGTTCGGGTCGACTTTTCCGGCAATCGCGCTCGGCATCGCACGGGCGATGCTCGATGCTTTCGTCGAGCTGGCGCGGACCAAAACGGCGGGAAGCGGCACCTCGCCGCTGCGCGACAATGCGGTGGTGCAATCGCAGGTCGGCGTCGCGCAATCGCAGCTTGCCGCGGCGCGGGTGTTTTTCCTCTCGGCGTGGGAGGAGATCTGGCGGGCGGCGCAATCGGGAACGGTGTCGATCGACCAGCGCGTGCGGCTGCGCATGGCGTCGATCCATGCCAGCCAGCAGGCCCGGCAGGTCGTCGAGACCGCCTACCTTGCCGCCGGCGCCACCGCGGTTTTCGCCAGCAATCTGTTCGAACGGCGGTTTCGCGACATGCATGCGGTGTCGCAGCAGGCGCAGTCGCAATTCTCGATTTACGAGGCGATCGGCCGTTATTTCCTTGGGCTCGGCCCGCACCCGCGGCTGTTCTGATCGCGCTCCAAGGCTGACAGCGCGCGCCGCCGCGCCCGACCACGAACTTAAAACCCAGGACCAGGCCATGTTTTTTGAAGAGCGTGTTGCGGAACTGATGCGCAAAATGCTGCGCCGGAAGCTCTATGTGCTGATTTCAAAACCGGTCGTGCCGCCGGAAAAGTTGAAACCGTTTCTGATGGCGCATCTGGAATATATGATCGGGCTTGAAAAACGCGGCCTCGTCTTCGCCTCCGGGCCGCTGGCCGACGGTGAGGGGCCGCCGAGCGGACACGGTCTCACGGTGTTGCGGACGACGAGCGCCGAGGAAGCCCGCGCCATCGCCGAAGCTGACCCGTTTTTTACCAACGGATTGCGCAGCTTTGAGTTGAAGGAATGGACGATTATGGAGGGTTCACTCGGCCTGCGGGTCAATTTCTCCGATCAATCGGTCGAGGTGACATGACAATCCGAGCGATGCCGCGGTAAAAGAAACGCACAAGAAGAATTGAGGGAACGTTCATGGAGACCATAGGCTTTGTCGGCGTCGGCAAGATCGGCATGCCGATCTCGCAGAATCTGATCAACAGCGGCTATCGCGTGGTCGGCTATCGCCGCCATTCGCTCGCGGAATTCGAGAAGATCGGCGGCGTGGCGGCGCGCTCCTCGGCCGAGGTCGGCGCCCAGGCCGACATCGTGCTGTCGTGCCTGCCGTCGACGGAGGCGCTCGACGAAGTGATGCACGGTCCGCACGGTCTCGTGCAGTCGGCGCGGCCGGGGCAGATCGTCGTCGAGCTCGGCTCGCATCCGGTTCCGGACAAAAAGCGTCAGATCGCGCCGCTGGCGCAGAAGGGCGCCATTTTCATCGACGGCGAAGTCTCCGGCACGCCGGGCATGGTGTCGGCGCGCAAGGGCGTCATCTATCTCGCCGGCGACGCCGATGCCTGCAAAAAAGTCGAGGGCGTGGTCGCGGGCTTTGCCGATTCGTGTCTCTATTTCGGCGAGTTCGGCGCCGCGAGCCGCGTCAAGCTTGTCAACAACCTCTTGGTCGCGATCAACATCGCCGCGACCGCGGAGGCGATGGCGCTCGGGCTGAAAGCCGGCGTCGACGTGGCGCTGATGATCAAGGCGATCGCCACCGGCAGCGGCGGCTCGACCCAGTTCGGCATCCGCGCGCCGTGGATGGCGGAACGCCGCTTCCAGCCGATGCAGGGCGGCGTGCCGAGCCTGCAGCACTATTTCGACATGCTCAAGGATTTCGCCGATCACGTTGGCGTGGCGACGCCGCTTTTGGATTGCGTCGTGCCGCTTTACCAGCGCTTCATGGACATGGGGCTCGGCGACAACGACGTGGCCGCCATGGTCGACGTCATCGGCTCGCTGCCGCGCGAGTAAAACCCTTCCCCGTGCGGGGGAGGGTAGAGTGGGGGGTCGGGAGGTTGTATGCAAACGAGGACGCCGCGCGCGACCTCACGACCCCCACCCCCAACCCCTCCCCACAAGGGGGAGGGGCGAACAGAGTAGGAGAGTTCGTATGATCCGCGTCAGCAAGATCGCCCATGCCAGCTACGAGACGCCCGATCTCGATCAGCAGACCGAGTACTACACCGAAATTTTGGGGCTGACGCTCGCCGCCAAGGAGAAGGACGCCGTCTTTCTCGCTTCCACCGTCGATCATCATTCCGTCGTGCTGCGCAAGGGCGCGCAGGCGCAATGCGCGCGCGTCGGATTTCAGATCGCGCCCGACGCCGATCTCGGGGAATTCGAAAAGCAAGTCGCGAGTCACGGCGTCAAAACCGAGCGCCGCAAGGACCCCGAGCCGTCGATCTCCGACATGCTGGTGTTCGCCGATCCCAAAGGCACCGTCATGGAGGTGTTCAAGCGCGACGCCTTCGCGCATCAGAAATTCCAGTCCAAAGGCATCGTGCCGTTTAAGCTCGGGCACGTCGCCTTCCACGTCACCGACGTCAAGCACGTCACCAAGTTCTATTGCGACGTGCTCGGCTTTCGCGAATCCGACTGGATGGGCGACTTCTTCTCGTTCCTGCGCTGCGGACCGGATCATCACACCATCAACCTGATGCAGACCGGCTCGAACCGGCACTTCCACACCGCGTTCGAGCTGCGCGACTGGGGCCACATGCAGACGGCGTGCGATTTCCTGTCGCTCAAAGGCTATAAGTTGCTGTGGGGACCGGGGCGGCACGGCATCGGCCACAATCTGTTCGCCTATCACCGTGCGCCGAACGGCATGATCACCGAAACCTTCGCCGAGCTCGACCGGATGAACGAGGAGCTCGGCTATTTCGAACCGCGGCCCTGGCACCGCGACAATCCGCAGCGGCCCAAAGTATGGGCCAAGGACCCGTCAGCCTCGAATCTGTGGGGTATTATGCCGACGGACGAGATGCATCACTGACGGGTTCGGCGTTGGGGAGGAAAAAATGAAAAATTGGGTTCGCGCGGCGGCCGCGTTGGCGTGCCTTGCCGCGGCGGCGGCTGCAACCGGCGCGGCGCGTGCCGACAATTATCCGTCGCGCACCGTCACCATCATCGTGCCCGCCTCGCCCGGCGGCGTTACCGACCTGCTCGGCCGCATTCTGGCGCAGCACATGATCGCCGACTGGGGCGCGCAAGCGGTGGTCGTGAACAAGCCGGGCGCCAACAATCAGATCGCCGCGGAATATGTCACGCACCAGCCGGGCGACGGCTATACGCTGTTCATCGGCCCGGAGACTACTTTCGTCGTCAATCCGACGCTTTATCCGCATCTGGCCTACGATCCGGTGAAGGGATTCACGCCGATCACTGGGCTCGTTCAGATCAATCATGCGCTGATCCTCAATCCGGCGGTTCCCGCCAACAGCGTCAAGGAATTGATCGCGCTCGATAAGGCCAAGCCCGGTCAGCTCAACTACGGCACGTTCGGCGTCGGCTCGAGCGGCCATCTCAACATGGAAATGTTCAAATCCATGACTGGGACGAAATTCGTCGCCGTCCACTACAAAGGCGCGGCGCCGGCCATGCAGGACGTGCTCGCCGATCACATCCAGCTGATGTTCGTCAGCGTCGGCACTGCCTTGCCGCAGGCCAACGCCGGCAAGGTGAAATTGATCGGCATCGGCGCGCCGAAGCGGATGGCGCTCTTGCCGGATGTTCCGGCCATTGCCGAGACGGTGCCGGGTTTCGCCGCGGTATCGTGGTTCGCGCTCTACGGCCCGCCCGACATGCCGCGCGAGGTGGTCGCCAAGATCAACAGCGAAGTGCAGAAGATCTTTGCCGATCCGGAGGTGAAGAAAAACTTCCTCGATAAGCAATATTTCGACTTGATCGCCGGCTCGCCCAAGGAGCTGCGGGAGCGGCTGCGCACCGAAGAGCCGAAATGGCGCAAGCTGATCACGGAAGCCCATATCAAAATGGAATGAGGCCGTTGCCGCGCATTGCCTTGCGGCTGATCGGAAAAGCCGCCAATATCGGCCGATGTCGCTCAAGCGTTTTGTCGACTTTCCGTGGGTGCAACGGTCCATCGGCGCGGCGGCCGCCGAGTATTTGCGGTTTGTTTGGAACACCAGCAAATTCGGCATCGATCCCGCCGATTTCTACGTGCGCGTTCGCCCGGATCTGCCGGCGATCGTCGCGATGTGGCACGGCCAGCACTTCATGATGCCGTTCTTCAAGCGCGAGGAGCACCTGGTCAAGGTGCTGATTTCGCGCCACCGCGACGGCGAGCTCAATGCGGTCGCGGCCAGCCGTCTCGGCGTCGAACCGATCCGCGGCTCGGGGACGAGCGGCCGCGATTTTCTGAAAAAAGGCGGCGTTGCCGGCTTCAAGCAGATGCTCGAGGCGCTCGGCCGCGGCTATAATGTCGCGCTCACAGCCGATATCCCCAAAGTCTCGCGCGTTGCCGGCCGCGGCATCGTGCAGCTGGCGCGCGCGTCCGGCCGGCCGATCTATCCGGTGGCGGTGGCGACCAGCCGCTACATCGAGCTGAAGACCTGGGACCGCTCCGTGCTCAATCTGCCGTTCGGCCGTTTCGCCATCGCCGTCGGCGATCCGATCCGCGTCGCGCCGGATGCCGACGATGCGGCGCTCGAAGACGCGCGGCGCCTCGTTGAACAGCGATTGAACGGAACGACGGAACGCGCTTATGCCATCGCCGAAGGCCGCGCCAAGGACTTCGTCTGGCGCCGCAGCCAAACCGGAAGCACGCAACTCGCCTAAATCAAAACCGAATGCAAAACGCGCCGCCTTTCGCTCGAGGCAAGCGGAAAATTGGAACCCCGGAGGAAAACAACAACCATGCGGACCATCACCCTTGAAGAGCATTTTGCGACGCCGGGATTTCTCGACGGGCCGGGCCAGGACCTCAAGAACGCGGCGCTGAAATTCGAAGGCCGCGCGACGCGGCTTATCGAAGCGTTGTGCGACATCGGCGACAAGAGAATGGCGGCGATGGATGCCGCCGGCGTCGACATGCAGGTGCTGTCGCTGACCTCGCCGGGCACCGAGCAGCTGGACGCCGCTGACGCGATCGCATTGTCGCGCGAAGTGAACGACTTCCTCGCCGCAGGCGTGAAGAAGAACCCGAAGCGGTTCGCCGGCTTCGCCACGCTGCCGACCGCGGCGCCGGACAAGGCCGCGGCGGAGCTCGAGCGCCGCGTCAAGGCGGGCGGTTTCGTCGGCGCCGTCATCAACGGCCACAATCGCGGGCGCTATCTCGACGATAAATTCTTCTGGCCGATCCTGGAATGCGCCGAAGCGCTCAACGCGCCGATCCATATTCATCCGACGCGGCCGCCGCAGGCGGTGGTCGACGCCTATTATTCGGGCTTCTCGCCGCTTCTGGTCGACATGTTCGCCAGCCCCGGCTGGGGCTGGCATATCGAAACCGCGGTGCACGTCATTCGCCTTATCCTCGGCGGCGCCTTCGACCGCTTTCCGAATCTGCAGCTGGTGATCGGCCATCTCGGCGAAGGATTGATGTCGATGTTCCAGCGGCTCGACAACATGACGCCGGCCATGACGAAATTGAAAAAGCCGATCACGTCCTATCTGCGCGAGAACGTGCATTACACCTTCAGCGGCTTCAATTTTCCGGCGACGTTCCTCGATCTGCTGCTGGAAGTCGGCGTCGAGCGCATCATGTTCTCGGTCGACCACCCCTATCAGTCGATGGCGCTGGGCAAGGCGTTCCTCGAGCAGATCCCCGTCAGCGCGGCGGACCGCGAGCGCATCGCCCACGGCAACGCCGAAAAGCTGTTCGGATTTTAAGATTCACCGCGCCCCGCCGGGGAGCGGGAACTGACTCATCCATAGGAAACGGAAACATGCGAACCATAACGCTCGAAGAGCATTTCACCACGCCGAAATTTCTCGAAGGCCCCGGCCGCAAGCGCAAGGAGCAGGCCGAGAAAGCCGGCGGCCGCCTGGCCAAGGTTTTCGCCCAGCTCGCCGACGTCGGCGACGGCCGGTTGGCGGAGATGGATGCCGCCGGCATCGATATGCAGGTGCTGTCGCTGACCTCGCCCGGCACCGAGCAATCGGAAGCCGCCGAGGCGATCGCGCTGTCCCGCGAAGCCAACGATTTCCTGCTCGATGTGGTGAAAAAGCATCCCAAGCGCTATGCCGGGCTGGCCGTGCTGCCGACCGCGGCGCCGGACAAGGCCGCGGCGGAATTGGAACACAGGGTGCGCGGGCAGAAATTCGTCGGCGCGGTCATTCACGGCCACAACCGCGGCCGCTATCTCGACAACAAGTTCTTCTGGCCGATCCTGGAATGCGCCGAAAAACTCAATGCGCCGATCTATCTGCATCCGACGCCGCCGCCGCAAGGCGTGATCGACATTTCATACGGCGGTTTCGCGCCGGCGGTGACCGATATGTTCGCCGCTTCCGGCTGGGGCTGGCACATCGAGACCGCGGTCCACATCGTCCGGCTGGTGCTCGGCGGCGTGTTCGACGCTTTTCCGAAATTGCAATTCGTCATCGGCCATCTCGGCGAGGCGCTGCCGTTCATGCTGCCGCGGCTCGACAGCATGTCCACGGCGGTGACCAAGCTCAAGCAGCCGGTCAGCTACTATCTGCGCAACAACGTCCACTACACCATTTCCGGCTTCAATTTCCCCGCGGCCTTCCTCGATATGCTGCTCGAAGTCGGCGTCGAGCGCATCATGTTCTCGGCCGACCATCCCTATGCCTCGATGACGGCGGCGCGCGCCTTCCTGGAGCAGATGCCGGTCAGCGCCGCCGACCGGGAACGCATCGCGCACGGCAATGCGGAGACGCTGTTCGGGGTCTAGCGCTCGATGCGGCCGGGCGGGGTGTTCCGCATGCCGCGGCGGCGATGCTACACTGCCGCGGTGTTTTTGAGTTTTCCGCGGCGAGCCAATGGGTCCAGGATATGAACGGCAAAACCGAAGATTTCGAACAGAGCGACGAGGATATCCTCGCCTTTGACGTGTCCGACGCGGCGCTGGAAGCCGCGGCGAGCGCAATTCCCGGCGCGGCGATATCGTTTCCCAACTCGCCCACCGTCAGCATCGTGTTCGCCTGCTGCAGCAACGGCTGACGGCGCGGCAGCGCAACGCGCCGTGACCGCGCGTCATTCACGGCGCTTGCGTCACGGCCGGATCTGTTCCGGCCAGCCACGCCGGCCGGCGATTTGCGTTTTTTCGGGCTTTGCGAAGCTTTGAGGCTGCGGCGCCGCGCTTAGGCCGGCGACGCGCTCGATGCGCGCTCCGTTTCGACGCTGGTTCGTCCCGTTCCCGCGCAGGCTTTGCAGATGATTTTGTCGCCGCGCTCGCGGATGCGGCCGGTGCCGAAGCACTGCACGCAGGTCTCCTGGCGGACCGGGGCGGGGCGGTTGTTATGCTTTGAAAAGCGCTTGCCGAAATCCACGGGATGATCCTCCGCTTTGCGGGACTGCGAATGTGGCCGGCACACTATGGCCGCCGCGCTAACGTCCCGGCGCGAGATTGCGTAAAATTTTAGAGAAGCCGCCGGCGGCCTTGTCGCTAAACGAGGGACGACACTTGACATTCGTCCCCGTTTCAATTACACGATGACGAATCAAACCTCGCCCTCAGGGACGCCGTCCGGGTGATGCCGGGTGGCAGGGGCGAGTGCGGTGCCCGCGGGCCAAGCCTCATCAGCTTGGCTCCCGGGCGGTCCGGGCATCATGTCTGCCGGCATTACGACCGGCGTGCGAGGTGCG
>Ga0181523_10002834_pt1 | contig 16328 bp, 10 predicted proteins | sample PEATcosm2014_Bin_43_FD_119752 | JGI IMG/M metagenome (GOLD analysis project Ga0181523, IMG submission 119752) | Peatland microbial communities from MTU Mesocosm Facility, Houghton, MI, USA - PEATcosm2014_Bin05_30_metaG | ecosystem: Environmental > Terrestrial > Soil > Wetlands > Peat | place...
CCCGCAAGGGCATTCAGCCGGAAATCGTCTCTCCCGACTACCTGTCGGCGCCGAAGAGGCCGCTCACGCGTTTCGCCATGATCTGCGTGACCAACTTCGGCAAGATCGAGCGCTCGGGCGTTGAGGCCCTGGAAAAGTACGTGGCCGGCGGCGGAGGGCTGGTGATCGTGCACGCAGCCGACAACGCGTTTTCCGATTGGCCTGCATACAACGAGATGACGGGGATCGGCGGCTGGCGAAACCGTAACGAGCAGGCAGGGCCCTACTGGTATTGGAAGGATGGCAAGCTGGTGGCGGATTCGTCGCCGGGACCGGCCGGGGAGCACGGAGCACGTCTGCCGTTCCAAGTGACAACGCGCGACCCGGAACACCCGATCATGAAAGGCCTGCCACCGGTTTGGATGCACGCCAACGATGAACTCTATGGAAAGCTGCGCGGGCCGGGAAAGAACATCGTTGTGCTGGCAACCGCGCACTCCGACTTGAAGAACAAGGGCACTGGCTTCGATGAGCCGATGCTGATGGTTTTGCGCTACGGGAAGGGAAGAATCTTTCACACCACGCTGGGACACGATGTTTTCGCATTGAGCTGCTTGGGGTTCATGACCACGTTCCGACGAGGCACGGAGTGGGTGGCAACAGGGCGCGTGACGCAGAAGGTTCCCGCAGACTTTCCGGCGGCGACGACTGTGAGTTATCGCGCGGACATTGCCCAGATGGATCCGGCGTTCTTGAATGGAGCATCGCCAGTCGTTCCGCCAGCACAGTAAACGCTGGAGAGTGGCCGGAGGATAGGGTCATTTGAAGATTCCCCGGCGAAGCACGTGTCAATGCCACCACCCGAAGACCGAACCGCGATCGGAATGTCTAGAAGCGCATCCGCAAGCCAATTTCGATCTGGCGCTCGCGATAGAAGTCCTCAGCGTTGATGTCAAGCGGCTGCCCGAAGCCTGGTATGGGGAGGCCGGTTTTTGAATTGGTTTTGAGCCCGGTCAAGAAATTCAGCGTCGGAGGGGTTCCTGGAGCGCCGACCGTGCTCGGTGGGCTGCCGGGCTCGATGAAATAGCCGGTGGTTTCAATTCTGGTCACGTTCTGGTGGTTAAAAAGGTTGAAGCTCTCGGCGAGGATTTCCAATTGGCGCATTTCGCCGAAGTCAAAGCGCTTGGCGAGACGCAGATCGGCCTTCCAGGTTTCGGGATAACGGTAAGTGTTGCGGCCAACGTTATAGACCCGATTGTCGCTGCCTAGTCCGTAGACGCGATTGTCGCCGCCAGAGCCGTTCATGCTTGGCCCCAGGCCCACGATGGCGTAGCCGGCATTATTGAGCTCCTCGGGCAGAGAGCCCGAGGTGCGCATGGTGAGTGGCAGGCCGCTCTGGAATTCTCCGATGCCGGAGAGCATCCAGCCGTTCACGATGTGGCCGGCGAAGTTGCGCATCTTCCATGGCGCCTCAAAGACGACCATCGTGGCGGCCGAGTGACGCGCGTCGAGGTTGCTGGTTCCATACTCCTGGCTGAAGTCGTGGCTGGTGTCGACGGGGTTGAGCGGGCTCTCGTTCGGGTTCCAATCCATTGCGTGCGCGTAGGTGTAGTGGGCGTGCAGGCTGAGGCCGCGACTGCCATAGCGCGTGAGCTTGACCATGGCCGCCTCATAGGTAGAGTTCGCTTTGCTCTCCATGATGTTGACCTGTTGGTAGTCCGGATTAAGCCAGCCTGCAACTCCTTTGCTTGCGGTGGACGCGTAGAAAGGAACCGTGATTTGTTTGGCCTTGATGGGGCCCAGCCCGAGGTTGCCGCACGCACCATTGGTGTTGTTGGAACCCGAGGGAGTGGGAGGAGTCTCGTCACAAACGTTGTACGTGATGTTCTGTGGCTGCTGGGGCAGGGAGCTGGTAAGTGGCGGGGCGAGATTCGAATCAATAAAGACGGGCAGGCGGCGGCCGAGGCTCAGCGTCATGCTCGCCGTAATTTCCATCCGGCCCGGCAGCGGCTGTTCGATGGCGGCGACGGCCTGATGTACCTCCGGGTTGCGGAAGGTGGGCGCGAATTCGACCGCGCCCGGCTTGACGATGCTGGCGGGTGGTCCACTGAGCACGTAAGGAAATGGCGGAGCGGCGCTGGTGCCGCCGACGGAGATATAGCCATCGGTGGGTCTAATGAAATAACTGAGGTCGCCTTTGAGTGAGCCGGTCTGGGTGAGCGCGGTCTCGGTCGTGGCGTTTGAGACGCGGCCGTAGTACATGCCATAGCCCAGGCGCAGCACTGGCCAGCGGTTCCGTGCGCCGATGGCCAGGCTGACGCGTGGACCCCAGTTATTGCCGAGATCCGGCATCTTTCCGGCTTGCGGCAGATCGGGATTGGCGAGCGTCGCGAGCGGCGGCGGCATCTGCTCGCGCTCCCAGCGCAGGCCGATAGAGAAGACGGCGAGCTTGTTCGGCTGCCACTGCGCCGTCGCGAAACCGGCCCAGTCATTGGTGCTCAAGTTCCAATTGGTAGGACCGATCATCTGTGAGTAGTTGGAGTAGCAGGGCTGGCTGCCCAGGGTCGCGTCTGTCGCGCCGCAACTGCGCTGCACGGAGTAATTGTTTGGGTTTTGAAGCCCGAATTGTTGAAACACCAATGCGTCGGAGATGAAGTCCTCCACCTTGGAGTAAACATAAGTTCCGGACTGGTTGCGCAATTGGCTGATCGCATCGGCGTTGTGGTCGAGTTCGAAGCCGGCCTTAACCAGCAGCTTGTTGTGGACCCAGTCGAGCATTTCCTGTCCATGGATGAGGCGTTCATCAGGATAATCGCCCTGGCCAAAGCGCGAGGGATTGCCGATCGTCAATCCGTAACGCGAATCCACCACGATCTGGGGCAACTGTCCCCAGGAATTGACATTGAGCAACGAGTGCTCAAAAGCTGATGGAGTGTCGGGCTTTGCGCTGAGGACTGCGCGCCCTGCTGAGCCCTGCGTGACAACCAGCAGGTTGGGGGTGAGATACGCTTCCCAGCGAGCGAGCAGCCACTGCTGGCTGGCTAGGCTGGAGCCGAAGCTGTGGTTTCCGTAGGTTTCCGAGACTCGAGTGAGACCGCCGCCGGGGCGAATTCCAGTCGGCGCCTATGCCTTCGAATGTGAAGTGATGACGCTCGGCCGCCAGCCAATCGATACGGCCAAAGCCAACCCACTGCGCCGCAGTGCGCGGCGCGGGCCCCAGCAGGCCAGACAGCGTCTCAAGCATTGCTGAATAAGCCGTCAGTCCCTGAACCAAGCCTGAGACGCAGCCGCTTGACAGCCCTCCCGAAAATCCCAGCCGTGCGCTCAGCGCTTCGAGTTGGCAGTCGGTGGGCGTTTCAAAGAATCCGGCTGGGTACGTGCATTGGCCATTGGCGTTGTAATTCCCGCAAAGGTCCAGGGGATGCTTCACCATCGCCAGACCTGGACCGTTGCGGTGATAGCTATCCAGAGCCGCGAACCAGAAGAGCTTGTCGCGGCGGATACGGCTGCACGCGCCAAGGCCCAACACCGTTTCGTGGTCTGGTGGCGTATATGGCTCCGGCGTAAACACCGGGACGGAGCCGGTTGGACTAAATGTTAGCGTGGCCGGCGCGGTCTCCGTGACCCATTGCGTAAAGGGATTTCGGGCGCCCCAGGTGTTTTGGCGGTCGAAGAGAAATCCCTGGCCGTGAAGAGCATTGCTTCCGCTTTCGGTGCGAATGGTCGTGCGTCCGCCGGTGGCACGCATGCCTTCGGCCCCCACGTTGCCGGCGACAGCGGTTACCTCGTGGATAGCGGCTTCACTTACGCCGAGCCCGCGACCTCCGGTCCAGGCGTTGCCGCCCGATTGAGTTCTCGAGCTTTGCGGACCGGAGTCAGCGCCGGTGGAAATGGAGGAATGCGCGTCGGAGCCTGCGGAGACGCCGAAGGCCAGGCCGATATTCGCGCCGTCGACCGAGACCTGGGCGGATTGCTGGGAGCCACGGTAGGAGGCCTGCGAAGAGTCAGCCGAGGCGCCGGCGGCAGGGGTGTCGAGCAGGAACTCCTGCCAGCGGCGTCCGCTTGCAGGCAAGGCTTGCAACTGGGAGGCGGAGACTGTGGTGGAGACAGCCGGCGTGACCGGGTCTGAAGGCTGCGCCATTGTCGGCGGGACAAGATTCGGAGTCAACATTGCCGCCTGCACGAGGCTGGGAGGTACCGCAGTTGCGGCGGGAGGGGGCGCGGCTCCGGCCTTGAGTGGAAACACGTTTGGTTGCGCAACAGAGAGCGTGAGCTCAGTCGAGGCGGATCGTGTTTCCAACGCGGCGCGCGACGGCAAGTGCAGGATTTGAAACTGGGGTTGAGCCTGCTCAAGCGCGGGTGGCACGGGGAGTGAGGCGGAAGATGTGGTAGCGGCACCTGAGACCGGATTTTTCTTTGGAGCTGCGGCCGGGAGCGAAACGGGTGGCGGAGGAGACGTAGGAGTCGTGGGCTGTACGGAGGTTCTGATTGCGTCTGGCGCTGCCGAAAGCGTCAGAGGAAGGGGATTCAAAGATTCGCCCGCGATCGACGCGATGAGCTGCGGAGTGGATGTGCTCAGAGCGGAGCGAAGCGGGGCAGGCGGAGTGGCGGGGAGAACTGTTGCCGCGCTCGATGCAAGAGGCTTGTTGGACGCGGGTGGCGCAGAGGCATTCAACGGAAAGTGCGCCACGGCGTTTGGAGGAGCAGGGATCTGAGCCGGCGCGGTCGCGTCAACCAACACTGGAGCGACAGGCTCGAAGTTGAGCGCGGCTTGAATGCGGGATTCGGTACCTCCCGTGACGAGAATTCCTTCAAGGCGGCCGTGGCCGAGTTGGACGGCGTCGGCATCGAGTGTGTACTCGCCTGCATCGAGTGAGGCAAAGCGGAATGCCCCGTTCCTGGCGGTAATCGCGCGAACTTCTGCGCCGGTGGTCTGGTTGCGCAGAACAATGGAGACGCCGGCGAGTGGGGCTGAGTGCAGGTCAGTGAGGCGGCCGGCGAGCGAACCGGATTGCGGAGCTCGAACCTGGACGAGGTGCCGCGACGGAGAATCGGCCGGATTTGATTGAGCGAGGAGCAGCGCGTGGGCGCTCAGGCACAGCGCGCCCAACACCAACCATCGAATCCAGTTCCGCCTTGCCTCTGCCATTGACGGCGCTGCTCAGGCAGATCCTGGGAGAAAGGACAAATGAGCAAGCCGGTCCGCTCTTGAGGCGAGTCCGGTGTGAGGGCGAAAGCATCTGCTTTTCGCCGCACGCAGTGGATCGAGAAGAAGTTTGGCAGCGATTCTATGCCCGAAAGTCGCCACTGAAAAGCGGTCTGCGTCACATTTGGCTGTTTTTCTTGTGCGACTGCCGGATTTCAGGTAAGCACGCGAGGGCAGAATCGTTCGTTAGACTGAAGAGACGGCGGTTGGAAGACCATCGCGCAAGAGTGGCCCAGCGAGCGGCGGCCAGATTTGCCCCTGAGAATCATGTTTATCGATGAAGCCAAAATTCGTGTAAAGGCCGGGGACGGCGGCAACGGTTGCATGGCGTTCCGGCGGGAGAAGTTCGTGCCGCGCGGGGGGCCGTCGGGCGGCGATGGCGGCCGTGGCGGCGACGTCGTTATGGAGTCGAGCCAGCGGCACAATACCCTGATTCACTTCCGTTACAACCCGGAGCACAAAGGGCAGCGTGGCGAGCACGGGATGGGCTCGAACTGTACGGGGCTGGATGGCCGGTCGGTCACGCTGCAGGTTCCGGTGGGCACATCGCTCTACGACATGGAGACGGGCGAGCTGATGCATGATTTCAAGGAGCCGGACGAGCGCATTGTGATCGCGAAAGGCGGGCGCGGCGGGCGCGGCAACCAGCATTTCGCGACCAGTACACACCAGGCTCCGCGCGAGCATGAGCTGGGCCGAGCGGGCGAGGAGCGCAGCTACCGGCTGGAGTTAAAGCTTCTGGCGGACGTGGGCCTGGTGGGTCTTCCGAATGCGGGCAAGTCGACGCTCATCTCGCGCATCTCGGCCGCGCGGCCAAAGATTGCCGATTATCCGTTCACAACGCTGGAGCCGAACCTGGGCGTGGTGACGGTAGGCGAGGAGCCAGATCTCGAATCCTTCGTCGTCGCCGATATGCCGGGGCTCATCGAGGGCGCGCACCTGGGCTCGGGGCTGGGCGTACAGTTTCTTCGCCACATCGAGCGCACGCGGCTGCTGGTTCACCTGGTGGATGTGTCGGACGCGTCGGGGAGGCCCGATCCGGTGGAAGACTTCAAGTTAATCAACAACGAGCTGGCCAGCTTTAGTTCGAAGGGGCAAGGGGTGGACGAGCATCCGCTTGCGGAGAAACCCATGATCGTGGTGGCGACGAAGATCGACGCGGCGAACCCAGAGAAGCTCAAGAAGCTGGCGGCGCATGCGAAGCGGAAGAAGCTAGAGTTCCACGCCATCTCGGCGGTGACGGGCGAGGGAATCGACGAGCTGAAGTGGGCGCTGGCCAAGCGCCTGCGGCCGGCTGTCGAGGCTTGAAGTCGAAGCCGACCTTTTCTAGCCACGCAGGTTTTACTCAGGCGAGCAGTTTTCCCTCCTTATTGGCGAACAGTTTTTACCCTCGGGCCTTGCGAGCCGGAGCGGAATTCCCTGTGCCTTCAAGAGCTTCGGCTGAAGCTGCAATCGGTTGCAGTTTGGACCTCAGGATGCAGTGATCTCCGCGCCAGGGCCGAAACGAGAACGGGCTCGGGCAAATCCAACCCCCGGAGGTTCTCGTTATGCGTTCCATCAAGCGCGATCTTATTGACTTCAGTGCACTTTGTGCGGTGGTACTGGCTTTTGCGCTGGTTCTGGGAAGCCCGTTTGTCGCCGCCGGCTCTGCATTTGCGCAGGATCAGGCACAGCCGCAACAGCAACCGGATCAGAGCCAGGCCAAGTCCGGAACCTTCACTGGAACTGTGGTCAAGAACGGCGACCAATACGCTCTGCGCGATTCATCCGGCGCGGTATACACGCTGGACGATACGGAGCGCGCCAAGCCGTTCGAAGGCAAGACGGTGAAGGTGACGGGCCAACTCGATGAGCAAGCGAAGGTGATCCACGTCGAAAGCATCGAAAGCGCGGAAGGGTGAGCCAGGTTTACCAGAGCTTTGCGCAAAGATAAATCACAGCAAGGAACCAAGCCGGGCGGAGTGAGGGGGAGAATGTGCCCTTCACTTCGCCCGGTGATTTTTTGAGTCGGCCTGGTGAAGTGGAGCTGCGGCAGAAGTCGCTGGGTCCGGATTTGGTTCGAATCGTGTGTTTGTTCGGTGGCACCCCGACTCCCCCTATCTTTGAAGCCAAGTACGTCATATGAAAGGGGTTGCGAGGCGCGTGTTGCTGTAAGTTCCTCATTCTAAAGAGCCGGATTTCGTAAAGACGTCAGTTGTTTGGAGTTAGCTCCATTTTCCGGACTGTTCAAGGCATTTAATGGCGACTCCGAATGAGAAATGGAGCCCCAAGAGCCTGGAATTGGATTCATGAAACGATTGTGCGCCAAAAGGGGGGAATTATCGGCAAATGCAAGTGGCTGACCGGTAAGGGGTTAGCAGATTTATGACTTGACAAAGGCCGCGGAGCGCCGGACTCGCCTCAATGTTTGCCCCGTCTCGTAGACAGCGGCGGGTATGACCGATCTTTCGCGTTACACGGCTCTGTATAAATCGCCGGAATTCAGATCGCGAGTGCGGCGGCGCCAGATGGCGCGGAGAAAACCGATGGGGCCGATGAGCAGGCCGGCGAGCGCCAGGAATAGGAGCGAGGTTCCCAGAGAGTTTTTGTGCTCGAGCGTGAGCCCGAGCAGGCCAAGCGCGATGGAAAGGATGAGGAGAAGCGCGAGAAGGCCAAAGGACAGGAACCAGAACCACCAGAGCATTGGAGGCATTCCCGATACGAATTGCGCAGCGGGATTTTCCGTCCGAACGCGAGCGATCAATGCGCTGACAAATGGATAGAAAGCCGGTGAGCGGTCTTCAAAGTTGCCAAAGCTGAGATAGTGCTGGCTGGTGAGCTCGATCGCGGCGCCGGAATCGAGGGTGATTGCGCAACGACGCGATCCAAATGCGACCTTGCCTGCGCCGAATATCCACATTCCCGGGACGGAGTAGATTCTGACCGTTTTGATCTGGGCGAAGGGTGCGCTGCCATCGGGCCAGAGGAGTGCGGTGCCGGTCAGGGAGTACTCTTCGGTGCTTGCCGCGAGCGATCGCCGGACTTGGTATGTGAGGTTGGGCAAGGTGGAGCGGTCTCCTCAAGATGGAGGATAACTGGTTTTGGTCGAGGTTTGTCGTATGTGGTATCCCGCGTCTGAGAATCCAGACGTGGGACACCCAAGTGATGTTGCGTGGACGGGGTTACTCTTCCTCTTCGTCGACCGGCCGTTTGGCGTTGGCGAGGATTTTTTCGGCGACCAGCTGCGGGACGATGTCGTAGTGGTCCACTTCCATGCGGTAGCTGCCTTTGCCCTGCGTCATGGAAGTGAGCTGGGTTCCGTAGGTGAGCATCTCGGCCATGGGAACCTGGGCGTTGATGACCGTGGTGCGGCCCTTGGACTCCATTCCGCCCACGCGGCCGCGGCGGCCGTTGAGATCGCCCATGAGCGCGCCGGCGAACTCGTCGGGTGCCTCGATTTCGACTTTCATGATCGGCTCGAGCAGACATGGCTTGCACTGCTCCATGGCATTTTTGAAGGCGAGGCGGCCTGCAGTCTTGAAGGACAGCTCGTTGGAATCGACGTCGTGGTAGGAGCCGTCGAAGACGGTGACCTTGAAGTCGACGACGGGGTAGCCGGCAAGGTAGCCGCGCGCGGCCGTCTCGACGATGCCCTTTTCGATGGCCGGGATGAAATTGCGCGGAATTGCTCCGCCGAAAACTTCATTGGCGAATTCGAATCCAGCTCCGCGAGGCTGAGGCTCCATGCGGATTTTGCAGTCGCCGAACTGGCCGTGGCCGCCGGACTGCTTTTTGTGGCGGCCGTGGGCCTCGGCCTTGGCGCGGATGGTTTCGAGGTAGGGAACCTTGGGCGCCTTGAGCGTGACCTCAGCGTGATACCGCTTCTTGAGGCGGCTGACGATGGCCTCGATGTGGGGCTGGCCGGCGCCGGCGATGAGGAACTCGTTGGTCTGCGGGTCACGGTAGAAGCGAATGAGCAGGTCCTCTTCCATGAGCTTGTGGATGGCGGGCGCGAGCTTGTCCTCATCGGCGCGTGACTTGGGCTCGATGGCGTAGGTCATGGCAGGCTCGGGAGGCTTAGCCATGTCGACCTGGAAGTCGGCGCCTTTTTGGCCCAGTGTGTCGCCGGTGAGCGTGTCGCGGAGCTTGCCCACTGCGCCGAGATCGCCGGCGTGAAGCTCGACGACTTCGACGGGCTTGCGGCCCTGCATGATGCTCAGGTGCGCGAGTTTTTCCTGGCCACGGCGCGTGTAGTTCTCCAGCGTGGCATCATTTTTGACGACGCCGCTGATGACCTTGAAGAAGGTGATGCGGCCGGCGAAGGGGTCGGACATGGTTTTGAAGACGACTGCGCCGGTCGGCCCAGAGTCGTCGATCTTGCGGACGACGGGGGGAGCGTCGGCGGCTGCGCCAGGAGTTTTGCCGGCGAGGGGCTTGCGCTCGGTAGGCGCAGGAGTGTAGGCCTTGAGGAAGTCGAGGAGATGGTCGAGGGCCATGTTGGAGAGGCCGCTCGAAAACAGGACCGGGAAGATGCGATCTTCGCGGATGGCTTCGTGAAGCGCGGCGATAAGGTGGTCTTCGGGGATGGTGCCCTTTTCGAAATACTCTTCCATCAGCTCGTCTTTGCCTTCGGCAACGAGCTCGACGAGAGCTTCGTGGCGCGCCTTGGCATCGGCTGCGAGCGAGGCGGGAATTTCAGCGGAGACTTTGCCGCGGCCATCGCCGCCGGGCGTGTAGGTGTAAGCCTCCATGGTGACGAGATCGACGACGCCGTGAAAGCCCTGCGCGTCCGAGATGGGCAACTGGACGGGAACACAGTTGCGGCCCCAGCGGTCGTTGAGGTCGTCCATGAGGGCGCTCAGACCGCCGCCGCCGCCGGCTTTGGGGTGGTCCATTTGATTGACGAGAACGATGCGGGGAACGTTGGCCTCTTCAGCAAAGCGCCAGACGCGCTCGGTGACGGGCTCGACGCCGGATTGGGCGTTAATGACGACGATTGCGGATTCGACGGGGAAGAGCGCGGCGCGGGCTTCGTGAGTGAACATGTGGAAGCCGGGCGTGTCGACAAGATTGATCTTGATGCCTTGCCACTCGGCGAAGGCGACGGCGTTCTGCATGGTGATGCCGCGGGCGACTTCTTCTTCGTCGTAGGCGGTGGCGGCCGAGCCGTCTTCAACCCGGCCCTGGGTGGGAGTCATTTTGGCGGCATGCAGCAGAGCGGCAATGAGGGTGGTTTTGCCACAGTGAGCATGCCCCACTACAGCGACATTGCGGATCTCACTTCCCTGATACGTTTTCATGGGCTTCTCCTTCCACCTGCGGTGGGGCAGCCGCCTTCGGGCACCTGCGGTGCGGCAGCCGCCTTCGGCAGATCCGCGCCAGCAAAAAGGCGCGGGTTTAGGTTTGCGGGATTGGAAACGAGCGGACGTCGTCCGAAATGGGCGAGCGGGCTCGCGTCATCTAGCTTGCACAGGGATTGCAGGGGGACGCCCAGCGGGGCGTTCGAGTGGCCGGATTGCCGGGATCGAGCTCCCGGTCGGGCTTCTTCCTCATCCATGTCGAGGGTCGTCCGGGCGCGACAGGCGGGCAAAAAAGGGTTCCGCCGGGGCGCGTCTTTCTCGAAAGACGGATGCTATCACAGCGAGAGTGTGAACGTCCTGTGACGGGAAGTACAGGGAGGGGGAGCGGATCTCAGCGAAGATCGTTGGCGGCAAGACGCGACGGCGCAGACGCCCCCTTTATGATCGTAGGGTGGTTTTTGGGGCCGCGCTTGCGCGGCGCGAAAGGGCTCGGGAATGAAGGTTCGGATTAAGGATTGCGTGGTTGCGGCGGGAGTTTTGTTTTTGGCAGCAGGGGCGTTGATGGCTCAGGCGGGAGGTGGGGCTGCGAACCCCACCCCGGCGGCAATGCCAGCGCAGGCGCCCGCGGCAGCGCAAGCGCCACCGGCCATGCCGGGATGGATGATGCCTGCGCAGCACGAGAACGCGCCACTGGGGAAATTTGAGCGCTTCCCGGGCGATGGCGAAGGCGCATTTAAGACCGGCCACTATCGCGATCTGTTTGCCGAGCAGGGGCACACAGCGGCGGAGACGCACGCCAAGATCGAGAAGGCATTCCAGCAACTGTTTCATGGAGACGGGCAGGAGGAGCGGGTCTACTTTGAAACCGGCGCGAACGAAAACGGAACGCTGGCGTATGTGACAGATTGGAACAACAACGACGCGCGCACCGAGGGCATGAGCTACGGAATGATGATCTGCGTCGAGCTGAACCATAAGCGCGAGTTCGACGCGCTCTGGAACTGGGCGCATACCTATATGTTGATCACCGACCCGAAGGACCCTTCGGTGGGGTACTTTGCGTGGTCAATGAATACGGATGGAACGCCGCGCTCGACGGGGGCAGCGCCGGATGGGGAAGAGTATTTCACCATGGCGCTTTACTTTGCGGCGCGGCGATGGGGAAACGAGACGGGGCGCAACGGCAAGGGGATTTACAACTACCAGGCGGAGGCGGACAAAATTCTGCACGGAATGCGGCATCATCCGGTGCTGACGGGGACTGGGCCTTTCCGAATTCATCCTGAGGATCCGCCGTTTGTGCAGCCGGATCATCCGTGGCCTGGTTTGAATACAGACCGGATGGAGGCGGAAGCGAAGGCAAAGGGAACGCCATGGCCGCCGGCTTATTTCCGGTTTATGCGTGGCGGGCCGCAGAAAGAGACCATCGGGCCGATGGTGGACGAAGCACACAACATGATCAAGTTTGTGCCCAACTGGCCAGATGGCGTGACGGATGCGTCGTACCACCTGCCTGCGTTCTACGAGTTGTGGGCGCGGTGGGGCCCGGTGGAGGATCGCGTGTTTTGGACGACAGCGGCGGATGTGAGCCGCGACTTGTTCAACCGCGTGACGGGGCCTGAAACGGGGTTGACGCCGGACCGAAGCAACTTTGACGGGACTCCGGTGACGGGGCGTGATGGAACGCCGGTGCCGTTCATGGCCGATTCGTGGCGCAGCGTGAGCAATTGGAGCGTGGACTATTCGTGGTGGAAGAAGGATGCGCGCGAAACGGTGCTCAGCGATCGGATTCAGAAGTTTTTCTACGGGCAAGGTATCGACAAGATCGTGGACCGGTACACGCTGGACGGAAAACCGTTGAGCAACAATCACCCCTCAGGGCCGATTTCAACCGCGGCGGTGGGTAGTCTGGCGGCGACCGATGGGCCGACGGCGAAGGCGTTTGTGGATGCGCTGTGGAACATGCCGGTGCCGAGCGGCGAGTTGCGGTACTACGACGGGATGCTCTATCTGATGAGCATGATGCATGTGAGCGGGGAGTTCAGGATCATCGAGAAGACAGCTACTAGCCATTAGCGGGTAGCTTTTTCTTCGCGTCATCCCACCCTAGCCACAAAAACAAAAATGTGGCGAGGGTGGGGCACCCATGAATTGAGAGTGCGTCGGTTCGATTTGCCCTCCGCCCGCTGTGGTACATTGTGCTCACGGTTTCCCTTTCTACATTCCCTTTTTTCTTTGCCGAAAACTGCGATTCGCATGAGGTGAGCGCCCATGGCCGCTGCCGGTTCCGCGCACGATTTGTATCGGACGACGGGAGCGCCGGCGGATGAAGCAGCGCGCCTGAAGCGGATCGGCGAGTCGGCGCAGCGCAAGGCGAGCCTGCGACTGCTTCCAGTGATTGCGGTGGGCTATGGGCTGTCGTACATGGACCGCATCAATATCAGCTTTGCGTCGTTGCAGATGAACCGGGATCTGCACTTCAGCGCGTCTGTCTACGGGTTTGGCGCTGGACTGTTTTTTATCGGATACGCGCTGTGCGAGGTGCCGTCGAACTTGATGCTGCTTCGCTTCGGCGCCAAGCGCTGGCTGGCGCGCATCATGTTCACGTGGGGATTGCTGGCGGCGGCGATGCTCTTTGTGCGGACGCCGCTCGAGTTCAATGTATTGCGATTCCTCCTCGGCATGGCGGAGGCCGGGTTCTTTCCTGGGGTGGTTTATTACCTGACCCTGTGGTTTCCGGCAAGGGTGAGAGCACGGGCGGTGAGCCGGTTTTATGTCGCCCTGCCCCTAAGCTCGGTGCTGATGGGCTCGGTGGCAGGATGGCTGCTGGGACTCGGCGGGAAGCTGGGTCTCTCGGGCTGGCAATGGCTTTTTCTGCTTGAAGGACTGCCGGCGGCGGCATTCAGCCTGGTGATCCTGAAGATGCTTCCGGATAATCCGGCCAAGGCGGCTTGGCTTACGTCGGAGGAAAAAGCGTGGCTGCAAGGCCAACTGAAGGCCGACGGCGAGAAAGCGCACCTGGGGCACAGCGCGGGCGTGATGAAGGCGCTGCTCGAACCGAAGGTATGGATGATGGGGGCGTACTTCTTCTTCGCGCTGACGGCGAACTACGCTTACAATTTTTCGCAACCAGCGATTCTCCAGGGCGCGACCGGATGGAGCGTCACGAAAGTCGGGTATCTAGTGGCTTGCTTTGGGTTGGCAGGCGCGGCGGGCATGCTGCTGAACGGTGCGCACTCCGATCGGAAGGGCGAGCGTGCAATGCACTGCATCGTTCCCTGTGTGGTGATGGCGGCCGGCTATCTGACGGCGAGTTATGCGAAGGAACCGTGGCTTGTGGTGGTTGCTTTGGCGGCCAGTTTCATTGCGTTCATGTTGATGCTTGGGCCGGGGGTAGCCGTGCCGACAGAGTTCCTGGCCGGGCGAGCCGCGGCCGCGGGTATTGCAGCCATGAATACGATCACCATGTTCGCCGGATTTGTTGGGCCGTATTGGATGGGCGTGATGAAGGACTACACAGGAAGTTACACCGCGGGATTGAGAGGGCTGGTGTTGCCGTGCCTGCTGGCGGCGGGAACGATGTTCCTGTTGACACGAAACCTCGCGCGGCGGCCTGTGGCAGCAGCAACGGAATTGGCGGAAGAAGCGGTGTGACGGGAGCGGGCGGATTGAAAGCGGCGCAGTCGGAACCGCTAACGGAGCTCTACTTGCAGAGGAAGAAAAATGCAGGCGAGGTCAGACGCACAGATTTGGCCTGAAGAGCTTGATGCGTTGATTGCAGCTCCAAAGCATCACGTCCTTCTATTTGAGAATGAAGCTGTTCGCGTGCTCGACACGAGAGTGGGGCCGGGAGAAACGGTTCCGCTGCACACGCATCGTTGGCCGAGCGCCCTCTACTTCATGAGCTGGAGCGATTTTGTGCGGCGCGATGCGGAGGGGAAAGTCGTGGCCGACAGCCGCGCCGCCGGAAAACTCCCTGAGGGAAGCGCGGTTTGGTCGGGACCACTGATGCCGCACACGCTGGAAAATGTGGGTGCATCGGAGCTGCGAACGATCAGCGTTGAGTTGAAGGAGAACAAACGCTAAGTTGTTACGGCGGCGGGCAAGATGTCTTCCACGTCGACCCACCGCGTGGGGTAGTTGCCTGTATAGCAGGCGGTGCAGTATCCAGTTTTGTGTTCGTCGCGCACTGAGGCCAGCAGCCCTTCAAGCGACAAATAGGCGAGCGAGTCAGCCTCGATGAATTGGCGAATCCCTTCGACAGAGTGATTGGCGGCGATAAGCTCGCTCTTAGACGGCGTATCGACGCCATAAAAGCAGGGCGAGATGGTAGGCGGGCAACTGATGCGGAGATGGACTTCGGTTGCGCCCGCACCACGCACCATGCGCACGATTTTTCGGCTAGTCGTCCCGCGGATGATGGAGTCGTCAATGAGGATAACGCGCTTGCCGGCGAGCAGATTGTGCACTGGGTTGAGCTTGAGGCGGACGCCGAAGTCGCGGACGCGCTGCTCGGGCTCGATAAATGTGCGGCCGACATAGTGGTTGCGGATGAGGCCCATGCGGAATGGGAGGCCCGCCTCTTCCGCGTAGCCGAGCGCCGCGGTGACGCCGGAGTCGGGCACGGGAACGACGACGTCGGCGGGGACACCGGACTCGCGTGCGAGTTGGCGGCCCATCTGGTCGCGCGACTCCTGCACCCAGCGGCCGAAGATGCGCGAGTCGGGGCGCGCGAAGTAGACGTGCTCGAAGACGCAGCTCGACTGCGGAAAGCCGCTCGCGTACTGGCGGCTGGTTACGCCGTCTTGAGAAACCATGACCAGCTCGCCAGGCAGAACGTCGCGGGTAAACTCGGCGCGGAGCAGATCGAAGGCGCAGGATTCGGAGGCGAAGACGATGGAGTCGGGGCCTTCGGCATTTTTCATGCGGCCCATTGAGAGCGGACGGAAGCCGCGGGGATCGCGCGCGGCGAAGATGCGGTCGCGCGTCATCATGACGATGGAGAACGCGCCTTCGACCTGCGAAAGCGAGTCGGCGATGCAATCGACGAGTGTGCCGGAGTGGGAGTGTGCGATGAGCTGGACGATGATTTCGGAGTCGGAAGTTGTTTGGAAGTAAGCGCCATCGCGTTCCAGGTTGGCGCGGAGATTGCCGAGATTCACCAGGTTGCCGTTGTGCGCGATGGCGATGAGGCCCTTGGTGGAGTCGACACGGATGGGCTGCGCGTTGAGCAGCGCCGAGTCGCCGGTTGTGGAGTAGCGCGTGTGGCCGATGGCCAGGTGACCGGGGAGCTTGGCGAGAACGTCGTCCGTGAAGATCTCCGAAACCAGGCCCATGCCCTTGATGTTGGCCAGATGTGCGCCGTCGGCGGTGGCGATGCCGGCCGATTCCTGGCCGCGGTGCTGGAGCGCGTAAAGAGCAAGGTAGGCTTCGCGCGCGGCGTGCGGATGGCCGTGGATAGCGACGACGCCACATTCTTCGTGGAGTTCGTCGCCAGGGGCGCCGAACTCTAGGGACTGAGGGATGTATGGACTAGGGACTAGGGAAGACGCACGCAGTTCGTGCGATCGATCGAGCACGCCGGCGATGCCCTGGTAGAGGCGATGCGTCATGCAGTGACCTCGCCATGGAGATTTGCTTCCAGGGCGGAGGCCCAGAGGGTCTTTAGTTCAGCGAGTGGAGCGGAGATAAACGACTCGCCGTCGACGGAGATTTGGAGGCGGCTGCCACCGGTGGTGCCGACGCGCGCCGAAAGGAAGTTGTGCTCAGTCGCCAACTTTCCAATGACGGAAACATTGGAGGGGTGCGTGGTGACGAGGATGGTGGAGGCGGGCTCGGCAAAGAGAACGAAGAGCGGATGTGCG
>Ga0181523_10002835_pt1 | contig 16327 bp, 13 predicted proteins | sample PEATcosm2014_Bin_43_FD_119752 | JGI IMG/M metagenome (GOLD analysis project Ga0181523, IMG submission 119752) | Peatland microbial communities from MTU Mesocosm Facility, Houghton, MI, USA - PEATcosm2014_Bin05_30_metaG | ecosystem: Environmental > Terrestrial > Soil > Wetlands > Peat | place...
CAGCGTGCGGCGGCAGCTCGAGGCGCGCGGACTTGCATTCGACCGCGCACAGGCACTGCAGAGCCTCACGCTCCTGGATTCGGCCCACGAGCAGGCAGCGCTCACCGCCCTGGCGCGCTACCCGGAGGTGTTGCGCCAGGCCGCCGACGCGCGCGCGCCGCATGCACTGGTGCATCACCTGCGCGAGCTCGCGACGGTATTTCACAGCTGGTACAACGCGGCGACCTTCATCGTCGAGGACGCGCCGCTGCGCAACGCGCGCCTGGCGCTGGCCTTCGGCGTGCAGCAGGTGCTCGCCAACGGCCTCGCGCTGCTCGGCGTCTCGGCGCCGGAGACCATGTGAGCGGACCTCGTTTGACCACGCGCGACTACAAGCGCGCACGCCGCGGACAGTTCGCATTCGATTTCGCGCGCTGGCGGGATCTGGGGATCGGACTGGCCGCCGGATTGTGCGTGGCCGGCGTCGTCTATGTCTCGGATCACCGCGCCCCCGAGGCGCCGCCGGCCGAGCGGCCCGTGCCGCGCCGCGCCGGCGCTGCCGGGACGACGGCGGGGGCGGACGCACCGGGCGGCGATGGCGCCGGGGCCGACGCCACGAGCCCCGCGGAGGCAAAGTACGACTTCTACCACATGCTGCCGAAGTTCGAGGTCGTGGTGCCCGAGAAGGAGCACGGCACGCCGGTCGCGCCCGCGGCGCAGATCGACCGGCCCGGCGTGTACTTCCTGCAGGCCGGCTCCTATCGCGACGTCAATGTCGCCGAGCGCATCCGCGCGCAGCTCGGCAAGCTCGGCACCGAGGCGACCGTGCAACGCGTGGCCGTCGACGCCGACGTCTGGTATCGCGTGCGCATTGGACCGATCCGCGATCTTGCCAAGCTCAACCGGCTGCGCGCGCAGCTGCGGCAGAGCGATCTCGACCCGCTCGTGATCCGGGTCGACGACTGACCGCGACGGCGTCTCAGCCGCTGTCTCGCTCCACGCGCAGCATGGCCTCGAGACTGCGCTCCACGTCTGCGTCGCGCGTGGACCAGTTGCTGACGCTGATGCGCATGGCCGTACGACCCTGCCAGACGGTGATGCCGCACCAGCACGTGCCCTCGGCCTGCAACGCCGCGACGACGCGGCGCGTGCGCGCCTCCTCGCCGAAGGCCACCAGCACCTGGTTGAGCACGACCTCGTTGAGCACCTCGTAACCTGCGACGGCAAGTCCCGCCGCGAACCGGCGCGCCTGTGCGCAGTTGCGCGCCACGAGCTCCTCGAGACCCTGGCGTCCCAGGCTGTGCAGCGCCGCCCAGACCTCCACCCCGCGCGCCCGCCGCGACATCTCCGGTGTGTAGTCGCTCGGGGAGCGCTCGCCGGCCGATGCCGGCAGGTAGTCCGCCGTGATGGCCATCGATGCGGGCAACGCACGCGGATCGCGCACCAGAGCCAGGCCGCTGTCGTAGGGCACGTTGAGCCACTTGTGGGCATCGGTGGCCCAGGAATCGGCCATCTCGACTCCCTCGACCAGCGCGCGATGCTGCGCCGATACCTTGGCCCACAGACCGAACGCCCCATCGACATGTACCCACGCGCCCTGCCGCCGCGCTGCGCCGATCAGCGCCGGGAAGGCGTCGCAGGCACCCGTGTTCACATTGCCGGCCTGCAGGCAGCAGATCGTCGGGCCAGTCAGCCGCGGCAGCGCGTCGGGTCGCATGCGCCCCTGGTTGTCCACCGGTACGCGCACGATGCGGGAGCGGCCGAGACCGAGCAGTCCCAGCGCCTTCAGCAGGCTCGGATGCGCCTCCTGGCCGACCACCACCGTGACCGGTGGGGCGCCGAACAGCCCGTCCGCCTCGACGTTCCAGCCCACACGCGCCAGGACCGCATTGCGCGCGGCGGCGAGCGCGGTGAAATTGGCCACGGTGGCACCGGTAACAAAGCCGGCCGAGGTGTCGGCAGGCAGATCGAACAGCTCGATGAGCCAGCGCAATGCGATCTGCTCGAGACGCGCCACGCCGGGCGTGGACGCCGCAAAGGCCGCATTCTGATCCCAGCTGGCCGCGAGCCAGCTGGCGGCCAGGGTAGCGGGCAGACTGCCGCCGATCACGAAACCGAAGAAGCGCGGCCCGGCCATTGCCATGGTCGCGGGAGAAACGACCTCATCGAGCAGCGCCAGGGTCTGCGCAGGCGCCACGCCGATTGCGGGCAGCGGCGTATCGAGCCGTCGCAGCGCCTCGAGCGCCGCGCCGGTCGGCGCGACCGCGCGCTGCTCGAGCTGCTGCAGATAGCGCGCGCAGCGCCGACGCGCGTCCTCGAGCAGATGCAGCGATTCCGCGCTCCACGGGACCTGCGGCATCGAGCTCACGCGGACTGGGGAACGTTGAATTCCGCCCGGGCGCTCTGGAATTCCGGCAGCGCCTCGCAGCGTCCCGCGAGCGCACGCAGCGCCGGATACGGTGCGCTGTTGGTGCTCAGCGCCAGCGCCTCGGTCAGGAAGGTGAATGCGCACACGGTGGTGATATCGGCCTGCGTCAGACGCTCCCCGATCAGCCAGCGGCCCGCGCCGCGCTCGGCGGCGTGGCGTTCGAGCTCGGACAGGGCGCCGTGCATCTGCGTCCGGCAGCGCGCGAGCCAGGGTTCGTGGCGCTTCTCGGGCGGCCGGAAGGCGCGCTCGTAGACCTGCTCTCGTGCCTTGTCGGCCGCACCGATCGCGATCGCCATGAGCTTCAGCGCCGTACGGCGCTCGCGGCCCACGCGCGGCAGCAGCGCGCGTTGCGGGCCGATCATTTCGTCCAGGTAGTCCAGCAGCGCCGCCGAATCGAGCAGCACCTCCCCGTCATCGAGCACCAGCGTCGGCACGCGCACCAGCGGGTTGTACTGCCGGATGCGCTCGAAGTCCGCGCCGACCGACCAGTTACCGTGCTCGAAGGCGATGCCGCACAGCTTCAGGCTGATCGCCACACGTCGCACATAGGGTGAATCGTACATGCCGATCAGCAGCATGGCCGACGTGCCTCATTCTTCGACGCCATGGCCGATCTCGATGCCCAGTGAACGCAGTTTGCGGTAGAGGTGCGTGCGCTCCATGTCGACGCGCTTGGCGAGCAGTCCAACCTTGCCGTTGCAGAGCATGAGCTGCTGCTGCAGGTAGGCGCGCTCGAAATGTTCGCGCGCCTCGCGCAGCGGCAATGCCAGCAGATCGTGCTTGACCAGCGGCTCATCGGCCGGCGTCTGCGCCGACAGCTCCCGTTCGACTTCCTCCAGCGCGATCTCCTCGCCACCGGAGTTGAGCAGGAAGCGGCGCGTGAGGTTGCGCAGCTCGCGCACGTTGTCGGGCCAGGGATAGTTGCGCAGCCGGTTCTGCGCCGCGACGCTGAAGCGGCGGAATCGCAGCCCCTCGGTTTCGGTGAGGACATCGACGTAGTGGCGCAGCAGCTCCGGCACGTCCTCGGCGTAATCGCGCAACGCGGGCACGCGCACCAGCAGCACCGAGAGCTGCGCGTACAAGTCGCGCCTGAACTCCTCGGACACCACGCGGCTGACGATTCCCGGACGAGCCGAGGCGACAATGCGCGCCTCCAACGCTATCGACTCATCGCCGCCGAGGTGCGTGAAGCGGCCGCTTTCGAGTACACCGCTGAGCAGCCGCTGCGTGGCAGGCGGCAGGTCTTCGATGTCACCCAGGAACAGCGTGCCCTTGCGCGCCTGCTCGAACAGTCCGGGCGCGGCCCCCGGGGCACCGGTGCCGAACAGCGTGGCTGCGGCGCTCTCCTCGCGCAGCGTGCGGCAATCCAGCGCGACGAACGGACCGGCAGCGTTCGCTCCTGACTGGTGCACGAAGCGCGCGAGCCCCTCGCGGTCGGTGCCGGATTCCCCCAGCAGCAGCAACGGTGCGCTGTAGGCGGCGAGCCGCGCGAGCTCGCTGCGCAGCTGCGCGATGGTGCGGCTGCGTCCCACCGGCGCCGCGCTCACGAGCGAGCCGGCGTTCGCGAACTTGCCGCTGGGGCGGCGCGAACGCGCATCGAGCGCGCGCTCGACCGTGCGCAGCAGCTTCGCCAGCGATAGCGGTTTCTCGACGAAATCGTAGGCGCCGAGCCGCGTCGCCTCCACGGCGGTCTCGACCGTCCCATGGCCGGACATCATGACCACCGGACAGCCATCGGCGGGCTCGGCGGACCACTCGCGCAGCAGCGTGATCCCGTCTGTATCGGGCATCCAGATGTCGAGCAGCACCAGATCCGGGGACTGGCGCGCGCGCGCCGCGCGTGCCTGGCCCGCGTCGGCCGCGACCTCGACCTCGTAGCCCTCCTCGGTCAGGATCTCCTGCAACAGCCGCCGGATGTCGGATTCGTCATCCACCACCAGAATCTTGCCGGCACTCATGCGCGTTCCCTCCGCAGCTCCACGCGTCGTTCTCCCCCCGCTAACAGCGACCGATCCTGATCGCTGACTGGCAGTACCACCAGTATCTTCGCGCCGCCCTCGGGCCGGTTCTCTGCCTCGATGCGTCCCCCGTGCTCCTCGACGATGCGTTTGACGATGGCCAGCCCGAGCCCAGTGCCGCGCGGCTTGCCCGTGACGTAGGGATCGAACAGGCGACCGAGCATCTCCTTGCGGAAGCCGGGGCCGTTATCCGACACACAGATTACAGCGGCAAGCGTCCCTTCTGCACGCTGTTGTCGCGTGCTGAGCTCGACGCACCCGCCAGCCACGCCGGCCAGCGCCTCGATGCCGTTGGTGATCAGGTTGGCGAGCAGCTGGCGTATGCGACCGCGATCGGCATGGATCTCGGGCAGCGATAAGTCGAGATCGAGCCGGATTTCGGCGGCCGGATCCTGCAGCCGGTAGAGTTCGGCCACCTCGGTTACGAGCTGATTCAGGCTGAAAGCGGCAAGGCGCATGTCTGGCGCGCGTGCGTATTCCGAGAACGCATTGACCATCTGCTTCATGGCATCGACCTGCTGCACGATGGTGTGCGTCGCGCGCTCGAGCAGCTGGGCGTCCTCCGCGTTCATGCCGCCCAGGAGCTTGCGCCGCAGCCGCTCGGCCGAGAGCTGGATCGGCGTCAGCGGGTTCTTGATCTCGTGCGCCAAGCGGCGCGCAACCTCGCCCCAGGCCGCATCGCGTTGTGCCGCGAGCAGTGCCGTTATGTCATCAAACACGATCACGACCCCGCCGCGCTCGCGCTCGTCGGGCAGCGGCGTGCAGGCCCAGAGCAGCACGCGCTCGCCGGCCTCGCCCGGCAGGCTGAGCTGCTCGCGCCATTCATCCCAGCCCGACTGCAGCCGCCCGCGCAGCTCTTCGAGAAACTTCGAAAACCGCTGGTTGCCCGCAGCAAACTGCGCCAGGTTCGCGCCCGAGGTCGCGGCGCCGAAATCGCCGCCGAGGATGGTCGCGGCCGACTGGTTCGCGCTGTGCAGGTGCAGCTCGCGGTCCGTGACGATGACACCGGTCGAGAGGCGCGAGAGGATGATCGAGAGCCGCTCGCGCTCGCGCTCCACGGCCTGGCGGCTGCGCTTCGCCTCCTCGCTGGCGCGGCGCAGGCGCTTGGTCATGTCGTTGAAGGAGTGCACCAGGAAGCCCATCTCGTCGCGCGAGGGCAGCGGCAGACGCGTACCGAAATCGCCCTTGCCGACCGCGCGCGTGCCGGCGATCAGATCCTGCACGGGCTTCGTCAGGCGCTGGGCGGAGAACACCGCGCCGTAGATGGCGGCGAGCAGCGTCAGCAGCACGACCAGCGTCAGGGTCAGCCGGAAGCTGATCTTCAGCGGCTCGCGCACCGCCGAGAGGTCACCATACTGAGAAGAGGTGTGCTGCACGGCCTCCGCGAGCGCCGAGAGCTCCTTCGGCACCTCGTAGTCGATCAGCACGTAGCGTCGCGTGGCGTGCGCCGAGACCGCATCGGCGATCGGTGCGGCAGTTTCGATCGTGTACTGGCCGTTGGGCAGCGGGTTGAGGCTCACGTAGCTGCGGCCCGCGGCCACCTGCAGCGACACGTCGGGCGGCAGCGGTGCGGGCTGCTGCGCCATCGGCGTGTCGCTGCTGAGTGCCGCAGCCCGGCCGGTGGCATCGTAGACGATGATTTCCCGCGCCTCGATCGAGCGCCGCTCCTCGTCCAGCCGCTGCAGCAGCTCCGGACCGTGCAGCTCGCGCAGCGAGCGCGCGAGCATCTCGGTCCGCCGCGACTGCTCGCGCAGACGCAGATCCAGCGCCGAGCGCGACAGCACCAGCGCATCGTTGAGTCCCTGCTTGATCTCGACCCGGAACCAGCTGTCGATGCCGCGGTTGATGAAGTCGAGCGAGAACAGATAGACGATGATGAGCGGCGCGACCACCAGTCCGCCGAACATGAGCACCGTGCGCACAGTCAGGCGCGATCCGGGGGCGTGATCGCGAAAATCGCGATACAGCTGCCACAACTTGCGCGCCAGCAGCGCCATGAGCGCGATCACGCCGAGTATCGTGAGCAGCAGGATCCACGGCTGCCAGCGTGAGAACAGCGCCGAATTCTCCACACTGGCTGCCAACAGCATCAGCGCGGCCAGGCCGGCGGCGATCGATATCGCCGTCAGGCCGCGCACGCCGTACAGTCTCAGAGCGTGAGTGTCCATGTGTACCAGTCGCTGTTGCGATGCCAGTCATCGCTCCAGAACATCAATGCGCGCATGGTGTCCGACAGGCGGCCGCGGCGTACGCCTGCCCGCACCGCGACCTGCCAGGGTCCCTCGCCGCGCAGCTGCGATTCCACCAGGATGGGCAGATCCTCGACGCGACCGATCCGGTCGAGCGCTTCCTCGAGCGTCGGAAAACTCTCCTGCTCGGCACCCTGATCGTTGCGCAGCACGTAGCGATCGGTGACGGCGTGATAGGTGAGCTCATGCCGCACCGTCATCTCGAGCACGTTCGCGTTCCACCAAAGACGACGGTGCCGCGTGATGTTCAGCTCCAGGTCGAAAGCCAGCGTAACGCCGTCCTGCAGTGCGCTCCGAATGCGCTCGTTGATCGGATACTGTACATGGACGTTGAGCTGCAGCACGCCGCGATCGATGACCACGAAGGCCGATCGGATCTGAAAGTCGCCATCGAGCGGGCCGGCGGCAGCTCTGACGGGAGGGACGGCCAGCCACAAGAGCAGCCCCAGGACGATGGAGATTCGGCGCATTATTTTAGAATCGGTCTGATACTGTTGCGCTTATGACACTGTCAGGCAAGCATAATAGAAGCCATCGGTAAGCGCTCTATCGCCTGGAAGCAACTGCGCTCCCACTGACCTCGAAAGCCACGGCGGTGCCGCGGCCGGTGCCTTCAACGGCAGCGCGCGCACCCCCGGATGAGACCTCAGGACCGACTCGACGACCTGCTCGTTCTCGGCCGCCAGCAGCGAGCAGGTCGAGTAGAGCAGCCGGCCGCCGCGTTTGAGCAGTGACAGGCAGCGCTCGAGCAGCGCCCGCTGCGTGGCCGCAAACTCAGGGATATCGCCCGCTCGGCGCAGCAGCCGGATGTCCGGATGACGCCGGATCACCCCCGTGCTCGAGCAGGGCGCGTCCAGCAGGATGCGATCGAATCCGACACCATCCCACCAGGTGAGCTCCGAGCGAAGGTCGGCCGCGACCAGCGTCGCCTCCCGCCTGAGGCGCGACAGGTTCTGCGCAACCAGTTCCAGGCGCCCCGCATCCTTGTCGACCGCCGTGAGCGCGATGGGTTCCACCGCCGCTTCCAGCAGCGCGCCGGTTTTCCCGCCGGGGGCCGCACAGGCATCCAGTACGCGTTGGCCAGGCTCTACTTGCAGCAGCTGCGCGGCGAGCTGCGCGCCCGCATCCTGCACCGACACCAGGCCTTCGCCGAATCCGGGCAGCTCCGCCACGCTGCGCGGCGTCTCGAGCACGAGGGCGCTGTCGGCCCAGGGCACGCATTGCGCGTCCATGCCATGCCGCTGCAGTTCGACCCGGTAGGCCTCGCGACTGATGCGCGTGCGGTCGACGCGCAGCGTCATCGGCGGATGCGCATTGTCGGCCGCGACGATCTGGCGCCAATCGACGGGATATTCGGCGCGCAGCGCCTCGAGCAGCCAGCGTGGGTGCGCACTGGCTGCAACCTCATCACGGCTCACCGCGGCGAGCAGCGAATCGCGCTCGCGCAGGTAGCGCCGCAGCAGCGCATTGATCAGCGCGGCTGCGCGCGGCTGGCGCAGCACGCGCGCGGCATCGACCGCCGAGGACACCGTCGTCGCGGCGGGATTGCGCGAATGCTCGAGCTGGTGGAGCGCCGCGATCAGCAGCGCCTGCAGTGCGGGCGCGAGCGGCCGGCCCTGCAGCAACCGAGTTGCCAGCGGCTCGAGCGACAGGTACCAGCGCAGGCTGCCAAGCGCCACGGCACGCACGCTCGAGCGCAGCACCGGACGGACTGCGGTGCGCTCGATGGCGTCGTCCGCGTTGTGGCCGCCGACGGCGACGGCGCGAATGGCGCGCGCTGCCGCGGCAAGCACCTCGGCCGCCGCGCCCGCAACGCCAGGATGGGCGCCTGCGTGCCCGGCGCTCAAGTGAACCGCGCGCCCGAGAGCGCCTGGCCGCGGATGAACTCCGCGGCCGGGAGCGCGCGCCGGCCCTCGAGCTGCAGCTGCGCGATCGTGACGGTGCCGTCACCGCAGAGCACCTCGATGCCATCCGCCGTCGCATCCAGGACATCGCCGGCCACCGCGCCGGGGGCAGGTCTGCGCTCAGCGAGCGATCGCCCACCGCGCGCCTGCCAGATGCGCAAGCGCTGTCCGCGCCAGAGAGTCTCGGCGACCGGCCATGGATTGAAGGCGCGAACACGCCGCACGATGGCCTGCGCGCCGAGACGCCAGTCGATGCGCGCCTCGCTCTTGTCGATCTTGAGCGCGTAGGTCGCCCCCTCTGTGGGCTGCGGGTCGCAGCGCGCGACGCCGGCTTCCAGCGCATCGAGCGTCTCGAGCAGCAGCTGCGCCCCCTGATGGGCCAGCAGCACCTGCAGTCGCGCAGCATCGATCACGGAGTCGATGGGCACGCGCCGCTGCGCGAGCATCGGGCCGGTATCGAGCCCCTCGTCCATGCGCATGATGGTGACGCCCGTCTCGGCATCGCCTGCCAGGATGGCGCGCTGAATCGGCGCCGCGCCGCGCCATCGCGGCAGCAGCGAGGCATGAATGTTGAGGCAGCCCCGCCGCGGCAATTCAAGAACCGCGCGCGGCAGCAGCAGACCGTAAGCCACGACGATGAGCAGGTCGCTCGCCCAGTGGGCGAGCGGTGCTCGCGCCTCGGCGCTCGCGAGTCGCTCCGGCTGCGCCACCGGCAACCCCAGTTCCAGGGCAAGTGTCTTGACGGGACCTGGCGAAAGCGTACGGCCGCGGCCGGCCGGGCGATCAGGCTGGGTGAGTACGCCGACGAGCGTGTGCCGCGAGGCGGCCAGTGCGCGCAGCGCCGGCACCGCGAACTCCGGCGTACCGGCATAGGCGATGCGCATGCGTCATATGACCCGCGCGGCAGCACGCGGTGGCAGAGCTGCGCCGCTGGCCGGTCGATCCCGGCGTTCCTTCTCGATCTTGCGCCGGATGCGCTCACGCTTGAGGCTCGAGAGATAGTCGACGAACAGCTTGCCGGCCAGATGGTCCATCTCATGCTGCACGCAGACCGCCTCGATTCCCTCCAGATCGCGCTCGAACACGGTCCCGTCGGCAGCGTGCGCGCGCACCCGGACCCTGGCGGCTCGCTCGACGTCCTCGTAAATGTTCGGCACCGACAGGCAGCCTTCCTCGGATACCTCGACGCCATCCCGCGACAGGATCTCGGGATTAATGAATACCTGCGGCTGGTTCTTCTCGGGGCTGAGATCCATGACCAGCAGGGCCTTGTGGACGTTGACCTGGGTCGCGGCAAGGCCGATGCCGGGGGCCTCGTACATGGTTTCGAACATGTCGGCGATCAATCGCTGCAGTGCATCATCGAACACACGCACCGCCTCGGCGCGGGTGCGCAGACGCGGGTCCGGAAACTCGAGAATGGTCAATCGTGACATGGGCTAAGCTCCGGTTCTTAAACTTGGGGAAATGTGCCAATATTTCAATGACCAGAAGCCTGAAGCTCCGACACGTGACCCAGTACTCAAACTGCGCAATCTGGGGTGTGCGTTTGTGTAGCGGTGAGTTTATAACAGCCGGGCCCGATGCCCTACCCGGCCCGAAGAGGTAGCAGGGATGTTATTGAAGCAGAATTTCAGCGCCGGCCGCGTAACGCTCGGCTATGCCAGCCTGTCCGTCCTCCTGGCGCTGGTCGCCGGCGGCTGCTCGATGTTCTCGCATCGCGGCCAGGACGCGGATAGCACCGCGGCCGCACCCGTACCGGTCGCCACCGACTCGGTCGAGAGCAGCAACCTGCCGCAGACCGACACCGAGGCGCTGGGCGACCTTGCGGCCGACTCCGAGGCTGCTTCGGACACGACGACGGTCATGGCCGATGCCGGCCCCGCCCTGAAGCCAAGCGCGCCGAAGGACTACGTCGTACGCCGCGGCGACACGCTCTGGGGCATCGCGAACACGTTCCTGCGCGATCCGTGGACGTGGCCTGAAATCTGGTATGTGAATCCGAAGATCGCGAACCCGCATCGCATCTATCCGGGCGACACCATTCATCTTGCGCTTTCAGGCGACGGCCGCACGGCACTGCAGGTGGTGCGCGGCGGCGCCGGATTGCCGGGCAGCAAGCTCGAGCCGATGCTGCGCAGCTCGTCACTGGACGGCGCTATTTCGACGATTCCCTATGCCGTCATCGCGGCCTTCCTGGCACGTCCGGGCATCATCTCGCGTGAGGAAATCGGGAAGGCACCCTACATCCTGGCCCTGCGCGGCGAGCACGATGCGGCCGGCGAAGGCGATGAGCTCTACGTCAAGAAGCTCGATGAGCAGAACGCGGGCGCGCGCTACGCGGTCATGCACGTGGACGAAGCACTGCATGATCCCGATGGCCACCGCAATCTCGGCTTCCTGGCCATCTATGCGGGCACTGCGCAGCTCACTCGACCCGGGCCGATCGCGAAGGCCACAATGACCGACTCGGCGCGCGAGACGCTGCAGGGTGACCTGCTGGTCGCCGAGGATGTCATGCCGACCTCCGATTTCAAGCCGCACGCCCCCGCTCATCCCATCCACGGCAAGATCATTGCGGTGGTCGAGGGCTCGGACGTGGCCGGTCAATACGATGTGGTCGCCATCAACCGCGGCTCCGACGATGGGCTCGATCGCGGCACGGTGCTGGCCGCCGATGAAGGGCAGGCGTATTCGGACGATCCGTGCGCTCACATCAAGGACTTCAGCACCTGCCTGTGGCATCCGCAGGTCGCGCTGCCGAATGAAGCGGCCGGCACGCTGCTGGTGTTCAAGACCTACCAGCAGATGAGCTTTGCGCTGGTCCTGCGCGACACGGTACCGATCGCCGGCTACGCAGGCGTTCGCAATCCCTGATTTCTGGCCAATCACGGCGTGAACGCGGCGTTCGCGGCCGCGCCTCGCGCCGTATGCTGCCGCGCTCATGGACGCGCTCGCATTGCAGTTGGTTCTCGGGCGTGCGCCGGGCCTGCGCTACCCGCAGCTGCGCTCGGCCCTCGAGCGGATTGCATCGCCACGAGTGGATATCGCCGCGGTCGAGGCGCTGATCGGCGAGCGGCCCGGCACGCTGCGATCACTGGGATTCAAGCCGGCAGCCTGCGAGTGGCTGCACGCACCCGACGCCGCACTGCTCGAGGCCGACCGCAAATGGATCGCACGTGAGCGCATCGAGCTGCTCGATGCGCTCGATCCCCGATACCCGCCGCTGCTCGCGCAGTTGCACTGCGCTCCAGCGCTGTTGTATGTGCGCGGCGCAATCGATGCGCTGCAGCGGCCGCAGCTGGCCATCGTCGGTTCGCGCAGCCCGACGGAGCCCGGACGCCGGACGGCGCGAGAGTTCGCGGCGGCGCTGGTGCACGCGGGCCTTGCGATCACGAGCGGTCTGGCACTCGGCATCGATGCCGCGGCACATGAAGGCGCGCTGTCGGCAGGTGGCCCCACGGTGGCCGTGCTCGGCTCGGGCCTCGACCGGATCTATCCGGCGCAGCACGGCCTGCTCGCGGCGCGCATTGCCGCGCACGGCGCGCTCATCAGTGAATTTCCACGCGGCATGGAGCCGCTGCGCACACACTTCCCGCAGCGCAATCGGCTCATGAGCGGGCTGAGCCTCGGGACACTCGTCGTGGAGGCGGCGCGGGAAAGCGGCTCGTTGATCACCGCAGGGTTTGCCCTCGAACAGGGACGCGAGGTGTTCGCCATCCCGGGATCAATCCACAATCCGCTCACGCGCGGCTGTCACGCGCTGATCCGAGCCGGCGCGAAGCTGGTCGAAAGCACCGCGGATATCTTCGAGGAGCTCTCCAATTTCCTTCCCAAACAAGGCGGTATGCCATCTCATCGAAGGCCGGATCGCATCAGGCGAGCAACCACTTCGTTGGACAAGGGGCAGAAAATCCTGTTAGATGCCCTTGGGTTCGAGTCCGCCAGCGTCGATACGCTGGTCGAGCGGACCGGCTTTCCCAGCCATTCCGTCGCGTCCATGTTGCTGATTCTGGAGCTCGAGGGCGCGATTGGATCACAGGCAGGGGGACGTTACGTGCGATTGCAGGACGAGCGCCCCGGCTGACACCGACCGGCACTTTTTACCGACTCAACCATGGACAATACTGTTTTCGACATTCTGATTTACGTCTTCGACCGCTACATGCTCGAGGAGCTGCCGGCGAGCGCGGAGCGCGAATCGCTGGCGCGCGACCTCGAAAGCGCGGGCTTCGGCGGGGCCAATGTCGAGCGCGCGCTGGATTGGCTGGCCGACCTGGCGGATGACCGCGAGCGGCCGAACTTCAAGGGCAGCGGCGCACTGCGTGTCTACTCGCCGGAAGAGACCGCGCGACTGGATGCCGAGTGCCGCGGACTGCTGATCTCGCTCGAGGCCGGCGGCATTCTGTCACCAACCCAGCGCGAAATCGTCGTCGATCGGCTGCTGGCGCTCGATACCGAGGAACTCGATCTGGAGCAGGTCAAGTGGGTGGTGTTGATGGTCCTGTCGAGCCAGCCCGGGCAGGAACTCGCCTACGCACGCATGGAAGATCTGGTATTCGATGACGCGCATCGCGATCCGCATTAGTCCTTCGACCTTACGGTCGAAGCTAGCATCCGCGGCCAGTCCGCGGTTTTTCGTTTCTGGCTCCCTCCCGCAATAGCGCCATGGCTGACAATCTGGTTATTGTCGAATCTCCCGCCAAAGCGCGCACGATCAAGAAGTATCTGGGCCGGAGCTTCAACGTGCTGGCCTCCTATGGCCACGTGCGGGATCTCGTGCCGAAGGAAGGCGCGGTCGATCCGGACCACGGCTTCGCCATGAACTACCAGCTCATCGAACGCAATCAGCGCCACGTCGAGGCGATCTCCAAAGCGCTGCAGAAGGCGCAGTCGCTCTATCTGGCGACCGACCCGGATCGCGAGGGCGAGGCCATCGCCTGGCATCTGCTCGAGATCCTGAAGGAGCGGGGCGAGCTGCGGCGCAAGCAGGTCCACCGCGTGGTGTTTCACGAGATCACGCGCAATGCGATCCGCGCTGCGGTCGACGCGCCGCGCGAGCTCTCGCTCGACCTGGTCAATGCGCAGCAGGCGCGCCGCGCACTCGACTACCTGGTGGGATTCAATCTTTCGCCGCTGCTCTGGAAGAAGGTGCGCCGCGGCCTCTCGGCCGGTCGCGTGCAGAGCCCGGCGCTGCGCCTGATCTGCGAGCGCGAAGAGGAGATCGCGGCCTTCGTGCCCCAGGAATACTGGAGCATAGACGCCCAGGGCGAGCACACCGGACAGAGCTTCCCGCTCAAACTGACCGAGTTCCGCGGTCGCAAGGTCGAGCAATTCAGCTTCACCAACGAGTCGGCCGCGCGCGAGGCGCAACAGGTGCTGAGCTCCGCGGCCGGCGCCGACGCGACGCTGAAGGTCCTGAGCGTCGATCGCAAGCAGCGCCGGCGCAATCCGGCCCCGCCGTTCACCACCTCGACGCTGCAGCAGGAGGCCTCGCGCAAGCTCGGCTTCTCGGCCCAACGCACCATGCGCCTGGCACAGCAGCTGTACGAAGGCATCGACATCGGCGAGGGCAATGTCGGTCTGATCACCTACATGCGTACCGATTCGGTATCGCTGGCGGCCGAGGCAGTGCAGGAAATACGCGATGTGATCACGCGCCTGTACGGGCCGCAGGCGCTTGCCGAGGAAGTGCGCGTGTATCGCACCAAATCCAAGAATGCGCAGGAGGCGCACGAGGCCATCCGTCCGACTTCGGCGGCGATCATTCCGGCCGATATCGAGCGCTACCTCGATGCCGATCAGCTCAAGCTGTACGCGTTGATCTGGAAACGCGCCGTGGCCTGCCAGATGGCCCCGGCGGTGTTTGATACCGTGGCGGTCGACATGCTCGCCGGTAGCGACGGTCCCGAGCGTCACCTGCTGCGCGCCAACGGCTCGACGCTGATCGCGCCCGGCTACATAGCGGTCTACCAGGAAGATGCCGACGATTCCGCAGCCGATGACGACAGCGATCACGTGCTGCCGCCGATGAGCGAGGGCGACATCGTCCGGCTCAAGGAGATCACGCCGCAGCAGCACTTCACCGAGCCGCCGCCGCGCTTCACCGAGGCCTCGCTGGTCAAGGCGCTCGAGGAATACGGCATCGGACGGCCCTCCACCTATGCGTCCATCATCTCGACGCTGCGCGATCGCGAGTACGCCGAGATCGAGAATCGCCGCTTCACGGCGACCGACATCGGCAAGATCGTCTGTCGCTTTCTGACCGAGCATTTCCACCGCTACGTCGATTACGGCTTCACGGCGGCCATGGAAGATGAGCTCGACGCGGTCTCGCGCGGAGAAGAGCCCTGGACCACGCCGCTGTCGAAGTTCTGGAAGCCCTTCATCGAGCAGGTCGAGGACGTGGAGAAGAACGTCTCGCGCGAGCAGGTCGCGCAGGCGCGCGATCTCGGCCTCGATCCGGTCAGCGGCAAGCCGATGAGCGTGCGCATGGGCCGCTTCGGTCCGTTCGTGCAGATCGGCACCAAGGACGATGAGGAGAAGCCGCGCTTCGCGGGACTGCGGCCCGGGCAGAAGATGGATGCCATCACGCTCGAGCAGGCGCTGGAACTGTTCAAGCTGCCGCGCACGCTCGGTGCAACGGCCACTGGCGAGCCGATCATCGTCGCCATCGGGCGCTTCGGTCCCTACATCAAGTACGGGGCCAAGTACGTCTCGCTCAAGGACGATCCCTACACCGTGTCGCTCGAGCGGGCACTGGAGTGCATCCGCATCAAGGAAGAGGCCGACGCCAATCGCATCATCCAGGATTTCGGTGTCGACAACATTCAGGTGCTCAACGGTCGCTACGGACCCTATGTCAGCAACCGCGAGAAAAATGCTCGCGCGCCCAAGGATCGCGATCCGAAGACGCTCACGCTCGAGGAGTGCCGCGCACTGCTTGCGGCCGCGCCGGTGCGCGGCACGCGCGGCCGCGGGCGCTTCGGCGCCCGAAAGTCTGCCGTCGCAACCGCCCCCGGCCGGGCCGCGGCGGCGGCATCCGCCACCGCACCCGCCGAGACGCGCAAGCCGCGCGCGGGCGGGCGCAAGCCGCAGGCCACCAGCGGCGCACCGACTGCACTGGCGGCACGCCATGCGGCACCGGCAAAGGTCAAGCGCGTCAGCGCGCCGCGACGCAAGAGCGCGCACCGCCAGGCGAAACCTGCCGCGGGCAAGCCGAAGAGTGCCGCGAAATCGAGCGGCAAGCCCGCAGCAAAAGCTTCGATCAAGAGTGCCGGCGGCCGCGCTCGGACGGGAACCAAGAAGGCCGCAGGCGCGGCTTAAGTCCGGCGCGACGCGCAGGCGGCCACGCCGCCGACGCGCGGACCCCGAAGGTCCCCGGCACGCATGGCAGGTGATTCGTCGTGAAATATCGCCACAGCTTTCATGCCGGCAACTTCGCCGACGTCCACAAGCACGTGGCCTTGTGCGCGCTGCTGCGCTCCCTGCAGCGCAAGGACAAGGGTCTCTTCTATCTCGACACGCATGCAGGAGCCGGCCGCTACGACCTGGATGGCGCCGATACTCACCACGGCGCTGAGGCGCGCCACGGCATCACGGCGCTGCTGGCGGCGGCACAGCAGCTGCAATGCCAGGAGCTGCAGCAGTACTGCGAGGCCGTGCTCGAGCTGCGGCGCGGTCTCGAGAATCCATCGGTGTACTCGGGATCGCCCTGGCTGGCGGCGCAGCTGCTGCGTGCGCAGGATC
>Ga0181523_10002836_pt1 | contig 16314 bp, 17 predicted proteins | sample PEATcosm2014_Bin_43_FD_119752 | JGI IMG/M metagenome (GOLD analysis project Ga0181523, IMG submission 119752) | Peatland microbial communities from MTU Mesocosm Facility, Houghton, MI, USA - PEATcosm2014_Bin05_30_metaG | ecosystem: Environmental > Terrestrial > Soil > Wetlands > Peat | place...
CTGCGAGGGGAATTCCCATGTACGCGGCTATCTCCGTGTCGGTGGCGGCCCGGCCTTCTTTCCTGGCGATTTCGCGTTGGGCATCTTCAATGCGGCGCGCCTGGCGGCGGAGCGCGCGCGGGCTCCAATCCATTTGGCGGAGGCTATCGAGAATGGCGCCGCGAATGCGGAAGCGCGCATAGGATTTCAATTGCACGTTGCGACCGGGATCGAATTTATCCACAGCGTCAATGAGCCCGACAATTCCGGCGTGAACCAGATCATCGAAAGGAACATGGGAAGGGAGACGCTCGTGGATGCGGCGGGCGATATAACGCACTTCGGAGAGATTTTCCTGCAGCAAGCGATCGCGTTCGACGGGATCGAGAACGGCGGTGGCGGAATCATTTTTGGAAGATGTGGTCAACATAGCTCAGTTCACTGCCAGATGAACTCTCCTTGTATTGCGCTTCATCGCACCACTCCCAGGGTTTGCACCGACACGGAGGCGGGAATTTCCGCGGGTGAAAGGACCACGATGCGAGGCAGGAAGGGCTCCAACAGACGGCGCAAGTGGTAGCGGGAGGGACTATTGCAAAGAATAATGGTCGAACTCAGCGCGATTTTATCGCCCACCATTTTCTGCAAGCCTTCAAGGATCTGGCGGAGCGGAGCGCCAACCCCTCCAGCGGACTTTTCTCCTCCTGCCTGGGGATCCAATTGGCGCTGAAATTCCTGCTCGATGGCGGGGTCGAGAGCGAGCACTTTGAGTTTGCGGTCGTCCGCGATAAGGGGCTGGACCAGGGAGCGGGCAAGCGCCTGGCGCACGGCCTCGACGAGCGCGACAGGGTTTTTGTTGGCGGTCGCGGTATCGAGCAAGGTCTCCAAAATGGAGCTCAGGTCGCGAATGGAAACTTGTTCGCGCAGGAGCTGCTGCAGAACTTTTTGTACTTCGCCGAGGGTGAGCAGGCGCGGTACAAGCTCATCCACGAGCTTGGGCTGCGCTTCGGCCATGGCGTCGAGGAGACGCTTGGTTTCCTGACGCGTCAGCAGTTCGTGCGCAAACTGGCGGACAATTTCGGCCAGGTGCGTGGCGAGCACGGAAGTTTGATCGACGACAGCGTAACCGCTGGCCAAGGCCTGCTCCTGCAAGCCCGGCACAATCCACAGCGCGGAGGCACCGAAAGCGGGTTCCTGCGTCGCCAAACCTTCCAGCTGGCTCGCGGTAGGGTCGGAGCTAATCGCCAACAGGCGCTCCTGCTGCATCTCCCAGCGGGCCACTTCGACGCCGCGCAGGAGGACCACGTATTCGCGCGGTTTCAGTTTGAGGTTGTCGGTAATATGCACGGAGGGAACGAGGAAACCCAATTGCAGCGCGAGGTGCTTGCGCAGAGCGCGAATGCGCTGCAACAATTGGCCACCTTGCGCCTGGTCGACCATGGGCACAAGCGCATAGCCCACTTCCAGGCTGATTTCGTCGAGCTTCAACAAGGCTTCGAGTTGCTGCTGCGGATCGGCTTTCTTTTTTTCGGAAACGATTTCCGCGGCCTTTACCTCTTCGGCGGCCTTGACGGTTGCGCGCGAAGAGAGATAGGCCATAAGCGCAGCAATCATAAAAAACGGCATTTTCGGTAAGCCAGGAATCAAGCCCAGCAGCAGCATGACGCCAGCAGCAATGCGTAGGGGAGTTCGTTTGCCGAAGAGTTGGCGGCCAAACTCGACACCCACCGTGGTTTCGCTGGAGGTGCGCGTGACAACGATGCCGCCCGCGACGGAAACGAGCAGCGAGGGGATCATGGTGACGAGGCCATCGCCCACGGTAAGCACGGTGTAGGTTTTCGCGGCATCCGCCAGGGGAATATTCAGCTGGAATACGCCAATCAAGAAACCGGCAACAATGTTGATGACGGTGATGAGGATAGTGGCCAGGGCATCGCGCTGGCTGAAGCGGGCGGCGCCGTCCATGGCGCCGTAGAATTCCGCTTCCTTGCCGATGATTTCCCGGCGCGAGCGGGCCTGGTGTTCGTCAATCAGCCCGGCATTCATTTCGGCGTCAATGGCCATTTGCTTCCCCGGCAAGGCGTCGAGAGTGAAGCGGGCGGCAACTTCGGCGGTACGAACGGCGCCGTGGTTGATGACCAGGTATTGAATGGCAATCAAGGCGAGGAAAATCACGAAGCCCACGACATAATTGCCGCCAACGACAAACTGCCCAAAAGCTTGAATCACAGTTCCGGCGGCGCCTAAGCCTTCATTGCCGTGCAAAAGAATGCGGCGGCTGCTGGCGATATTCAGGGAGATGCGGAGGAGGGTGAGGAACAACAACATGGTGGGAAAAACGGAGAACTGCACGGGGCGGAGGATGTATAACGCGGAGAGGAGAACGAGGACGCCGAGAGTGATGCTCATGGACAGAAGGATGTCCAGCACAATGGCAGGGACCGGTATGAGCATTACAAACACAAGCGTGACGGCAGCGATGGGGAACAGCCATTCGGTGGCGCCTCTCGATTGTTTCGCTGTGATCTCCGCGGCCATGAACTCTCCCTAGGAGGCGCTCGCTTCCGCGCCGCGCATACGCATTTGCGCCCGGAAGACGAAAGCCAAAATTTCGGCGACGGCGGCATACAATTTCGGCGGAATCATCTGGCCAACTTCCGTGGCTTTGAAAAGCGCCTGGGCCAGAGGCGGATTTTCGACGATGGGAACGTCGTTCCAGCGCGCCAGTTCCTTGATCTTCAAAGCGATCAGGTTCTGGCCTTTGGCCACAACCACGGGCGCGGCCATGATGGCGGGACGATATTCGAGTGCAACGGCGTAGTGCACCGGGTTGGTGATGACGGCTGTAGCGCGCTGCATGCTTTTCTGCAAAGACTTGCGGGCCATGTCGCGGCGCAGGCGGCGGATGCGTCCGCGGACTTCCGGATTGCCTTCGTTTTCCTTGGATTCGTCGCGGACTTCCTGCTTGGTCATGCGCAGGGACTTTTCGTAGGTTTGCCATTGCAGGAAATAGTCCATGGCAGACCAAACCAGAAAAACCACGACGGAGCGCCAAGCCAGCCCGAAACACATTGAGCCCAACTGCGCGAGCAGTGCGCCGGGATGCAGTCGCGCTGCGTGCAAAATACCCACTGCCTGGGATTGGATGAGGCGCAACGCCAGATAGAGAATCACGGAAGTGGGCACCAGGGAACGCAGAACGCGGCTGATGCCTGCGAGAGAGAACAGTTGCTGCAGGTTGTTTGCCGGGTTGAGGCGATTGAAATTTGGCGAGAGCGCCTCTGCAGCGAAGGTGGGCGCTCCTTGCGCCAGGGTGCTGACCACGGCGACTCCAAAAGCAACGGCGAGCCACGGACCGACCCCGAATAGAACAGCCGTGCCGGTGGCCGACCATAACGGAAGACCTCCATCCCAATGAGTGGAGATGGCCGAGTCCAGCAGGTTCGCAAAGTATGAGCGCCAACCTGAAATCCAGGCTTGAGGCCGCCAGGCCATGCAGAACACCAAACCCAACAGAGTGATTGCCGAAACGAGATCACGGCTGCGGAGGACTTGTCCGTGTTCGCGCGCTTTCAAGCGCCGACGAGGTGTGGCCTTTTCTGTGCGATTGTCCGGCAAAATTATGTTCCTTCAGTGCGCCAATTCCAGAAGGCGCCAGCTCCAGGCCAGCGCATTGCTAAATTCTCTTTCAAAGAATCCCGGCCACAGCCCAACGGCCATGGCCAGAACGACATAGCCCAAAAGGGTTTTCAGGGGAATGCTGAGAAACAGCGCGGGCATTTGCGGCGCGGCCTTGCTGACGAATCCGACGGTGACGTCAAGAATCACCGTGGCCAGAAGGACGGGCGCGGCAAGCTGCAGTCCGGCAGTCCACATGCCAGCAGCGGCATGAAAGAGATCGCGGACATGCTGAATGGAGAAGACGATGGTGCCCGGCGGGACGCGTTCAAAACTTTTTGCAATGCCCCGGAGGATCCAGTGGTGCACGTTGAGTTGAAGGAAGAGAAACAACACGATGAGTTGCTGCAGGTTCGCCAGCACCGGCGTGTCCACGTCAGTCTGAGGGTCGATTACGTTCACCAGGGAGAACGACAACTGGAAGCCGGTGATCTGCCCGGCGATCTGCACGGCTTCAAACACGAATTGCAGACAGAGCCCGATCAGCAGTCCGAGGGTCAACTCCGTGAGACCGAGCTGCGTCAGAGCGGAAATCGAGAACGGCGCGAGGGAAAGCGGGACCACGGGATACAGAGCGATGGTGCACAGGAGCACCAGAATGGCCTTAATTTGCGGAGGGATAGCCACGCTGCCAAAAAACGGCATGAACGTAAACACACCGCCAACACGCAAGCCGACCGCGGCCGCATGCATGATGATGATTTCGTACGATGAGATCACGCCGCCCCTTTCATCGCGTGTACAAACGGAAATCGCCGAATAGCGCACGCGTAAACACAACCAGGTGGTGCAAAATCCACGGCGCCAACACAAACAGGATGACGCCGACGGCGGTTAGCCTTGGAACGGTGGAAACAGTGGTGTCCTGGATGGAAGTCAAAACCTGCGCGACGTTGATGATCAGGCCGATCACCATCGCCGAAAGAAGCACCGGCGCCGCAACCCAGAAGGCGGCTTCGATGGTTTGCCGTGCCAGCGCGACTACCTGTTCGGGCGTCATGGTTTCACCTCACACCTGAAAACTCCGCAGCATGGAGCCGACGACGAGGTTCCAGCCGTCTGCGACAACGAACAGCAATATTTTGAGAGGGGTGGAAATGACCACCGGGGGAAGCTGGAACATGCCGACAGAAGTGGTCACCGAGGCCGTCACCAGATCAATGACAAGGAACGGCAGAAAGAGCACGGCGCCAATTTGGAAACCGGTCTTCAATTCCGAAAGGACATAAGCCGGAATGACGATGCGCATAGCCAGGTCATCGGGCTTTTGCGGGCGGGGCTCCTTGCTCATTTCGAGAAAAAGGGCGAGATCTTTCTCTCGCGTGTAGTTCAGCATGAAGTGGCGCATTGGGACGGCGCCTTTGTCCAGCGCTTGCCAGACGGTGAGCCTGCCCTGTTCGTACGGTTGAATGGCTTGCTGATTAATGCCCATCACGACGGGTTGCATCAGGAAATAGGTGAGGAACAGAGAGAGACCTACGAGCGTCTGGTTCGTGGGCGCGGTCTGAGTGCCAAGGGCCTGGCGGAGAAAATGGAAAATGATGAGGATGCGCACAAAGGGAGTCATCGAAAGAAGAATGGCGGGAAGAAGCGTGAGCAGAGTCAGTAAGACGATGATGGTGACTGGTGTGGAATCCGAACGCACCGTCATTCCGGGAAGCTGGATGACCGTCTGTTGGGGTGTAGCCAGGATGCGGGCGGGCAGAGCAAGAGCGCAAATAGCGAGCGTGACTGCAACGCGTTTGAACATGGCTAAGCTGGGAGAAGAACGCTTCACGCAATCCGCTCCTTTTCCCAAGCGAACTTCCGCACTTCTTTCTCGGATTGGGGCTCGAGTAACGTGATCGTGTGCGCTGTGACACCGATCAAGAGTTTTTCGTTATTCCATTCGATAACGGCGAGGAAACGCTTGTCTCCCAGAGCCAACGTTTCTTGAAGACGCAGGTTGTGAATCTTGCGGCGCACATGAATCTGGCGGATGCCCCGGGCAACCGCCTCAAGGATGGGCCGGAAGAATCCGGCGGCATTCCAAGGCAAATCGCGCGACTTTTCTCCGAAAGTTTCCGGCATTTCGATGCTCCTCAGGCAAGTTCCGTCAAGCGAATCGCGAGGCGCTGCCCTACCACTTCGAATTCCGCCCAACCGATGAGCCGGGAATTCACAAAGATGGGAAGGTCGGCACCATTAACATTTTTCGATTCCACGATCGAGCCTGGCTCCAGCCGCAAAAGGTCGCGCACGGCGAAATCCTTCAAAGGCACATCCACGCTCAGGACGCATGGCAGCATGGCCGCTTCGCTCCACAGCTCCTCGGACAATTCCGCTTTGCGAATTGGAACGGTCATCGGCAACGACGCCATAGTTCACCGTTGGACCAAAAACTCCGTGAAATAGATATCGCGCACACCGAGTTCGGGAACGCTGCGATTCAACGCCTCGATCAGGTGTTTCTTCAACTCGGTTTTGCCGTCCGGAGTGAGAAGCGCGTCGGCGCTGCACTCCGTGAGCACGGCGAGTATCGCGTCGCGGATACGCGCCATGGGCAGGCCAGAGGCGGGTTTGTCTTTTTCGGCTCCGGGCGGCAGATGCTCCAGCGCCAGATCCATGGTCACACGAAGGAAATGGTTATCTTCGCGATCCGCGAGATTCACGGTAAACCCATCGAGATGAATCGTGCTGAGTTCCGGGCTGCTGGGGGAGCCTGCGGCGGTGGCGTCGGAAGAATCTCCACGCCCGAAAGCAAACCAGGCTCCGATTCCTCCGAGGAGCAAAGCGAGGCCCGCGATGAGCGCAACGATGGGCAAGGAAGACTTTCGTGGGACAACTGGCGACTGAGGAGGAGCCTCGGGCGTTTCGATGGACAGTGGAGTCTTTGCAGCCATACGGGAAAGGGTGGTGCAATTTAATCGCCGGAGAAGCCACTTCTTTTGCAGAGAGTGCGAGCGCAAATTCTCCGGAAGTCTTGTGAATTGGGGGAGTTAGGAAATCAGGAGAAGAGGGGTGAAGAAGCGAGGATGTCCAGAATGAAACGCGGCGAAAGGATTGGGAGTTCCCTCATGAAGATTCTCTTAGAGAAAGGAAGAGCTCCGACGGTTCGCGAAGCTCTTCCCTCGATCAACGATGTTTACGTGATCAGATTGATGGCTGCCTGGGTGACCTCATTGAAAGTGGTGAGGACCTTTGAGTTCGCCTGGTAATCGCTCTCTGCCACAATGAGCTGCGCAAACTGTGTGGCAATGTCCACGTTGGATTGTTCCAGCGCGCCGCCGCTTAACGAACCCCGGCCACCTGTCCCCGGCTGGCCGATGTCGGCGGGGCCAGAAGCAAGGCTGGAAACGAATTCGTTGGAGCCGTTGCGGACCAGGCCCTGTTCATTTGAAAAACTGGCCAAGGCAATTTGGCCGAGTGAACTGGTTTGCCCATTGCTGAAAATTCCCTGAATGACGCCATTGTTGCCAATCGTGAAGCTATTCAGCGAGCCGCTGGCATATCCGTTTTGCTGCGTGGAAGACGTTGCGGAGGATCCGGCTAACTGCGTCACTAAGCCGCCGCCATTCGCGTTGAACAGATTCCAGGTGAAATTTAGTGGGCTTGCGCCATCGGCAAGATCGCCAATGGTCAATCCCGAAACGTTGGCGGCGGGCGCAACTAGTTGACCGTTGCCGTTGAACGTCAGCGTCCCGGCTCCGACGATTGGGTTACCGCCAGCCGCCAAATCGCCTTGTGGAGCAGAAATCTGGTACGTCCAGGTGTTGGGAGCGGTTTTTGTGAAGTTAAAAGTCAGGACGTGGCTGGTACCCAGCGCGTCGTAGGCAACAATCGAAGTGCTGAATGTGCCGGCAGGTGCGTTCGCGCCAGTGGGGCTAAAGGTTTCGGCAAGCGCTCCGGTAGTATCCGTCAGCGAGTTGTTGGTGAAATTAATGGCGTTTCCGTTTGCCGCGGTGATCACCAGATTATTGCCGTTAAGGCTTGCATTGAAGTTGGGATTGGCATTGATTTTTGCAACGAGGGTCGCCAGCGTATCCCCGGCGACCGTCGTATAAGTAAAGGTATTCGTTCCATCTGAGAACGTCAGTTGCGAGCCGGCCGCCAGTGTGTCCGCGGAAGTAATTCCCGTACCGGTTTGCTGGCTGGCTGCAACTGTCCCGGTTCCACCACTCGCATCCAGGTTGAGAGCGAGTTGCACCTCGGTTGTGGCTTGCGGCAGATTGATCAGGCCCGTGGGAATGGAGAGAGCGCCGAGCGTGGCGTTTGTCGGAATCACGCCGTCGACGGCCTGGTAGCCTTGAACCGTTGCGCCGGCCTCGGTTTGCAAGGTGCCGTCCGAGCCGACCGACAAATTGCCAGCGCGAGTGTACATTTGCTCGCCGCCGTCATTGACGACGAAAAAGCCGTCACCCTGAATGGCAACGTCGGTGGAGTTGCCCGTGCTCTGGATACTGCCCTGAGTCAACTGCGACTCAATGCCTGCCACTGAAGCGCCGACGCCGACCTGGATGGCATTGCCGTCGCCGCTGGAGCCGATCTGCTGGTAAAAAAGGTCCTGAAACGATGCGCTCTGAGCCTTGAAACCGGTAGTGTTCAAGTTCGCAAGATTGTTGGCAATGACCGACAAATCGGTGGAACTCGTGTCTAATCCTGAAAGCGGAATTGAAAATGACGGCATGGTTTTCTCCTCAGTTCGAAACTAGCCGGCGACTGCGCCGGGAAAACGATTAAAGGAAATAGCGTCAACATCGGAAGAGCCCGTGGCGATACCAGTGGCTTGCCCCTCATTGAAGAGACTCAGCTGGAACCGGTCGCGGGGGTTCCGCTGCCGGATGTTGCGCCGGTCAGGTTGTCCAGATCCTGTTTGATGCCGATGAGCTGCTCGAGCGAATTCATGGAGACAAGTTCATCCATCATCTGATCAGGATCCATGGGGTTGAGAGGATCCTGGGCCTGCAACTGAGCGGTGAGCAGAGTGATGAAGGAGTTGCCGTTGAGCTGATTGCTGGGGGAACTAGTGGAGGAACTAGTTGAGGAAGTGCTGGAAGACCCCGACGACGCAACCTGGGGCAATGAATGCGAGATTCCTGAAATGTGCATCATATTCCTCTCCAATCTTCATGCGAGGACGCTCAATCGTCCCCGATCATCAAAAATCCCACTGGGCTCCGCCGCTGCCGAGAAGACTGGCGGAAGGGCCGCGGTTTCCTGCAACTGCCGATAGACCGTTCCCGGCTGACTGCGCGGTTGGTGTTGCGCGTGATCGCCCGCACCGTGGGCGGTGGAATGCACCGCGCCTTGCAGGAGCACAACGCTTTGCACGCGGAGACTTTTCTCGGAGAGCGCTTGCTGAAGAGATGGCAGCTCCACAGCGAGCGCCGCGTGCGCCTCTCGCTTTTCCACCATAATGGCCGCGCCCACCTGCTCGCCGGTGACGCGTGCGTGAAGTTCCACGACACCGAGCTTGTCCGTCTGCATGGCAATGTGCATTTCGGAATGTGCGTCGGTCCCAGCGAGTTGCGCGTTGTTGATCAGGCCCGGGGTGCCCGCGCCCAAATCGGGCTTATCCGGAGCCGCATTGTTCGAGCTATCGCTTCGCGAAGTATCCGAAGTTGCGGTAGTTTGTGCCGGGGAAGCATCCTTGGCGACTTGAATTGTCGCTGGCGCCACGCCAGTGGGCTGAACGCTGCTGCTCGGGTCCGGCGTATTCTGTTGGACAGCATTCAGTGAGTCGCTGAAGTTCGCGATCGCGCCTGTGCTGTTTTCCTTGGCTTCTGGGGCGGTGAGCGTCGAATTTGTTGGCTCCTGATCATCGGCCGTGTTTCCCGCGCCGGCGCCGCCGCTCTTCTGAACATTCAACTGGTCAACGGGGTTCTGATGACCTCCGACGGCGCTGGAACGTAAGACATTCGATTGCAGATCGGTCTTCGGTGTATCCAGTGAACTGAGAGCGGGGCCTTTTGCCGGGGCGCCAAGAGGGTCCTTTGCTAACCTGATGTTCATTGCTTCTGCTGTCGAATTTGTCTTTTCCGTGACGGTGGCGACCTGCCGTAGCACATCACCGAGGGTGGGCAATTGTGAATGAACTGAGGCAACGCCAGTGCTCGAAGACGGAGTCGCTGAAACTTTCCCGCTGGCCGCCACAGGTGTTGCGGCTGGAGTCTTGCTACCCGGTGGCACTGTCTGAGTTTGAAGAACTGGTGCATTCGGGTCGAAAGCAACTGCGGGTGTTTGGCTGGCAGCCGCGGCTGGAACAGCCGGCGGAGTTGAAGGGCCGGCTGCAGTGCTGGCCGAATTGATCGGGCCCAGAGGCGTTTCCGGATTCTGAACCAAATTTGGATTTGGTGCCATAACGCCCGTTTGATCGAGCGTTGCGTTCTGCGCTGCTGGTTGCGCTGGTGTTTGGGGTGCGGGCGAAGTTGTTGCGGCCGTTGGCAGCGGTACGGCGGCCACTTCGGTTTCGAGCGCGTTTGCAATTGCAACCGGAGCTGAGTTGACGGTTGAAGGAGCTGACGAGTTCCCTGCCCCGCTTGCGATTTGGTCCGTTGGTGTTGATGTCACACTGCCCGATGGACCTTCTCCGCTTACCGCGGTTGACGCAGGTGCGTTCGAAGTGTCCGGAGTTGCCGGTGAGTCTGGCGATGCGGGAGATCCCGCACCATCGGTGATCGTCCAGGCAGAGCACGGAATGTTGGCCGGAATTGTGGACGCGGGATTATTGGCGGCAATGCCAACGGACGGCGGGAGGATGGGGCCGAGGACAGGGCTCAATCGAGGGAGAGAGGCAATGCCCTTCGTGCTGCCGGAGGAGGTTGTGCCCGCGGTTGCAGTTTTTTTCTGAGGAACGTTGGCTGGTGGATTCGCGGACGCCATGGAAGACACGTCGTTTGTGGATCTGTCAGCGCTCTTTGCACAGGATGGTTGCGAATCAGGGGTGGATATCTTTTGTGCCATCATTTGTGCGAACACCGGCGAGCCGCTGGCTGGTTTCACCGGGGCTGGAACCACCGCAGCCGACACTGGCAGATTTGCCCCTGGGGCATTCGCTGGCATCGTCAGATTGATGGCTGCTGGCATTACGCTCCACTCGAACTCCGGAGTGGTAAATGCACAAGGTCCGCCATTCCCTGTTGCACATCCAAAAACGCCTATCCCTCAATTGCAGAGAGAGTTGCAGAATCTTGCGGAATTTTCATTTGCAGCTGGACCGGGCAAATCGCTTCCCCAGGCGGCAAGCTTTGCCCAGCTAAATCACGAAACTAACTGTTGATTTTGTGGAATGTTTGGATGAGAAACGATTCATCAAGCGTGCGTTGCAATCGGCGAAACTCTTCCTGGTCATGGGTGGTTTGCTGGCGTTGACGCAAATCGTCGAGCACTTCGCGCTTTTGACGGGCCTCCCGGTAGACTTGCAACTGCTGCAGCCGCAATCGCTCGGCCGCTTCGATCTGTTTGCGGATTTCCGCCTGCTTTCGCCGCGCGCCTGCGTCCCATTCCGCCGCGAGCTGCAGCACGATTCCCCTGGCGCCTTCTTGCAACTCTTCCACCGTGCGCTGCTTTCGGGCGAAGCGAGCGTGCTCCCAGAATTGCAGATGCGCCTTGAGTTGAGCAACGCGAGCGACGCAAGCCAGCAGGCGGTTCTCTTCCTGGTGCTCCAGGCTGCGCTGCAACCGCAACAACGCTTCCAGCCGGTATTTAAAGGGCATGCGTTTAACCCGGGAGCGCCAGAAGCGCCTTGATCGAATCGGCGTAAGGCGCGCGCTCGTCTTTACGCTGCTGCAAAAATGCCGTGATTGCGGGAAGCGCCGCCAATGCGCGATCCAGCGTGGCGTCCGCGCCCTTTTGATAAGCGCCGATGCGCACGAGGTCTTCGCTGGCCGCATAGGCCGCCAACAATTGGCGCAGACGCATGGCTTTTTCCTGGTGTTCGACAGTGCACACGGATTCCATCAGACGGCTGAGGCTATCGAGCACGGAAATAGGAGGGTAGTGGCTGCGCGCGTTGAGTTTGCGGTCCAGCAGTACGTGGCCATCGAGCAGCGCGCGAACCGCGTCGACCAAGGGATCCTGCTGGTCATCCCCTTCCATCAAGACGGTATAGAACGCCGTGATGCTGCCGCCGCCAAAATTTCCGGCGCGTTCAATCAAGCGCGCGAGCAACGTGAATACCGAGGGCGTATAGCCTTTCGCGGTGGGGGGTTCGCCAGCGGCAAGGCCAATTTCGCGCTGGGCCATGGCAAAGCGGGTCAAGGAATCGACCACGAGGAGTATATGTTTTCCCTGGGCGCAGAAATATTCCGCAACCGTGGTGGCCGCAAGCGCCGCGCGAATGCGCAAAAGCGGCGATTGATCGGAAGTGGAAACCACAACTACCGAGCGTGCCAGGCCTACTTTCCCAATGGATTCCTCGAGAAACTCGCGAACTTCGCGACCGCGCTCACCGACCAAGGCGAGCACGATCAAATCCGCGTTTGTGCCGCGCGTCATCATACCAATCAAGGTGCTCTTGCCTACGCCGCTGCCACCGAAAATACCTACGCGTTGACCACGACCGGAAGTCAGCAGACCATCAATTGCGCGGATTCCGCAACCCAAAGGCTCGCGAATAGGAGAGCGTTCGAGGGGCTGCGGCGGATCCCCATGGAGCGGCCAATATTCTCTTGCCCGGTAGTTGGGCAGACCATCCAGTGGTTTTCCAGAGCCATCGATGACACGGCCTAGCACGCCGGGCCCGACGCGTAGGGCGGGATGCGTTCCGCGCGTCACAATGCGGTCGCCGTAGCGGATACCGCTTGGTCTTTCCAGCGGCATGGACAACACGGAGCGCCCGCGGAAGCCCACGATCTCTCCCGAAAAAGTCTGCCCATCCTCGGTTAGGATTGCGCAGCCTTCGCCGACGCTGCAGAATGGGCCATCGGATTCAACCAGGTGGCCGACGGCCTTGGTGACACGACCGGTCCAGCGCAGCGTGGAGAAATCTTCCAATCGCCGGAGGAAAGGCTTCAAATCGCGCGATTCTGCCATTAACGTGCCCGCGGGCGCTGCTCCAGCAGATCAAAGAAACCTTGCTCGATCTCCTTGAGCTGCGTCTCCAGACTGATTTGCGTGCTGCCGACTTCCGTTTCCAGAGAGCACTCTCCGTGTTGCAGGGCGGAATCTCCAATTAACTCCGGCGAAGGAACGCCAGTGCTGGACTGGGCAAAATGCTCATTCCAGAAGTGCATGTCGGCGGGATTTGCGCGGAGGCGCACGCGGGTTCCGGCATCGAGTTTCTCCAGGGCGACGTGCACCAGGCCCGTGAGCAGCAACGGATCGATCTGCGCTTCGCGATGGAGGATTTTGCGCGCAATCGCCAGCGCCAGTTGAACCACTTCCGGTTCAATGCGGTTGAAATAGTCTTCACGCTCTTTCTGGAATTCCAGGAGCGCCTTACGAATTCCATCCTGAGCCGCCGCGAGTTTGGCGTCGCATGCGGCTCTTGCGCGTGATTCGCCTTCCTGCGAACCGCGGGCATAGGTTTCCCGTTCCATCTTCTCGACTTGTGTTTTTGTGAGGGCGCCGAGCACGCCCCAGGGATTGGGCTCGTCCGGACCTCCCGGCTCCGCGCCTTCTCCGGTCGGCACATACAAAAATGGTTCGGTCTGCATCGTTCCTCCGCCCTGCGACGTCGTTTCAAACAACGTAGGAATCTTCCTGTTCTTGCTTCAAAACCAGCTTCCCTTCCCCTTCCAAGCGCCGCGCCACAGACACAATTTCCTGCTTTGCGGTGTGCACATCCCGGGAACGCACAGGGCCGAGCACTTCCATGTCTTCCTTTAGCATTTCGACGGCGCGCGAGGACATGCATTTGAAGAAATGGTTCTTCAATTCCTCGGAGACACCCTTGAGCGCCGTGGCCAAAGTTTTTTTGTCCACCTGGCCGAGCAGTTCACGGATGCCGGTTTCGGGAACTTCACGGAAATCATCGAAGGTGAACATGAGGTTGCGAATGGTGGTGGCGAGTTGGGTGTTGTCCTGCTCGATGGTGTCCAGAATGGTGGTGGTAGCTTCCTGATCAAGCTGGTTCAGGAGATCGGCGACGGCCTTGACTCCGCCATAGGCGCGGCGGCTTTGTTGACCCAAGGTCAGCAGGCGTTTGTGAAGCACAATCGAAATCTGCTTGACCATCTCCGGTGAAAATTGTTGCATCTGCGCCAGGCGCTTCACGGCTTGCCCGCGAACTTTTTCCGGCAGCAACATCAGCACTAGACGTGCGTTCTTGGCATTCAGGTGGGCCAACACCAGCGCGATGGTTTGGGGGTGCTCTCCCTGAATGAATTTCGCCAACTGGTGTGGATCGGTTTTTTGCATGGCGTCCAGATTCTGCGAACTTGCTTCCTGAGCGCGATTTACCTCTTCCAGCAACGCCTTGGCGCCATGCTCTCCAAACGCCTTGATCAACAATTTATTGGCGAATTCATGGCCGCCCTGAGCCAGATATTCCTGGGTAACGGCCAGGCGGTGGTATTCCTGCAGGACACGCGAGGCCAATTCGGGCGAAACGTATTCGAGCTCCGCAATTTCCTGCGTGATGAGGCGGACCTCGGCGTCCGGCAAATTTTTGTAGACAGCGGCGGCCACGTCGTCGCCGAGCAGGACCAGAAGAATGGCGGCTTTGCGTTTTCCTGGAATGGCGGCTTCTTCCGCGGGGGTCATTGGGGCTTCTCCGTCTCGCGAACCCAATTCTGAACAAGGCGGCTGGCGGATTCGGGGTCGGACTTCACTTTGGTCACCAGCTCTTTCTTCAATTGAATGGTGCGATTTACTTCCGCAGAAGGACCATCGATCACGGCGCTGGCTCGCGGCGCCGCACCTTCTGCAGATTCAGCTCCAGCTCCTAATTGTGCGGTTGCGCCTGCTTGCAACAGGGCGCGCGGCGGGCTCTTCAAGATGCCCACGAACTGATTTTTGATGGGGCGAAGAACGAGGAGATAGACGAGCAGGAACAACAGCAGCAGCGCGGCATAGCGCAGAATGCCCGTCCAACGTTCCACAAAGGTCATGATGCGCGTGACTTTTCCGGGGGGCACGATGACTTCCGGCGGGACCTGCACAAAAGAAATGTTCTGAAGCGAAAAGAGGTCGCCACGCTGGGCATCAAAACCAATTGCGGCTTTGGCCAGATCTTCGATCTGCTTCATCTCGTCGGGAGTGCGCTTGCGGCGATTCTGTTGCGTCTTGCCATTCTCGGTTTTAATGTCAATGGCATCGTCCACAAGGATAGCGGCCGCCAATTTACGGATGCGACCAGCTGGCTCGAGCAGATGTTTGGTGGTGTGGCTGACGGCAAAGGTTTTGCTTTCACTGTGAATGCCCTGCGTGGTGCTGTTGGTCTTGGCCTGCGCCACGGCCGAAGCATTGGATTGAGAATTAGGCGTATTGCTGGGAGTTCCGGGTATTCCCGCAGGCTCGAGATCGCCCACCGTTTCGTTCGAGGTCTGGGAACTCAAGACAGCGGTGGTGTTGGGATCATAGAGTTCCTGGGTGCTTTCACCGGAAGTGGGATCGTAATCGATGGTGATGCTGGACTTGATGTGATCGCCGCCGACGACAGGAGAGAGTGTTTGCACCAGCTTTTCCGCGAGGAGCGCTTCGAGTTCCAGATTCCCGGCGCTGCCGGCCAGCATCCTTCCATGACCAGGAGAAGGAATCTGGCCGTCGGTGGTTACTACCGTGACATTCTGCGGCGATAGGCCGTCCCAGGCACTGGCCACGAGATTTGTCACGGGCATGGCCACCTGATCCGTCAGACGGGAGCCGCGGAGCTTGAGAACCACGGAAGCCTTGGCGGGACGCTCACGGTCGGCAAAGAGCGAGTCCCTTGGGAGGACCAGATGGACGCGCACGGAGTCCACGCCGTTCATGGTCTGAATGGTGCGCTCGAGTTCCGCTTCGACGGCACGCTGATAATTCACCTTTTCGGAAAAGTCGCTGCCGGACCAGTTGGGCTTATCGAAGAGTTCAAATCCCAAGCGCCCGCTGGAGATGGGGCCTTGAGCCGCGGCGGCAAGGCGAGCCTTATCAATCTGGTCCGCGCGCACCAGCACGGAAGTTCCATCGGTGGAAAGTTGCGCGCTAATGTTTTCTCCCGCAAGGCGGACCGAGAGCTGTTGCGCATCCGCGGGCGACATTCCCGAAAATAATGGTTTGTATTCACCGGCAGAAAAGAACATCGTGAATCCCCAAACCACGGCGGCCACCAGCAAGGTGCCACCGACGAGGACCACGCGCTGGCCCAGCGTCAAGCCGCGTAAAAAAGCCTGGATTTGTTGCAGGAATTTTTCCATGCGCAAGCCGCCCGAGTTCGCTCCTTACCATTAGCTCCAATCAGAATTGCATGCCCGACACTTGCTGATAGGCTTGCACGATCTTGTTGCGCACCTGGACCATCATGTCGAACGCCAGACTGGCTTTTTCCACGGCGATCAAGGCGGAATGCACGTCCTGGCCATTGCCGTTGAGCAACTGGCCCACGCGAGTGTCGGCATCGTTCTGCAACTGGCCCACCTGGGTCATGGCGTCTTCCAGAGTTTTCATGAATTCCGTAGAATCGCCGCCTGCCTGCGTCTTGATGCTGGAGGATGTGCCGAAATCGGGTACGTTCGTTGGTAATCCTTGAATGGGGTTGCC
>Ga0181523_10002838_pt1 | contig 16306 bp, 13 predicted proteins | sample PEATcosm2014_Bin_43_FD_119752 | JGI IMG/M metagenome (GOLD analysis project Ga0181523, IMG submission 119752) | Peatland microbial communities from MTU Mesocosm Facility, Houghton, MI, USA - PEATcosm2014_Bin05_30_metaG | ecosystem: Environmental > Terrestrial > Soil > Wetlands > Peat | place...
GCTGCTTGAAAAGTCCGAGAAGACCGAGCGTGCTGAAGAGCACAAGAAGTTCACCAAGGCCGTGGGGGCGGTGCTTTACGAGCATGGAGCGCGGCTATTGTATCCGGTATATCGGAGACACAAGGAGTTGGTTTCTGCCCTTAGCGCTTCAGGCTGCGGCCGCTCTTGCACATATGACCCGCCGGCTCTTGCAAGGCGCCAGCCCGACACGCAAAACTGCAATCGCCTGCATGTTAGCGTGCCTTATGGTGGCTGCGCTGGTCATGAGCCACATCCGGCTCGGCGAAACCATGCTCTGGTGGATCATTGATCAGCACGAGCTCGACTTCCGCGAAGCCAAGGTGCTAGCAAAAATAGTTAAGGCGACCGCTGCAAAGCAAAACCTTCACCTGGCCGACGGACCGATCCGCGTTCCGGGTACTCTCAACCAGCACCTGGGATTCTCAGCCATCCTATACACGCAATTTCCCAGGGGCTTGCCCGGGGTTGTGTGGAACTGTCGGCAACTCCGATCGCAAGTGTCGGCTGGCCCTATCATGTCGCGCCGATTTCGAACGCCGATGCTGCGGTTCAGAACCAGATCTTTGACGAATGGTCGAATAAAGATAAACCGCCCGCCATATTCCTGCGTAATCGGCGGAAATGTGCGGGATGTCCTTCCCGTGAAGAGTTGTGCGGAAGCTGCAAGCATGCCTAACCCTCCCCTAGCGGCTGTAGTGCCCTTCAACTAGGACTTGTGACGGCGCACCTAAAGGTGCGCCCCTTCAAAACTCGTCGAGGCAGGTTACAAACGATGGCCCCCAGCGATCTCTGGCCGAGAATCGCTGAAGGCCATACGCCACTTCGTCTCTATACCGTGCACGCTACTGGATCCGAAGTGCACTGTCTAGACCACCGACGGACCCTCGCTGTAATGTGACTATTGGGCTAATCGTTGCCCAGTGATGGCGGGGCGAGCTTAACAGGATTGATTCGTCAAGCACATTTTTGTCGCTATCGTGCTACGGTAATTTTGGTAGTGGGTCGATTTGAAATTAACGCGCTTACTGGTGTCTGACAGGCTGCTGAAAAACTCGGAACAGCGGATCCCTCGCGGCCTGAAGGCCGCTCGGGATGACAAAAGTAAACGGCTTATCGGCACGACTGAAGTCGTGCCCTGTTACAAAGCACTCCAACAGCGACTTTTTTAGTGACGGATGAAGCCGCGCCCTGATACAAGGCGCTTATGAGATGGCTTCTAGTAATTTTGAACGCCGGCGAGCTTACTCCACCTCATGCTTGGCGGTATAGCCGTCGCGCGCGATGATGGTGTACTTGATGTCCTTGTTCTTTTCGTCCCTGAGGATGAACGGCTTGTTGTCGGGACCGACGAGTTCCACCTTCAGCTTGCGATAGGTGCCATCCTGCTTGGTGTTCGTCGGCTTATAGGTGATGGTGTACTGGTCGCGAATAGCTTGCGCGACTTCGCGGAAGATGTCGGGCAACTCGCCCATGAGACGCGGAGCGTAGCTGCGACCTCCGGTCATGCGGGCAAACGCCGCCATCTGGTTCTTGGCCTGGAGATAGTCCATCATGGCGCCGTTCGACTGGGGAGCGGGACCCATCGCCTGCACGCGCTCCAGGAAGGCTTCGCCAGTGCAGATGGTGTAGATGGTGACGTTGGGCGTTATCTTGACCTTCTTCAGAATCTGGTCCAGGGTGATTTTGCTGAAGGTGTCGCGGCCGCTGGCGACCACCACCAGCTCCTTGTGTCCGGGCACGCGGTCCAGGCGGTCGAGCGTGTCATACATCGCGTCGAAAATGTTGGTCTCGGCAAATCCGGGTATGCGCAGTGTGTTCAGCGCGCCGAAAATGGCCTGCTTGTCCTGGGTGAAGTCCACCAGAACGTGGGTCTTCATGTCGAACTCGACCACTGCCACCCAATCCTGCGGCTGCAAGGTGGAAGCGAACACATAGGACGAGTTGAGCGCATCCATCATGAAGTTGTAGTTGGTGGCGGCGAACTCCACCAGCAGCACCGCCGTGATCGGCGCCTTGCTTTTAGTCACAGAGATAATCTTCTGCTCAACACCGTCTTCGTAAACCTTGAAGTGCTGCTCGGCAACGTCGAGCGGGAGGGCCAGCGGACGGCCATCCTTCGACATAAGGTGCGCGTCGACGGTCACCACGGGAACATTGACGTGCAGCGAGAATTCAGGAGTGTCGGCAGGCTTGGGCTTGGGCGGCGGAGGCGGCTCTTCGGAGTTGCTCTTCCTGGGCATGGCGATGGAGCCGGATTCGCCTCCGGGACCACCGGCCTCCGCCGGCACTTGGTCCTGCTGGCTCTGGCTGGGCTGCGCTTGGGTGGAGCTTTGGTCGCCGCTGCCGGATTGGGCCCGGCCCGGAATCGCGCCCAACAGGATGATCGCCAACGCGGCGAAAAGGGCCGCACGAGCGGCACGAAAGACATCAGGTGAATTGCGCGAAATCTTGAGGGAAAGCCTGATCAAGTTAAGGCGAAGTCCCTCAGCGGCTAAAGCCGCATTGGTATTGCGGCATTTGCGGACGGCCTGAAGGCCGTCCCCTTCAAAACCCGACTTAATCAGAGCTTCCTTAAGTTGTATGTCAAAATACATCGAAGTGCCTCATCGGCCTGTCTGTCTGCTAGTATAAATGCACTTTCAACCTATCTGTTTCGGTGTGGGACAGCAGACGCTGCTTCCAGTTAGACGGCAGTGTCTCCGCATTGGTACAGGCGGTGCCGCGATTTCCGGTTTTCGAGCCGGATCAAGGCAAGGAAAGAAGGAACAAAGAAGTATGCTCCGCCGCTGGTTCGTGTCACTCCTGGTCTGCCTGACTACGCTTGCCGCATTCGGCGTTCAACCCAAAGTCCAGATCATGCCCGAGGAGCAAGTCAAAACCGGCATGCACGGCGTAGCGTATACCGTCTTCGAAGGCGTAACGCCGGAGCCGATGGAGGTGGAAATTCTGGGCGTGCTGCGCGATATGGCGGGTCCGCAGGCCGACGTGATCCTGGCGCGCCTGCATGGCAAGAAGGTTGAATACACCGGCATTGTCGCCGGTATGAGCGGCAGCCCCGTCTATATCGACGGCAAGCTGGTGGGCGCAATCGCGTATCGCCTCGGGGAATTCTCCAAGGAGCCGATCTGCGGAATCACGCCTGCCGCGTCCATGCTGGAGATCGATGCCATGGACAAAACGCCGATTACCGACGTGTCCCACAATGTGGGACGTCCGGGACAGGAGATCAACCGCACTTCGGGACCGGGCTTGGCCAGCGCGGAAGATTCGCCATCGGGATATGCCAATCTGCTGAAGCCGATCGACACGCCTCTGGTCTTCAGCGGTTTCAGTCAGGAAACGCTTCGCCTCTTCGCCAAGGACTTCGCTGCGGTTGGAGTTGTGCCCGTGATGGGCGCGGGCTCGGTCAGCAACGACAAGCAGCCTGAACCGCTGCAGCCGGGCTCGGCAGTCAGTGCAATTCTGGTGCGTGGCGACATGAACATCGCCGGAACCTGCACGGTTACTTATCTGGACGACACTCACCTCCTGGCCTGCGGACATCCCTTCCTGCAGTCGGGCAACGTCGATATGCCGATGACTAAGGCGACGGTGCTGGCGACTCTGCCGTCGCCGCAGAACTCCTTCAAGATCGTCAACACGACTGAGCCCGTTGGAACGTTCGTTCAGGACCGCCGCGCGGGAATCATGGGACGCTTCGATCGGCAACCTCAGATGATCCCCGTGACGCTGAGCTTCCACGGCGTTTCGCATCCCAAGCAGTTCCACTATGAAGTGCTGAACAACGCCAAGATCACGCCCGGCGCGATGATGGCAACGGTGTTCAACGCCATTCAAGGCATGAACGAATACGGCGAGGACACGACCTATCGGCTGCAAGGCGACATCACGGTACTTGGGTATCCCGAGCTCAGCGTGAAGAATATGTTCGCTCCGGCGGACGGCTCTACTCCGACTGCCTACGAAATCGCTCTCTCCATCGGGGAGCACTTCAGCCGCATCTTCGAGAACCCTTACGAGACGCCGAAGATCGAAGGCGTCGAGCTGAATTTCGATCTCGTGCCCGATCGCCGCTCCGCGCGGCTTGAAACCGCCCGAACCGACGTGACCGAAGCTCGACCGGGCGATGAGATCACCATCGAAGCGCTGTTGCGGCCCTATCGCGGCGAGAGCCTTCTGCGCCACATTCCCGTGAAGATTCCCACCTCGACGCCGCGGGGCACCCTGCACATTCTTGTCTCCGACGGCGACACTCTCGACAAGATGCATCGCGTCTCCGGCCCGATGAGCCATCACCTCGATCTCGGCTCCACCATCGCGCTGCTCAACAAGGAGCACACCAACTCCGAGGTCTACATCTCGCTGCTGGAGGCCAACCCCCAGGCCATGGTCGAAGACAAGGTGATGCCCACTCTCCCACTCTCCGTGATGAACGTGATGGACGGCCTTCGCGGCTCCCAGGACATGATCGTGGTCGGGGAGTCCGCGGTCGACGAGGCCGCCACTCCGGTCGACTACGTCGTCTCCGGCTCCCAGATCATCACCCTAAGGATCAAGTAGGGGCGACCGCGGTTTCGCCTTTCGCCCCTCCCCGCCAAAAATTGTTCCACGTGGAACAATTCTGCTAACGCGAATCTTCTTCTCGTTTTACTACTTCGAGGCGATTGTCTAAACGCGAACTTTGGTACCGTAGGCAAGGCTGGCATACCAACTGCCCCGGCCTTGCGGCGTAAGGTCCATGAAGTGCCATATAGGAGTGAGCAAATCGATGCCACGCTCCTGAATGTCGGGCGCCATTCTGGGATGCGCTGTGTAGAAGTGACGCAAGCCCTTAGCGTCGCGCGTGAAAACCGAAACGGTCGAGTCCTGACCGCCTTCGCGGTCTTCGCTGCCTAAGTCGTATTTGAACGTGTTGTTGCCCGCGCTGAGCAGGCGCAGCTTGTCCCAGCCCCGCTCGCGAGCGTGGGCGCGCAGAGTCGGGAGATCGGCGGCAGCAACAACAGCGAAGTCAAGATTCTGAGCGAGATGGTGGGCGACACCATTAGCACCGTCCAGCCACGCGGTGCACATGGGGCAAGCCTTAGTCTGCTTTTTCCCGAACATGAAGTGATAGATGCCGAGCGAGCGATTGGGCTGGGTGAAGAGTTCGCTGAGGCCAACGGTGCGCACAGGCGCATCACCAGCGTTGAGGTCACGTGGAGCTTCTTCAAATTGATAGTCCTGAACAGGAGCCCCTTCAGGAAGATTGCGCCGCAGCTCAGCGACGCGTTCGCGCTGACGCATGAGCTCGATTTCGGCAAGGCGTAGCTCCTGGCGCCCGGCCAGATATTCGGGGGATTCGTTGGTCAAGTTGGTTTGCCGATATGTTCCATCAACCGTCGTGTGAACCATGTTCGATGCCTCCGGGCGTCTTTTTTCTGTGAAGCAATGGTTAGATGCAATCGGTGGTCACGCGGAAGCCGCTCGCCAGCCCTGGAGTGCTGTGTGTAACAGCACCCAGAGCGTGGAAATGGAGTAGCTTCCGGACGTATGCCTGCGGCGAAGAGGGCTTGGTAAGGTCAACTGTCAGGAGTGGCCGCCGAGGATAACGTATTCCGCCTCGCGCTCCCACTCATTCGAAACCCGCGAATGAGTCGGGCACCGGAGCGGTTACTGGAGGACGGGAATCCCGCACGCACGAAGATACTCGAATGTTCCGTCATAGAACAGCGGAGAACGCGTACGATCCGATACGTCGCCTTTCGGAACGAATAGGATCATACCCTGTCGTGCGCGGGTCAAAATCACTCGAGATGCGTTCTTTAGATACAGCCGTCTGGACGCGTCATTGATGCACTGCCACTTTGTGCCTTTGAAGGACTGATAGTTCCAATTCTGGTTATTGTGGTGGAAGTCCCCATCCCAACAAACGCCCACCCAGTCTAGTTCTAGTCCCTGGACCAGGAACTCGCTCGCGACATCCTCCAGATAGTAGGAAGATCGAACATCGGTGCTGGGATTGAGAAACCAGTTCGCCGGCTCGATCTCTGCTTTGATGTGTATCCCCTCAGGGCGGAGCCGCTGCGCACCTGAGGACGGAACCAACCCAAATCTCTCCGTTCCGCGGGCTTGGCTACGCAACCATTCCCTGGCAACTCCAATGTCGCGGGTTAAGAGGATGGGATAAGTAGACCTAATGCTTATGTAAGTAGATCGCGCTTGCTCCGGCTCATTAGCGATGAGGTGGCCAACAAATCCTGACAGGGCCTCGGCGCGGAATGAGCGCATGGAAACAGCCAGGTGAAGGTTTTCCTCTAAACGAACCCTCGGAGAAACCAGAAATGTTGCGACCTGATCTTGGGACCCATACTCCGGAAGGGCTATCCGCGGCGACACGTTTACTTCCCAAACTGGGGAAGCGGGTTTCTAGCGCATTGATCCATTCGGATATGCCGGCCTCTCCGGTGTTGATCTCTTGACCGCCGCCGACAAGGCATACGACAGTGCACCACTCTGGATGCCGATCCATCACGCTAATCAGGAACTCCAGCTCCGACATGTCAAAGTCGGCCTGCCCTCGTTTGCGCTGCATGAAGCTTGCCGCCTGATCACGGGTCCAAGCCCTTTGCGCTTCGTCAAACACGACGACCTTCTCACTGGGAACATCATCGTTGCTGACATAGAAGTCTCGGAAATGATGAATATTCTGAATGAAGGTGTGCACCCGGCGCTTAGCATCCCGTTTCGGGATGCCCTCGCGTCGAGCTTTGTCGCGAGCAAGGGCTTCTTGAAGCACTTCAACGAGCGGGCCGTTACCAGACAGAAAAACGGCATGCTCATCGTGATGGCTCCTCCGAGCGCCGAGTAGCGATATTTAGGCCGGCCAGGGTCTTACCGGAGCCGGGCACGCCAGTGACGAAACAAATAGCCTTGGTTCGTTTCAGACGCGCACGATCGATGATCCTACTGACGCTGGCACTCGTCTCTTGCAGATTCTTCGCACCGGCATCTGATCGAGAAATGTCAGTCACACTGTGCGTGCGGTAAAGAATCTCCGCCGCTTCCACGATAGTCGGCGTGGGCTTGTAACCTTTGGCCATCCAATCGCCAATATCGAGGTTCGGAAAGGTCCTCGCAGCGCAAATACCATCTATGAGTGATCTCAGATCAGTCTTGTTTGTCCCTACAGGTGTGGCGACGAGGTCGTCCGCAAACTCAAGTTCGGGTGTCGGCCTTGATTCAGCGTTGGTGGAGACTAGCACAGGAACGATTGGGACAGAGTGGCTACCTTCGTGGAAATTCTTTAGGTCAAGGGCATAGTCTTCGACTTGATCGAACGCGCTTGATGTGTGTTCGCTTGCTCCGGCCTTGAACTCAATCACGAAAACGATGTTTCCTGCTATCAACACCGCGTCTGCGCGTTTACCCATTCTCGGGATGTAAAACTCTAGAAAGATCCTTCCATTCGGTCGGCCAGAGAAGGCAGTCTTCAGAATCGAGACCTGTTGAAGCCAAGCCCAACGTTGTTGTTCCTCCAGGGCGTGATGGTGCTCCGCCGTCAGGACGCCGAGGATGCGTTCAGTGTCGTCGTCGACAAAACCATGAAGAGGAGCGTTGTAGTAGGCCCTGATCGGCATTGTGATTCCTTACGCGTGCCGGGTGCCTCATTCGCTTTTGCGCATGACTGGAATAAATATACCAAGGCCAAGGCGCCGGGTGCCCCAGGTCTCGCGCTGTTCGAGACCTGGGACTCCGTGCCAACAAACCACCCCTGCTGTGTCCTCCATCACAGCAGGAACCAAGGCGGCCGAGGAGCGCACTTAGCCCAGCTCTCCAACGACAATTTTGCGTCGCCGATCTTGCAGGTATTCTCAATGTGATGCTATTATGTATCACATGAAAAAGGCCTCGGTTCGCGATCTTCGCTACGACTTCAAGAAGATCGAGCGCCTGCTGCATCAGGGCGAGGAAATCGAGATTACGAAACGTCAGCAGGTTATCGCCCGCCTTGTTCCCCAGCGGGTCGCCCGCTCCCGGCAACTCCCGGACTTCCTGGGCCGATTGCGCACCATTTACGGGGATACCGTGCTCGACGTCAGCGGCGCCGAATTGATCGCGAAAGACCGGGACCGATATTGAAAACTTACGTCGACACCTGCTTCCTGATCTCCCTCTATACCGCCGATGCCAACTCGCAGGCAGCCGCACTCGTGATGCGCAAATCGCTTGGCGACCATCTGGTCAGCAGCCTCGGCGAACTGGAAACTGTGAATGCCTTGGAATTGCGCGCCTTCCGTAAAGAGATTTCGCGAGCTCAGGCCGAGTCTTCACGGAACGCTTTCTCCAGCGATTTACGAGACGGAGTGTTTCAACTGAGATCTTTGCTCGATGCCGCCTTCGAGCGGGCCCAACTTTTATCGCGCCAGACAACTGCACGCCTGGGCACGCGCACCGCTGATCTTCTTCATATCGCCGCGGCCCTCGAACTCGAGGCCGGCTGCCTTTACAGCTTCGATCAGCAACAACGAAAGCTGGCCCACGCGCTCCGCTTGAAACTCAACTGATCGGCCGGGTGCCCCGGGTCTCGCGCTGTTCGGACCTGGGACTCCGTACCAATGAACCATCCTTGCAGCAGGAACCAAGGTGGCCGAGGAGCGCACCTACTCCAGCTCTCAACGACAATCTCTGTGCTACGCTCTTCTTTCCTGCTGCTTTAACCCAATCAGGGCCTCATGATGAAACTGTTTCGACTGGCGCTCGTGTCCTCGTTCCTTCTTACGACGGCATGGCCCCAGACCACCCGCACCTGGGAACAAACCAAGTACGACGACTTTGAGAAGGGCACTGCCCACGGCGTCGCCATCAGCAGCGATGGCAACCTCACGCTCGCGCCCAGCTTCAGCGCGCTCTACACCTCGCCTTCCACCTACATCTGGGACGTCGCCGCCGATTCCGCAGGCAACGTCTACGCGGCCGCCGGTTCTCCTGCGCGTGTCTACAAGCTCACGCCCGACGGCAAGGCGCGCATAATCTTCGCGCCGCCGGAGCTTCAGGTGCAGGCTTTGGTCGTCGACAACACCGGCGCGATCTACGCGGCAACTTCGCCCGACGGCAAAGTCTACAAGCTCGTGCACGGCGGCCCTGCGCCGGGCAAGGCTCCCGAAGGCTCGCATACCACGGCCGAAGTTGCCGCCGCGCAGGAAGGCGTAAATCCCGGCGAGAAGCCGCGCCCGTCCGTTGATGTCGATCCCAGCTACACCGCCAGCATCCTCTTCGATCCCAAGACGAAATACATCTGGGCGCTGGCGCTCGATCATCAGGGCCAGCTCTACATCGGCACCGGCGATCGCGGCGAGATCTTCCGCGTCGATCGCAGCGGCAACGGCAACCTCTTCTTCAAAAGCGACGAAGCCCAGATTCGCGCCCTCGACTTCGACCAGCTCGGCAACATCATCGCCGGTACCGACGGCAGCGGCCTCATCTATCGCATCTCGGCGCAGGGCGAAGGCTTCGTTCTGTACAGCGCGCCCAAGAAGGAGATCACCGCGCTCGCCGTCGATCGGCAAGGCAACATCTATGCCGCCGGCGCAGGCGAGAAGCGCGGAGCTGCTCCGGCCGCCGGCACTCCGGTCGCGGGCGTTGGCATCGTCGTAACGGCTCCAGCGCCCGCAGCCGCCGCTCCGGCCGCGTCTGCTGCGCCTTCGGCGCCTGCCATCAGCGCAGCTCCCAACATCGCCAACCTTGGCGGCTCGGAAGTCTATCGTCTCTCGCCCGATGGCTCGCCCAAGACCATCTGGTCTTCTCGCGACGATCTGGTTTATGCGCTGGTCTTCGATCATCAGGGCCGCCTGCTCGCCGGAACGGGCAATCGGGGAAAGATCTTCGCCATCGTTGGCAGTGAATACACCGACCTCGCCGAGGCCAGCGCCAACCAGGTCACCGCATTCGCTCCGGCTCCCCAAGGCGGTCTCTATGCGGCCACCAGCAATCTGGGAAAGGTTTTTCTTCTCGGCTCCAAACCGGTCAACGAGGGCACATACGAGAGCGACGTCTTCGATGCCAAAAACGTCTCCAAGTGGGGACGCGTAGAAGTGCGCGGCAGTGGCAACTTTCAGCTCTTCGCGCGCAGCGGCAACGTCGACAATCCTGACCGCAACTGGAGCCAGTGGAAGCAAGTCGATCTGCAAAAGGATCTTCCCATCGACGCGCCCTCCGCGCGCTTCATCCAGTGGAAGGCGGTGCTGCAGCCCGCCGGCCGCACGCCCGTAATCGACAGCGTCATCGTCAACTACCTGCCCAGGAACGTCGCTCCTGAGGTGGACAACGTAACCGTAATGGTCGGCTCGCGCGTACCGGCGGGCACGCACTTCGAGCCGGAAAGCCCAGCTGTGACTGGCTATGAGCCGCCGCTGCCCACGATCAAGGACAAGCGGTCCATCGCGGTGAAGTGGAGCGCCCACGACGACAACGATGACACGCTGGCTTACGAGATTTACTACCGTGGCGATGGCGAGACGCGTTGGAAGCTGCTGCGCCAGAATGTCGAAGAGCGCTTCATCAATCTCGACTCCGACATGTTCCCCGACGGTGGTTACACCATCCGCGTCGTCGCCTCCGACGCGCCTTCGCATTCTGCCGAGGACGCGTTGACCGGCGAAGCTGCCAGCTCGCGCTTCGAAGTCGACAACACTCCGCCGCAGATTGAATCGCTGAAGGCGACCGTCGACGGTGGCAAGATTCACGTCACCTTCCGCGCCGTCGACAGCTTCTCGCCCATCAGCCACGCGGAATATTCCATCGATGCCGGCGCGGCGCAAATGGTCGAGCCGGTGGGTCAGATTTCCGACTCCAAGAGCGAAAGCTACGATTTCACTCTGCCCTTGCCGAAGGACGAAGCGCAAGCCGCATCAACCGCAGCCAAGCTCCCAACTCAAGCGGCCGCGTCCGAGGAGCACACCATCATCGTCCGCGCTTATGACCGCTTCGACAACATGGGAGTCAGCAAGGTTGTGGTGAACGCCCCATAATGACAAGTCTGCGCAGTTGCCTGAGCTCTGGCTGTCAATAACGAATTGTCACCCCGAGCGAAGGCGGGCTGATTTTGCCCGCCGCAGTCGAGGGATCTGCGGTTCCGAGGTGGTAACGTTCTCGCTCTTGTTCACCGAATGACCCTCCGCTCCGTTATCGACCTTCTCGCCCTACTGATCTGTTCCGTCTATTGCACTGTCCCGTTCTTCTGGCTGGTGGTGCATTTTTTCGTCGAACGGTGGCGCGCGCGAGGCCGCGGCGGCTTCGCTGTTCTCGTACCTATCTGGGGCGGATTTGTCGCCGTGGCATTTTGTTCGATGTGGCCATTCCGGTTCGCTCAGTTCTACGCAAACCGGCTGGCGTGGGCAGGCGCGGCGGTTTTGTTTCTGCTTGGCTTCTCGCTCTATAGAGCGGCGCTCAAGGGCTTTCATCATTCGCAGCTCTCCGGCCTTGACGAACTGGAACCAGACCGCCATCGCCAGGAACTAATCACTTCCGGTATTCGCTCGCGCGAGCGCCATCCCATCTATCTCGGACATCTGTGCGAGGTCCTCGGCTGGTGCGTCGGCACAGGGCTGATTCCCTTGTACGCTCTGGCGGGATTCGCCATCATCACCGGCGCGCTGATGATCGCGCTCGAAGATCGCGAACTCGAAGCCCGCTTCGGCGAACAATATCGCGCCTACCGCCGCGCTGTTCCCGCAGTCATTCCCCGCCTCGTTCGGTAGGAGATTCGCTCGTCATGTACAGGGTGGAGCACCGCTTCAGCGGTGCAGCTAAAGCTCGAAAAATGAGGCCGGCTTTAGCCGCTGAGGCAACAAAGAATTCGCCGCCGCCGCTAATCGCGAATGCGTTCGGTACAATGATTTTCGCTGGATTCATAAGGTTGTGGCACCAGCAACGGGGTGGAATTCACGTCAGCGGGGCTGAGATCACAATAAGAACTAACTCCGTGTCCTCTGTGTCTCTGTTGTGAAAAGCTTTTCCGCATGCAATTCGAACTCTTCGTAGCCGCGCGTTATCTTCGGGCCAAACGCCGACAGGCAGTCATCGGCGTCATCACCGTCATCTCCATCGTGGGAGTGGCGGCGGGCGTGGCTTCGCTCATCATCGCGCTGGCCATCAACAACGGCTTTCGCCAAGACCTGCAAGACCGCCTGCTGGGCTCGACCTCGCACATCAATCTGCTGCGCATCCAGAGCGACGGCATTCGCAACTGGGAGCCACTCCTCGCGCACCTCGAAAAGCAGCCGCACGTCATCGCCGGCGCGCCCGCCATCTACGAGCAGGTATTGATCTCCCGCGGCGCCCGTGCGCAAGGCGGCATCTTGAAGGGCATCATTCCGCAAGACGAGCGCAAGGTCAGCACCATCCTGGACACCGTAAAACAAGGCTCGGCCGCAGCTCTGGACGAAAATTCTCCCCAATTTCCCGCCACCGACGATGCGACAACCGGGCCTGCAGCCTCTCGGTCCACTCTGCCGCCCATCGTTCTCGGCAAAGATCTGGCCGACGAGTTAGGTGCATCGGTGGGTTCGGTCGTCACCGTCACCAGCCCGCAAGGCGAACTCACGCCCTTCGGCATCGTTCCCAAGTACAAGCGCTTCAAGGTCACCGGCGTCTTCGCTTCCGGCTTCTTCGACTACGACAATACCTGGGCCTTCATTCGTCTTTCGGACGCGCAGCGCCTCTTCGATCTCAGCGACGTAGTCTCCGTGCTCGAGTTCAAAGTTGACGACATCTACAAGGCCGGCGAGATCGGCCAGCAGCTCGAAGACGCCGCCGGCAAAGGCTTCATGTCAACCAACTGGATGGAGCAGAACCGCGCCATCTTCCACGCTCTGCGGCTGGAGCGCGTGGTCACCTTCATCACTATCGGTCTCATCGTCTTCGTGGCCGCGCTCAACATTCTCATCTCGCTCATCATGATGGTGATGGAGAAGACCCGCGACATCGCCGTGCTGGTCTCCATGGGCGCCAAGCGCCGGCAAATCCGCCGCATCTTCATGTATCAGGGAATCCTCATCGGCGTAATCGGGACGGCGCTGGGCCTGATTGCCGGCTTCGCGCTCTCCTGGGCGGGCGGACATTATCATCTGCTCTCGCTCTCCGCCGAGGTCTACTCCATCGACTACGTTCCTTTCGCGCCTCGCCCTGTGGATGGTCTTCTGGTGGCACTCGTCGCCATCGGCGTGTCCTTCATCGCGACGCTTTATCCTTCGTGGTCTGCTGCCAGTGTCCTCCCCGCCGAGGCGCTAAGATACGAATAGGAACAGGTAGAGCCGACCTTCAGGTCGGCGTCAAGACGCTGTCTCTCACCTCCACCCACTTCTGCGTTTCATCCCACCCCTCACTGCATCGCGCCCTTCCCCGTGTTACCCTTTTTCTTTGCATTTCGTCTATATCCGCGCTTTGCACCTGCCTTTGGAGCCAATCATGACATTCCTATCTCAGTCCCTATATTCACTTCTGAAGTGTGCTGCCATTTGCGCCTTCGCTCTTACCATGCTTCCAGCTCAGGCCCAGGACGCGCCTAAACAGGAAACTCATGGCATCAACCCCGCCAACATGGATCCCGCCGTGAAGCCGGGCGACAACTTCTATCTCTATTGCAATGGCGAGTGGATCAAGCGCACCGAGCTTCCGCCCGATCGCTCCCGCATCGGCGTCTTCAACAGTCTCGCCGACTTAAGCGACAAGCGCACCGCGGCCTTGATTGAAGAGACCTCCAAGAGCAATGCTGCCGCGGGCTCCAGCCAGCGCAAGATCGCCGATCTTTACAACTCCTACATGGACGAGGCTGCCATCGAGGCCAAAGGTCTGTCGCCGCTTGAGCCCCACCTCAAGGCCATTGCCGCCATCAGCAACAAGAAAGAACTCGCCTTCGCGCTGGGTGAAACCCTGCGCGCCGATGTCGACGCCCTGAACAACACCAACTTCCACACCCCGCACTTGTTCGGATTGTGGGTCGCTCCCGGCTTCAACGACTCCGATCATTACGCTCCCTATCTGATCCAGGGCGGAGTGGGACTTCCCGATCGCGAGTACTACCTTGCCGATAACGAGCACATGAAGGAAGTTCGCACCAAGTATCAGGCGCATGTCTCCGCGATGCTCAAGCTGGCAGGATTCGCCGATACGGACGCTCGCGCTGAGCGCATCGTCGCTCTGGAACATGCCATCGCAGAAAAGCATCTGAGCCTGTCTGACAACGACGACATCCATAAGGCCAACAACACCTGGACGCAATCCGACTTCGCAACCAAAGCTCCCGGCCTCGATTGGGCAGAGTATTTCCGCGGTGCAGGACTCAGCAAGCAAGCCAGCTTCATCGTCTGGCAACCAACCGCGTTCGCCGGCGAGTCCGCGCTGGTGGAATCGACCGCTCTGGAAACCTGGAAGGACTGGCTCGCATATCACACCATCGAAGACTGCGCGCTCTACCTCCCCAAAGCTCTCTCTGACGAGCGTTATGCTTTCTTTAGTGGGGTGCTCCAGGGTACGACGCAGCAGCGTCCACGGTGGCAGCGCGGCGTAGTCCTCGTCAATCGGTATCTCGGTGACGATGTCGGACAACTCTACGCCCAGCGTTACTTCCCGCCCGAAGCCAAAGCTCAGGCGGAGGCCATGGTCGCCAATATCATCGCTGTCTACCACAAACGCATCGCGGCGCTTTCGTGGATGGACCCGAAGACCAAAGCCGAAGCTCAAGCCAAGCTCGACACTTTGTACGTCGGCATTGGTTACCCGGAAACGTGGATTGACTATTCGGCTTACGAAGTGAAAGCTGACGACATTTTTGGCAATGTCTGGCGCGGCATTTTATTCCAATACCACCGTCAGGTTGCGCGGCTGGGCAAACCGGTCGATCGCCACGAATGGTCGATGACGCCGCAGACCGTCAACGCCGTGAATCTCCCGTTGCAAAATGCCCTCAACTTCCCTGCTGCGATTCTGCAACCTCCGTTCTTCGATCCCAAAGCGCCTGCCGCCGCTAATTATGGCGCGATTGGCACCGTCATCGGCCATGAGGTTAGCCACACCTTCGATACCGAAGGCAGTGCCTTCGACGCCAAAGGACAGGTGCGCAACTGGTGGACGCCTGCCGATCTCGCGCATTTTGAGGCAGCCACCGCGAAGCTTGCCGCCCAGTACGATACCTACATGCCGTTCCCCGATCTGCATGTGAATGGCAAGCAGACGCTGGCCGAAAACATCGCCGACGTCTCCGGCCTCGCAGCCTCTCTTGACGGCTACCACGCCTCGCTCGCCGGCAAGACCGCGCCTGAGCAGGATGGATTCTCCGGCGATCAGCAGTTCTTCATCGCCTTCGGCCAGGACTACGCGTCGAAGACACGCGATGCTGCCCTGCGCCAGCAGGTAATGGTCGATCCACATTCTCCGGCGCAGTTCCGCGCCGACACCGTTCGCAACATCGACGCCTGGTACACAGCCTTTGATGTTCAACCCGGTCAGACGCTATACCTCGCGCCCGCCGACCGCGTGCGCATCTGGTAGCACGGAATCAGTAATCGGTACCGGGTGCCCCGTTCTGTCATCCTGTGCGGAGGCTCGATTTTGAGATGTCTTGAAGGGGCGCAGCTTTAGCCATGCCCTGAGCTTGCCGAACGGGTGCGCCGCCGCAAGCCCTTTATTCTTGTCATCCCGAGCGGCCTTTAGGCCGCGAGGGACCCGCTTTTCGCCCTTCGGTTGGCTAGGGCGGGGCATCTGTTGCGAAAATTAAACACACCGCACTTTTCTCTGCCCCTTCCGTTGTAAAGTCGCTGACTTCCCGCTCCATACGTGATCTAATTCTTATTAGGTCAATCGCTGCTCCTTAGTCCCAGAATGGGCACGGCTCCAGCGGCTTGGTCGGAATTTGTGTCGCTACGGAGCGCAGCTGCATCAAACTGTTAAAGACGGCTTATTGCGTGCGGAGAATCTCAAGAAGGTTTTCCGCTCCGGCAATTCGGATTTAGTGCTCTTTGAGAACTTGTCGTTGCAGGTGCAAACCGGGGAGATGTTGGCCATCGTCGGCGAGTCAGGTACCGGGAAAAGCACCCTCCTTCATATACTCGGAGCGCTTGATAGTGCTTCTGAAGGTGACGTATACTTCGCCCAAGTTCAGTTGGGGAGTCTCTCCGAGGAGGATGCCGCTGAATTCCGTGGCCGGGAGCTTGGATTCGTCTGGCAGTTTCATTACTTGCTGCCCGAATTTACCGCGCTGGAAAATGTGGCCATGCCCTTGCTGATGCGGGGCACGAGCAAGCGCGAGGCA
>Ga0181523_10002845_pt1 | contig 16293 bp, 14 predicted proteins | sample PEATcosm2014_Bin_43_FD_119752 | JGI IMG/M metagenome (GOLD analysis project Ga0181523, IMG submission 119752) | Peatland microbial communities from MTU Mesocosm Facility, Houghton, MI, USA - PEATcosm2014_Bin05_30_metaG | ecosystem: Environmental > Terrestrial > Soil > Wetlands > Peat | place...
GCGCAACCGTACCGGCGATATTATGGCCCGCGCCACCAACGACCTGAACGCGGTCCGGATGCTGCTCGGCCCCGCCATCATGTACTCGGCCAACACCATCGTCTTCACCGCCGGCGCCCTGGGCTTCATGCTCGCCATCAGCCCCAAGCTGACCGTATTTGCGTTTCTGCCGCTGCCCATCGCCAGCATCGTCATCCAGTATTTCGGACGCCGCATTCACGAACGCTTCGAACGCATCCAGGCCATGTTCTCCGACATCTCGGCCCGCGCCCAGGAAAACTTTTCCGGCGCCCGCGTCATCCGCGCCTACGTGCAGGAACAGGCCGAGATCGCCGCCTTCGAGGGCGCCAATAAGGAATACATCCGCCGCAGCCTCGGCCTGGTCCGCCTGATGGGAATGCTCTGGCCGACGCTGGAATTCATGCTCGGAGCCGCCGTCGTCATCGTGCTGTGGCTCGGCGGACGGCAAGTGCTGACGGGCAAAATGAACGTAGGCGATTTCGTCGCCTTCAACACCTACATGATGCAACTCACCTGGCCGGTCATCGCCCTGGGATGGGTCATCAACATTTTCCAGCGCGGCACCGCGTCCATGGTGCGTATTCAGGAAATCCTCTCCGAGCAACCCGAAATCGCGGACGCAATTACTGGTGGAGAGACGGGCGTCCCGCTCGTCCTGGCGAGCGAGTGCGCCCGGCTCTCCACCGATCTCCAAGGCGAAATTGAATTCCGTAATCTCAACTTCGCCTACAACGGCACGGCTGTTCTTAAAGACATCAACCTGCGCATCCCCGCCGGCTCCAGCCTCGCCATTGTTGGTCCCACTGGTTCGGGCAAGACGACGCTCGTCAACCTCATCCCGCGCATCTACGACGCCGCGCCCGGCGCCGTCCTCATCGACGGCCGTCCCGTTCGCCAATTCCCTCTCGATTCCCTGCGCCGCTACATCGGATTCGTTCCCCAGGAAACTTTCCTCTTCAGCGACACCATCCGCGAAAACATCGCTTACGGAGTGTCGCACGAGGTTTCGGGGGGAGACGGCGAACCCTCGATCGACGACATCAAGGCCGCCGCCGAAGCCGCTAATATCGCCGACGACATCGAAAGTTTCCCGGAAGGCTACAACACCACCGTCGGCGAACGCGGCATCACTCTCTCGGGAGGCCAGAAGCAGCGCACCGCCATCGCCCGCGCCCTGCTGCGCAGCCCGCGGATCCTGATCCTCGACGACGCGCTCTCCAGCGTCGACACCCACACTGAAGATAAAATCCTCAACCATCTCCGCGAAGTCATGCGCGGACGCACCACCATCTTCATCTCCCACCGCGTTTCCACCGTCCGCAACGCCGACTCCATCGCCGTCCTCCACCAGGGACGCATAGTGGAACAAGGCACCCACGACCAACTAATAGCGCGAAACGGTTATTACACCGAACTGTATAACAAGCAGTTGCTGGAAGAAGAGCTGGCTGAAGTCTAGCCCGTGTTGGGTGCGGCCGGGATTCGTGTCAGGCAGGCCTTCAGGGATGCCGAAATCCGCTTTGGAGCAAATCCGCCTCCGGGCGTCGGACACGGGTTTCGGGTGTCACCCCGCGGCTGCAAGCGGTCGAGGACAGACACTCCGCCATGGCCAACGCGGAGCAATTGTAACTTTCTGTCAACAAATCCAACTATCAGTTACTCGCGATACAACCCCGCAAGGAATAACTTGATCAGACAGGGAGAAGCAGTGATAATGCTTCCCAGTTCCCAACCAATCTGGTGTGCCACGGAGTGACCATGCGACGTTCGCGCTCGGCCTTGCTGACCTCGTTCAAATCTTCGGCATCGAACCTTTCAACGTCCAACCGGTTGACGCTCGTCCTCTGCATCCTGATTCTTTCGACTCTCAGCTTCGCCGCCGCGCCTGACCGCATCACCGGGCCGATCGCCTCCAGCCAGCTCGTAAGGCTTTCGGCGGGTGTCCCGATGAGAGCGCAGCCGCAGTACGATCAGGGCCCAGTCGACCCGTCGCTCAAACTCGGCTCCATGACGTTGCTCACGGTGCCTTCGGCGAGTCAACAAAAGGCCATCAAGCAGCTTCAGGCGCAGCAGCAGGACCCCCAGTCCCCGCAATATCACCAGTGGCTCACGCCCGAGCAGTATGCCGACCGCTTCGGCCTCAGCTCCAATGACATTCAGAAACTCACCACATGGCTCCGCTCGCAGGGCTTTGCCATCGTCACGGTTGCGCGTGCGCGCAACTTCATTGTCTTCAGTGGAACAGCCGCCCAGGCTGAAACCGCCTTCCAGACCCAGATTCACAACTTCGACGATAACGGAGAAAAGCGCTTCTCCAATGTCGTTCCCCCTTCGATTCCCGCCGCGCTCACCGGCATCGTGACCGGAATTCGCGGGCTGAGCAATTTCCCATTGAGATCGCACGCTCTCCATGCAAAGCCGGACTACACCGAGCCGGTCACCGGCGGCAACCACTATTGGATCGCTCCAGGCGACGTCACAACCATGTACGACCTGCAAAAACTTTACAACGCGGGCATCACCGGTACCGGATATACGATGGCGGTCATGGGCCAGACCGACGTCTATCTGGCTGACTTGAATGATTTCCGCAGCATCTTCGGTCTCCCGCAAATCAGCGGCTGCACTTTTTTCACAGGCACTAACGTTATCCAGACCTGCGACACGACAAACTTCCAGTACGTGGTGGTGACGGGCGACACGGATCCGGGGGCACCGGACCAAACGGGAGATCTAACCGAGGCCGACATTGATCTCGAGTACTCCAACGCGGTTGCGCAGGAGGCCAAAATCATTTATGTCAACGCCCCTGTAAGCGGCGCCACGGCTGCCTGGTACTTCGCGGTCGATCAAAAGATATCTCCGGTGATCACCCTTAGCTACGGGATCTGCGAGCTTGGCGAGGCGGACAACGGGTTTTTCGCTTCTGATGAAGCCGAACTGTCCTTGGCAAACACCTATGGCATCACGTTCATGAATTCGAGCGGCGATTTTGGCGCCACGGAGTGCGAACCGAACAACGACGGCGATCCGAACGGGACACTTGCCACTCTCGGCCTAGCCGTGAGCTATCCCGCCAGCAGCCAGTATGTTACCGGCGTCGGCGGCACGATGATTCCTTATACCGAGTACACCAGCACCTACTGGAGTGCGAACAACGGGTCCACTGGCGGCTCGGTCGTCAAATATATCCCCGAGCAGGGTTGGAATGACGCTCAGGAGTGGGGCGCTTACTGCGTCCCGAACCCCACCAACGGTTTCTGCACCATGAACGACATTAGTTCCTGGGAAACGGCACAGACGTCGCTTGGTATTATTGCCGGCGGCGGTGGCGCAAGCAACTGCACCACCGTCAATAGCAACACTGGCGTCTGCGTCAGTGGCTCCCCGCAACCGAGTTATCAGCAGAGCCTGAAAGTTCCCGGGCAAACGACTGCAGTTCGCTTCTCGCCCGATGTTTCGCTGCTCGCATCGGTATTTTGGCCCGGGTTTATCATCTGCACTCCGGTCAATGAGGTCTTAGGCAACGGCGACACTAGCAGCATGTGTGCAAGTGGACTCACTGGAGCCGGCGGTTTCTTTAGCTACGGCTTTACGTTCGGAGGCACTTCCATTGCGACTCCAATGTTTGCCGGCATCGTGACGCTGTTGAATCAGGATGTGGTGCAGAGCGGGCTTCAAACCCAGCCCGGCTTGGGAAACATCAACCCAACACTCTACAAATTGGCGGCGACCCCTGCCAATGCCGCCTTTAACCTTCTCGCTTCCAGCACCAGTACAAGCTCCAACAGCGTTTTCTGCGAGCCCGGTACGCCCAACTTCGCGGGCTGGCCCGCGGCCCTGGTATGCCCTGCGGCGGTGGCACCGGCGACGGAGGGGTTTTTTGGTTACGACGCCTCGAAATTCGACCCGACTACAAACTATAACCTGGTGACTGGCCTCGGCTCCGTCGATGCCTATAACCTGGCTACTGCGTGGGTCGCCGCTGCGACTGCCGCCACCACAACCGCCGTCGTGTCCAGCCAGAACCCGTCGAATTTCGGTGACGCTGTGACCTTCACTGCGACCGTTACGACCGTGGGCAAAAACGCGCCCACCGGCACCGTAACCTTTTACAATGGCGCTACATCTCTGGGCACCGGCACCTTGGTTAACCTGAACGCCACTCAGGCAACGGCAACCTTTACCACTTTAGCGAGCTCACCGCTACCGCCCGGCACAGATTCGATCACTGCCGCCTACGGCGGAGACACGAACAACTCTCCCAGCACATCGGCGATCCTGAGCCAGACTGTCAATCCCCCGAGCTTCACCTTTACTAGCACTGGCCCTTCTTCGCATACCGTGTTGGCGGGGCAGCAGACCCTGACGACTACGCCCTATACCTTCCTCGCGACGCCCACCAGTGGGGCTACCTTCGCCGGTCCGGTGAATTTTGGGTGTACTTTTGCTCCCACAGACCCGACGCTGACATCCAGCGTTTGCACCTTCACACCGTCGTCGGTCGCTGCGGGGGCCGGTCCAACGACCGTTTCATTGGTCATAAAGACCGCAGGCCCGAACACGGGCACTGGATCCCAATTCCGGCGCCGGGCTGACAATCGTTTTCCGTGGCTCCCGTTGACCCTGCCCATCGCGGGCGTGATAATTCTGGGCCGGATGCGCGGAAAAGCAGGCAGGAAAGTATCGAAGCAATCGGCAATCGCCCTCTTATCTTTCTCGCTCGTGGTCCTCGGTTTCATGGTCGCCTGCGGCGGATCGAGCTCGCCGCCGCCCGTTACCGTAACCGTCGCTCCGAGCTCAACCGTAAGTCTCTATGCCAACGAAGCGGGTAACGCTTGGCCCACGAGCGCGACCCAACAACAATTCTCAGCCACTGTCACCAGCTCCATTAGTCAGACAGTGACCTGGGCGGTCACCGGCGGGAGCGCGAATGGAACAATTACCTCCGCCGGACTCTACACATCTCCGGCAACCGTACCGAACCCGGCGACGGTCACCGTGACGGCCACATCGTCAGGAGCGACGACACCGGGATCGGGCACTGTCGATATCCTGGTCCCAACTGCCGTGGGAACGTTTAGCGTAACGGTGACGGCAACTGAGGTCACTGTAATGGTTCCGGCGACGCCGGCACCCGCGTTGGTTGTGCAGTAGGTAGACGCTCTTGCCATTAGGCTATTTTCAGGGCGCGGACAGGTTCCGCGCCCTTTCTTTTGGTCGCGACCGACGAGTGCCTCCAGCTTACTTATGCCAGGCGTGCATTCGCGGTACCCACCGGCGGACGTTGCTGCAATATTCTTCATACTCCGAGCCGAATATCTTTCGCAGGTGCGGTTCCTCGTAGACGAGAACGAACAAAGATGTGCCCATGACCGCGGCGCACGCCACCGCGATCGCGACCCGATTCGCTCGCCCGAAAATTATCCATAGACCCGCCCAGCCGACGAAGAATCCCAGGTACATCGGGTTCCGCACGTAGCGATAGAATCCCACCACCACCAACCTTGTCGGCGGAACCATGGGTGCCGGCGTTCCGCGCCCCGTCCATCCGAAGTCCCATGTGCAGCGGAGCGCCACCGCGAAACCAAGTACCGAGGGCACGGCCGCAATCCAGCGCCATCGTGCCGCGCCCGCCATGTCGACCCGAAAGCCCAGCCAGATGGGCAACAACCAGAACCACAACCCAAGGAATGCAGCGCCTACAACTAACGAAGCGACAGTTGCCGGCCAACGCACGCCACGATCTGAACCTTCTCCAGTTCCAGCCGATACGCTCGTCATGGACGCCTCCACCACCCACGAAGTATGAACCTGCGCGTGGTTGCGGCCAAGCGTAACTATGCGTGAGGTTTGGCGGACGCTACTCACGGTAATAGCGCACAGAATAAAGTGGTCGCAGGAGTCCGTCTTTGGCTGCACGTAATAGTTTTGTAATGTAACCGGGATCACGGCGAAGACGTCTGTCGGGCAGCTACGCTTCAGATAACGAATCTCTCGAAATCAAGAATATGGAAACTCATCCCAAGAAGAGTCACGCTCGCATTCTGCTGAGTTCGGTCTTCGGGCCGTACGCGCAAGACGACGAATTTGGCAGCCGGTCTATTAATCCCATGGAGCTCTATCACAACCAGGTCACGCGCGCGCAAGGCAGCTTCTCGCTGCGCATGTTCCATCGGTCATGGGGCATCATGATGATTCAGGAAAACATTTCGGCGCCGTGCAGCGTGCTGGATTTTCCCACTCGCAAAGCCTTTGCTCGTGAATTGACCACCAACCACTACGACATCGTCGGTATCTCTGCGATTATCGTGAACGTTGGCAAGGTGCGGGAAATGTGCCGCATGGTGCGCGAACTATCCCCGGATTCGGTGATCGTGGTGGGCGGGCACGTGGCTGCCATCCCCGGCGTGGAAAACATGATCGACGCCGACCACATCGTGAAGGGAGAAGGCATTTCCTGGATGCGCCGCTACCTGGGAGAAGACGAGCACGCGCCGATCCGCCATCCCTTGATTGTTTCGGGACTGGAGACACGCATCATGGGAATGCGCCTTCCGAATCGAAAGGGCGGGACGGCAGCGACAATTATTCCGTCGGTCGGCTGCCCCACGGGGTGCAACTTCTGCACCACATCCGCTTTTTTTGGCGGCAAGGGAAAGTTTGTCAACTTCTACGAGACCGGCGACGAGCTGTTTGAAGTGATGTGCCACATCGAAGCGGAGCTCAAAGTACATTCCTTTTTTGTGATGGACGAAAATTTCCTGCTGCACCGCACGCGTGCCATGCGCCTGCTCGAACTCATGAAGCAGGCGGGCAAGAGCTGGGAGCTTTCCGTCTTTGCTTCCGCCAATGCGATTCGAAAATACACCATGCTGGAGCTGGTTGAACTCGGCGTTTCCTGGGTGTGGATGGGTTTGGAATCTCCCAAGGCCGGTTATAGCAAGCTGCAGGGCAATGACGTGCGGCAACTCACGCGCGAGCTCCGCGAACACGGGATACGAGTGCAGGGCTCAACCATCGTTGGACTCGAACACCATACGCCCGACAACATCGTCGAGGAAATTGAATCGGCGATCGCTCACCAGACCGACTTTCACCAGTTCATGCTCTACACGCCGGTTCCCGGGACACCGCTTTATCAGGAAATGGCGGAACAGGGTCGTCTGCTGTCTGACATTGACTACGCCGATGTCCATGGGCAGTACAAATTCAACTTCCGGCACGCCGCAATTTCGCGCGAAGATTCGAAGCGCTTCCTGGATTGGGCGTTCTGGCGCGATTTCGAGAAAAATGGGCCGAGTCTTTATCGCATGTGCGGCACCATTCTCAAGGGCTGGCGGCGCTATAAGGATTACCCCGATCCACGCGTCCGTGAGCGCTTTGAGCGGGAAGTGAAGAAGCTCAGCAGCGCTTACAATGCGGCGCTCTGGGTGATGGAAAAAGAGTTCAAGAAAGTCAATCGCAGCGTGAGTGAGCGGATTCACAAACTGCGCCGCGAAGTCGAGAACGAGTTTCCGTTCATCGCCCGGCTCACCGCCGCATCGCTCGGACCTATCTTATTGTGGTCCACACGGCGCGAGGAGAATCGGCTGGCCAAGGGAAGTACCTACGAGCCTCCCACATTTGTCGAGCGCCGCAATTGGGTTTCGGCTACCTAGCCGTCGTGCGGGCGAACCAACGAACCGACAATCTCCCTGGCATTCTTGTTTTTCTCATCGTTTTCGTTCTTGAGTTTAGAACGTGACCATGGGATATTGCGGCATGGGTACGAGGTTCACAGTAGACCCTGGCCAGAGGCTTGTGGTTCTCACCTTCGATGGTCCAACCGATGTGCCGGAGCTTGAGAGGATCGGTTCCCTGATTCTCGCGCATCCGGACTTCGAGCCAAGCTTTTCACAAATCGTAGACTGCAGCGGGGTCACTGGGGTCAATTTTTCGCCCGACACCATCCGGGAGGTAATACGCGGCGAGAAGACTTTCAGTCGCACATCAAAGCGTGTGATCATAGCTCCGCAGGATCACATATACGGACTTGCCCGCATGGCGCAAGCGTTTGCAGAGAAGACGCTACCAAACCTGATGGTGGTGCGAAGCATGGCTGAAGCCGTTGAAGTCTTAGGCGAAGTAAAGTAAGCGTCATCCTCGAATCCTGCTGACATGACTTTCGAGGAACTACCTTATAGCACGAGAGCCCCCGAATTTTGCCCACCATGCCCGCTCGCATTCTATGCCCGTATTCTCTGGAAGATCGCGGACAGCGCAGGGCTCGAACTTAGCACAATTTTGGTTGCGCACAGTTTGGGCATCCGACTGTAAGAAGTGACAGTTTTTGTACGACGACTGGTGGTGCTAATCTCCCGGTGGTTTCGCCGGGAACGTTTCATGGCAAATTCCGCTCAGGAGATTTGATTATGCAGCCAACCGAGCAAGACTTCTATGAGATTGGCGTTGAGGCTTATGTCTACTTCTATCCCCTTGTGACGATGGACGTGAGCCGGAAACAGTTCACCAACATCGAAGCGGGCAAGATGGTAGGTCGGGGTCCGATGAACACATTCACCCACATTCGTGCCTACCCAACCGCGGACCTCAAAGTAGTGGTGCGACCCAACTTCGACACGCTGTATTCCCTCGCTTGGCTCGACCTAACCAAGGAACCGCTGGTCGTCTCGGCCCCCGACACCGAGGATCGCTACTACATGCTGCCGATGCTCGACATGTGGACGGATGTCTTCGCCGTGCCAGGAAAACGCACGTCGGGCACAAAGCCGGGAAACTTTGCGGTTGTGCCCCCGGGATGGCAGGGACAGCTACCATCGGGCGTAGATAAGATTCAGGCACCGACCCCTTATGTCTGGGTCATCGGTCGGACCCAGACCAACGGCCCCAAGGACTACGCGGCAGTGCACAAGGTCCAAGACGGCTACACCGTCACTCCACTCTCGCAGTGGGGCAAGACCCCGCAACCCGTGAAGCCGGGGATCGACCCATCCGTGGACATGAAGACCCCGCCGCTGGACCAGGTAAACAAGATGCCTGCTCCTGAATACTTCAAGTACGCCGCGGAACTCCTGAAACTTCACCCGCCCCATGTCGCCGATTGGTCCATTATTGCCCGGCTGCAGCGTATCGGGATTGAACCGGGAGAGAGTCTTGATTATGAAGGACTCGACCCACGCGTCCGGCAGGCTTTGGAAAAAGCTGCTACGGATGGGCTAAAAGGGATGTATGCGAAGATACCGACGATTGCACGTGTCGTTAATGGATGGTCGATGAACACCGACACGATGGGTGTTTATGGCATCTACTATTTGAAGCGTGCCATGGTTTCGATGCTTGGCTTGGGGGCGAATCAGCCGGAGGACGCTATTTACCCCATGAACCTTGGTGATGCGGACGGAAAGCCTCTGGTGGGGGAGAACAAATACGTCCTGCATTTCAACAAGGAAGAGCTTCCGCCGGTCGAAGCTTTCTGGTCGGTGACGATGTACGACTCGGCAGGTTTTCAGGTGGCGAATCCGATCAATCGCTTTGCCATCGGCGATCGTGACCAACTGAAGTACAATGCGGATGGTTCGCTGGATCTCTATCTCCAAAACGAAAGCCCCGGCCCCGACAAGGAGTCCAACTGGCTGCCCTCTCCTGCTAAAGGCACGCTGGGTGTCACTTTGCGGCTGTATGCCCCGAAGGCCCAAGTATTGGATGGACGTTGGAATCCCACAGCGTTCAGACGGGTCGATGTAGCAACGAAAGTTCTGCCCCAAAAAGTGGCCTGACATCCGTCTACTTAAAACGGGTACGGTGAGAGGAACTCGCAAAAGGTTAGGCGACGTATTTTCACTAATTTATCTACGGAGTGTGATGAGTTAGTTTACCGTGCGACCTGAGGCGACTCGGCGCATTTCTCGCTGGAGTGCTGGGGTGTTCTTGGCTGGGGTGTTCTTGGAAAGACGGAAGCCCGCGATGCTGACAGCTCTTCCCCGCAGGTTCGGGTGTAAAATATAAGCCGTTCGTAGAAAGGGAGGCGAGTATGCGTTCCCTTGTTAACTCCTGTAGTCCCTTCCGTCTGATTGCCCTCATTGCGGTCCTGGCCGTGCTGTTATCTGGCTGGACATGTAGTGCGATGTTTGAGAGCTGTCAAGGAGTATCCCAATCCCAAATCCACTCACTCTCACCAGGCAGCATTCCGAGCGATACGAATTCAGTTCCACTGCTAGTGGAGGGAAGCGGTTTTACTCCCCAGTCGCAGATTATGTGGAATGGAAGCACATTGGAGACCACGTTCATCGACTCACACCACCTTCAGACCACGATCACGCAGGAAACCTTTGACTCCTTTGGCGGCGGAACTAGTGCGCAGATTTCCGTAGGGTCTCAGGGATGTCCTATCAACGGGAATTCTGCCACGCATGACCTGGCCATCAGTCATGCGGATTGATGCTGCGGTATCTGCTGGCAAAGTGGTTTGAGTCTAGTCTCATTCTCGCCTGAGCCATTGAAAAAACCAGCCTTTACTTGTCACAAGGAAACGCTTCTCGCAGTGCCATTAACACTTGTCCCTGTGCTGGATTGTTTGCTTGTTCCGGATGGTTGCCGATGTATTTCCTGATGATACGTACTTTCTGGATGGTGGTCACACCTTCAGGCAGGCAAAAGATTTTTTGTGAGGTCTTCACATGATGAATCGTTTCAGATGACTCAACGCCTTGCGAGATTCCAGCAACGTAGCCCAAGCAGAAGCCGTTCTGAAGGTTTTCGCTAGCGTTCCCTTGTCCAAGGTTTTTTTCAGTCGCGCCACACTGGTCATAAAAACTGGTTCCTGATTTATCTGGTGCGGCTGGCACTTCTTGGGCAGTCGGAGCGTTAACAGTGAAGAGGAAAAACCATAGGAGAGGAGTCAGCAGTAATTTCACGGCAACAGCATAGCATGTGCTGGTTCTAGGCTCTTAGGCTCGCATCCGAACGAGTGCAGCACTCGCTTTGGTGGAGCGAAGCCAATAAATGGTGGGCAGTGCAGGACTCGAAGGCAGGTTTCATGGTATTAGAGAAATTGCAATCCACCTAAATGAATCAATCGTTTACCCACAACAAAAGCTCGCACGGAAGGTTCCGAGGTGCCTCAAAAACCTCGAAAAACTCGCGGGTTTGTGAACCCCGCGGCACATTTGCGGCACAGTAGCCTGAAGGCGAGCGGAAGCGTTCGTCCAATGAATTCGCTGGGACACAAAGTTCGGATCGAACGCGGCCTTACCCGTTGCGGCAGCAGTCTCCGATCTATAGAGCAGGTTCAGCTTACGTGCGCGGCCTCGCTTACCAGAAGCTTGGCAAAGGGCCTGAAGCAGCGGCCGAGTTCCAAAAGCTCATTGATCATCCTGGTATCGTCGGTAACTTCGTAACGGGTGCATTGGCGCAACTACAACTGGCACGGGCCGAAGAAATGAGCGGCAACCGCGATGCGGCACTCGAACACTACCAGGATTTCCTTGCACGGTGGAAAGGTGCCGACCCCGACATCCCCATTCTGCAGCAAGCCAAAATCGAGTACGCAAAGCTGAAGTAGCTGCGGCTAGGAACCGACTTCAAAGGTTGGGTTCTGCCACATTGCCGACTGATCGATTCGGAGACATTCACAGATTTTTCCTTGCGCGTGCTCAATTTCTTAGCGCATCTTTACGACTGTAACAATTGATTGTTGCATCGACCTTAGAGCCTGTAACAAAACCTCTGCTTTGAAAACACTAGGGTTTGGAATTAGGGCGAAGTGCGAGACAGTTGTATCGATCACACAAGGGACAGCTTTAAGACTGGGCTCGGTTTCCAGTCGTCGTCGAAACCCGGACTCAGGCGCGCCTCGCGCGGATTGCCCAGGCCCGGGCAGGCATTTCAATCGATCCCTGTGCATCGGTTGGCAAAGAAGCTTGCAACCGGTCCCGGACCGCGGCGCGAATCTGCGCATCACGACTGGCGAGATAGTTCGGAGCGGAACCTTGGCCGCTCAAAAGTGGCGCCCAATACTCATCAAAACTTGCGAAGCGAGTCACGATCTGGAGGGCGCTCAGTTTGACTTCCTTAACCTCGATGACCTGGAAGAGCGTTCGTAGCCCGTCGGGCGAACACATCGGAAAGCGCCGCCCTTGATCGAAATCCCGGGCCTCAGGATCAACAGCGATGGCGGCGTCCCAGAAATCGCGGAGAAAGCGCACGCCCTGCGCATAATCCCAGACGTAAGCGGCGATGGTACCGCCGCTGCGTGTGACACGCTGCATTTCCTGAAGCGCGCGAGCCGGTTCGGAGATGTAATTCAGACCAAGGCCGCACACTGCGGCATCGAAGCTGGCGTCTGGAAAAGGAACTGCCGTAGCGTCGGAAAGCTCGAAGGCGATTCCAGAATGGGTGCGATGCATGCGGGCAAACGCAATCTGCGCTGGAGAAGCGTCAATGCCCACGATGCTTGCCGGCGAGCAGAATTCCGCAATGGCCTCAGTTACGACACCGCTCCCGCAGCAGACATCCAGCCATCGGGCACCGGATGAAACGCACAGCCACTTCAGGAATTCATCAGCCAGCAACCGGCTCCAGCGGCCCATCCACTGACCGTATGCAGATCCGGAGGTCCATTTGTCCAGGTTCAAGGTCGCAAGGCAGTATACCGGACTGCCAGGTTTTGTTACAGCTTCTTAAGGCCTCACGGTTACTCGCTGGTTTTATTGTTGCGCTGAGCTGCCTGTAGTTTCTGAATATCAGCCGGAGTCAACTGCGGCCGGTCGATAGTCAGCGTCAGTTTCACAAGCTTGCCGTTGAATTCGAAAGGCACCTGGTAGTCTTGATCATCCACAGGAGTACCCGTGTCGGCGCCCACATCGAAGTTTTCGTCCCACTGCAGAATGAACGGAATGGTGTGTTCCATCGATTGCGTGGCGACCGCTTTGCCGTCCACTTTCAGAACGCCCGTGCCGCCGCGGCCGATGCCGCTGGGGCTGCCGAAGGCGGGTTAACCGGGGGCGTTTTCTGACGGAGCGCTGGAGCACGCCGATTTGGTGGCGCAGAGCCAAGTTCTCGAGTTCGAGGGCAACACGCGAGCGGAAGAGCGAACATAGAGTGGCGGGGAGAATCGTCAGAGAAATGAGCATCGGAGGAGAGAATTGTGAAAGAAGTATAATTCTCTTCCGCTCAGACACTTCGAGGTTTTCGGGAGGCACAGACGCCTAAAATCAGGCGTGGTTGCGTTTCATCAGCGGCTCAATCTCGTGATTGATCTCAAATCTCACTGGCGTGCCACAGGATTGGCAAGTCGTTTTGTGTTGCCCACCGTTCAGATTCATCGCTTCCAGTCTGTTGGGCCGCAGGCATTTGGGACACGTAATTATTAGATACCCCGCGTTGTCTCTCGGAACGAAGAGTGGGGCAATCTCACTCTTCTTTCTTTCCGAACGAATCGGAGAAGCAGCCAAAAGCTTCAGGATTTCACGGAAAAGCTCCTTGAGAGTGTAGTTGCCTTTTTGCAAGAAAGCGTCCGCCACAATCCCGGCTGGATTGCCGGTTGTGATGTACTCTCCGCTCACAGCAATTGTTGCGATGTGCGGAAATCGCTCTCGTACTACCGCCAGAAATTCGAATCCTGACATCCGAGGCATATTCAAATCGGAAATGATTAAATCAGGCAGCGATTTGCTGAGCGCATGTAAGCCATCCAGCCCGTCCGCTGCCGTGAGCACCTCATAACCTCCGCTTTCCAACATCTGCCGTGCGGTTTCTCGTATTGAGGGTTCATCATCCACCACTAAGATGCGAAAACGGAATTGAGCTACAGCCTTGGCTTCTGTAACCAGTGTGCTCTCATATGAAGGCGCTGCCTTTTCGACCGCGACAGTACTTTGTGACTTTTTCTGAATGTACAATTCCAGTGGGACGGCTTTATCCCAATGATGTTCGTCTTGGTCGGTAAGCATGGGACAGCCTCCCTTCATTCATGAAAGTGCGAATTGACCGAATAATACCCGGTGCGAATCAACCAGTCTGTCCAATATTGACCAGTCTGCGGAGGCCTCTGGTCAACGCCACTAATCGTCTGCGAAGGCCGGGAGGCAATACGCGGCAGGGATTGCGAGAGCAGCAGCAACCCAGGGGTCACGTAGCTCGATCTCGATCTCGGAACAATGACTACCATCCTCGAAGACACCTTCCGGTTCGTTGTTCAGAGCCGAACCGCTCGTAGAATCAGTCTCTTGAAGCGTGCTCGTGTGGTTTGAGCTTACGAGGGCAAGGCATGTAACATTGTTACGAGGTGCTTTTGAGGATCAGACGGAGCTTTCGGTAGGCACAGGAAGTTCGAGCCATGCACGGACATCGCACCTCGCCAGTGCAGAATCCTGAATTTTCCAGTTTCCATTCAGCCGACACCCAATGGCTCTTCTAAGCTCACAGGAATCCGGTAATACAACAGACAGAGCGCACTCATGACCATCGAGTGGAAATCTGTCTCTCACGGAAATCCACGGCAAGCCGACCATTTTCTGTGTGACTAGCATCTGATATTTCCTTCATCTTTCGTGATTCTGACCTCTGCCGATCAAAATCTCGCTGACTGCGGTGCCACCCAGCGGTTAATTGTTAATCGGGGCCACGCTTTCGTTGCTAGAGGAACGACTTGCCACACTCCAAGCAACACGTCCGTAATCGAGAGGTGATCAAGCCGCACGACGGGCACATTCTTTGTGATCTAATCCCGGCGATCTGCGGTTTCAACTTGCGCATCTCGTAGAGCCGCAGGATCGCAAACAGCACAATCAGGAGACCGAAGGAAATACTAATCGCGCCCATAAGCGTGCTCCTGTTCGGCGATTTCCGCTTCGAGGGCTTTGTTCCCGATGGTGATGGAGCGTTCGATTTGGCTGCCTTCCATGTATTGATCGCCGTTCAACCACCGAAGGTGTTCGCCTGAAGACCCGGTTTCGACGCCGTTACGGTAGTACTTCGTTTCGAGTTTGTCAGGCCTACCGTACTTGGTGCCCAACGCTACCAGGTAGTTGTTATAGGTATTTCCCTTTGTGCGACGGTCCGTGGACATGTAAATCTGGGCTACTCTCCGATCCAACATCGTCATATTCACGTACTCTCCAGTGTCCAAGACATCAGTGCAGGTTTCGATCCGATTGATGCCATCGGAGCCGCACATACCGCGTTTCGAAGAGAGTGAGGGTGCTTTCAAGGCAAGAAACTTTCGTTCGGCTGCCTTTATTTCATCGCCGATCCGAATCCCCCGAAACTCGAACACTGGGCGCGGAATAAAAGCAGAATGCGGAACCGTCGATGGAAAATCGGGAGCCTTGCGGCCCAAGGGAAAACCAGAGGCGTCCGGAGCAGCAGGAATATGCGCGAAAACAGACAATGATAAGGTGACAATCAAAGCGCCCCGGAGGACTGCCTGTAGCGAATAAAGGACGGGTTCCATAAGTGAACCACCATTTCTATCAGTTGCGCAAAGAGGCCGCCGGGAGGATTAGGTACTGCCCGAAGCGCGACGGAAATATGCGGAAGGGACTTCTTTAGCCTAGTCCCCTGCGTGAACAATAGCAAACGGAGCTTTGGACCCGTTGGACCCGCCATCTGCGCTGCATCGCGTGCTTGTCGGCTCGATGGGATGTGTTGCAACTTTCAGGGTTGCTGGCTGGTCACGTGAAAGAATCGCGAAATGATAACCCGACCCGCGATCTTCAAATGGCGGTAGACCGAATCCCGCCTCATACTTTGTGCGGTCCGGTGGTATCTTCGCTATTCTCTTTCTCTGCGCGATGTTGAGGAGTTGCTGGAGGAGCGCGGTCTCAATGTCGATCACACAACGGTTTGGCGCTGGGTGCAGTACTGCGGGCCTGAGTTGGAGCAGCGATTGCGAAGGCATCTCAAGCCGACAGACAAGTCTTGGCGAGTGGGCGAAACCTACGTTCGCGTGAAGGGTCGCTGGTGCTACTTGTATCGGGCCATCGATTCCAAGGCTGCCACCATCGATTTCTTGCTGTCAGCGTTGCGTGACGCCGATGCTGCCAAGCGGCTGTTTCGCAAGGCGCTCGGCGATTGGTCCCATCCCCAACCTCGAGTGATCAACACGGATCTGGCGCCGACGGCTCCGCGATCCCCGACAGTAAGAAGGAAGGGACGCTGCGCAAGCGCTGTCGGCACCGACCTGTGCAGTACTTGAACAACATTCTCGAACAGGATCATCGAGCCATCAAACGTCGAGTGAACGCCAAGCAGGGCTTCCGAGAATTTCAA
>Ga0181523_10002849_pt1 | contig 16274 bp, 14 predicted proteins | sample PEATcosm2014_Bin_43_FD_119752 | JGI IMG/M metagenome (GOLD analysis project Ga0181523, IMG submission 119752) | Peatland microbial communities from MTU Mesocosm Facility, Houghton, MI, USA - PEATcosm2014_Bin05_30_metaG | ecosystem: Environmental > Terrestrial > Soil > Wetlands > Peat | place...
ATCGTCGTCTCGCTCACGCTGCCGCCCGCGTCGGCCAGGACGCTGTATGACCGGCTCGGCGACTATGTCCCCTGGACGGCCATCGGGATCCTCGTCCTCGCCGCGCTGCTCGCCCTGGCCCGCAGCCGGCCGGACCGGCTGACACGGATTCGTCCGCATCGTCCGGCCCGCATAGCCTGGAACGGCAGCCGTGAACCTGACCGGACAGCCCGGCTGGCCGGTGCCTCTCCGGAGGCACCGGCCGCTGACGCACAACCCGGCGGGAACGCGGCCGCCCATCCCCGCGACGGGTCCTGACTGCTCCGGCGCGGGGACCGAGCCGGAGCAGTCAGATTGCCCTGGAGGTCTCACCGTGCGGGTGCCTGGTCCATCCCCGGCGCGCCGGGGCCGACTCGCGCTGGTCATGCTGGCCTGCGCGCTGGCCGGCCTGCTGGCGGCCGCCTGCTCGGCAGGCACGTCCGGAACCGCCTCGCCCGGTCACCACGATGCCGGAGCCAGCTCAGCGGCAGCATCACTGCTGAGCATCAGCCCGGCCAACGGCACGGCGAATGCCAGCCCCGGCCAGGGCGTGACCGTCACGGCCACCCGCGGCAAGCTCACCAGCGTCTCGGTCACGGCAGCCGGAAGCGCCGTGGCCGGCACCATGAACTCCGCGCAGACATCCTGGCACAGCACGTGGGCACTGGCCGTTTCGTCGACTTATACCGTTACCGCCACCGCGGTGGCCCCCGGCGGATCGCCGGTTACCCGGACCAGCTCCTTCACTACCCTGCGGCCCGCGCGCACCTTCTCGACCATGATCTTCGAGGGCTACAACGATACGTACGGTGTTGGCATGCCGATCATGCTCACGTTCAGTCAGCCGATCACCGACAAGGCCGCCGTGGAGCGATCCCTGCAGCTCACCACGTCTAAGCCGGTCGTCGGCGCCTGGTACTGGGACGGTAACCAGACCCTCGATTTCCGTCCGCGCGCTTACTGGCCCGCCTACACCCGGGTGAGCTTCACCGGTCATCTGGACGGGATCGAGGGCGCTCCCGGCGTCTACGGCGATCACACGCTGACCCAGTCGTTCAGCATCGGCAGCTCGCTCATCGTGGTGGCGAGCACGACCGACCATTACCTGGACCTGTTCCGGGACGGTCACCTGCTGGACCGCTGGCCGATCAGCACCGGCAGGCCCGGCGACGACACGCCGAACGGCACCTACGTCACCATCGACAAGGCCAACCCGGTGCTGATGACGGGCCCCGGCTACAGCCTCGAGGTGCCGTGGTCGGTCCGCTTCACCTGGTCGGGCGACTACCTGCACGACGCCTACTGGTCCACCGGCGAGCAGGGCTTCACCAACGTCAGCCACGGCTGCGTCAACATGCCGCCGGCCGACGCCGAGACCTACTACAACATGGAGGTGCCCGGCGACCCGGTCACGGTCACCGGCAGCCCGCGGGCCGGGACCTGGGACAACGGCTGGACGGAGTGGTTCCTGCCCTGGTCGCAGTACGTCAAGGGCAGCGCGCTGCAGGAGGCCGTCGAGGCCGGCCCGGACGGCAGCACCTTCGTCAGCCCGGCGGCCCTGCCGGCCTCGGCCGCGACGGTGCCGCTGGGCATGCCCGACCCTGGCAACTGGTCGGCTAGCGCCTGACGGCAGGCCTGCCGGGCAGCCAGCACCGGGCAGCCAGCACCCCGGCAGCCTGCGCCATCCCCTGGCCCGGCTGGCTCAGGACAGCAGCACGAAGCGCATCGCGATGGCGGCCAGCAGCACCACCAGCAGCGGGACCGAGACCGCGGTGAGCGGCCGGAGCAGCCAGCGGGCGGCGGGCACGCCCAGGCTGATGACCTCGCGGGCGGTCAGCGCCAGCAGCAGCAGCCACAGCGCGATCATCCCGGCCAGCGTCCACCCGGCCCCGCGGGCCGGCTCCCGGACCGCGACCGGGGGCATCGGCTGCCGCGGCGAGCCGGGCGGCCAGCTCATCGTGTACACGACGGCGCCGGTGTCGGCGAACGCCACCCGGACGCCGGGAGCCGCGGCCATGGCGGCCCGGAACCTGCGTCCCCAGCCGGCCGGGTAGCCGGCCACCTGCTCCAGGTAGGCCTCCTGGGTGGACGTGGTGATCAGGTAACTGGCCGGTCCCGCCTGGCGCAGCTGGGCCGCCAGGCCGCGCACGCTAGCCGGATCGGCCGGCGCGGCCGCGGTGATGTAGTTCACCTTCTCGAAGTCGCGGTACTGCCAGGGCATCTGCGGGGTGGCGTTGGCCAGCGGCAGCTGGCTCAGCCAGATCAGCCTGATCCCGCCGCTGTCCCGTGCGTAGAGGTAGTTCATCGCCGTGAGCTCGCCCGGCGGCGTCTGCTCGAATGCCTCGTTGCCATAGCGGGCCACCAGGAACAGGCCCGCCAGCACGAGGCCGGCCAGGCCGGCGGCGGTCACCGGCAGCCACGCCCGGCGCGGCGCGCTCCCGGCCGGGAAGAACAGGTAACTGCCCAGGATGCAGGCGGCCGGCAGCGCGAAGAGGTAGGTCCGCAGCACGATCTCGCCGCCGTAGTTCTGCACCGCCGGGGCCAGGAAGGGCACGCCCAGCAGGACGAGCGCGGCCACGTCCCGCACGCCGCCGCGCAGCCGGCGGGCGACGCCCGCCACCGCCATGGCGAGCACGACGGCGGCCGCGCCGATCCGGGCCTGCGGCACCAGCGCGTGCAGCTGGTGGCCGGCCACCCGGCCGCCGACACCGGAGGAGAAGTTGGCCAGCAGGTGACCGACCGGGCCGAACATCTGCTGCAGGTGGCCGGACCAGAACGCGACCGTGCCGAAGCTGATCCAGCCGGCCAGGATGACTCCCAGCAGCACCGGCAGCCCGGTGAGCCGGCACCGCCGGGCCAGGACCAGGCCGGCGCAGGCGGCCAGCATCAGGAACGGCGTGAGCTGATGGCTGACCACCGACGTGGCGAAGATCGCGATCAGCACCAGCAGCAGGACGACCTGCTGCCGGCCGGCGGCCGGCAGCGGCTCGCGCTCGCCGCTGCACGGCGACCGCGGCTGGGCGCGGCCGAACCAGTTCAGCAGGATCGCGACGAAGATCAGGTACAGCAGGAAATTGAGGGACTGCGGCGAGAAGTAATCCTGGCCGACCCAGTTGCCCAGGCTCAGCAGCAGAGCCGCGTACCAGCGGGCCTGCCAGGATGCGCGCAGGCTGCGCGTGATGAGGAACAGCGGCAGCAGGCAGAGCAGGTCGACGGCCGCGGGCCACCAGCGCATGATCTCGGTCAGGTTGTGCGCGCCCGCCGCCCCCGCGGCCATCGCGATCAGAGCGAAGAAGCCGGGCCAGGAGAAGTAGGCGTCCAGCGCCGGAGCCGTGTGCCCGGTCCGGCTGATGTAGTCGATGTACCCGGCGATCTGGTAGGTCGTGGGGAAGCGCGGCTGCGGCTCGGCCCTGGCCGTCACGCCGTCCAGGCAGATCACGGTGGCCGCGAGCACGGCGCCGAGCGCCACGGGCCTGGCCCGCGGCAGCCCGAGCAGCAGCGTGAACGCGACGATCAGCAGGCCCAGGCCGATCAGGCAGCTGACCGGCAGCACCGAGATCAGGCCGAGCCCGTTGATCCGGCCCGGCCGCACGCCGGGCAGCGGCAGCTGGAACGCGGCCAGGCCTGCCGTCCCGGCTACCGCCGCGGCCATCAGCAGCGCTGCCTGGCGCGCTGGCGGCTGGGCACGCGCCGCGGCCGGGCCGGCCGGCGGCGCGAGGCCTGACGGTGACCGCATGTCCCTACACCTCGCTCCGCCGGGCGGCGGCGGGCAGCCGCGCACCCGATACCAGCCGCCACAGGCCCGGCAGGATCAGGGCGGCGGCGAGCAGCTGGCCGGCCAGCACCCCGATGGCGGCTCCGATGACGCCCAGCAGGCTCGTCAGCAGCAGGACCCCGGCCAGCAGGACCACGCCGCGGACCGCCTGCACGAGAGCGACCCTGGACGTGCGGCTCTGCGCCCGCAGCGCGCCGAGGTACAGCTCCGTCAGCGACCTGGGCAGCGTCGCGGCGGCCAGCAGCGCCAGGACCGGCGCGCCGAACCGCGCGTAGCCGGGGCCGAACAGCGCCATCAGCGGGTAGGCCGCCGCGGCGAGCACGGCGGCCGTCGGCACGAGCACGATCAGCCCGCGCCGCAGCGCCGAGGCGCAGCTGGCGGCCAGCCGGCCGGCGTCAAAGGCTCCCTCCACCGTCAGCGACGTCGCCATGTTCACGCCCAGCAGGTCCAGCGTGGCGCCCACCGTCCACGCCACGTAGAAATAGGCGGTCAGCCGCGGCGTCGTCAGCAGGGCCACCAGCACCGGCACCAGGCTGCCGGTGACCAGCAGGCAGGTAGCGCCGACGTAGTCGCCGGCCAGGAACCGGGAGACCTGCCGGGCCGTGGGCGGCTGGCGGTGACCGGTCCGGCTGGCGTGCTGCGGGATGATCCGGGCGAAGATCAGCAGGTTGACCAGCGGCAGGGCGAGAAAGACCGGCAGCATCCAGGACAGGAAGATGCCGCCGCGCGGCATCGCGGTGGCGAGCGCGATCAGCAAGACGATCTTGACTGCGCCGAAGAGGCCGTTCTCGGCGGGCAGCCAGACAGCGCTGCGCAGCCCGATGAGCACGCCGTCCTGCAGGGTGAAGATGGCCCAGCCGACCACCGAGATGATGAAGGCCGCGCCGGCCGCGGCGGTGGTGAGCTCGGCATAGGACGGGCCGAGCCGGCCGGCGCCGAACACGAACAGGACGCCGCCCAGCGCGGAGACGCCCGCGCTGACCGCGTAGACCCGCAGCACCAGCGCACGGGTGCCGTGGCCGGACTGCGGGATGAACCTGGTTAGCGAGCCGGTCAGGCTCAGCGCCGTCACCCCGGCGAGCAGGTTCATCGCGGCCAGCGCCGCTGACGCGCGCCCCACCTCGGCGGGGGCGTACCGCCGGGCGGCGATCAGCCAGTAGGCCAGGCCCGTCCCCCCGGTCAGCGCCGTGTTGAGCATGAGCGAGGTGGCGTTGCGCAGCAGCGGGTCCGGCAGCGCGGCCGCCACCAGCGCCCGCCCCCGCGCGGCAATCGCCGCGCCGCGGGCCGGCCCCGCCGCGCTGGCCGACCCGGATGCCGGCCGGCCGGCCTGCTCCAGCTGGCTGCCAGGCTCAGGCACCGGAGGTCATCCGGTCAGCCAGCGCCCGCCCGCGGCGGATCACCGACCAGCCTCGGGTCAGGGACCTGTCCGGCAGGTAGATGAGCGGCACCCGGCGGCCGCGCACGACCTGGCCGAAGGAACTCAGGCTGGTCGAGCGGCGGACAGTCAGCCGGGGCAGCGCGAAAGGGTCCGAGTCAGGCCGGCTGAGCTCGTTGCGCACGGCGCACGCATAGCGATGGCCGCAGTCCGCTGCGGCGCGGCGAACCCGCTGGCTGGAGTACCCGTACGGAAAGGCGAGGCCGCTGACCGGCTGGCCCAGCCTGGCCTCCAGCAGCTCCTTGCAGCCGGCCAGCTCGTCCCGGAGCCGGCCGGCCGGGACCCGGTCGAGCTGCGGGTGCGAATGGCTGTGGCCGGCGATCTCCAGGCCGGCCGCGGCGGCCTCGGCCAGCTGGCTCCAGGACAGCGCGGGGGCCGGGCATGGCTGGCTGACCGCCCGGCCTGCCGCCGGGCGCAGCCACCCGGTGGTGACGAACAGGGTCGCGGTGAAGCCGTAGCTGGCCAGCAGCGGCAGCGCGGCGGCGTGAAAGTCGGCGTAGCCGTCATCGAAGGTGAGCACGACCGGGCGCGCCGGGAGCGGCGGGCCGCCGCCCGCCAGAGCCGCGGCGAGAGCGGCCGCGCTGACCGGGGTGAACCCGCCGGCGTCCAGGTCCGCCAGCTGGGCGGCGAACGCGGCCGGCGTGACCGCCAGGCGGCTGCGCTGGCCGGCCGCGATCTGGTGGTACATGAGGATCGGCACCGCGGCCGGCCCGGCGTCGCCGGGCCCCGCCGGCGACGTGGCCGGCGACGCGGCCGGGCCGCCGCTCATCGCCGCCGTCCGGCTGCCCGGCGCGCGGTGCCCGCCGCGTACCCGCTGGCGGCGGCAGCCAGGCCGGCCGCCGTGGCGAAGGCACGGCCGAGGCCGGTGATGTCGCCGCCCGCCGCATCAGCCAGGTAGCGCCGCAGTCCCCTGGGCAGCGCACGGGCAGCATGCTGCCGCTCGGCCGACAGGGCGTCCGCCGCGCCGACCGCGGCGGTGACGGCCGCCTTCGAGACCCCTTCGGCGTAGCAGCGGGTCATGAAGTAGGAGAAGCGGCATCGCGCCGCCTGCACCCGATGCCAGATCACCGCCCTGCTGTCGAACAGCAAGCACGAGCCGGGCTGATGCTGGCCCAGCCGGATGCAGAACTCGGTCTCCTCGCAGCCGAGCGGCAGGGCCTGCCCGGACCGCCCGATGCCCGCGGCGAAGCCGCCGACGGCCGCGAACACGGAGCGGCGGAACGATGCGTTACCGCCGAACAGGTTCCGCACCCGGGCCGGGCCGGCCGAGTCGGGCAGCCCGACATAGGAGCACCCCAGGACCCAGTCGAACTCACCGGGCAGCCACCAGGGCCGGCGCGTGTCCCATCGCGGCAGGGTCAGCCCGCCGACCCCGGCTACCGGGCCGGCCGAGTACCCGTCAGCGAGGTACTTCAGCCACTCAGGTTCCGCGATGGCGTCGTCATCCAGGAAGGCGACGATGTCTCCGGAGGCCATCGCGATGCCCGTGTTCCTGGCTCCGGACAGGCCGGGCTGGCCGGTGCTCGGCGTGACCAGCACTCCCGGCAACGTCGCGGCCAGGTCGCGGCAGAGCGCGGGGTTGTGGTCAGTGACCACGATGATCTGCGCGGGCGGCAGGCTCTGCTGCCGCACGGACGCGACTGCGGCCAGCGTGTCGCCCCAGCGGGCGTGCGTATACGCGCAGATGATCACGGAGATCCGGGCGCCTGCCGCGTCCTGGCCGGCCGGCTCCCCGGCGCGGGCGGTCATGCCCGGCCCGCATTCCTGGTGATCACCTCGGCGGCCGGCGGATCCGCCGGCCGCCTGGCCGGCGGCCGCAGCCGCTCCTGCACGATCACCCGCAGGATCCGGCCGCCGTCGCGGACGATGCTGAGGTTGCTGGAGCCGTGCTGCCGCGGGCGCTCATGGCTCGGGATCTCCTGGATCCGCAGTCCCGCCTTCGCCGCCCGGATGATCATCTGGGCCTCGATCTCGAATCCCTGGCAGTCGATGGCCAGCTCGGGCAGATGCCGCGCCCAGAAGGCGTTGTAGCCGTAGCACAGGTCGCTGTAGCTGGTGCCGAACATCGCGTTGACCAGCATGCTGAGCAGCCGGTTCCCGAGCCAGCGGCTGATGGTGATGTCGTCGCTGCCGCCCGCGCTGGCGAACCGGGAGCCCTTGGCGAAGTCAGCGCCGGCCACCAGGGCGGTGACGAAGCTGATGATCTCCGTCCCGTCCGTCGATCCGTCGCCGTCAATCGTCACGATGATGTCGCCGCGGGCCGCCGCGAACCCGGTGACCAGCGCGTCCCCCTTGCCGGTACCCGGCTGCGTCAGCACCTTCAGCCCCGGCCACAGGCGCCTGGCCACGGCGACCGTGTCATCAGTGGACCGGCCGTCAACCAGGATGACCTCGTCCACCCAGCCCGGCAGCGTGGCGAAGACGGCAGGCAGGTTGGTCGCCTCGTTGATGGCCGGGATGACGATGGAGACGGTCGGGGACATGGCCAGGCCGCTGGCAACCTGCCGGTACCGCGGCCTGGCCTGCCGAGTGCCGGGCCGGGCGGGGGCCGACATGGCCGGCAGCGCGCGGCGACCGGGCCGCTGCGCGGCCGGCCGGTGACCGCTGGGCCGCGCCTGGCCGGATGGCAGGCTGCGCCGCCGGACCAGCAGGTCACGCAACCGCAGATGGTGAGCCCGGCCTGGCAGCGCCCTGCCGCCCGGCTGCAGCCTGGGCGGCAGCAGGACCAGGCGCAGATCGCGCCTCCATTGAGCCTTCACGCCAATCCCCCCGAAGTTGGCTTTCAGCTAGCAAACTCCTCAGCGCGATAAGAGCTGCTGACCTCCCTGGCTGGCCTGGCCCGCCCGGCCGGCGCCGGCCGCGGACGCGCGGCGGGCCTGGACCGGCGCAGCAGGATCTGCCCGCTGCATCCGGCTACGTTCCCCCCGGCGGGTCGGCCGATGCCGGCCCTGGCGGGTGAGCAGACGGCGGACCACTCGGCCGGCCGGGCCGGGCAGGGCGGGCAGGGCGGGCAGGGCGGGCGGGACGGGCGGGACGGGCGGGGCGGGCAGGGCGGGCAGGGCGGGCAGGGCGGGCAGGGCGGGCAGCGAGCAGTACTGCCGCGAGCCAGCCCGCCGCGCTCAGCGCCGCGATGGCCGCCACCGCGGTCCGGGCTGACCAGTGCCCGGTGGCCAGCAAAACCTCCGCGACGGCGGCATTGACGGCGATCGCCCCCGTGACCGCCACCACCGCGCGCGCGAACCAGTCCAGGCCGCTCAGCATCAGGGCGAGGGCCCCGGCCGGGGCAAGGACGAGGAAGAGCAGCACGAGGGGACCACGGGCCGGCGACTGGACACCGGCCATCGCCAGGACTGCCCCGGCTGCCGCCGCCACGGCGATAGCCGCCGCCAGCAGCCAGGCGGGCCTGGCGGACCGCAGCGCCCTCATCCAGTGCTCTCCCCTCGCGCAATCAGCGGCACGCCGCATCTCGTCCGGTGACCGGCCCGGCCTCGGCGTTAGTTACGTTCAGCTTTATTCCCATTACTCAGCGATAGTGACATGGGTCATATCGGGCAATCCGATGGATACGGCGGTTCTGCCGCGGGCGTTCTACGTAGTGATCCTCGCCGCGAGCCAGTGCCCCGCTACCAGGGCAGCTGGCGTCCGCGTCCACCGCCGGCGCGGCAGCGTTCCCCGCGCTGCCTGCAGCCGGCCCGCCCTGAACCCGCAACGCATGCGCGCATGCGCGCGCGTCCGGATGCTGATGAAGAAAGCGTGAAGGCAGGTCAGGCTAGTGGCGATCGTCCGATAGCGTACGTGCCTATGGAGCAGTTCCTGATCAGCGCGGGCTACCTCGCGATCATCGTTTTCGGGTTCGTCGAGGCCTGCTGCATCCCGATTTCCTCGGAGATCACCTTCGGGTTCGCCGGCGTGCTGGCCTACGAGCACCATCTGAGCCTGCCGCTGGTGATCATCATCGGAACGCTCGCCGAGCTGGCCGGCTCATTCACTTCCTACGCGATTGGCCGCAAGGGCGGCAGGCCGGTGGTCGACAGGGTCGGCAAGTACCTGCTGCTGACCCGGGGCGATATCGACCGGGCCGAGCGGCTGTTCGCCGGCCGGGGCTCCTGGTCGGTCGCGGTCGGCCGGGTGCTGCCCGTCATCCGCGCGTTCACCGGGCTGGTGTCCGGTCTCATCGAGGTGCCGGTCGGGCCGTTCGGCATCTTCAACCTGATCGGCACGGCCGTCTACGTCACTGCCTTGTCGCTGGCCGGGTACGCGGCCGGCAGCGCCTGGGGCACCGTGTCCAGGTACGTCTCCTGGGCCGGGTACGTGCTCGTGATCCTGGTGGTGGCCGTGCTGGCAGCCGGCGTGCTGTACCGGCTCCGCGCGATCCGCCGCGAGCGCTCGGAGCTGACGGCAGCCGCACAGGCCACCGAGGCAGAGCAGGTGGCGGCCCGGCCGACCGATCCTGGCCGACCCGCGGCATCCGCGGTCGTGCCCGCCGACGCCGGCCCGAACGCCCAGGCGCCGCGGCCCCGTCACCGCCGCGACTGACCGGCGCGACTGACCGGCGCGACTGATCCAGCCGGCTCGCGCCAGCGGACTGCCGGGCCGCCCGCCGCACTGGCTGCGCGCCCGGTGGCAAAGAGCCTGGCTCAGTCAACGTCTGGCTCAGTCAACGAGGGCCTGGTAGACGAGCTGACGTAGCTGGGGCCGGATCGGATGCGCGCTCGACGGCAGCAGCTGCGTGAAGAAGCTGGCCGTGAGCTGCTCCGCCGGGTCGACCCAGAACACCGTGCTCGCCGCGCCGCCCCAGTTGAACTCGCCGGCCGAGCTGAGCGTCTTGCCCGCCACCGGGTCGAGCATGACCGCGAAGCCCAGGCCGAAGCCGATGCCGGTGAACGGCGTCTCGGCATACAGGGGCCGGCCGAACGTCTCCAGGTCAGCGTCGTGGGGCAGGTGATTACGGGTCATGTAGGCGACGGTCCGCGGGCCGAGCAGGCGGATGCCGTCCAGCTCGCCCGCCGGGCTGTCCGGGCGGCTCAGCAGCATCTGCGTGAACCGGTGATAGTCGGCGGCGGTCGAAACGAGGCCGCCCCCGCCGGACAGGACAGCGGGCTCGCGGAACGCGGCCTTGCCCATCGCGTCCAGCCGGGTGATGCGGCCGTCCGGACCCGGCGTGTACAGGGCACCGAGCCGCCCGGCCTCCTCCGGGGCCGCCCAGAAGGCCGTGTCGGCCATGCCGAGCGGCCCGAGGATGCGGGCGGCGAAGAACTCGTCGAGGGACTGCCCGGAGACCACCTCGACGACCCGGCCGAGCACGTCGGTCGCCACCGAGTAGTTCCACTCGGCGCCAGGCTGGAAGAGCAGCGGCATGCTCGCGTACAGGTCACAGCACTGAGCCAGGTCCAGGCCTCGCGGTGAGCCCCACTCGAAGCCGTTGGCCCGGTAGATCGCGTCGACCGGATGGGTCCGGTGGAATCCGTAGGTGAGGCCCGAGGTGTGCGTGAGCAGGTGCCAGACCCGGACCGGCTCGGCGGCCGGGATGGTGACCACCTGGATGTCGGAGCCGCCGGTGTAGACGCGGACATCGGCGAAGGACGGGATGTAGCGGCTGACCGGATCGGTCAGCTCCAGCAGTCCTTCCTCGTAGAGCATCATGGCCGCCACCGAGGTAACCGGCTTCGTCATCGAGAAGATCCGCCAGAGGCTGCCGGTCTGCACCGGCAGCCCGGCCTCGATATCGCGCTGGCCATACGCCGACACATGGGCGAGCTTGCCGTGCCGGGTCACCGTGATCAGCCAGCCCGGCAGCCTTCCGTCGTCCACGTACCGGGCGAAGTGCCGGTCGATCCGGTCCAGCCGCGCCGGGTCGAATCCGACCTCGGCCGGGTCGGCCTCAGCCTTGAGCTCGGTCATCGCACCACCTTTCGCACGTCATCGAGCCGAGCGTATGACCTGATCCTGAACGAAAGGGACGAGCCCGGTCCAGTGCGCACTGAGCGCCCGGCCGGGGCTGACCGGACGGCGGCAGCGAGTCAGCCGGACGGCGGCAGCGAATCAGCCGGACTGCGGCGTCGCCGGGATCCCGGTCCTGCGCCGGACCTCGTAGAGCAGGATCCCGGCCGCCACGGCCAGGTTCAGCGACTCGGCCGTGCCCGTCATCGGGATGCGCAGCTGCAGCTCACCCTGGCTGAGCAGGTCCTCGGGCAGGCCGGCCCCCTCGCTGCCGAGCAGGATCACCAGCGGCAGCGGCAGTTCCGCCGCCCAGAGCGGGCGCGAGCCGCGCGCGGACGTCACGGCCATGCAGACGCCACGGGCGGCTGCCCACTCCGTCAGCTCACCGGCCGTGGCCGCGCGCGCGACCGGCACGCTGAACAGCGCCCCCATGCTCGCCTTCACCGCGGCCGGGTCATAGGGATCGGTACTCGGGCCGACCAGGATCACTCCCGCCGCGCCGGCCGCGTCCGCCGTCCGGATGATGGTGCCGAGATTGCCGGGATTACCGATCTCGTGCAGCGCGACGAACAGCGAGCCCGGCTCGACGCGCAGATCCGCCAGCGCGGCCGGGCTGGCCCTGACGATGGCCGCGAGGCCCGTCGGGCCGTCGCGGCCGGCCATGCGGCCGAACAGCTCGCCGGTGATCCTGGCCACCCTGGTTCCGCCCTCCTCCTGCTGCCGCACCATGGCCGCGGCAGCGGGCTGACGGAGCAGGTCAGGCGCGACGATCAGGGCCTCGATGTCGGCGCCGGCCGCCACGGCCTGCGAGACCGGCTGGATGCCCTGCACGACGAAGGCGCCCTCGCGCCGCCGGTGCCGGCGGTCAGCCAGCAGGCGGGCGCGCTTGATCAGCGGATTCGCCGCGCTGCTGATCAGCTCGGTCATCGCGTCACCTCCCGACATCGCGCCACGTTCCGCCATGGCCGCACCTCCGGCCGTCGTGCCCCGCTCGGCCAGCGCGTCGCGCCCAGCCCGCCATCGCCCGCCGATGGCAGTTCCGCGGCGCCGGCCGCCGGGCCAGATCCGGCATGGTGCATCGTAGGCCGCAACAGGGGCGTCTGATGCGACTGAGATCGCCGGGAGTAGCGATGGGCGCTGAGCGCGAGCGGGTGGCCGGCTTCGGGCCTCGGCCACCTCGACACAATGGCCGTTTTGTGCGGGCGCTCATCAACGCGTGCGTGTACCTGATCCGCGAGGACGAGCGCATCGCCGCCGGGTAGGTCGCCCGGACCGACGCGCCGTCCGCCAGTCGGCCCGTTGGGACTGCCACCGTTGACAAGCAAGGGTATCAAAGTGATATCATATTTTCAGGTGATCGGGTGGCCGACACCACAGCCTCACAGGAGGCATCCCGATGAACGCAGCCAACGACAGCACCGCCGCGAAAGGCCTGCGCGGGTGGTGGGCATCTCCCCCGCGACCCGGCATGCAACGCCTGATCGTGCCATATGAGTACCGCCACCTCCGCGTCTTCGGGGTCGGGCGTATTGCCGGTGGCAGTGTCGCGGCCGCCGCAGGCGTCGTGTGCCTCTCCTACCGCGTCTACGGATGGGCAGCCTTCTTCCTGGTTCTTGGGACGCTGAACCTCGCGGGTGGCTACTGGTACCTCACTGTCGCTCGCTCCGCATCTGCCCGAACCTGAGCCTGGTCAGCACCCGCCGGGGCGACGATCCCCGAGTTCGCGGATCTTCCAGTAGGTGGCTGCCGGGACATGCCGAGCGCCTCGGCGGCCTCCACCTCGTCATGAGCTGACCCGACGTGCTCATATCCCGCGAGCCCAGGGCGAATGGACGATCTGCACGGCCGTCGCGCCCGACGTGGTCTCACCGTCCGAAGATACGGCGATATCGGCCCAGCCTAGGCCCGCGCCTAGTGCGCAACTTCAGCGAGCACCAACAGCGAACCCGCAAGTCAGCGACCCGCAGAAATGACCAGGGCCAGATCGTGGCCGAAGTCAGGAAACGGGCTGCGACATGTTTCTGCGGGGGGACTAATTGCCCCGGAGCTCGCCGTCTCGCAGGCCGCCTGCCCCCAGGCGATCCAGGTGCCGCAGCGCGCCCGCGCATGTGGTTAAGAGCCAGTTCGTACAGTCAGCCGGGCGTGGTCAGGGCGAGACCCTGCGCCGCCAGCGGGCGTTCGTACGCTACTAGCTGTCGGCATGCTAGCGGACTCAGCCCTCCATGAGGCCGGAGTTTGCCAAGGGACACGAGGGGCGTGCTCGCACCCATCACCAGGCTCTGCGTCCCTGAGCTGTCAGGACGCGCCGGTCATCACGATCAGCGGCCCATTGAGGGCCCGGGCGGATCTGCACCGGCCTGGCGCTGAGGCTCTGGCGGACGGTTTCTGGCCAGCGGGGGGAGCCGGCGCCGGCGGCCGGGCGGCCTCGCCGGATCGTAGGCTTTGAGTCATGACTCTGGAAGGCGAGTACGTACCGAGTACGGCTAAGTGGGTCCGCGATCAGGTCGCGGAGTACGAGGCGTCCGGCGGCCAGCGCGCGAACACTCTTGGCGACACCGGCCTGCCTGTCATCATCGTCACCAGCCGGGGCAGCAAGAGCGGGAAGATCCGCAAGTGGGCGCTGATGCGGGTGGAGTACGACGGCGAGTACGCGCTGGTCGCCTCGAAGGGCGGCGCTCCCGAGCACCCGGTCTGGTACTACAACCTCCAGGCCGATCCGGATGCGGTGATGATCCAGGACGGCCCTGAGCCGTTCGACGCGCACGTGCGCGAGCTGAGCGGCGAGGAACGGGCCCGATGGTGGGAGCGGGCCGTCAACGCTTACCCGCCCTACGCCGAGTACCAGGAGAAGACCGACCGGCAGATTCCGGTGTTCCTGGCCACCCGCCGGGCCTGACCGGCTGCCCCGCGACCGGCCACTGCGGCGGCGTGCCCGCCGGCTAGCGGCCAGGTGCCGCTTAGCGCCCTGGCTATGCCGCCCGGGTGAACACCGCGATCATGTCCGCCACCTCGGCGGCGGACAGCGCGCAGGTCGCGTCGCCTACCGAGAGCTCCACCCGCTGCACGCCCACTGCTGCGCCATCGTGCCGCTCGGCAGGTAGACGGCGGCCTGCTTGCCGAGCAGTTGCGCGATCCTGGTCTCGAGGTCGGCGACGACACCGCCGCTGCCGTAGCGGTCAAGCGAGCTGTCGCCGGGGATCGTCGCCAGCAGGTCCTGCGCGGTAACCCGGCCGTGACCAGCCAAGAACCTCGTGCAGCGGTCCCGCAGCGGGCTAAGATCCTCTTCACCGCTCATCCGGCTGAGCCTAGTTCGAATTGTTATATAGATCTAACGGGGGCCCCTACCTGACCGGAGCGCCCAAAGTTATCGTTTACGGACCACCGGCGACTTCACCAGGGAGGCGCGAGGACGTGTCTCAGCCTGGCGCCATGCGGCGATGCTGCCTCCTGCCCGGCGCTCTGCTGAGTGTGTCCGCCGCCCTGCTGGCGGCTGTGGCCTTCCCAGTCGCGGCCAGCGCGGATGACGGCAACATCACCATCGCCTCGGTCAGCCCGACCGGCGGGAACCCCGCTCTGCTGACGGTCGACGTGAACGATGCCAACAGTGCCTACATCACCAGCCTGACGGTGCACCTGTACAACGCATCGAATGCGGACGTCTACGACGTGCCCGTCACTGACTGGACCTACCCGGCCTCAGGCCCGACCTCTGTTCAGGCCGTGACCATGCAGAACCCGATGATCGAGGGCACGGCCCCCGGCGATCTGGCTCCGGGCACCTACACGATGACCGTGGACGCCACGGACAGCTCCGCTGATACGGATAACGGCCTAGTTCCGGCTAGCGGCGCCACACTCGCCTTCGTCTATACAGCGCCTGCGGTCACGGCCAGCGCGACGGCTATCAGCTACGGTGACCAGACCGCCACGATATCCGGGAACCTGACGGGGGTCGCTCCGGGCGGCACGGCGCCCACCGGCATCCCCGGCGAGCCGGTCTCGCTCGATGATCTGACGGCGAGCACGTCAGCCTCGCTCGGAACGACGGCCGCTGACGGCAGCTACTCAGGCACGGCAACCCTGAACCCGTCGGACAGCTACCAGGTAGTGGTGAACGCCGACTCCGCCATGGCGAGCGATCCGGCACCGGTCTCGCTGCCCGTGAGCGTGTCGCAGGATGCGACAGCGGTCAGCATGACCACCTCTCCCCCGGCTGACCTGGACTACCAGGGCACCATGACCTTCTCCGGGACAGCCAGCTACAACGACGGCGGCAAGCTCGTGCCGCTGCCCGCCCGGAGTACCGTTCAGGTCACCGTCGGCACCGATGCTGTCCCTGTCCTCACGACCGGTTCCACCGGTTCCTTCACCTACACCATCAGCAACTTCAGCCCGGGCACCGACAGCGTCCCGTGGTCAGTTCAGGTGCCGGCCACTCCGCTGCTCGATCAGTCCGCGACCGTCACCGGCACCGTGCACGTCGCGGCGCCGATGAAGGTCAGTTCCTTCGCGGCCACGCTGACCCCGTTCGGTTACATCGACACCAGCGGCTGCGTGCAGGTTGGGGTGTCCGGCTACGGCCTGCCCGGCTCAGGGTTCGAGCTTCAGTACGCCAGGACCGCCGGCGGCCCGTGGACGAACCTCGCTCCGCTCGCCTTCACCGCCAAGGACGTGCCAGCATCGTGTACCGGCAGTGACGATCAGTACTTCTCGTCCTCGAACACGATCCTGGCCCGGCTGTCCGGCGCCTACTACCGGGCGGAGTACAAAGGCACCAGCAGCTTCGAGCAGACAGTCAGCGCCGCGGCACATGCCTGGAAATACGAAACGAGGATCATCTCCCTCACGGTTACGCCGCGATCTGTGGCACCGGGCGGGAAGCTGACCGTGAGCGGCAGGCTGCAGCAGCACCTGCGCTCCTGGGCCGACTACGCCAGGCAACAGGTGCTGATCATCCTGAAGCCCAAGGGCAGCAGGATCTGGTATTACATCGCCAAGGTCAGGACGACCTCCAGCGGTTACTTCACGAAGACCTTCACCGACCCGGTGAGCGCCGACTGGTCAGCCGAGTTCCTGGGAAACTCCGATCACCTGGCTTCCGGCGGC
>Ga0181523_10002853_pt1 | contig 16252 bp, 14 predicted proteins | sample PEATcosm2014_Bin_43_FD_119752 | JGI IMG/M metagenome (GOLD analysis project Ga0181523, IMG submission 119752) | Peatland microbial communities from MTU Mesocosm Facility, Houghton, MI, USA - PEATcosm2014_Bin05_30_metaG | ecosystem: Environmental > Terrestrial > Soil > Wetlands > Peat | place...
CGGGACTTTCTTTAACGCCTTTCCAATGCGACCGAACGGACGCTGGGTATCCCCCGGAAAAGGAGATCACAGTGAACATCGCCCGAACCGCCCGGCGGGCAAGGCTGCGCCTCATAATCTCAGGCCTGGTCATGGCCATCGCCGCCCTGATCATCCCGCTCAGCCAGACCGCCTCCGCTCATGCAACGACTCGCGCTGCCGCCAGCGCCGGGCCCAAGCCCACCATCGTGCTTGAGCACGGGGCCTGGGCGGACACCAGCAGTTGGAACGGCGTCATCAAGCGGCTGCAAGCCGACGGCTACACCGTCTATGCGCCGCCGGACCCACTGCAGGGGCTTACCTATGACTCCGCGTTCCTGGCCGATTTCCTGCACAGCATCTCCGGCCCGATCGTGCTGGTCGGCCACTCCTACGGCGGGGCCGTCATCATCAACGCCGCGACCGGCGACCCGCAGGTCAAAGCCCTCGTTTACGTAGACGCCTTCGCGCCCGCGCAGGGCCAGACCCTCGCCCAGCTCCTAGCCTCCGTGCCCGGGTCGTGCGCCGTGCCCGCGAACCTGAATGTGGTCCCGTTCCCTGGTGCTCCTTCAGGCGTTGGGGACGCCTACATCACCCAGAGCGCGTTCCCGTCGTGCATGGCCAATGGCCTGCCCGCCAGGGAGGCACATGTGCTCGCCGTCACGCAGCTGCCAATAGCGACGAGCGCCCTCACCGACCCATCTGGTGTCCCAGCCTGGCAGACCATCCCGTCTTGGGCCGTGGTCGGCACCGCGGACCACGCCATCCCGCCGGCACTGCAGCTGGCCATGGCCGAGAACGCGCACGCCCACATCACCGAAGTGAACGCCCCGCACTTGTCCATGATCTCCGACCCCGGTGTCGTGACCAGCGTCATTCTGCAGGCCATCCAAGCCACCACCTGACCGTGCTCGGCGGCCAGCGACCCGGACCCGAGAAGCAAACGCGGCATGATCACTTTGATCCCTGCGACCGATTCCACCCAGTTCCTGGCCGTCGACACCGCCGGCGCACACGCGTACCCGCCGTTCTGGTCGGCGATTTGGAGGTCGTGCCGGTCAGGTGGCGCCCCGTACCGCCTTTGAAGATGACGGTCGTGACCAGGCCGGGGTTTGGTGATCCTGGGCAGTCGCGGTGTTCGTCCGGCTGACGGGCTTGGCGCGGTGGCTCAGGGGGGTGCGGTTGCGGGTATGTCAGTCGCGTGGCGGAGGAGGCGCAGGACTTCGGTGTCCAGCCGCTGGGCGACCTGGGAGGCGGCGGCATCGGCGTAGGGCGCGATCGCGCTGGCGACGGTGTCGTAGGCCACCCGGGTTCCGCCGTCCGGCAGTTCCTGGATGAGGATGGTGACCGGCGGGTAGGAGCCGGCCGCGGGCAGGTGGCGGGTCATCTGCCCCATGGTGACCGGGTTGCCGGCGATCAGGCGGACCAGGCGGCGTCCCGCCTGGTCCGCCTGCGGGTCCAGGGCCAGCACGTCGTCGTCGTCAAGGTGCCAGAACCGGAACAGGCCGGCGCTGCCCTGCGCTTGCCGGACCAGCGCGGTGAACTCCTCATACGAGGTACTAGCCGCCAGCTTGGCGAACAGCGCCCCGATGTCCGGCTGGCTGATACCGGCGTAGATGCCGTCCAGGACTACCTGAAACGGCCGTTCGCTGGTGAGCACGTGGTGGCGCACGGGTATGTCGAGGACTTGTTCGGATGCCACCGGTTTCTCCCTTTGTGAGGCCGCTGTTTCTGAGCCCTGCTCGCCCGGCCGGGGAGCAAGGGGCTCAGAAAGCGCGCGTGCTCAAACGCCTGCTGCGGCGGCGCGGATGACGTCGAGGACGTAGTCGGGGTGGGACAGCATGGGGACGTGGCTGCTGTCGATGTCGTAGGTGGTGGCACCCATCCGCTTGGCCGCGGCCCGCTCCAGCTCGGGGTGGACGGCCTGGTCGTTGTTGGCCACGATGTACCAGGACGGCTTGGTCTTCCAGGCCACGCCCGGGGCGTTGTGGGAGAACAAGGTCGCCGCCGGGGGGTTGGCCGTCGCCCAGACCACTTTCTGCTCTTCCTCCGGAAGGTCTCCGCAGAAACACCCGATGCCCGACGGCTTCAGCCACACGCGCCCGTCGGCGACCTCGATCTGGCCGAAGGCCGGCGTGACGGGGAACTTGGCCTGCTCGCCCTCGGAGGTTTCGGTCTCGTCCGGGCCCAGCGCCGCGATGTACACCAGCCCGGCCACGCGGTCATCGGTGCCCGCGGCGGTGATGACCGCTCCGCCGTAGGAGTGGCCGACCAGGACGATCGGGCTGTGGACCCGCCCGAAGTAGCGGACCGTCGCGGCGACATCTTCGACGTTGGAGTTGAGGCCGTACTGGGCGGAGATCACCTCGTAGCCCTCGGCCTGAAGCGGCGTGATCAGCTTGTTGAAGCATGAGCCGTCAGCCCAGATCCCGTGGGCGAACACGATGCTCGGCTTGGTTGGCGTGGACATGGCTTCCTCCTGAACGGTGTTGGCGACGGCTCCATTCGGGGGAGCCGCACAGACACCAGCCTGACCGGACGGGTAACAGCGATCCCTCATGCGTTCAGGTGAGGCGACACGCACTCGCCGGCAGCAGCTCGGGTTCTGACCCGTTCGGGTGGGGTACAGCTGCGTCCCGAGAGGGCAGCGTCTTCGCCGAACCGAATCGTCGGCCTTGGCCGGGCCGGGCGCGCCTTGATCGCCGCCGACGACGTGTATGAGGGGTCGGCCTTCGCTCGCCAGGCGCCAGCGCGGCGACCGCGTCTCTCTGAATGGACCGTCATCGCGCTGGGCATGACGGCGACAGATCATGGTCCTCACGCTTACCGGCCGGTCCAGCCAGCAGGATCTGGTTCGCGGCGATTCGTTACCGCATGCTGGCCCGCAGGTCTCGCGTCCTCGGCTGAGTGGGGTTGGCCCTATCTGACCGGATCTGCGCTCGGCCTTCCATCGGGTTCCGGCAGCGGCCCCGACAACAGGGCGGGCGTCAGGTGGAGGCGATGAACCTGTCAATAACCGCCGCGACCTTGGCTGGTTGCTCTTCGGCAACCCAGTGTCCGCTGTCGGCGATGATGGTGGTGGCCACGTAGTGCGCGCCGGCTTCGCCTAGGCCGGCTGCCACCTCGGGCAGCACGGTGGCGTGACAGTACTCGGCGAACACGAGCTGGATCGGGGGGTCCACGGTTTCGGTGTGGCGCTCGTTGCTGGCGATGTCGAGCGGGATTGCCCGGTACAAAGCGAAGCCCGCGGCCAGGCGCTGCGGCCCTTGGTATCCATGTGCATAAATGGCCACGTCGGCATCGGTGATCGCGTCCGGGTGCGCGGCGAACCGGTCGATGTGGCTGCGGAAGTAGCGGTGCTCCCGGCCGGCGATCAGCAGTTCCGCCAGGCCGGTCTCGCCCGACATGGTCTGGTGGAATCCGATGTGCCAGAACGCCGATGATGTGAACAGGTCCTCGCAACCGCCGACTCCTGCGATCGGGGTATCCAGCAGCATCAGACCGCGAACCTGCGCAGGGTAGCGGCGCAGGTAGGCGTATGCGACTTGAGCCCCCATGCCATGGCCCACGACCAGCGGGCGCTGGATGCCACGCTGGTCGAGGCTAGCGTGAAGATCCCCGCAGATCGACCACTTATCAAACCGGTCGGTCGCTGGCTCAGAGGAGCCGATGCCGGACAGGTCGTAGGCAAGCGCGTGGCAGTCCGGGGTGAGCAGTGGTGTCACGTGCCGCCACGCGTACGAGGTCTGCGGCCACCCGTGCAGCAGGACCAGCGGGATCGTCCCGCTGCCGTGCTCTACCAAGCCGAGCCGCCGGGCTGACGCCTGCCGACGGTCGACATCGTCCCATCCGGAGCCGCTCCGGCCGTGATCGCTGACCACGTTGCTGACTCTAGCCAGGCCGCGGCGCCGGGCGCGCTCACCCATTCAGGTGAGAACATCGAGGTCCGCGCGGGCAGCACACAATCGAGCAGGCTCACGGCAACCCGTTCCCCATTCGTCGAGTTCTCCCATGGCCTCTAGGAAGAGGGCATAGTCGTGACCGAATCCGGCCGGGCCACCGCCACGGGCGCCAAGGAGCTGCTCGCCCGCAAAGCCCTGTCCGTCGAGATTGCGATGTAGTTGTCCGACAGCGCGAATGCCACAACGGCAAGACCAACCGGGAGATCACCACATACCTGTTCGTATCACCGCGCACCGTAAGCGCCCACGTTCGCCACAGTTTCGAGAGTTCGAGAGTCGAGTCTCGGGCCAGCTGACCAGCGTGGCCGCCGATCGCCGATTGGACATCGCCCAAACGGGCGATGCGCGGGGGCCTGGTCCCTGTCATCCTGGCCAGCAGATATGTCATTTCCCTCAGGTGGTGCCGTGCGGTCAGGACCCTTGCGAGGCCGTAGCGAGCCGATGGCCAGTGCGCTGTCGGCGCTGCGTGGTGCAAGCCAGCACGGAACCAGTTCCAGCGTGGTGATCTCCGGGCCTGCCGGTATCGGCAAGACCGCGCTCCTCGCGGAGATCTGTGAGCACGCGACCCGCATGAAGATCCGGGTCGGCCGCAGCAAGTGCGATCCGATCGAGCAGGTCTGCCCTGGGGCCCCGGTGATCGCGGCGCTGCGCTCAGGGCAGGACCCGCTGACCACGGCGGAACAGTACGAGCAGATCGCCCGCGTGATCAGCGAACCGCTGCTGCTCGCCGACCGCATCGCGTGCCGTCTGGAAGACCTCGCCGCCGTGCATCCGTTGCTTGTTGCGATTGATGATCTCCAGTGGGCCGACCGGGTCAGCCGGTTCCTCCTGCGCAGTCTGCTGTCGCGGCTGGCCGGCCTGCCCGTGGTGTGGATGTTCGCCAGCCGCGACCACCACGTCGGGATCGATCTGGCCGGTCACGACATCATCCGACGCGAGTATCTTCAGCTTGCGCCATTGACCACGCAGGACCTGGCGGCGATGGCCCGGGACCGGCTCGGGCGGGTCCCGGACGAGCGGACCCGCCGCTACCTGGATGCCACCGGCGGCAACCCCTTCCTGGCCACTCAGGTCATCGACAGCCTGGCGCGCTCGGCCGCAGGCGGGGAGCCCGGCACCGCCGCCGGTGAGTTCACCACGGCGATGGCGCGCCAACTCGCCGATCTTCCCGGTTCGGCGCGCGAGCTGGTGGAGCTGGTCGCGGCCGCCGGCCGGCGGTTGCCGGTACGCGACGCGTTCGCGCTGATGCCCGGCCTGTGCAGTTGTGACGGTGAGGACGGTCTCGCCGGTGCCGTCGGGTCCGGGCTGATCACCGTGTCCGCGGATGCCCTGGCCTTCCGCCACGACCTGGTCCGGGAGACGGTCTACGCCCTCCTGGCTGGCCATCATGCTCGTCAGCTGCACGCACGCCTGGCTGAGTATCACCTGAGCGTGCTCGGTGAGCCACTGGTCGCCGCCTTCCACGCCCGGGCGGCGGCGGCGCCCGGCGACCTGGCCAGTGCCCTGATCATGGTCTCGGCGGCGGAAACCCTCGCCAGCACCAGTGCCGAGGACGCGGGGGAACTCGCCGCGCTCGCCTTCGCCACGGTGCTCCCTGCTCAGCCGGAGTGGCTGGAGCTGGGCCGCCGGTGCCTGTCCGTATTGTGCCGGGCCCAGCACGCCGCCCAGGCGATCACCGTTGCCGGCCAGATCCTGGCCCGCGTCGACGACGCTAACCTGGCCGCACAGGTCGAGACCGAAGCCGCCCGGGCCCTGTGGCTGAGTGGACAGGTCCACGACCTGGTCTCCAGGATCGAGAAGACCCTATGCAGCAGCGACCTGGACGCACTGGTCACGGTCCGGCTGCGCGCGGCGTACGCGCTGGCCCGTACCCGGACCCTGCCCGGCGAGCCGGCTGCCAGGGAAGCGGCCAGCGCGGTGGAGCAGGCCCGCGACAGTGGCGACCGGCAGGCGCTCACCCTGGCGGTACAGGCCTCCGGCGAGGCAGCCCGCAACCAAGGGCGCCACCAGGTGGCCTTGCGGCACTTCCGTGAGCTGCGCACTCTCACCGGCACGTCCTACGTGGCCGAGGAGATCACCGCGCTGCAGTTCGTGGACCGCTACAACCATGCCCAGGCCCTGCTCGATCAAGCTCGCGCCAGCTGCGCCACCACCAGCCAGGCTGTGCTGCCCGGCATCGCGTGCGCGCAGATGTGGCAGGACTTCAATCTCGGGCGCCTCGACGACGCCGACGCCGGCGCTCGCACGCTGATCGAGCTGGCCCGCCAGCTCGGTACCAGCCTGCACCTTCTCGACGCGATCACTGTCCGTACAGCGGTCGCGCTGTTGCGGGGCGAGACTGAGATCGCCGCAGCCCAGCTGCGGCTTGCCGACACGCTCACCGACGCCGACGAGGCCGTCCGTAAGCCGGGCATCACCGTTATGCGCGGCTGGCTCGCCGCGAGCCGCGGCGATCTGCCCGCAGCGCGGGACACGCTGCGACCGGTCCTGCAGGGTGCCGAACAAGGCCGCAGCTACTGGCCGCTGTGGCCGTGCTGGAACGGGCTGTTCTTCCAGGTCGGCGTCGGCGTCGGCGATGACACCTTCACCGCCTCCTGCCTCGACGTCGCCGAAGCGAACGCGGCCGGCAACCCCAGCGTGGCCAGCTTCGAAGGCGTCGCCCTCAACCTGCGCGGACTGGGCAAACAGGACCTCGACATCCTCGCCCAGGCCGTACACGTCCTCGACCGCAGCCCACGGCCGGTCCTGCGTGCCGTCGGCGCCGAATCCTACGGACACGCCCTGCTCGCCGCCGGGCGCCGCTCCGAGGCACTCGCGCAACTCGACCGGGCCTGGGACGAATACCACCATATGGGAGCCCGGGCCTTCCGCAGCGACGTGCAGCGCGCTATGCGCCAGGCCGGCGCCCGCCGCACCAAATGGTCTACCGCGGCCGCCGCGCAGGCGGCCGGATGGGCTTCCCTCACCGAGGCAGAGCGGCGCGTCGCCACCCTCATCAGCGAGGGACACACCAACAAGTCCGCCGCATCCGCCCTGGGCGTCTCCATTAACACCGTGGGCACCCACCTCCGCGCGGTGTTCGCGAAACTCGGTGTGCAATCACGCGTGCAGCTGGCTAACCGCTTGGCGAGTTACACCAGCGAGGCGCCCGTCGACTCGGTGCGACGGCCGAACTTATCTCCACGACCTTGCGGGCTCATCACCCACGCTCGGCGTCCGGATCTCCTGGCGATTGGAGCGATCGGCCCGCGATAAGCCTCGTGAGGTGCACACGGGAATTGACTCCGAGCTTTTCGAAGACGTGGCGAAGATGAGAGTGGACGGTGTGCGGGGAGATGAAGAGCTTGTCGGCGACCTCCCGATTGGTGCATCCATGCGCGGCAAGATTGGCGACCACGGACTCGGCTTCGGTCAGTGCCTCCCACCCGGTCTTCGGCCGGTCGATTCTGGCGGGACGCCGTCGCACGCCGAGACGGCGAAGCCGGCCCCGGACGCGTGCACCGTCCCAGCTCGCCCCGACGCGCGCCGAAATCGTCAGCGCCTTGTCGAGCGCGGCGATTGCCGGCGCGTTGTCGCCGTGTTGCGCCAGCACCCGGCCGAGGTCTTCGAGCGCGGACGCGTGGGCAAGAGGGCGAGGTCCGCCTCGATAGAGCGAAACCGCGCGTTCAAGATCCTGCGCGGAGTCGCTCCAGATGCCTCGGGCGTGCGCTGCTGCCGCAGCGCACGAAGGGACATCTGGATTGAGGCTCGCGCGGCGTTCAGCGATCGAGATTCCGTGTTCTGCGAGTTCCTCGTCACCCACCGCCGCAGCGATGCGCACGCGTTCAGCGTCGTATGCGACCTCGTGCGGGTAAAGCGGGAACATCGAGAGCCGCTGCTCATGTCCGTAGGAGCAGAGCCACTCGTGCGCCTGCATCGGGTCGCCCTGGGACAGTGCGAGCAGCGCGAGATACCACATCGCATGATGTCGGACGCAAGGTGCCTTCGCCTGCAGCATGATCTTCGCGATCTCGGCAGCCTCCAGCGCGCCGGACTCGTCTCCAGTGTGGATCTTGAGTGTGCCGAGCGCGACGACCGAGGGCGCATGGAGGGCTCCGGCAATGAGATGGGCCTCCTCAGTACTAAAGCGGCCTTCAAGCGCGAGCGCCGCCTCGGTGAGGTTCCCCATCTGCAGCATCTGCCGGCCACGTGTGGTCTCGAAGACGCGCAGCGCCCAGTTCTGCCGGTCGCGCTGGGCGGCGATCACCCCGGCGTCGATAGCTTGAAGGGCGTCCTCGTACCGATCTGTTGCGGCGAGAATCCATGATCGGAGCATGTGCGCGAGACGAGCTCGCGCGTCGCCTTGGCCATTGAGCTGACGGCGTTCTGCAGTCAAGAGAATCTCGAGCGAGCGCCCGAAGTCGAGTAGCTGGTACGCCAGTCCCGACTCCGGGACCTCAAACGCGAACCGGCACACCTCGCTCGTGCTCGCGTATGCAGCCTCGCGGGCACTCGGCTCGATGTCGAGCGCCTCCTCCTTCCGTCCGGCCACGCTCAGGCTGTGGTACAGCGCAGCCCAGAGTTCGGCACGTAGATCCGTGGGCAAAGACGGAAGAGCGAGGCCCGCGCGGGCGTTTTCCGACCGGACCTCGGGAGAGAGATCGAACATGCTGGCGAGGCTGACACGTACCCTCGCCTGTTCCTCGGTGGGCATCGCCTGCCGGAGTGCAGAATCAGCGAACCGCTTACCCTCCTCCGCAAGACCGGCTGCGAAAAGTGACACGGTCCGCTGGGCGACCAACGGACCCCGGAGAGGGTGGTGGAGTGGGGTGAGGTCGAGCGCGTTCGCGGCTAGCTCAGCTGCCGCGGCGGGATCGGAAGCACCGAGGACCTGGGTTGCCTTGAGCGCCGTCTCGATCGCGACGTCATCGCCTGGTTCTGCGCTTTCAACGAGCTGGGTGGCCACCTCTACCGGGAGCGCGCCGCGTGCGAGCAGCACGTCCGCGGCCTGCCGGTCGACTGCACGCCGGACCGGCGACAGCAAGCTGCCGCGAACGGCCTCCCGGATGATGTCGTGCCGGAACGCCAGCCGACCGCCGTCGTCAGCGAAAATATCGGCCTGAACGAGCTCGTTGACCGGGTCTATCAGCTCCGTGAGCGGCATAGCGGTCATCGCAGCCAGGTCGTGAATGCTGAACCTGCGTCCGAGGCCCGACGCGAACGTCGCAGCGCGTTCCGCTGCCGGTGACATGCGCGCAAGTCGCCCACGCATGCTGTCACTCACGCGATGGGGCAGTCGGTCCTCAGCGAGCGTCGCGCGCCCTGAATCAAGCGAAACGAGGAGGTCGTCCTGGAGTCCGCGGAAGAACTCAACAAGCAGGAACGGATTGCCCTGGACCCGGTCCGCCTTCTGGAGGAGTTCCTCGTCCGCCTCGACTCCGAGCACGTCGGTCGCGACCTGCGCGACCGCTTCGCGGTTGAGCGGCGCCAACCGAATCAGTTTCGCTCCGGACTCGATGAGCTCGGCTTTCGCCTGCTGCATCTGATGCAGGCCCTGGCCGGGCCGAGATGCCATGACCCACGCCACAGGAAGCGACGAGAGGCGCAAAGGGAGCTGCCGCATTGCGACCGACAGACTGGTCCCGCCCCAGTGCAGATCATCGAGACAGATAAGCACGGGATTCTTGAGAGCAGCCGCCTCAATAAGGGACTGCACGTCCTGGAGGAGCCAGAACAAGAACTCCGGAGAAGCGTGGACGTCATTAAGCGCGCGCCTATCCGCGAGCGGTGGATCCCCCTCAAACAACGCGTCGAAGAGGGCACCCAGCTCGATTGCACGCCCCGGCTCGGCCGCTCCTCGCCCGACCCGAAACGAGAGCGCCCCAGCCAGCGATACGCACTCGTCGAGCAACCTCGTCTTGCCGAGCCCGGCGCTTCCCTCCACCACGACCACGCAACCGGTACCGGCCCGGACCTGGTTCAGCCGCCGACGTATGACCGCGAGCTCCTGCTCACGTCCGCGGAGGGGACGGAACGGAGCGTCCATATTTCAGAGGGTACCCGGGGGATCGGCCAGACCGCTGAACGCCATGGCTCGACGCTGGCGGAGTAGCCCCATCGAGCAATACCGTCAGGCGGCGGCCCGCGCCAGTGGCCTCTGCCCGTGCCGTTACGGGCGTCCGGCTAGCGGTGCTTGTGCGCGGCCCGTGTCGGTGCGGCTGGTGCCCGGGGATCGTCAGGGCGAAATCGGCGCCGAACGCCGCGGCGGGGCTGACAGAGGTCGCAGGTGCGTTCGGGCTTCACATCGGCGAGGCTGTGGCGAGTGCCGACCGTCAACTGCTGGCCCATGTACGAGGAATCGCAGCACGGGAGTACGTCCCGAGCCGCACCATATCCGCCGATCTGGCGTAGGACGACGTCAGTCGGCGCAGCTGATCCTGGCGCGTAGATCTGGGTGGTCTGTGCGGGCACTTCAGGCGCTCTTGGAGAAGCTCTCCGAGGGCGCGGACACCAAGCCGGGGCCGACCGCTTGACCAGCGCGGCGATCACCGCGCTGGCGCCGCGGATCGGCACCCGCGCCGCATGCCGGGCCGCCGGGGTAGCGCAGGCCAGCTGGTACCGCTGCCACCGGGCCAGCCCGGCCCCAGCCCGGCGCGCACCGGTGCCGCACCGGGACCGGGCCCAGCCCCGTGCCCTGGCGGCGGCCGAGCGCCAGGCGATCCTGGAGGCGCTGCACTCGGCGCGGTTCGCTGACCTGGCTCCGGCCGAGGTCTGGGCGATCCTGCTGGACGAGGGCACCTACCTGGGGTCCCAATCCACCTTCTACCGGCTGCTGCGCGCGGCTGGCGAGACCCGCGAGCGGCGCCGCCAGGCCACCCATCCCGCCGTCGTCAAGCCCGAACTTGCGGCTGCCGGCCCGAACCAGGTCTGGTCCTGGGACATCACCAAACTGCACGGGCCGGCGAAATGGACCTACTACCACCTGTATGTGATCTTGGATATCTACTCCCGGTATGCCGTGGGCTGGATGGTCGCCACCCGCGAGTCCGCCGTCCTGGCCGAAAAGCTCATCGCCGCCACGTGCACTACACCGCAGCACACTGAAGTACCGACTGAAGCGAATCCGCGAGCTACTCGGCCGCGACCTGAACGACGGGCCGACCCGGCTGAACCTTCACCTGGCCACCAGGGTCTGGCTCACTCTCGAGAGCCTCCACCGGACTGAGTAGGTCATCGTCCGTATGCGTGCCAGCACCCTTGGCGTGCAAGCCGGCGGGCGCTCAACTACGTCCGCAGTGCTTCTGGACAAGACGCTTTACGCCATGCTGAAGTCGCATTCGCGGAGGCAAGAGAACGGTCGGCCTGAAGCGTTCGGCGGACCTCGTCGCGGTGCCGCTCGACGGCGGCGGTGCCGCTGGGGCTGCGGCGGCGTTTCTCCGGCCTGCTCGCCCGCATCTCCCGCAGGCCCGGGACAGTTTGACTGACATAATCAAACTGCATATGGTTATGTCAGTCGAGCGGTCGGTCGTGCGCCACGGCACCCGAACGGGAAGGATGGCGAGTGCGAGGCACTCTGTTCAGGCGAGTTGATGGTCGTGGCTGGCGTGAGCCGCATCGCACCGCATCTGGCATCTCTCGCGACCGTCTCTCACCTCTGTAGTCCGCTACTGACTTGACAGCGATTTGCGGAGCGCACCGGAGCTTCCCCGAGAAACGGAACCACAGTGACCTGGATCGCATCCTCACCCGACGCCCGTCGAGAGCAGTTTGGACGTTTCCTGCTCGGCACAGGCAACATCGGAGGACTCGCCGCGACGACCGGCCGAGGCATTGGCCTGTCCGACCAGGAGGGCCTCAACCTCATCGACCGCGCTCTAGCCGAGGGCGCAAAGATCATCGACACTTCTGACATCTACGCCGGCGGTAACAGCGAACGCGTCGTGGGAATGTGGCGTCAGGCGCACCCGGAGTCTGATGCTCTCATTCAGAACAAAACAGGCGTCACAGCCGACGGACCGGACCTCGCCCCGGAACGAGTGCGCCAGCAGCTCCAGCGCAGTATCGCTGTGCTTGGCCGCGTCGACCTCTACCTCGCGCATACCGTTGATCCGAACACGTTGTGGTCTGACTCCCTGCCGGTCTTCAGCACGGCGGTGGAAAGCGGGCACATCCGCGCCTACGGGCTGTCGAACGTCGACGAGGCGGCACTCAGCTCCGCTCTTGAGACCGCCGACCGCCTAGGCCTCATCCGGCCCGAACTTGTCCAGAATGCCTACTCTCTGATCGTGCGCGACGACGACCGATCTGTGCTGCCGCTCGCCGGGGCCGAGGGACTCGCGTACACCCCGTACTCACCACTTGCCAACGGGATCCTGGCTGGCCGTTACAGCAGGGGCGAGCAGCCAGTCAAGGGCACCCGCGCAAGTACGAGTCCTAGGGCACCCGGGCTCCTGGCTAACCCCGCCGTAATAAGCCAGGTCCGCGAATTCGACCAGCTAGCCACAGAGCGGAAGGTCAGCTCCGCCGGTCTGGCACTGGCTTGGGTGACCCATCACCCGCTGCTGACCGCACCCATCATCGGGATCAGTAACACCTCCCAGTGGGAGGGCGTGCATGAAGCTCTGCAGATCGACTGGACGACTGAGCTGGCAGAACGAGTCAACGAGATATTTCCTGCGAACTGACCTCTCCTGGGACGGCGCTTGTCTCGTGTCATATGACGGCCTGACCGAAGTGAGGGGATAGGCATGGAGACGGCATGACCACCACAGCAACCTTCCCGAAAAGTGAGTTCCTGGCTGTCCTCAACATCGTGATTCCAGAGAGCGCCGACCCGGCCGAGGTCGACCGAGTGCGGACCGCGCAAGGTGCCCGGGTCAAGGAATTGACCGCGGCCGGTTACATCCTGCGGCTGTGGAAGCGGGCGGCGGACGGGACGACGATCGCCCTGTGCCGCGCCACTGACGAGACCGACCTGCGGGCGAAGGTTTTCGACACACTGCCGACGCACAAGTGGCACACGATCGAGATCACCGAGCTGCGTCCGCACCCGAGCGACCCTGCCCTGTCCTGACCCGATCGCCCCGGGTACACGTCATCCTGTGGGTTCCCTACTGGGACTTGTCGCGTCCGAACCCTTCGTGTGCCGTGGATGGCATATCGGGGAGGCGATCACGTCGCGTAGCTGGTGCCGGTCGACGACCCGAGCTTGGGATAGGACCGGTACAGGTGCGAGCTGACTGTGCGCGGGGAGAGGAAGAGCCGGTCGCCGATCTCGCGGTTGGTCAGGCCGTAGCTGGCCAGCCGGCCGATCTGGCGCTGCTGGGGAGTCAGCTCCGCTAGGCATCGCGTCCGCCGGGCGCGCTAGTGATGGCCACCCCGCACGCTCTGAGCTCCGCCTCGGCGCGCTGCTCCCAGGACTGGGCCCCCAGCCGCCGGAAGGCGGTTGCGGTGACCGATCGGCTGCCTGCTCCCGCGCCGCCTCGCTCGTACTCGCGGCCGGCGCCTGCGTGGTGGACGATCATCGTGCTGGCTCCTTGAACTGGGTGATTCTCCAGCCGCGGCTAGCCGGCCAGCACCGTCGACCACATTTTCGGCATCGGACAGCTGCTGCGGGCCTTCCCGGGCGCACAGGCGGTGGCGACTGCCGGAACGGTCGCCAGGGCACGCCGCCAGGCCAGCGATGAGAAGCGGGACGGATTCTGGGGCCGGCTGTTCCCCGGCCAGATCCCGCAGCCGGTGATTCCCGCCGAACTGGTCGGCGACACCATCCAGGTCGAAGAGCACGAGCTGCGCGTCATCGAGGCGGGGGACACCGACACCACGGGCACGACGGTGCTGTGGTGCCCGGACCTGCGGCTGATCGTGGCGGGCGACGTGGCCTACAGCCACACGCACATGTACCTCGCGGAGACCACGACGGCCTCGCGTCAGGCGTGGATCGCCTCCCTCGCCCGGCTGAAGGACCTCGACCCGATGTATGTCGTGGCTGGCCACAAGCAGCCCGGCTACGACGACGCCCCGGTCAACATCGACGAGTCGATCCGCTACCTGACCGACTTCAACGACGCCGAGGCACAGGCCAGCACCGCGACGGAGCTGTACGAGAGCGTGCTGAGCAAGCACCCACGGGGCGCGAACCCCGGATCGCTCTGGGGCGCGGCCAAGCTCTTCAAAGCTGCTTAGCACGGACCCGTCGGCCCGTGTCAGAACGGAGGAACACGCCGGTGAGCGCCAACAGCAGGCTGACCATCGCGGTGCACGCACTGGAATGGATCGAGCTGCACGCGCGCCTGGGGGGCGGACCGGCGACCCCGGAGGCGATCGCGCGCAGCGTGCAGACCAACCCGGTCGTCATCCGGCGCCTGCTGGGCGCGCTGCGGGACGCGGGCCTCGTCAGCTCGCGCCGCGGCACGCCCGCGGGCTGGTCGCTGGCCCGGGCCGCTGAGCAGATCACCCTGCTCGACGTGCGCACCGCACTCGGCGGCGAGCCGCTGTTCGCGCTGCACGCCACGCCCCCGCTCCCGGCGTGCCCGATCGGCCGGAGCATCGGCCCTACGCTGACCAGCGCATACCAGGCCGCGGAGGCCGCAGCGAACGCGGCCCTCGCCCAGGTCACCATCGCGCAGTCGCTCGACACACCCTCGCCGCTTCAGATCAGTCCGACCCCGGCCTGCTGCAGCGTTCGCCGCCACGGTCAGCGCCGGGCAGCGCTGAGCACGATTACCACTGAGCACGTTACGAGGCATGCTCGCGCTGGCGAGCCCGGGCCGCGCGAAGGTTGACCAGGTTGCCGCAGTCCGACGTGTTGTGCCAGACGCGGGACTGGTTCTTCGAGCTGTCGTAGAAGACCACCGAGCACGGGGTATTCCGGCACGCTTTGAGGCGGGGCCACAGCTCATGCTGCTGGGCGAGCAGGATGTCGCTGAGCAAGGTGCCGGCGACCTGGCGCCAGCCGTCGCCCTCAGCCGAGAGAGTGAGCCGCCCCTCGTCGAGCGTCATCTTCCAGCTGAGTTTGTCCAGGACGTCCGCCAGGTCCGGCTGAGACCGCGGCTCTGCCGCCGCCCGGGCGGATTCCAGCTGGGCCTGGAGGGCTTCGCGCAGCTCGTACAGCGGGGGCAGGTCGTCGGTAGTCAGCCGGGGTCTGGCGGGCCAGTCAAGGGTACGCAGCCAGCTGTTCGCCGACGCGGGACCCGCCAGGAGGTCAGCTTCGGGCGGGCGACCGGTGGAGCGGGTATTCAGGAACGACTGCACACGCCTCAGCGACACGGGCGCCAGGGCCGCTGCATAGCGCTCAGAGGCAGGATCGGGCATGAGGGCCAGCGTATGCGACACGACGTTGTGACGCAAACATAAGGTGTATGCTTATGTTGATATTCGTGCCGGCGGCCTAGTTCATCAACCGGATGGGAAACCCGGCCTGGAATGCGGCGATGTCCTCGACGGCGTCCTGGTAGAAGATCGTGTACAAGTCGCGGGTCACGTATCCGACGTGCCCTGTCAGCAGCGCATTGGGCAGCGACCGCAGCCGGTGGTCGGCGGGCAGCGGCTCGGTGTCGAAGACGTCGAGCGCGGCCCCTCGGATCCGGCCCGCACGCAGGACGTCGATCAGGGCGGCCTCATCGACGACCGGTCCGCGCGAGGTGTTGACCAGGACCGCCGTGGGCTTCATCGACCGTAGCTCCGCCGCGGCAACCAGCCCGCGGGTGCGTTCGCTCAGCACCACGTGGATCGACAGCACGTCGCTCTCGGTGAACAACCGCGCTTTCGTTACCGCTCGCACCCCGTGCCCAGCGGCCGTCTCAGGCGTCAGGTTCTGGCTCCACGCGATGGTGCTCATCCCGAATGCCTGCCCCACCCGCGCCACTCCAGCGCCGACCCGGCCCAGGCCCAGGACGCCGAGAGTCTTGCCGTACAGTCCCTCGCCGACCGACACCTGCCAGCCGCCGCTGCGCATGGACTCTGCCTCGGCGGGCAGATTCCTCGCAGCACCGAGGATCAGTGCCCACGTGTGCTCGATGGTGGGGTGGGACTCGTAACCGGTCCCGCACACCGTGATGCCATGCTTGCGCGCGGCCGCAACATCGATCGCACCGTTAGCCGGGCCGGTACTCACCAGGAGCCGGAGGCCGGTCAGCCGTTCCAGGACCTCGGCCGGGAATCGCGTCCGCTCCCGCATGGCCACGAGCACGTCGAACCCGGCGAGGCTGCGGACCGCCTCGTCAGCGTCGCCGAACGCCTTTGTGAAGACGACCACCTCGGCGGCGAGCGAGCCCCAGTCAGCCAGGCTCGAC
>Ga0181523_10002854_pt1 | contig 16249 bp, 11 predicted proteins | sample PEATcosm2014_Bin_43_FD_119752 | JGI IMG/M metagenome (GOLD analysis project Ga0181523, IMG submission 119752) | Peatland microbial communities from MTU Mesocosm Facility, Houghton, MI, USA - PEATcosm2014_Bin05_30_metaG | ecosystem: Environmental > Terrestrial > Soil > Wetlands > Peat | place...
CCCTGCTCGTCCCAGCGCTGCGGAATGACGGTGCCGCCGAGGCACTGGACGGCGCGGACGCGGCCGAAGGTATGGTCGAGAACGTAGCGCCAGTGGCAGAACATGTCGCTGATGACGCCGCCGCCGTCTTCTTTGCGATAGTTCCACGAGGGGCGCTGCGCAGGCTGCCGGTCACCCTCGAAGACCCAGTAGCCGAACTCGCCGCGCACGGAGAGGATGCGGCCGAAGAAGCCCTGCCGCTGAAGACTCGCGAGCTTCAGCAGGCCGGGCAGCCACAGCTTGTCCTGCACCACGCCATGCTTGATCCGGGCGCGTTCGGCGAGCCGGTAAAGATCGAGCGCGGTTTCGAGCGAATCCGCCACTGGCTTCTCGCAGTAGACGTGCTTGCCCGCGGCGATCGCCTGGCGCACCGCGGCCGCGCGCCGGCCGGTGGTTTGCGCGTCGAAATAAATCGAGTAAGCGGGATCGGCCAGCGCAGTATCGAGATTCGTCGACCACGGCATGCCGCCGCACTCCGCGGAGATGGCTTCCAGCTTGGCTGGATTGCGGCCCAGCAGCAGCGGGCGCGGCATGATGCTCTCGCGGTCGTTGAGGATCACGCCGCCCTCCTGCATGATGGCGCAGATGGAACGGCGCAGGTGCTGGTTCAACCCCATGCGCCCGGTGACGCCGTTCATGATGATGCCCACCGTGTGCTCGGTGCGACCGCTCATAGGATTGGCTATTTGGCGTCCGATTGGGGCACGGTGTATTGGGGCCATGACCCGGCCGGCAGCGGCGGCGCGTCCACGCCGGCGCGCGGCAGGGTGCCATCCAGCTCCTGCCGCCAGTGCGCCACCTCGCCGGCCGGCCCGTAGCAGTAAATCATGCGCATGATCTCGGCGCTGGTATTGGTGAGCTGATGAAACACGCCCGGCGGAATGTAGACCGCCTGGCCGGTGCGGATCGCCATCCGTTCTTCGCCCAGGCACATTTCGCCGGCGCCCTTCACGATGAAGTAAATCTCCTCCTGCTCCTGGTTGTGCCAGGGCACCTGGCCGCCGTTGGGTTCGAGCGTGACGTACCCGAGCGAAAAGCTGGCGGCCTGGATGGGGCTGGCGCCGCCCACCAGGTTCCGCGTGTAGCGCCCGGCGGGGTACGATTGCCCGGGCGTAGAGGAAAGATCGGCGATCATCATGGTCTTCGGAAAAGGCCTCCCACGAAATAGGCTACAACGCCCAGAGCCATCAGGATGCCACCAAACTGGAGCGCATTGATGGGGCCCACCGGCTCGGCGTGATTGCGCACCGCCGCGAGGACCATCAACGCGGCCGGCGGAATCGACACGGCGATCGCGCCCGCCATTCCGCCGGGCACACGGTAAGGGCGCACAAGCCGCGGTTCGCGAATGCGCAGCGCCACCAGCGCGGCGAATTCGAGCAGTATGCTGGAACCGGTGAGCAGCATGTCGAGCATCACCAGCTTGCTGAACGGCAGCGCCAAGCCGAGCGCCCACGCCGCGGCGCAGCCGGCAATGGCCCAACGCGGCGCGCCGGTCTTGGGATCGCGGCGCGCGAAGATCCTGGGCAGAAATCCGTCCTCGGCCAGCGCCGCCGGCACGCGCGACAGCGCCATGGTAAGCGCGTTGAGCGAGCCCGCCGCGCCCAGCATGCCGCCCACCGTGATCCCCAGCGCCACCAGCACGCCCGCCGCGCCGGTGCCGAGCACGGCGCGCGCCACATCGGCCCAGCCGCCGGTTTCCCAACGGTTGGCATCGAGGCCGGTCAACGCCACGGCGCCAATGGGCAGCACGTAGCCGAGCGCCACCAGCGCCACCGCGCCGGCCATCGCCCGTGGATAGGTGCGCTGGGGGTTCTCGACTTCGCCCGCCACCGTGGACGTGTTGTCCCAGCCCATGTAGTTCCACATCGCCACCAGAACGCCGCCCAGAATGTCGGCGTGGCGCGGAGCGGTGGGCCGCACGGCGAACATCCCGCCGTGAAACACCGACGCCGTCGCCAGCACCGCGAACGGGCTCAACAGCAGCGCGCCCATGATGACCGAGCTGCCGCCCACGGTTTTGGCGCCCAGCATATTCCACGCCGCCGCCGCCGCAATCAAGCCGACGCCGATCCAGGTGGCGCGCTCCCCCCTGGTCATGGCGGGGAGGAAGTGGCTCAGGTAACTGACGAACAGCGTGGGATAGAGCGCCATATCGAAGACGCTGCCCACCAGCGACAGCCAGGCTTCCTGGAATCCCCAGAAGCGGCCCATGCCGCGCTTCACCCAGACGTAATAACCGCCATCTTCGGGCAGTGCGCTGGCCAGTTCGCTGACCATCAGCGCGGTGGGAAAGCTCCACAGCACGGGCGTGAGCAGGAGGATGAGAATGGCGCCGCCGTAGCCGGCCTTGGCAACGGTATCCTCCAACCCGAACGGCCCGCCGGAAACGATAAAGTAAGTCGCCGCGATCAGCGGCAACAGTGTGAGCTTACCGGTGGGAGATGGCGCAGCAGCCCGGGACATCTTATCAGAGTAGGGGAAGCGGGGAGGATGTCAAGAGCGGCGCTGTCGCGGCACAAGGAAGCGGTCAACTAAAGGCACACACATATTCTGCGCGGCGCCTAAAGAACCGCCTGAGCCGGGCCAGGCGTGCCGCGCCCGTACGAGTCCGTTGTAGGGGCGAGGCATGCCTCGCCCGCAGGCCGCAGCGAAAGGCAATCTAGTTGCGAAATGGCTAGCTAAGTTCGCGCCAGTCTTCCTCGTTCAACTCTACTTTGTGTTTCTTGGCAGCGGATTTAATGCGTTTCCAAGCGGCGTCGCGTTCGGCGTCGGTCACCCCCTCCACTTGCTTGAAGCGGGCGATTGCGTTGCGCACGTGGGCAGCGTCATGGATGGGTTCTTTACGTTCCTTGGGAAAAGCGAAATTTTCATCGGCGATATGATCGCGGCTAGCTTCAGTGATCTTGGACATGCTTATTCATAAGCAATCCAGTGGCCACGGTAAGGTAGAGTCCGGAGGGGCCGCGCGAACTCATCGCCTTCCGGCGACTGGCCGACATTTCGCTCGGATTCTTCGCCGGCAGTCGCCGGCGAGGCGGTCGATCTCAGTCTTTGACCGAAACCACGGAGATATCGGGTGCTCCCGCGCGCTTCGCCCGCTGCACGAAGGATTTCTTTGGGAACCCTAACAGCAACCTTACTGGGCGCGCACGAACTCGTAACGCTCCAGCGTGGCGGCCACATGGTAAGCCTGGGCACCTCCGTGGCGGCCGGTGGTTGCGCGCTCCAACCGGACGACCTTGCCCAGGCAACGCAGGTTAACGGGCCGTTTTTCGTCCTCGCTCAGGCTGATGACGTACTCAATCGCACCGGTAACCGCCGGCTCATTCTCAGTCGTGAACAGCACACCGGTCGAACTGATGTTCTTGGTGTGGCCGGCCAGGGTGGTCTGCTCAACGCCGGACCGTACGACCGATAGCGGGAGACTGAGCGTGAATCGACGAGTTCTTCTATTTTCCATGGGTGGATCGTCTTACATGCTACTGGCGTCCAGGCCCACAAATCAATAGACCGTGCCGCGAATCGTCCACCATAAGTACTAGCATTTTGGGTTTATTAGTACAGGCGGGGGTGTATCAGTACAAGCGTCCGCTATTCACCGGGCGCTCTGCCCCTACTGCCACACCACCCTCAGGGGGCGCAGTGCGGAACGCGGGAGTAACTGAAAGGAATGGCGGGGACGACGGGGCTCGAACCCGCGACCTCCGACGTGACAGGCCGGCGTTCTAACCAACTGAACTACGTCCCCGCTGTGTCACGCGAGACAGTTCAATCGTAGCACGCGGGGCGCGCCGGCTCCAAACCGCCCGGCGATTCCAGGCGATACACTTGTCTGGTGACGATCAAACCACTCGCGTACCTCGACGACCAGCTCGAACAATGGAAGAGCGAAGGCACCTACCAGCGCCTGCGCATTCTCGAATCGGCCAGCGCGGCGGAATCCCGCTTCGACGGCAAGGAGGTCATCAACCTGGCGTCCAACAATTACCTCGGTCTCACCACTCATCCGAAGTTGCTGGAGGCGGCCATCGCAGCGGTGAAACGGTACGGCGCCGGCTCGGGCGCGGTGCGCACGATTTCCGGCACCATGTCGCTGCACCTCGAGCTAGAGGAGCGTATCGCCGCCTTTAAGAACGTCGAGGCCTGCGTGGTTTTTCAATCCGGGTTCGCCGCCAATGCGGGCACGGTGTCCGCGATTCTGGGGCCGGACGACCACATCGTCTCGGATGAGCTGAATCACGCCAGCATCATCGATGGCTGCCGTCTTTCGCGGGCCAAGATTCACGTCTTCCCGCACAAGGACGTGGCCGCGGCGGAGAGCGTTCTGGCTTCGCTCGCCGGCGCCGGCGGGAGAAAGCTGCTGATTTCCGACGGCGTTTTTTCGATGGATGGCGACATCGGCCCGCTGCCCGGCCTGGTGGCGGCGGCGGAAAAACACGGCGCCATCATGATGGTGGACGACGCGCACGCTTCTGGCGTGCTGGGCCGCAACGGCCGCGGCACGATCGATCATTTCGGCCTCCACGGGCGCGTTGACATTCAAGTGGGAACGCTCTCGAAAGCGATCGGGGTGCTGGGCGGATATGTCTGCGGCAGCCGCGACCTGATCGAATTCCTGTATCACCGCGCGCGGCCGTTTCTGTTTTCGACCTCGCATCCGCCGGCAGTCGCCGCAGCATGTCTGGCCGCGTTCGACGTGCTGGAGCAGGAGCCTGAGCGCATCGAGGCGCTCTGGGCCAACGCCCGCTACTTCAAGCAAGGCCTCGCGTCGGCGGGTTTCAACACCGGGATCAGCGAGACGCCTATCACGCCGGTGATCGTCGGCGAGGCGGCGCTGGCGCACCGGCTCTCCCGCGAGCTGTTCGAGGAAGGCGTGCTGGCCACAGGCATCGGTTTTCCGACCGTGGCCAAGGGCAAGGCGCGCGTGCGGACGATAGTGGCGTCCACGCACACCAGAGCGGATCTGGACCGCGCGCTGGAAGTCTTTGAGAAGGTCGGAAAGCGCCTGGAGATTCTGTAGGTGGTGTGACGCGGGCCGGGCATGCCCGGCCCCTACGGAGCGTTATTGGGCACACTGCGGCCTTGAGAAATTTGATGAGACAGATAAAGTGCGTTGCGGGTGGCCGGGCTTCGCTGACTTATCGCAGTGCGTATCGGCCACCCAGTGATTTAAGCAGGAACTTCGATGTATTGGTCCGCTTTGATGGCAAACATTACGGTGTCGATTCGTTCCTTGCTTTCTGTTATCCGAGCGGGCGGCAATAATGGCTATCCGTATTCCGCCGGCGGTTATGAATCCCGAGATCCAAAGTCTTCCGTCGAGAGTCCAGCCCAAGGGGGACCCCGCATGCCTTTAACGGGCGCCGGAAGTTCAGTAACACCTGAGTGCAACGCTTGTTGGCCAACAAGTAAGGACTAGCAGCGGAGCCTGGCGCCACAGTCCCAATTCCAGTATGGAGGGTGTGTCAAGGGTTTTGGGGGCTAAGTGATTGAGTTAGTGGGGGAGATGGGGTGTGACTAATAATCGATGCGGGCGCGGGCCGGGCATGCCCGGCCCCTACGGGAGTGCGGCGAAGAAACCTGCCGGGCTTCGCCCGGCTGCGCCGATTGGCCGGGGCACCCTCTGGGTTGCGCGCAGGATATCATCCTGCCCCACGACGGGCCGGTCGGGGACCGGCCCCACTAGGGTTTGTTAGTTACTTCGCGCCAGGCCGGACCGTCACCATCACCACGCCGTGGCTCGGCACCTTGGCCGAGAAGCCGCCCTGCTGAGAGCCCAGGTCCTGATGCGCCCAAAGATCGCGGACCGCGGCGGAGATCGAGTCCGGGTAACCGATGTCGGTCCAAGCCACGCGGATCTCGGTTTCCGAGTCGCCGCGATTGAGCAGCGCGACGGCGCGGCTGCCATCGGCCATCTGCTTCGACCAAATCTCGCGGTCGCCGTCGCGCTTCACCCTTCGCCCCTGGTAGCCGAGCGCGTCCTGGTCCACCGCAATCACTTCCTTGTTGGTAAGGACGCCGCGAATTTCGTCGGTCATGCCGCGGATGTCGTTGCCCGCCATCAGCGGCGCCGCCATCAGGCACCACAGGCTGAAGTGCGCGCGGTACTCGGTCGAGCTCATGCCCCCGTTGCCCACCTCGAGCATGTCGGGATCGTTCCAATGGCCGGGGCCGGAGGCGAACTCGATGCCGTCCTGCAGGTCGAGGATCTGGACCACGCCATTGCCGCCCCAATCCCGCTTGATACTCCACTTATCCTGGATGTCGCCGGTGGTCCGCCACAGGTTGCCGACGTCCGCGGCCCAGAGCCACGGCTTCGACGATCCCCATTCGCAGATGCTGAAAACGATCGGCCGCCCGGACTTGGCCAAGGCGTCGCGCATGATGGAATAAGATGCGACCGAATTCTGCGTCGTGGTATTGCACCAGTCGTACTTGAGATAGTCGACGCCCCAGGCCGCGTACTGCCGCGCATCCTGAAACTCATAGCCGCGGCTGCCAGGACGCTTCTGGCACGTGCCGGTGCCGGCGTCGGAGTAGATGCCGAACTTGAGCCCCTTGGAATGGATATAGTCGGCCAGCGCCTTCATGCCGCCCGGGAACCGCTTGGCATCGGGCACGATGTTGCCCTCGGCGTCGCGCGAAACCTGCCAGCAGTCGTCGATCACCACATACTGATACCCGGCATCCTTCATGCCCGTACTGACGATGGCGTCGGCGGCTTCGCGAATCAGGCTCTCGCTCACATTGCAGGCGAACTTGTTCCAACTGTTCCAGCCCATCGGCGGCGTGCGGGCCAGGCCGTTATCGAGCGCGAAAAGACTGCTGGCGCCGAACATCAGGATCGTCAGGAAAAATGCTCTTCTCATCTCACTTGCCTCCTTTGAGGAAAACGCGAAGCGGCCACCGTGGCGAACCTGGGCGCCAACCCGCCCCGGACTCTTATGGTCGCACAGCGCGCAGCGCTTGGACGTGCCGGGGTGCGCGCGACATGGAAATGGAGCGGTCTTCGGGTCTTGCAGCAAATGAAAGTTGCTGAGCGTACTCTTGCTCGGCAAGCTAAAGCATGCCCTACCAAGAAAAATGGCTCTAAATAGGCATGGTATGCTGCAGATTCATCAGTCAGACTGAAGGAGTTAGTTCCGGGTTGGAGAGAAGGGTATCGTGCGTCTACTCAGTGCTTCACTTTTGAGCCTGGCCATCGCGTATTCCGCATTTGGCCAGACTTACACGATTAACACCATTGCCGGGGGCGGTCTGCCGTTGAACATTTCCGCTCGATCCGCCAGTCTGGGCGATGCCGCCGCGGTTGCGATCGATTCAACCGGCAACCTCGTGGTGGCTCTGGCTAACTACAACATGGTGGTGCGGATCGATGCCGCGACCGGCCTGCTGACGCCAGTGGCGGGCAATGGGACCGCCGGATACAGTGGCGACAATGGTCCCGCCACCAGCGCCCAACTGAACTATCCCCGAGGCTTAGCCGTTGACCGCTCGGGCAATCTCTATATTGCGGACGCGAGCAACGGGCTCATTCGCAAAGTGTCGAACGGGACCATCACCACCATCGCTGGCGGCGGGACCTCAGCTAGCGGTGTTGGCGATGGCGGGCCAGCCACCAGCGGCTTCTTGAGCTACCCCGCGGGAGTTGCGGTGGACTCCGCCGGCAACATCTACATCGCGGACACTTACAACTTTCGCGTCCGCGAGGTTTCGACGAGCGGCATCATCACCACGATGGCGGGAGTAGGGTTCTTGGGTTTCAGCGGCGATGGCAGCCCGGCCACCAGCGCCCAGTTGAGCTTCCCGCAGGGGGTCGCGGTGGATTCCGCCGGCAACATCTACATCGCGGACACTGACAACTTTCGCGTCCGTATGGTCTCGACGGCGGGAATCATCACGACGGTGGCGGGGACCGGGACGCAGGGTTACAACGGCGACAACATCCCAGCCAGCAGCGCGCAATTGGGCTACCCCCAGGACGTCGCGGTGGACGCCGCCGGAAATCTGTACATAGGGGATTCCGGCCGCGTCCGCGAAGTAACGCACGGGCTCATTAGCACCATCGCCAATGTCGGACCGGAAGGCATGGCTGCGGACTCCGCCGGCAACCTATACGTTGCGGGCAACGGACTGGTTTACAAGGTCTCGAACGGAACCACTACCACCATCGCGGGCGGCGGCGAGCCAGTTGGCCAGAGCGGCCTCGCTGCCAACGCGCAGCTAAACCATCCGCAAGGCGTCGCTGTGGATCCCGCCGGTAACATCTACGTCGCGGACACGGACGACGGGTTCCTGCTCGAGGTTTCGAATGGAGCCATCGCGTCCCTGGGGCTAATTGGTCCCGTGAGACTGGCGGAGGATTCCGCCGGAAATCTCTATGTCGCCGGCGACGAGCTGGTAAGGAAGATTACCCATGGGGTCGTCACCACGATAGCTGGGACCGGCATGCCCGGTTACAACGGCGATGGCATCCCAGCCAGCGCCGCGCAGCTCAACTACCCGCAAGGCATCGCGGTGGACTCCGCCGGAAATGTGTACATCGCCGACTCCGGCAACAATCGCATTCGCAAGGTCTCGAGCGGCGTGATCACCACCGTCGCGGGGACCGGGACGCTGGGTTACAACGGCGACAACATCCCAGCCAGCAGCGCGCAACTGTCTTACCCTTGGGACGTCGCGGTGGACTCGGCCGGAAACCTGTACGTCGCGGACAACGGAAACGATCTTGTCCGTGAAGTGTCGAACGGACTCATCATCACGGTGGCAGGGACCAAGGCCCCCGGCCAAAACGTCGGCGATGGTCAGCCAGCCACCTACGCCACTTTCGGTGGCCCCTCGGGCGTTGCCGTTGACAGCTCGGGCAATTTGTACGTGGCGGACTCGGGAGGCAGCCGCGTGCGCAGGGTCTCGGGTGGGATGAGTACCACGATTGCGGGGAATGGCGTTGCCGGATTCAGCGGTGACGGCGGCCCGTCCACCAGCGCGCAAATCGACAGCCCGTTTGGCGTTTTCGTGGATCATAGCGGCGCCGTTTACATTGCCGACAGCGGAAACAATCGAATTCGCGAGCTATCTCCTTCGGGCGCCCCGTGTACATACACTATCGGCTCGACTGCGGTTACAGACGTGGCCGCGGCCGATGGCGCCTACCTCTTTGAAGCCGTGCAAACGGCAGCCGGCTGTGGCTGGGCGCTCCAGAGCCTGCCAAGCTGGATCACGACACCCGGTTGGATCGTCGGCACCGGCCCGGGTATGGCGACGCTCCTTGTGGCGCCCAACACCGGCGCAGCGCGCAGCGCCGTGATCTCTCTTGCGGGCTTGCCGTTCATAGTGACGCAGCAAGGAGTAGGGACTGCACCGTCGATGATCCCAGGCGGTATCGTCAACGCAGCCAGTTATACAGCTCCAGTGGCTCCCGGCAGCGTGGCTTCGGTGTTTGCGAACTTCCTCGTGTCCTCGCCGGTGGTTGCCACTCAATCGCCGCTGCCCACCAGTATCTCGGGGCTATCCCTTCAGCTCAACGGCGGCGCACTGGCGCCTTTGTTTTTTGTTTCCGGCGGACAGGTCAATTTCCAGGTCCCCTGGGAACTAAGTGGACAAGCGCAAACCACGCTGGCTGCGATTCTGAACAGCCAAAGCAGCGCCGCCGAGATCGTGAGCCTGGCACAATTCGCGCCGGCAATCTTCAGTATGAACTCCGGGGGCACCGGCCAGGGAGCGATCCTCGACTCATCCTATCGCCCGGTCGATTCGACCAACCCGGCGACCGCTGGCAGCACTTATGTCTCGATTTACTGTACCGGACTGGGCGCGGTTACCAACCAGCCTGCAACCGGGGCGCCCGCTCCCAGCAGTCCGCTCTCTTGGACCACGACGATTCCAACCGTGACGATTGGCGGAGCGCCGGCCAGCGTGTCGTTCTACGGCCTTGCGCCCGGCTATGTGGGGCTGTACCAGGTGAACGCGCAGGTGCCCGCGGAGGCGGCGAAGGGGAGTGCCGTGCCGGTTACGATTTCGATTGGTGGGACGACATCGAATGCGGTGACAATCGGGGTGCAGTAGCGGAGTCAGAAGACGGGAGTCAGAAGTCAGGAGACAGGAGTCAGAAGCGGGCGGATTACTTCTGACTCCTGTCTCCTGACTCCTGGGTGTTGGCAAGCTATGTATCGTAACGCTCCATGGTGCGTGGATTGTAGCCCCAATGAAATTCCAGTTCGTAACCCATCGATTTCGCGAGGCCATCTAAGTCCGGGAACAAAGTCGCGTAGGTGATGTTCATGCGGTACAACTCGCGCAGGGCCACTTCGCGCACGGAATGAGACAGAACGAACTTGGCCAGAATGTTTTCCTGGTCGGCATCGCGGAGGATTTCATCCACCGGCATATCGAGCACGCCCGGCACCGCGAAGGTGCCCGATTGCGCGATCAGCCGGCGGTTCATAGTGTGCGGTTCGCCCATCCAGATGAACCGGTGATGACCTTTTAGAAAATAGCGCTGGAAGGCGCCTTCGCGGCGCGGGTCCGTGCGCACCGGCTTGCGCGCGCGGCTGCTGTCGATGCGCGCGGGGTTCATGGCCCAGACGACGCCCTCGGCGAGAGCGTGCTCGAGGGCGAAAAACGCCGCCACGTACGGCGACCAGGTGAAATCGATCAGGCGTGTCGGCGCGCCGTGGTGCTGCATCAGGGCCAGCCACTCGAAGTCGTCGTCCCACTCCGGCGGCCGCGCCAGAAACTGGTGCGCCTTGCGCTTGAAGATGCGCAAAATGCGCTCCTCCTGGAGGGGCCATGCCTCCGGCGCCACGCCGAAATTCCGCAGGTAGAGCGAGAGCGAGCTGTAGAGCGGCCCGCGCTCGTTGCGCTCGCCGCGGAACGCCCAGTGCGAGTAGGGCGGCTTGGTAATGAGCTTTAAGAACGCTTCCCAGGATTGCAACTGGAAAACCGGGTAAGGGCGTCTGCTCCGCTTGCGGCCTGGCATGGTGTTTCCATGGTAGCGCGGGGAAGAAAAGCCGAGACGAATCTCGGCTCAGCAGGCCGACAGCCTGCCGACAGCCTGCGCCACGGCTACTTGAGCGGCGTCAGCTTATAGAGGCCCGAAGCGTGCGGCGCCACATGGAAAGTGTGACCGCCGCGAATCGCGGCCACGTCCGCGCGCTGCCAGAGATCGCGGAGCGAGCAATTAGGCGGCATGCCGAGCGCGCGCCAGTCGACGGGGATGTCGATCGGCGCACGGTCACCCACATTGAAGACGGCGAAAAACTTCGCGCCGCCGGGGGCATCGGCCGCCCAGATGACGCTGTCGCCGCCTTCCGCGAAAGCTCCGCCGCGCGCACCGGTCTGGTTCACCGCCAGCACCTCGTCATTGGTAATCAACGATTCGGTGAACTCGTCGTTGGACGGCAGGTCGCCGCCGAACATCAGCGGAGACTGCGCGATCGACCAGAGGCTCATCAACGTGCGCTGCTCATCGTGCGTGAAGTGGGACACGCGCGCCTCGCCGCGCTCGGCGCGAATCCCGATTCGGCCCAGCGGGAGCATGTCGGCATCCGGCCAGGCGCCGGGGTGGCCGACCGAACTCCAGATCGACATCAGGATAAAGTTCTGCCGCAGCAGCCGCCAATCGTCCCAAAAGTCGTCGGAGATGCGCCACATGTTGGCGTTCTCGCGCAGGAATTCGATGTCCTTTACCATCGCCGGTCCCGGCGAGAGGCTGAGCACGATCGGCCGCCCGGTCTTCCCGATGGCGTGGTGCAGCGCGGCGATCTCTTCGCGATGAGTCGGCCGCGCGATGTCATCCGCCTTGATGTAATCGACGCCCCACTCGGCGTATAGCTTGAGCAGCGAATCGTAATAAGCTTGCGCGCCGGGCCGGCTCATATCGACGCCATACATGTCGCTGTTCCATGGGCAGGTGGAGTTGACGTCGGCGATTTCGGCGGCGTGCACCGCAGCGCCGAATACCGGTAAGTTCGCCTTCATGGCCTGGCGCGGTATGCCGCGCATGATGTGAATGCCGAAGCGCAGGCCCAGGCCGTGAACATAGTCGGCCAATGGGCGGAAGCCGCGGCCATCGGCGGCGGACGGAAAGCGGTTGACGGCGGGGATGAGTCTGCCATACGCATCCATCTCCAGCGCGGCATCCTGGCGGTAGCCGTGAGCCCTGGGATTCGGCTCGGACCATTGAATATCGACCACGATGTACTGCCATCCGTGCTGTTTCAGGTGCCGCGCCATGTAATCCGCGTTGGCCTTCACTTCGGCTTCGGTCACGGTGGTGCCGTAGCAGTCCCAACTGTTCCAACCCATGGGCGGGGTTGCAGCCACGCCATCGGCCGGGGCGCACAGCGCCGGCGCAGCGAGAGATGTGGTAAGAGCCAGCGCAAAAATGACCGCGGTGGCCGTGCGATTCGCGGCAGGCAGGGCCGGGCATGCCCGGCCCCTACGGCCGGTCGGGCGCTGTAGGGGCGAGGCATGCCTCGCCCGCAGATCGGGTGAAACGCTGTAGTAATTGCGAAATGGCGCACTAAGTGCGAGATAGGATTTCATGAGTCTCTCTTTCCCTATTACTGTACGGCACGTACGAAAACGAACGACGGGGTCGAAGAATCCGCCCGAAGTTCCGGGAATCCCGGCAAATCACCGGCGGCAAGACCGCCGGCGTTACTGAGTTAGTAAGTGGCCAGTGACACGCGCAGAATCACTGGCTCCGACCGGAAATTGAGGTTCCAGTCGGTTTCGTCGCCATTCCAGATTCGAATCGTTTTGAAGACGCCGTTTTCGTAGGTGCCCTCTTCAACGCGGAGGAATTGGCGCTGCTTCCCCGCGGCGCTGGGACGGAAGTCGACGCCGCAAGAAATCCCGGTGACCAAGAACTGATTCTCGCCGAGTTGCGCCACCAGCGCGCGCCCGATGGGCAATGGGTTGCCGCGCGGCTCATGGAAGCGCACCACACCGTAAGACACCTCCGCCTTCCACGCGCCGAAATCCATGGTTTGCGACGCCTTGCCCTTTTCTTCCGACACGGCTTGCAGCTTGCCTTCGAAATTGAGGCGCGCGATCAAGCGGGCGATCGGTCCGATCAGTTTGTAATCCTGTGCGATCGGCGCGAACTGCTCTTCGGTGCCGCCCTCGACGTAATCCAGGCCGAACGGCGAGAACCCGATGGTTCCCATGCCAAGCGCGGAAAACAGGTAGCGGGCGACGCCGGCGCTGTGACCGGTCTCCGGAATGAACAAAGCGTTGTCGTCGCGATGGTACAGTTCCATCACCTTCAGGTACTCCGCGCTGTCTTCCACATAGATGTCGGGCGCGAGGATATCCAGCGCCGGCGCAGTGACCTTCCAGATAGGAAGAACGTTGTCGGTGGGGCCGCCGCTTTCATACGTGCCGGGAGGGCCGGGCGGGATGGCGCGCCGCAGCGCGGCGTTGGCATACAGCGGCAGCGGATAAACCGCCTTTCCCGCGGCGGCCACCTTGCCTACATAAGTAGCCACCGACCAGGCGTGGAAATACACTTCGGCTTCGGCGCCGAAGGCTTCCTGCCAGTTGGGCGCGGGAGTGGCGGCGGGCACGTGCATGGCTGCGAGCACTTCGGCGGGCACAGGCCCTTCGTACAACTTTTGCGCCACCGTCGAATAGTCGCGGCGGATTTGCCACGTGCCGGCCTCATTTTCCACTTGCACCAGCAGCACGGTGCGCTCGGCGTCGGCTTCCTTAAGATGCCGCATGAACGCGGTGAACGCATGGATATCGGCATCGAGCGAGGCCTTGGCGAATGGCGAAGGAGAATCTACCGGGCGGCCGTCTTTTCCGGTGATGTGCTGGTACTTCTCCGGATCCAGCTTCATCCATTCCGGCGTGTAATGTTGGCTGCCGTTCTTATAGAGGCCGAACCACAACAGCACTAAATGAACATGATGCTGGCGGGCTTGCGCGAGCAGCGTGTCTGTTATGGTGTAGTCGAACTTCCCCGGCTGCGGCTCGAACTGTTCCCAATACACCGGCATTTCGACGGTGTTGGCGTGCAGATACTCGATCGCCGGCCAGACCTTGGGAAGCACGCCGGGCCAGGCGCTGGAGTTGCCCACCTGCGCTCCCAGCATCAGGTACGGCGCGTCATCGACAAACAGGGCATAGCGGCCGTCCTTGTGCACCAGGCGGGGAATTGGACGCTCCTTGGTCTGGGCGCACACCGTAGCCACGGCGGCCGACACCGCCAGAACGGCGGCCAATCGCAAAGCTGTTTTCATGAGTTCCTGTCTCCGTTCGGCGCGATCGCGCAAGCGGGCCGAGGCCGCGGCGCCGGCGCGTCCGCGCCAGTAGTTATCGATACCTGAGTCTTGATTATACGTCCGCGGATCGCTTAGGCGACGGTCTGCCTCCGGGCCACAACATCTTCGTAACACTGTTCGTATTGGGGAATGATTTTTTCCGAACAGAAGCGCTCGGAGGCGCTCCAGCGGCCGGCGCCGGCCATGCGGGAATGCAGCGCGTCGTCGGTCAACAGGGCGGTCACGCGGGCGGCCTGCGCGGCGATGTCGCCGGGGGTCTCCAGGTAGCCGTCTTCGCCATCGGTGATGAGCTCGGGCACGCCGCCCACGCGGGTGGCTACCGGCACTACGCCACACGCCATGGCTTCGAGTGCCACCAGGCCGAACGATTCCAGGTCGCTCGGCATCAGCAGCACGTGCGCCAGCGGGATGATGCGCTCGACGTGGTCCTGTTTGCCGAGAAAGAGAACGTGGCGATCCACCTTCAGCTCGCGCGCCAGGTGCTCGGCCGGTAGCCGGTCGGGACCGTCGCCCACCATCAGCAGCCGCGCCGGCGTCTTCTTGCGCACTTCGGCCAGGATGCGAACGCAATCGAGCACGCGCTTGACCGGGCGGAAATTGGAAAGGTGAATCAACAGTTTCTCACCATCCGGAGAGTATGCCGCGGCGCCGCTCTTCGCGTGATCGGGATGGTACAGATCGCAGTTGACGAAGTTCTTGATCACGCGTATCTGGTTCGAAATGCCGAACACTTCCACCGTCTGCTGCCGCAGGTAATCGCTGATGGAAGTGACGCCGTCGGACCGTTCGATCGAAAACTTGGTGATCGGAAAGTACGATGGATCGGCGCCGACCAGTGTGATATCGGTGCCATGCAGCGTGGTGATGAAAGGCAAACGGCGCTTGGGAGCCAGGATCTGCTGCGCCAGCATGGCGGAGATGGAGTGCGGGATGGCGTAATGCACGTGCAGCAGGTCGAGCGCGTAGGCCTCGGCCACATCCGCCATGCGCGACGCGAGCGCCAGGCAATAGGGCGGGTATTGGAACAGCGGGTAATTCGAGACTTCGACTTCGTGGTAGTGGATGCGCGGCGAACCGGGGTCGAGGCGGATCGGATTAGCGTAGGTGATGAAGTGGACCTCATGGCCGCGCGCGGCCAGTTCCATGCCCAGTTCGGTGGCGACGATGCCGCTGCCGCCGTAGGTCGGATAACACGTGATACCGACGTTCACGGCGACAAGCGTAGCACACGGGAGGGAATCGTGAGAACGCAGGGTTGACAGGCGGAAGCGCCTGTCCCACTTTGTTGTGGAAGTTGCAGGCTATTGCAGGGGGATGCGCACCTTGAGGCCGGTGCCGCGGCCGGGACGCGATTCGAGCTGCATATCGGCGTTCAGCGAGCGGGCGCGCCGCTTCAGGCTGGCCGGGCCGAGCCGCAGCAGCTCAAGTTCCTCGAGCGAATACGAGCCGGAAAAAGCGAAGCCGTGGCCATTGTCTTCGATCGAGATCTCCAGTCCGTTGGCGGCCTTTTCGAGCGACACGGCGACGCGCGTGGCGGCGGCGTGCTTCTGCACGTTGTGCAAGGCTTCGCGAATCATCTGGAGCGCTTCCGCCGTCATTTCCGGTGGCAGGCCGACAGGCCCGGATGAGCTGATGAAGGTAACCGGAATCCCGCTTTCCTTCTGGAACGATTCGGCGGTACGCCGGGCAGTGACCACGAAATTGGCGCCATCCACATCCACCGGCCGCATCGCATTCAGGAACATGCGAAGGTCGCGCACCTGTGCCACCGCCAGCGATTGCAGCTCCAGCAACTCTTCCATGCCGGCTTCGAAGTCGCGCTCCAGCAGCTTTTTCAGAATCTCGAGGCGCATTTGCAGGCTGATGAAGCTTTGCAGCGGGCCGTCGTGAAAATCCGAAGCGATGCGCTGGCGCTC
>Ga0181523_10002858_pt1 | contig 16237 bp, 5 predicted proteins | sample PEATcosm2014_Bin_43_FD_119752 | JGI IMG/M metagenome (GOLD analysis project Ga0181523, IMG submission 119752) | Peatland microbial communities from MTU Mesocosm Facility, Houghton, MI, USA - PEATcosm2014_Bin05_30_metaG | ecosystem: Environmental > Terrestrial > Soil > Wetlands > Peat | place...
ACTGGCCGCCGCTTATGCCGAATGTGGCCGTTTCCCGGAAGCGGTGACCACGGCGGAAAAGGCGGAACAACTCGCAACGGCTTCCGGGCTGACGGCTGTGGCGGCGAAAAACCGGCAACTGCTTGGGCTCTACCGGGCCGGCAAACCCTATCACGAACCCCCGCCAGCAGCGTCATCATCCCTCCAAACGCCCTCACACCGCACGGAACAGTGATTTAAAAAGCAAGACTCGACCGACCACCCCATTTTTTTTGTATCCGACTCAACCATTTGCTCAGAGTGGACAGCCCGACGCCATGACGGACGGCAAAGTCTCGTTGCTTTATTTCGTTTTGGTGGAAAAGTGCCAGCAATCGTCGCCGCTGTTTAGAAGTCCAACGCCGACGGCCCGATCCAGTTTTTGAAGAATACATGCCACCATGATTTCATAACCCAGCGCGAGAAACTAAACGTGGAAGCTCAGACGGATACTGTGTAAAAGCCGGGAGCGGGTGATGGGTCCAATGTTGGTTCATAGGGGAAAGGGTTGGGTGAAGGCGAACGACGCCCGCAAAAATCGCTCGACAAAATCAAGCGACGGAAGTATTCAGCCAATGAGCCGGAAAAATAACGATTCCAAATGCCAAACGAGACCTCAATATCGGGCGAATGTTCTTCCTTCAAGCCGTGTGCTCTTGGTGAGTATATCCAAAAACTGCAGAAGGAGGGCCGAAAACACTTTGTAACGTTTCTTGTTGGCGCAGGATTTTCCCGCTCTTCAGGAATTCCGATCGCCAGTGAAATGGTGAAGGAGCTCCAGGCGCAAAAGGACCATCTCTTCCTGCGAGACGCCGGGGCTCCCCTGCCGGGAATGAGCGAGTATGCATTTATAATGGATAAACTTGGCTCTCCCAAGAAGCGCGCAGAATGGGTGAAAGAGTTTGCTGACCGGGGCCGGAATGAGAAGGGCAACCTGCGTATCAATTGGGCGCACCTGTTGTTGGCGACGATGGTGAATAGAAATTTGGTAAATTGCATTCTGACGACGAATTTTGATCCCTTGATGGTCGAGGCCTTGGCCCTCACTGGTCAACCCATTCGCACCTATGACCTGAGTACAATTGGCCACTACCATCCCGGCACGCTGGAGCCAGGCTCGGTAATTTATTTGCATGGACAGATGCATGGTCTGCTTCTGGCAAATGTGCGCGGAGAAATGGATCGGGCCAGAAGACACTACCCGGGCGTTCTGCTCGAGGCGGTTCAAGACAGTTTGCTGATTGTGGTTGGCTATGCGGGCGAATGCGATCCGGTGCTGGAAGCCCTTGGCGAGCTGCCCGGTTTTCCACTTGGGCTTTGGTGGTCGCATTACAATCCTGGCGGCCGGAAGGTGTGCAGTGGTGTCAAAAGCATTTTCGCGAAACATGGCAACGCTTGTCACCTCACCAGCAACGATGATGCCGATTCGTTCATGCGAAAGTTGGTTTTTGACGGGCTGAAAATGAACTTGCCGGAAATTGTTCTGGCTCCGTTTCGAGCAGCAGACGAAATGCTTTCCCGCATCACTCCGTTTCCAATAAAAGATTATCAAGGTGAAACAACCGATCTCATCCAGAGTGCAAGAAACTTGCTTCAAAAGGCGCAGGAAGCTTCACAAGTGACTCTGCAAAAAGCAGGTTCAAAAACCAGGAAAAACACTTTGGCGGAATTAAGCGAAATTGTTGCCATTCGGATGGCGGCTTTGCTGAATGACAAGTCCAAAGTGAAACAATTCAGTAAAATCGTGTCTCCGGATCCCAAGGCGCCCATCTCGCGTGCGTTGGGTTCCGCATATTGCAGGCTGGCGGACTCAAGCTACCTGGCAAAACACTACGATGAAGCCATGGATTTACTGCAAAGGGCCGAACAATATGGACTCAGCGGCGATTGGGAAAGATGGTTGCCCGTACTTTCAGGCAAAGTTTTGACAGAAAAAGCGTTGTTGAAAGGCAACACGTCGCAGGCGAACAAGTTATTCAAGCAGGCTTATCAGAAATATGCCGAAGCGGCCCGAATCAAATCCGATGATTACGAAGTGTTCAACAACTGGGGCAATGCGCTTTCGGGGCAGGCGAAGCTGAAAGGCAACACATCGGAGATGGACAAGCTATTGGAACAGGCCGGTCAGAAATATGCCAAAGCGGTCCGCCTCAAACCCGACGATCACGAAGCGTTCTACAACTGGGGCAATGCGCTTTCATATCAGGCAAAGCTGAAAGGCAACACGCCGGAGGCGAACAAATTATTCAAGCAGGCTTATCAGAGATTTGCTGAGGCGGGCCGTATCAAACCGGACAGTCACGAAGTGTTTAACAACTGGGCCACTGCGCTTTCGGCGCAGGCGAAGTTGAAGGGCAATGCACCGGAAATGGACAAGTTGCTGGAACAGGCCGGCCAGAGATATGCCGAAGCGATCCGTATCAAACCAGACCACCACGAAGCCTTTTACAGCTGGGGCAATGCGCTTTCAGATCGGGCGCAGCTAAAGGGCAACACGCCGGAAGCGGACAAGTTGCTGGAACAGGCCGGTCAGAAATACGCCGAAGCGGTCCGGATCAAACCCGACGACCACGAAGCCCTTTACACCTGGGGCAACGTGCTTTGGGAGCAGGCGAAGTTGAAGGGTACTGCACCGGAGGCGGACAAGTTGTTGAAACAGGCCGGTCAGAAATATGCCGAAGCGGTCCGTATCAAACCCGACGACCACGAGGCCTTTTACACCTGGGGCAATGTGCTTATGGAGCAAGCGAAGTCGAAGGGCGATGCACCGGAGGCGGACAAGTTGCTGGAACAGGCCGGTCAGAAATATGCCGAAGCGGTCCGTATCAAACCCGACGACCACGAAGTCTTTTACAACTGGGGCAACGTGCTTTTGGAGCAGGCGAAGTTGAAGGGTAACACGTCGGAGGCGGACAAGTTGTTGGAACAGGCCGGCCAGAAATATGCCAAAGCGGCCCGCCTCAAACCCGACGACCACGTAGCCTTTTACAACTGGGGCAACGTGCTTTTGGAGCAGGCGAAGTTGAAGGGTGGCACGTCGGAGGCGGACAAATTATTTGAACAGGCAGGACAGAAATATGCCGAGGCGGTCCGCCTCAAACCCGACGATCACGAAGCAATTGCCAACTGGGCCACGGCGCTTTCAAGTCAGGCAAAGTTGAAGGGCGTCCCGCGGAAGGCGGACAAATTATTTGGGCAGGCCTGTCAAAAATATGCTGAAGCCATCCGCATCAAGCCTGACAACCATGAAGCATTCAGCAATTGGGGGGCAGCGCTTTTACAACATGCGAAGCAGAAGAGCAAGATACCGGAGGCGGACGAGTTGTTGGAACAGGCCGGTCAGAAATATGCCGAAACGGTCCGGATCAAATCCGACGATCACGAAGCGTTCTGCAACTGGGGCACTGTGCTTTCAAATCGGGCAAAGCTGAAAGGCAACACGCCGGAGGCGAACAAATTATTCGAGCAGGCTTATCAGAAATTTGCTGAAGCGGCCCGTATCAGAGCCGATGATTACGAAACGCTCAACAATTGGGGTGCTGCGCTTATGCAACAGGCGAGGCTGAAGGGTAACACGCCGGAGGCGGACAAATTATTCGAACAGGCCGGACGGAAATATATGGAAGCGGTTCGCAGCAAACCGGACCATATCGGAGCGTTCTACAATTGGGGCACTGCACTTTCAGCACAGGCCCGGCTGAAGGGCAACACACCGGAAGCGGACAAGTTATTGGAACAGGCCGGTCAGAAATATGCCGAAGCGGTCCGCCTCAAGCCGGACAAGCGCGAAGCCTGTTACAACTGGGGCAATGTGCTTTTGGAGCGGGCGAAGTTGAAGGGCGACGCGCCGGAGGCGGACAAGTTACTGGAACAGGCCGGTCAGAAATACACCGAAGCGGTCCGCCTCAAACCCGATGATTACGAAGCGCTCAACAACTGGGGTGCTGCGCTTATGCAACAGGCGAGGCTGAAGGGTAACACGCCGGAGGCGGACAAATTATTTGAACAGGCAGGACAGAAATATGCACAAGCGGTTCGCATTAAACCGGACTATTTCGGAGCGTTCCACAACTGGGGCACGGCACTTTCAGTACAGGCCCAGTTGAAGGGCAACACGCTGGAGGGCGACATATTATTTAAACAGGCCGGTCAAGAATATGCCAAGGCGGTTCGCGTCAGGCCCGACGATCACAACACGTTCAACAGCTGGGGCGCTACACTTTCAGCACAGGCCCAGCTGAAGGGCAACACGCTGGAGGGCGACCGATTGTTTAAACAGGCCTGTCAGAAATTTGCCGAGGCGGTTCGCCTCCAACCCGGCGACCACGAAGCGTTCAGCAACTGGGGCGCTGCACTTTTGCAGCAGGCAAGGCAGAAAGGCAACATGCTGGAATCGAACAGGTTGTTTGAATTGGTTGGCCAGAAATACGCCGAAGTGATCAGCCTGAAACCCGACGATCACGAAGCGCATTTCAACCTGGCTTTGCTTGCAGCCTTGAAAGGCAATGTCACGGATACTTGCAACCACCTCGATGATTGGAAGCGATTTCATCCAAATCCTCAAAGAGGTCACCTCGATACTGCGAAAGATTTTGACCGGGTGAGAAACACTCCGGAGTTTCAACAATGCCGGGATTCGCTAACGGAATGATTCCTTTTGGGCAAAGCACCGTTGATCCGGTCGTCGCGCCGGTCGCGGCGATGAAGTTATTCACGGTCTGCGGCGCGAGCTTTCCGCAGCGCTTGCTTCCAGCCCATGAATAACTTCGGTTGTGGTTACTTTCCAACGACCGCCTGTCGCAAGCTGAAGGTTGCGACTACAGATTGCGGCTGCAACTTTGGCGCAATCCGCTCGATTTGTTGTGCGAGGACCCCCCGTGAGCCGTCGGTCCAGATAACAAAATCGGGGCGGGCAATTTTTTCCTCAACTGGCCACCGGGCGGCAAACGTCTTGAAACTGCTGTCGGAATGAGGGACCGATTCCACGCAGCAGTCGTTGGTGCCCGCGCTTATAGCAACTCCCCCCTCAAAAATTAAGGCGCGCCCCCGGCCATTTTTCTTACTGGCGGAACTTGACGCTCGACGCAATATCTGCCTAAATTCCGTCGTGCATTCGCGCCGGTCATTCAGTCGTTGTTTATACGAGCAGAGTGTGTCTTTTGCCCACCTGTCATGAAGAAGAAACTTTCCCAAAAAATTCCAGGACGATGGTCATTAATCAGGTGTGCGGCGGTCGCAGTGTGCCTGCCATTGTTTACCTTTTCCGTAACACCTGTTCAGGCGGCAGAACGACAGGTACTGCCGGGCCATATACCGCCGGCAGTGGCCGGCCTGCATTTGCAGCCAACCGGCGTTCTTCCAACTTCGCAGCGCTTGAAACTGGCCATCGGTCTCCCCTTACGCAATAACGAGGCGTTGACCAATTCACTCCAGCAAATTTACGACCCGGCCAGTCCCAATTATCATCACTACCTGACGCCGGCGCAGTTCACGGAACAATTCGGCCCGACGGAGCAGGATTACCAGGCGGTGATTGCCTTCGCGAAGGCGAACGGTTTGACGGTAACCGGTACGCACCCCAATCGCGTGTTGTTGGATGTGGACGGGTCGGTGGCGGAGGTCCAGAAGGCGTTTCATGTAACGATGCGCGTCTATCAGCACCCGTCGGAAAACCGGACATTTTATGCGCCGGATGTCGAGCCGTCATTCGACCTGGCTGCTCCGGTATTGTACATCAGCGGTCTGGACAACTACACGTTGCCGCGTCCGGCGAATCTGAAACTTAAATCGCCGGCCGAAATCATTGCCGCAGCCGGTACCGGCTCGGGACCGCTTGGTTCTTACATGGGAAAAGATTTTAGGGCCGCCTATGTGCCCGGCACTTCCCTCGCCGGCTCCGGGCAAACTGTGGGGCTGGTCCAGTTTTTTTCCGGTTTCTATTCGAACGATATCGCCTATTACAAAACCAAGGCAGGTTTACCCGATGTCCCGGTGCAGGCAATCCTTCTGAATGGATACGATGGGGGACCGGGCATCGCGAACGACGAAGTATCGTTGGACATTGAGATGGTCATTTCCATGGCGACGAATCTGTCCCAGGTGCTCGTCTATGAGGGAGAAAACACCGATGACATTTTGAACCAGATGGCTGTGGACGATCTGGCCAACCAACTCAGCGCCTCCTGGACTTATCCCATAGACTCAACCACGACGCTCATATTTCAGGAGTTTGCCGCGCAGGGACAGTCCTTCTTCAATGCTTCTGGCGACAGCGATGCCTATACTGGAGCCATTCCCACGCCTGCGGATAATCCCAATATCACAATCGTCGGCGGGACAACCTTGACAACCGGCGCGGGCGGGACGTGGAAGTCGGAGACCGTCTGGAACTGGGGCATTGAGATCGGACCCAGCGACGACGGTGTCGGCAGCAGCGGTGGGATCAGTACCGTCCATGTGATTCCCAAGTGGCAACGGGGCATCAGCATGACAGTAAACCGAGGATCCACGGTTTACCGTAACATCCCCGATGTCGCGTTGACGGGTGACAACGTTTGGGTGGCCTACGGCAACGGCGCCAGCGGCATCTTTGGCGGCACCAGTTGCGCGACCCCGCTGTGGGGTGGCTTTACGGCGCTGATCAATCAACAGGGCGCCATGAGTGGTCAACCATCCGTCGGTTTTATCAACCCTGCCATTTACGCCATCGGCAAGGGAGCCAACTATAATGCCTGCTTCCACGATATCACTACCGGCAACAACACGTGGAGCGGCAGCCCCAACAAATTTTTCGCCGTTAAGGGCTACGATTTGTGCACCGGTTGGGGCACACCGGCCGGGACCAACCTCATCAACGCCCTTGTGCCGCTGCCCGACCCTCTGCAAATCACGCCGGGCGTCGGTTTCACCAACAATTTCAGCGTGGGAAGTCCGTCCGGCGGCGCACAGAATTTTTCGCTGACCAACATCGGGGCGTCGGCGCTCACTTGGTCGCTCGTCAACACCTCGCTTTGGCTCAACGTCTCACCAACCAACGGCCCGCTGCCAGCCCAAGGACAAGCTGCGGTTGCAGTGAGTTTGAATTCTTCCACGACCGCCAACCTGCCGGTGGGCAGTTATGCCGCGACGTTATTCTTCACCAACCAGAATAGTGGGGTCGTTCAAACCCGCCTTTTCACGTTAGAGGTGCTGCCGTTGGTTTCAAACGGCGGATTCGAGACCGGCGATTTCACGGACTGGACTCTCTCTGGAAACGCCACCAATATGTTTGTCACCGGCAGTCCCATATTTGTCTATGACGGCAATTACTCCGCCGGCTTGGGAGCAATCGGTTCGCTGGGTTATCTGTCCCAAACGGTGCCTACGGTTTCCGGACAGTCTTATGTACTTTCGTTTTGGTTGGAAAATGCCAATGGCGGGCTGCCCAATGAATTCAACGTGTCCTGGAACGGGAACATCATCTATGACCAGACCAACCTGCCCCCGTTTAACTGGACAAATCTGCAATTCACCAATACGGCCACCGGCACCAGTTCCACCATTCAGTTCGGATTCCGGAATGACCCGCAGTTTTTTGGGCTGGACGACGTCAGCTTGACCCCCACCGCTACCGTTGCCCCTCCCGCGTTCCAGATGTTGACGCTTACAGGCAATACGTTCGCATTCTCCTGGAACGCAGTAACGGGAACCGTCTATCAGTTGCAATACAAGACCAATTTGCTGCAAACCAACTGGATCAATCTGGGCGGCGCAATCACGGCCGCCGATGTTACCGTCAGCACCAATGATGTCATCGGACCCGATCCACAGCGGTTCTATCGCCTCCTGGTCTCACCCTGAAGTTCCGGCAGTCTCCTGATTTGGTGGCGGCGGTGCAGGCCGCACCGCCGTGCGCCGTAGCAGCGGCGCTGCCACCAATTTAAAATCAGGACACTACTGAAGTTTTGCTGCGCCTGCTCCGCCCCTCCAATGCGGCAGCATCCGGGCGTGAGCAATTTGCTTCAGCGCGTCGAAAATCACCGCTACTCGAACGCGGTGAAAAAATACCGGTCGCCGTTTCCGGCGGGTTGGATCTGCCGGCTCTGCCGCATTTGCTGCGCACGCCGGCGTCGCGGCAGCGGTGGAAATTCGCCGTGGCGCGTTTCAACCAGCAACTCTGCAGGCGCAACAGCGGCGCCGACGAGGAGTCTTTCGCTCCATCGATGTTTTCAGGGGAATGAGTGTTTACATCCGCCCTCACCTTTTTTCCTCTCCCCCCGGGAGAGGAAATGGCTTTCGATGGTCTCTGGTTTTGCGGATGAGCGTCCGGCCAAGCCAGTCGGATAAATTCTCAAAGGGGCGGTGAACGATCCTCCCACTCCTTCCGTCTTCGCTTCGCTTCGACGCGACAAGGTAACAAAACCGCGCCGTAGCGCCGTGAAGGCGGGTGGGGGAGAGGGCCGCCCGTCCTCTCCATCCTCCGTAGCAGGCCTACTGCGGAGGACGGGCGTAGCAATACTGCGGGGGGTGGAGGGTGAGGGCAGATGTAAGCCCTGCATCCAAGATGTCGTGGCTGAACCCGAAGGGTCCGGTTTCACGCCCTGTCAGCCACTGAAAACATCGAAGAACCAGTCTTTCTATAAAACCGCTGCCGGAAGGGAAAACAAATGCCTGGCGACGGACAAGCTGAAGCTTGAATTCCAACCCAAACCAGCCGGCCGCGTGCCGGGCTCAAAGTTTTTGTAGAAACCTTTCGATTTGTTGGGCCAGGACATCCAGTGAACCGTCGGTCCAAATCACAAAATCGGAGCGGGCGATTTTCTGGTCAATCGGCCATTGCGCGGCGAGGCGCTGCTGGATTTGTTCCGGCGTCCAGCCCCGGTTCAGCAGGCGTTCCCGCTGCGTGACAGCGGAACAGGCGACGCAGATGATTTTGTCAAAACAGGATTCAGCCTTTGTTTCAAAAAGCAACGGAATCGCGACCACCGCCAGAGGGCGGTTTTCCCTGCGCCAGGTTTCGAGTTGCGCGAGCCAGCGTTCGCGGATGCGTGGATGCAATATGGCTTCAAGTTTTTTGCGGGCGACGGGGTCGGTGAAAACGATTTGCGCCAGTTCATCGCGCCGGAGCCGACCGTCGGAAGCAACCATCTGTTCGCCGAAGGCAGCCTTGATTTCACTCACCGCGGGCTGGCCGGGTTCAACGAGTTGCCGCGCCAGTTCATCGGTATCTACAATCTGCGCGCCCCGTTCGCGGAGCAATTGGGCGGCGGTGGATTTGCCCATGCCCACGCCGCCCGTCAATCCGCAGACTTTCATCGGCTAAAGGCGGCAGGTTCCGTCATGGCACCAGCACCGTGCGATAGAAGCGGGCAGGATAGTTCGTTGCCTTGGAATCAATGAATTGGAGCAGGCCGCTGGCCGGGGTGCTGTTGGTAAGAATAGGCACCCAGTTAATCATGTCGGTGGACGCCTGAACAACGTAGGTTCGCCCGGCCGCGCCGGTCAGCGTGAATTGCACCGGGCCGCCGGATTTGAGGTAACTGGCCGATAGTTTTCCGTTGGGCGGAGGACTGGGGGCGGCAACCACGTGCCCGGTATAGTCTTGCACATAGCGCAAATAGCCGCCGGTTCCCGGAGGAAATTGCAGGCCGTCCAAGTATCTTTCAGGCGGTGTGTTGGTACCCAGATGAATGGCATTGGTATCAACGAGCGCATGGGCATAATAAATGGTGAGGCTGGGATCAATTGCCAGCATGTTGGTGATATTGGCGCCGAGCTGGGTCACGTCGAGCGTGACGACATACAAGCCATTGCTCACGCCGGTCCCGCTGAAGAAGAAAAGCGGATAATAAGGCGCGGCAAACTCCTGCGGCGACAGCACCAGCATGCCCAGCGCCTCGTTGTTGGTGAAACCGCCGGCATACGAACCGGCGGCATTCGAGCCGCGGTCCTCGCCCGCCCAAAAATGGTCAACCTCGGCATCCAGCCACGCCGTGCTGGCGATGGTGGTGCCCAACAAATCCCCGGTTTGGGGTTTAATCCACAGGTTAAAACCGTTTTGGCAACTGAACTGATTGCCCGAGTTAGTGCCACCGTCCGACAGATTGTTCGTCACGGTGAAGTTGAGCGCGTAGTTGGCCGCAAGGACGGAGGAATCATCAATCAGCAATGTGCCGGCGTAGAAATCAATGTCGCCAGCGGCGGTAATCACGGCATTTGATATTATCGCGGTCCCGGCCGTGGCGGAGAAATCGCTGATGGTCGCCTGATTCACCCCGTTGCTAATTTGCAGGTTGACGCTGTCAATCGTCTGGGCGCCCGCAGTAATGATTCCACTGTTGAGGAACACCAAGTAATTGGTCGGTCCGTCATCCCCAAAGTGCGCGTCGCTGGGAATGGACAGAGAACCATTGTTGATGAAAAAAAGGAGAGTGGGGGCCATGGTATAGACCCAGTTCTGAATGGGATAGAGCACAAACGGCCTCCCGGAGATAGGATCGACCGGGGAGGTGCCGGGGAAAGTAAGATTGCCATTGAGGGTAAAGTTCGTGCCATCGAGGAGAAATGACTCAACCACGTTCATGGAATCGGTGATGACCATGTTGGTGCTGTGGAGGAGCAAATCATAAACCGTCACCGGCGCCTCGCTGGCAAGGTTGCCGGCATCCACCAACAAAGCATAGACCCCGATTTGAACGGAATTCGTCAAAAAGGCGGGCGCATTCGTGGTCACACCATTGGTGTCCATACCCGTGATGTAATTGGTCGTCACCACGAACGTCACATTGCTCCAAACGGCGCTGCACTCCGACACCGTCCCGTTGAACCGGACAACCGACAGGGGCGCGAGATTCGCGACATTCAGATTGCCATTGGTCGAGCCGAGATTATAACTAAGGTTCTCACAATCCACGATGGCATTCTGACTGCTGACCAAATGACTCGCCTGAATCACGATTTCCCCCTCCCCCCGCATTTGCGTGTTATAGAGATTCAAACTGCCGGCATTAATGTGGACCCGGCCCGGCAAATTGGTCACCGAGGAGGCATTGGCATTGCCACCGCCCGGATTGGATGGCGGCTCCGAGGCCTCATTATCCACAAAACAGGAATAGGCGGCATAGTCGGCGGCGACGGCACGATTGCTCCAGCCGGTGTAGTAACTTAAATTTGAACTGTTAGTGGGAAAATAATAGTTGGTGGGGTTGTAGAAAAAGTTGGCGGGCGGCACACCGGCGCCGGGAACACCGATGCCGCCAGCGGGGGGTATCCGCTCGACAATGTAATTGGTGGGCCGGAAGGTCGCGGCACTGCAAGGGTTGGCAGGGTCAATAACACTGTTTGCGAGCAGTCCCCTGCCGGGGTCAGACGCCAGCGTATCCACCAGGAACAGCGTGTCTCCGAATGCGGTCCGCAACTCCACGGACACGGTCTGAAAATTATTTGTTGGAATTGCACTGGGTGTGAAGCCGATCGTTCCAGTTATATTGGGATCCGTGATGTTCACGAACGCCGCCTGATAGATGATGTTCGTGGCCACCAGGACTTGCGATGGAGTACCTTGCTGATTCGTAACCGTCAGCAACAAAAAACCGACCGCATAATTGGTGGAATCGGCCACGGCGGGGCTGAAGGCGAGCATCGCATTGCCGGCCGCCCCGCATGGTTCTGCCACCGGGAAAGGCACGTGCGGCGGCAAAATCGCAGTGGTCCCGTCCCAGATCGCGCCGCTGTCGAGATCAGGTCGGTTGGTCTGCGCCCAATACTCGTCGTAGATGGCCGTATCCGGGGTATAGGCATTGGTGGGAACGTTATTGATGCTGCCGGTGCCGGTAATCGACTCAATTTGCACGTAGCTGCGGGAAAGATCCACATTCGTGCCGGCCAGCTTGATTTCGCTGGCGGCATCCGCTTCCAGCACACCTTTATTGACAATGTTGGTGGCCGACACCCACAAATAACCTTGATCATAACTAAAAAGGATGACAGTGAACGGGTTGGGCAAGGCAGCACTGAACGACTCAATCAACCCGCCCCCGGTGGAGGGATTGTAATTGCCATTGTAAAAATTGGCCGCCATGCCGCGGCCACCACTGGGAAGCGGGCCATAATCGAATTCCCAGCCAACCTCTTCGAGCATTTCGCCCGTGTTGGTGAAATTGAGCGTATGCGACGTCATAAAGGGGAATACACTTGGAAGAGTCGAAATCTCCATCGTACCCCGGTTGACGAAATTGGTCGCGTCAATCTGCGGCGGAAAGGGAACGGTATTTCCGCTGGCGCCTGGGCCTAAATAGACGATGATGCCGAGATTGGTGTAGGTGGACTGGGTCTGCCCCATCACCGCCGGCGGAACCAGCATCAAACCAAACGGAAGCAACAGGGACAAGGATCTCGTTCCAAGCCGGGCGGTGAATCTGGAGAAAGCTAAATTCATACAGCCATTATTAGTTGGTAATCGTCACCGAGTAATTCACATTTACGGTTCTGGCCGCTGAATCAGTCATTTGGATCGTGAAAACATACGGCCCAACCGGGTTGTTGGTGGGTGTGCCGGAAATCACCGCGCCGGACAGGTTTAATCCCAGCGGCAACTGCGTTCCCGACGCCAGCGACCAATTATAGGGCGACTGCCCGCCCGTGGCTGAAAGCGTCACTGTGGGATAAGCTACCCCATTGGTGCCATTTGGCAAGCTGGTCGGGGAAATCTGGATCAGCACCTCGGCAGCCAGATTTTCAATGCTGGTGCCGTTGGGATAAACCACCGGGGCGTTGGTCGTGCCGTCGAACGAACCCCAGATAAAAGATATCAGTTCAAAGAAATTCGGCCCGGTCACAAAGTTCGGAGCGATGTTGTAGTAAACAGGACCGACTTTGTCGAAAGTGATTTGGGAAGGCGGATTGATGATGCCAGGCCCGGCCAAAAGAGGATAGATATTGGCGAGGTCGAAGGTGACGTTGCGCCCAAAAGTGCTTATAGCGAAAGGCGCACTGGGGCCGGATACCTCATCCGCAGCACTAAACAGAAAATCAGGCGTCGTCACCACACGCTGGAACGTCTGGTGTATGGCCTGGCTGTTGGTGATAAAGGTCATCGTGTAGATGTTGGTGATGGGCTGGAAGAACTGGCCGAGCAGCGAATCAAAATTGGCGCGGACAAATTGCAATTTACCTACGCCTTGATACAAACCCGTGATGTTGGCCTGACCCACGGAGCCTCCACCGGCGCAAACGAGCGGCTCGGCGATATAGACATGGTTGGTGGCATAGGTCACCAGGCTTTGGGAATAGACAAAGCCCGCCGGGTTGACGGCTGCGACAATCAGGTTGGTCGTCGCCACCACATTGGTCAACAACGTGCTGAGAATAACGTTCGGTCCGCAGGGATTGGTCAGAATATAGTAATCCCCCGACGGCACATTGGTGAGGGTGATTGTTTGGACACTGGTATTGGTGACGAGCGGACTGCCAGCGGGCGCGCCAACCTGGAGGCCCACCGTTATGGTCAACAATTTCGCGCTGGTATTGGTGCGGTAGTCGTTGGTGATGATGATGACGTTGGCAAAAGTGTCCGCGTAATTTGTCACTACGGCGTAGGTAAAATTAGTGTACAGGATCAACTGGGGCGGCGAGCCGGCGGGTGCGCCGATATAGTTGGTGAAAAAGGCAACGACGGTCGGTGTGGCAGCGACAACAAAATTGGTCGTGGTACTGGAAACCACCAACCCCGGAAACAAAGTCACCAAGGTGACCGGGTCGTTGGTTATGGAGGCCTGCACCAGCGCAGTATAGTTGGAAGTGTAGAGCACGAAGGGGGCGCCAAAATTTGTGCCACCGGAAGTGGAGCTGATCAAAAGGCTGCCCACCGCCGTGTCCTCATGATTTATATTGTTCGTCGAAAGCAAATAGCGCAATCCGGCCACGTCGTCCCGGGTCAAACCCGTGTAGAATGTGCCATAACCCAAGAATCCTTCACCGTTGCCCGACGCCACCGGGGGGTTGTTGAACAAGGGATCCACAGGAATCTCCAGCGCATCCGCATCCGGCGGCGACGCCCCCGCCAGGCCGCAATTTTCATCAATGAAATAATTGTAAAGCTCGCCATTGACATAGGGCGAATACTGAATCTGATTCAGCGGGCTGGCGGTAATGTCAAAGTTTCTCTGGACCACCAGATATTCCACGCCAACACCCGGTCCGGGAGGATTACAAACAGCACCCGGAGGGAGGTAACGATCGTGCAGCGCCCAGGTATAACGCACGGCGTCGGCCAATCCCAATTGCTCCAGCAGCAAAGCGAGGGTTGTTGATTTGAGATCGAGCAGCTCCAGCGACTGCGCCGCATAATTCACACTCTCCGAATTCAGCGGAAATTCCGTCAGGCCGGTGCTAAAAGCGTCTATGCCATTGGCCGCGACTGCCGGGGTATTGGTAAAGACCTGGTTCAGAATGGCAAAAGCACCATCCAAAGCCACCAGGCCGTTGGAACCGAAATAGTCGAGAAAATTGGCGTCAGAAGCATAATACATCACCGGCGTATTGCGGCGGTATTCCTCACCCAGATTCTTCGGCCCCACTTGTAGAGGATCAGTAAAAAACGGCGGCGCTGCTCCAAGCAGGAGTGGATTGTAACCAATCAGCGGCACCTCCCATGCATCACCGAACGTAGCAGGCAGTCCCGGATAGCCGTCGCTCGGTCCGAGCAACGAAAATGCCCAGACGGATTGGAGACTGAACACCAATCCGACCGCCCACAGAAGTTTTTTGATTGTTTGCCGCATACAAATCTCACTGGTACAGGAGCAGGATGCGGTAGTAAGCCGCCGAACCGCTCCCGACATAAATGGAATCACCCGTGCCGGCCGCAAATCGCGGGGCGCCCAGATTGCTCCAGGTGACGAAATTCGTCGTCACCTGCACCTGATAGGTAAATCCCGGCTGGGTGTTCCAACTGAGGAACAATCCCTCTGAAGTTTGGGTCAGCGTTGTCAGCAACCACGTGCCGGGATTCAGCGGATTGCCGCCGCTCAGGAACACCTGGAGGAGGGATGGTCCGCCCGGAGACAATGACACATTGGGAGACGGCCAGTTATACACGACGCTGTTGCCACTGAAAGTGACGGTCAAGCTGCCGTAATACTCGGTCATCCACTCAAAAGGAATGCCGCCCCAGTTTTGTCCGCTCCACGTCGTGCCGGTGGCCAACGGTGACAAAGGCGGACGGGAGCCGGCCATGGTCACATAATCCACCGCAAAGGAGTGCGTGCTGTTGGTGGTCAGACCATTCGCCGCCGTCATCGTCCAGACGTTGCTCGTCGTTACTGCAGTCGGTGAGGCTGCGCCATCCACATAAACTTCGCAGTTGGAAACGGAAATGCCGAGCAATGTCGGCCACGAAACCTGCAACTGCGGCTGGTAAACGCCGTTGCTCAGGACGAAGGGCGCGTACACATACAACGAGTCAATCGGCAGCAGCAACGCCGACACATTGAGGTAACGCTGGGCAAACAAATCAAAGCCGTAGGTCAGCCCGGTGAAACTTGTCCAGACGACCAGAAATTGTTCGGCGCCATCCGACGCCACGGTTGGCTGCATCTGCTGGCCGACGGTGGTGGTATTCACCCGAAACTCGCCACCCACCAGTGAACCGCCCTCATGCACGAATTGTCCATACACGCCCTCGCGTGAGCCGTCCTGTCCCATACTCGTCCAGACAATCAAATAATCCCCCGCAATCACGCTGATGCGCGGGGCGTATTGATCGCCGGGCAAATAAGTGTTCACGCGCACGGTCGTGCCCCCGACACCCGCGCTCGAAAAAGCCCGGGCATAAATGTCCCACCCGTTGGCCAGGTTGACCATGTCGCGCGCTCCCCACGTTATCATGAAGCTGCCGTCCGACGCCGCAGCCGCGGCGGGGTTCGCGCAGGGATTGGAACCAGTGTCCACCAGGAATTCATTGCCTTGCGCCACCCCGTTGTTGTCATAAAGCCGCGCGTAAATGTCCACGCTGGCCAGACCCACCTGATTCGGCGGCACCCCGTTGGTATAGTCAAAACCAGTATAGTTCAAAGCCGACCGTTCCTGTTCGGACACCCAGGCCGCCACGAACCCGCCGTTCGGCAACGCCGCGACCGTCGGCGTGCGCTGGTTGTAGGAGATGAATTGGTTGATCAAAAACTCGCCGCCGATTTTCTGGCCCGTCGGCGAAAGTATCTGGCCATAAACATCCTGCAAGCTG
>Ga0181523_10002860_pt1 | contig 16231 bp, 21 predicted proteins | sample PEATcosm2014_Bin_43_FD_119752 | JGI IMG/M metagenome (GOLD analysis project Ga0181523, IMG submission 119752) | Peatland microbial communities from MTU Mesocosm Facility, Houghton, MI, USA - PEATcosm2014_Bin05_30_metaG | ecosystem: Environmental > Terrestrial > Soil > Wetlands > Peat | place...
CGTTGGCCAGACGGTTGGTCTCGTTTGCCATACCGACCACGGCCATGAGCTCCCCGAACATCGCCTCGTTCATGCCGGCCTTGCGCGCCGCGGCGCCGTGGCTGGCGATGCAATAGCCGCAGCATGTTTTACATCATATTGTAATCATTGAGGTTTTTGTATAGATGTAGCTAGCGGGGTCATACTATGGGGTCACAGATTTCGAAACTGGTCCTTGACACCCAGAAGAAAAAGGCGCTATATGCCCGCTGTTAGTAACCACTTGGAACCGGACATTCCGTTTCCCAGTTACCAAATCAAACTGCGGCTCATAGGCGGAAGATACTGGCGCGGCCAGCAGCCTTGAAGCTAGACGCCCGCGACGAGCGGAGAACGACGCATAAACCGCAGTAGTTCCTAATCCGCAGGCCCAAGACGTTGGACAACCTGATCGGAGTGCCCCGCAAGGGGCAGCTCTTATCGAGGTGTGCCCCATGTCTGACGACCTGCTTTCCACATCCGAGATTGCTGACGCGTTGGCCATCACCGATCGCCATGCGCGCCGGCTGTTAGACGCTGGCGTACTTGGGCCAGTCACAAGGTTAAGCCGCGGCAAATACGCAGTGGCCCGGAGAGCGGTCGAAATTTACGCCGGTCGGGCATTTCCAGAAACCATCCAAGAGAACGCCATCCGCGACCGCCAACTGAGTGGGCGAAGACGCTAGCGCAAGGAGCAATCATGACCATACTCGATCTAATAAATAGCAAGGACCGTGACGAGGTTGTAGACGCAGCCTTGCAGGACAAACACGATGCGTTGAAGCGCAAGGGTGAACTCGCCTCCGATATCGAAAAGCTTCGCTCGCAAGTCGCAGGCAAACGTAGAGAGCGGGCAGCGGCCGAATACAGCGGCGCCGATTGGCAAAGTGTGGATGAGCAGATTGTTTCGCTGCAAGCTGATATCGAAGTCAAGGAAGGCGCAATCGAGCTGGCGAACGAGAAAGTCAGAGATGCCGATCGGCGCTTACACCTTGCTGCACATCGCGGATGGCTGAAGACCGCTCGCAAGCTTGGCAACCAGCGTGTGAAGGCTGCGCAACAATTATCTGACGCGATTGCTCTCTATCTCAAAGCCCGTGTCAAAATCTTGGAAGTCGGCGCGGCGATCGCTTCAAGTTGGCCCCTACCAGGGCAGGCACCGAACGAAGCGGTTATCAGCATCGCTGATTTAGATCGAATGATCGGGATTGAAATTCTACGGGTGGAAGGTTTGCACCCATTGAGCCGGCGGCCGCCTGGAGCAACAAATAGCCCCTATATCGAATTATCGGACTTGGTGCCTTTGGCCGACCAACTTGAACAAGCCAACTCGCTTGTTGTTCGACTGATTGAGCAAGGTCCGACTGCGCCTGTAGCTGCGCTGCCAGAAGTGCCGCCAGAGGTTTCAGTAATCGAGGCTATGCCTGACCCTGATGGCTTGGACCTTCCAGCTCAGCAAACCGTCAGCATTGCGGAAGCGCAGGCCCTTATGTCGAAACACTCAGAAATTACAATCGACAATCGCAAGAACATGGGAGGCCCTAATGAACCCGCTTGAGCTGCCGCTAGGGCGCGTCGGTTTAGTTGGCCCTCCGCAATGCGGGGCTCTCTTCGTCGCGCGTGCCATCGTCGCTGCCAACCCGGACGCTAAGATTGTTCTGAAAGATTTTAGCACTCGACCGACTGTGGCCAATCGCGCCGAATTGCTCGCTTTGACGTGCAAGGAAGGAGAGGCCCTTTTGATTGTCCTTCATTCTGGCGCCTCTGGCCGGGAGGTTCCTGATCCAGCGCTGTTTGATGAATTGTGGCGGATTAAACCCGGTTGGGCGCCCTTTAGAGATGACCGGATGCGCTCTGATCTCGACGGCTCTGAAGTTGAACTGCTGCGGCCAGGGCATGAGCCAATTATGCTGCGTTCTGATGTTAGCCAGAAATTTGAAGTTCATCACGATTGATCCCGATCAAACAAAGGAGTTGACCATGCCAAACATTGGCGAAGTTTTTCCGCAGACGCGCACGTCCCAAGGGGGCCTAGCAAACGCTTTCAATCTCGGAAGCGCAAGCTCTGCTCAGTTCCAGATTACTGGCGGCTTCTATTGCCTCGATGCGATAGCGACTTGGGGCGGTGGCTCTGTGACTGTGCAGCGTGTCGGGCCAGACGGCTCAACGCTCATCAGCACAGCGTTGACGCTCTCTGCTAATGGCACGATCGAAGGATATTTGCCGCCCGGTACTTATCAGATCACGGTTGCCACTGCGACGGCGGTCTATGCTTCGTTGGTTTCGATCCCGACTTAAGGAGTAAGGCACATGAACGACACACTTGCACCCCCAACGATTAGCCCGGAAGCGGTCGCCGCTATTGGCCAACTATCACCTGAAGCTGCGGCCCAAGCCAAAGCCGTCTTCGAGAAATCCGGCTATGCGCCGGCCGAAGTCGCTGCCGTGTTTGCTGGCCAACTTCCAGCGCAGGCCGCGGCGAAGACTGCCAACGATGCCAAGACGGCCGAACAGATTAAGAGCCTGAGGGAACAGTGGGCAGGCGATCCAAACGTGCTGGAAACCTACATCTCCCGCCTAGAAGGCAATGCGACGCTGCCAGGATCACTCAGCCCGCCGCCTGATGGCGACTACAAATTAGACTTCGGGGAACATGGGCGCGCTCTTGATGCCCAAGAGCTGGGCGCAACGAATGGCGAGATTGCCAGTGCTTTCAAACAAATGGAAATCCCGGAAAATTTAGCGCAGTCGCTTTTGGACACGATGCTCGACAGTCTCGATCGCTTCACTGATTTAGGCGACCAAGCACAGGTCGAGCAATACAATCGAGATCAGGCCCGGATGCTCGCTAATCTCCCTGGCGGCAAGGCCGAGCTAATGAGACTTGCGGCTTTAGCTGCGGCACGGATACCATCAGAGACCTATAACAGTCTTCGGGAAGCCGGCTGCTTTGAGAGCGCGCAGAGCATAGCGGCCCTCGCGGCGGCCGGCAGGGCGATTGAGTATCGCACACGGGGGAGCAAATGAGGATTTGCCGGACCCTTCCTGACCGGCAAGTGCAAGGCTGCGCCCGTGCCGCCGAGATGAAATTAAAGCGACACGGCGCGCGCCGGCAACAATTCAGAGGTGTGTGGAAAGTCTGCCTCGGCCGGGGCAGAAGTCGGCGCTAATGCCCGCCACCTGAAGGCGGGACCACTTCGAGCATAGACGGATAGTCCCGCTGACAGTTTTGAAAATCGAGCCACAGAGATAACAGCATGACTAAAGATGATGAACGCGAGAGCTTTGGCGAAGCAATGGCAGCGTGTACGCCGCGCGAGCGGGAATTCGTGCTGCATGTGATGCAGAACAAGCCATTCGCCGAAGCAGCGCGATTAAGTGGCTGTGGGACACCTGACAGCACTGCCGAAACGTTCGCCCGGATTGGCTATAGATATTCCCATAGGCCGCGCGTTATCGAGGCCATGAAAGAGGAAGCCGCCAAGCAGATGCGGACAACGTTACCGGCCGCACTCAAAGCAGTGAAGGAAATCATCCAAAACCCTTTTTCCAAGGATAGAGCCCGCACAGCCTTGGCCGTGATCGAACGTGCTGACCCGACCGTGCAGCGAACCGAAGTGACCGTCACTCACACCATCGACCATGAGCAAGAGGCCATAGACCAACTACGCACGCTGAAAACACTGAACGTCGCACATGACAAGCTCATCGAGATATTCGGCGGTTTCGGCCTAGAGCGATTGGAAAAGAAGCTTGCGATTGAAAACAAGAGTGACGTGATCGACGCGGAATTTGCTGAAGTTCCGCGCGATCCCGACGCGGAATTGTTAGGGGAATGATGTGAGCGACGAACAAACAATCGATGGCAACGCAATCTATAAGCACACCAAAAAGCTCTACAGCGAGCGCGAATATCGTCAGCGGTTTGCGCGGTTGGATTTCATGCAGAGAACCCCGAAGCAGATAGACGCCTTTAATGACGCCCATCGCTTCTTATCTGTCCGCGCCGGCAACCGTTCAGGCAAATCGGAATTCGCCATGATGTTTTCCGCTTGCGCTCTCTTAGATCGTTTCCCTAGCGACTATACGGGCTATCGGTTTGTGCGGCCTAAGATCGTACGCAACGTCACATTCAACGAATGGATTATCGGGCCAGATGGAACAACCGTGCGCGATGTGCAGCAAGCCAAGCTGCTAGGTGGACTTACTCAGGATGAGTTAGGCACCGGATGGTTGCCACTCGACGCGCTACGCCATCCAATCACCTTAAGCCGTGGTGTCTCTGGCCTAGCCGACAAGGCGCTTGTGACGCGCGACGATGGCACCTTGGCATCTTTGAAGTTCCTCACAAGCCAGCAGGACAGGCAGAGCTTTCAGGGCGACGCAGTTGACCTGATCATACTTGATGAGGACCCTGGAAAACGGGGTGAAGAGATTTTTCCCGAGTTGATAGCCCGCACCGTTGGCACTGGCGGCCGGATTATTCATACAGCGACGCCCCTAGCTGGCCTGTCGTTTATCAGAAGGTTTTTCAGGGAGGGCGGCAAAGCTGATCGCGGCGAAGTGAGAATGTCCATTTATGACAACACGTTTCTTTCGCCAGAAGATATTCGCATTGCCGAAGCGTCCTATTCAGAACGTGAGCGCGCCACGCGCCTCATGGGCGACGATCTACCGGGCTACGGCGCTGTGTTCAATTTCGATGAGGCAACCTATCTGCACGATATGAAGCCCGAAGATGTTCCCGAATACTGGCTCTGGATCAATGCCATCGACTTCAGTCATGGTGGCCTTTCGAGCCAATCGCATCCCTTCGCTTTCATCTCATGTGCTGTCGATCCAAACACGCAAACGCTATATGCCATGCACGCTTTGCGGATTAAGCAACAGCTTCCGCCTGTGCATGTCGCGGCGATTAAACAATGGGGCGCTTGGGACGCAACTACTTCCTGGCCGGCAGATGGTCATCAACGCGCCGACACTACAGGGCAGACCTTCGCCAGTGTTTATAAGTCACTCGGCCTTAATCTCCGCGGCAGTCACGCGACGCTGAAAACGGGCGGTTACGGCCTCGAAGCGACCTTTGCCCTCATGGAAAGCATGTTTGCCACTGGCAAACTCAAGATCGCCCGGCATTTGCTTGAACTCCGCGAAGAACTCCGCGATCTGCACTATGACAAAAATAACGAGTACGTTGCAGAGAATGACGATCTAGCGAGCGCACTGCGCTACGCCGTTATGGATATGCGGCACGCGCGGATGCTTGGCGTGATGCGCGGAAACTTCTTCCCTGGCGGCGCAAACAAAAACGGCCCAGCGAAGGGATTGGACGATTGGGATATTTGGAGCGGGCGGCCTTTCAGAACGGGAGAACGCTATGGCTGACGAAAAGAAATCACTGCCAGACGGATCGGAGCCGAACACTGGCGAACAAATCGCGCCTGAATGGGCGCATTACGGTACAGCACCGGGCGAAGGGATAAAGGTTCGCAATCCTAAAAATCGCGGCAAGGTGTTAGGGACGTTTGCTGATATGGCCGATGGCGTGGACTTCGATCCGTGGACAGGAAGGTAGGAGGGCAGCATGACCGATAAAGGTGAGGAGAGAAAACTACGATTTCTCGGCCGACAAACTGACCGAGTTCGGAATACGGTTACCGAGTTTTTTATCGAACCACCGAACACTCCGGGTCCGAGGGAAAATTCTGGTCTCAGGCATCTAATCGCCCGCTACGTGAGTGGTGGTGCGAGCGATCTACGAGTTGTGGATGGCCTACCGGAATTCGCTACGGGAATTCCTAACGACTGGTCCGAGCAACAAGTAATGGAGCTGATGGTTGGAGATTTGGACCCGGTTTCTCCAAAAGTACCGGAAACGAAACAGTAAAAACTCAAAATGTCTCCGCCCTTTGGAAAAAGCATGAACGTCTTGGATGCTGCGCTAGAGATGGCCGGCAGAGGCTTCCGCGTGTTTCGGTGCAAAGCGAACTCCAAAGAGCCCGCGTGCATGTGGCAGCAAGAGGCGACCGCCGATCCCGCCGTTATCTGCGGATGGTTCGCCGACAATCCCAAAATGAATTATGGCGTGGCGGTGGACGACAAGCGTTTTGTCCTCGATCTCGATTGCAAGAATGGCAAGGACGGACGTAAGGACCTAGAAGTGCTGGAGCTGTGCAATAGCGATCTGCCTGATACCCTGATCGTTAAGACGCCAAGTGGCGGCTATCACATCTACCTCCTTGGAAACGCCGCCAACTCGGTCGGAAAGAAAGAGCTTGGGCGTGGCATCGATGTTCGTGGCAAAGGCGGTTACGTGCTTGGCCCCGGTTCGACGATCGATGGCAAGCGATATGATATCGCGCTTGATGCTGGGATCGCCGATGCGCCGGCATGGCTGCTCGAATTGACCGCGCGCCGCATCTCCGCGCTAGCCAAGCGCAATCCGAATGTGCCGCTCGATGCGCCGCATGAGATTAGCAGGATGCGGACTTACCTAGAGAGCTTAGTAGAGCAAGGCGACGTGGCAATTGAATTCTGTGGCGGCAATAATCGGACTTATGCGCTTGCTTGCGAGGTGATGGACTACGTATCCAAAGATCAGGCTTATGACCTGTTGGCTAAAAACTGGAACCCGGCTTGCGTACCGCCCTGGAGCGAAAACGAACTCCGCACAATTTGCGCCAGCGCGGCCGCATATCGCCAGAATGACGTTGGTGCGAAGGCTAGCCAGCCCGTCGCTGAAACTTTTGCACAAGCCAATCTCGCCGCGATTTCCGCACCCTCGGTCGCGCCGGATGCTGAAGGTTTCACCTGGAGCGCCGGGCTTGGCTTTCGCAGCATGCAGGACATTCAGCCGGTCGAGATTGATTGGCTTTGGCCGGAACGGATTGCCGCAGGAAAGTTCACGTTGCTTGCCGGTGCGCCCGATGGAGGCAAATCGCAAATCGCGGCCTACATTGCCGCGACGGTTTCCAATGGTGGCGCATGGCCGTTCGGGGAAGGTAAGGCGCAGCAAGGTGCTGTTATTTGGCTTTCCGCTGAGGATGACGCCGCCGATACGACAGTCCCGCGCCTGATTGCCGCTGGTGCAAACCGCAATCTGATTTTTGAGCTGCAATCGATTGTGCGTGCGGAAGATCGCTTGCGGCCGTTCAATGTAGCGAACGATCTGGAGGCGTTGGCCGATGTGATTAAGCGCATCAAAGCGCAAACCGGCGTTCCGGTGCGAGTTATCGTCATTGATCCGATCTCGGCCTACATGGGCGGCAACAGTCAAACGAACAGTTGGAAAAATTCCGATGTGAGGAACACGATGACACCGCTGAATGACTTCGTGGCCAAGGTCGGAATTAGCACCATTGCCATCACGCATTTCAAGAAGGGCCGCGACGACGAAAACGTACTAAACAAGGTGATCGATAGCGTTGCGTTGCCGGCATTGTCACGCGCCACATGGTTAGTTGCCCCTGAAAAGGATGACGGAGGCAATCTGACGGGCCGGCGCCTTTTCCTGACAGGGAAGAAGAATATTGGCCGACCAGTGGCCGGTCTCGCCTACAAAATCGTCGAGAAGCTAATCAACAACGGACGCGGTGGAACGATGCCGGCGCCGAAAGTGGAATGGGCGGGCATCGTCGCGGCTACAGCGGACGACGCATTTACTGGCAACAGTGGGAAGGCTGCTGGCAAGTTGGAAGCGGCAGAGGATTTTTTGCAATTGGTCCTCGCAGACGGTCCTTTGAGCGATAGGGAAATCCGGAAGCGCGCTGGGGAGAAGCACCGCTGGCGGACCTTACAGCGTGCGAAAGAAAAGCTAGGCATCATTTCGAAGAAGATTGGCTTCGATGGTCAGTGGTACTGGCAGTCGCCATAATGCACGCAACTATTTTTTAAAAACCACGTTGAGTGGTAACCGGCCTACGTCAACAAATGTTCCAGCACTGTTCTCAACTTCAATCTGAAAGTAATTGGCGCCCGGCTCCACTATTAGAAAGCCATTGAACGACACGATGTGATGCACACGGATGTGTTGGCTCAAATCAATTTCAATTGAACCTTCGCCTATCTTATTACCACTCGGAGTTATGATAAGAAATTTCGCGCCAGTTTTTTCCGCTTGCGCCCAATTCACTCTTTCAAAGGTTGAAACGAGAGCCCAGGAAACAGGCAACAATATCGGGCTGGCCAGTGGCGCGGTTAAATCTTGCGCCTTATCAACCTCGACAACGACATCCTCGACCACCTCGATTAGACTGACATTACCGGTGTCCCGATTTACCGGAGCTTTCTCGCACAAGATTGTCCAAAGGTGAGTTGGCATCATTGACCCGAATCAATGACCGAGCTACTTATCGAATTTGCAGATCGCGTATCTACTAAGCGGCTGTGTGAACCTAACGTAATTTGCGAGGCAAAGTTAAAATTACGCATCTGCTCCGGCGATATTACTTGAAAGCGGTCCAAAGCCGAGGCGACTAAAAAATCGATCTCCTTCGTCAGGGCGCTGGTTTCCACAAAAAATTCAAACGCATTACGCGTGCCAAAAATATTAGCATCAGATAGCTTTATCATACTCCATGAATCACTAGCCGAGCTAATGCGAAGTGAAATCAATTCCGCGATTTTCGTGGCCCACCATGTGTCATTTGTGGAATTGATGAAGTCCACTGCCACCGAAGAATACACCGGGACGCCCCGGAAAACTATCCAACAATACACGGCCAAAGCGACATCATGCGGATGTTGAAATTTTCGATCGTATCGAAGTTCGGAAAGCCGTTTGATCCGAGCCAAGACAGCTTCAGCGGCATAATTATCTCGTCGGACTAAATCATAAAGCTCGCGATATGATATATCAGCTTCCACGATCCCTAAAAAGAGAGAACGGCTACTCGCTATGCCAACCTTCGCAGCAAATTCATGAGATTCGATCGCGTCAAAGAGTACTCGGACGGTCATGTGGATTTCCTAGTGATACTTCCGCTCAGAACGAAATTCACTGCATGTTCCTAGCCAAACGGGAACTTCATCCTCGGCGTGAAAATATTCTCCGTCAGAGCCCCACTGACTGAGGCAGTAAAAGCTCCATTTGCCAGTTTCAACATCCAAGCATTTGTCCCAGACAACGGCTACGTGAGTTACTTCTGATTTTTTGTTTCGGTAGATTACCAAGTCGCCGCGTTCGACATCTTTTCTCTCTTGCACCACTTGATATTCATCATCTGACATGATCCATTCCGTGTGTTCTGCATCAATGCATGTTCGCCTAGATGCAAACACTAATCCAAGGCAGTTATAAGTTGCAGAGAGTGAGCGGAGTGTTATCCCGGGACAGAGTGCCATTGCAAATTCTACAGCGGCCCTGAGCTGCTCTGGCGATTTCTCTTTTTGTTGAGCATTTTGTATCGGTCTTTTATTTTTTGTGGACAGCGGCAGGTAATCGGGGTCTTTGTCAGTACCGTGACCGATTATGACCGTCATGGCTTGCCCTCATGTAGATCGTTAAGGCGATCACCGAATTCGTCTTCCACAAAACTTTCCAACATGGGTTCCAATCGGCATATAACGGTCGCGATCAGGTGGTCAATCACCAGCCCCAGAATTATTTGGCGGTCTTGGCGGCCTTCGAGACAAACCCTTGTACCACAATGAGATTACACTGCGTCAAGAAGGCCGCCAATGGCGGTCTTCGAAGACCGCCAAATTGTCGAAGGCCGCCATCGAAGGCCGCCAAGGATGGCGTAGTAACTTATGGCCATAAATAAGGATTTGTCTCGAAGGCCGCCAAGACCGCAAACGATATAGAGAGGCGGATGAAAACTCGTTCGGTGTGAACGACTGTCTATATCGGACAGTCGGTGGCATCGGGTCAGACCACGTTCGAGCCGTTGGCCCCATTCCGCCCGCCCGCCCACTTCATGCTGCGGCCGGATTGCTCGCCGTCATCTCGGCTTTGATCCGCTGCACAGTCGAGTTGCTGAGGCCAACGAGCGCCGCAACACGATTGATGCCTATGCCCCTGGCAAGCGCCTTACGCGCCTCTGCGGCCTTCGCAGCACCTTCCGCGGTATCCTCTACTGGCTTGCGCCCTAACGTCTTGCCATTGGCGACGGCGCGCTTCAGGCCGGCATGAATGCGGGCTTGGATCATTGATCGCTCAAATTCGGCAAAGGCGCCGGTCATCTGAAGCATGAGCTTGCCGGCTGGCGTGGTCGTGTCGATTGATTGCTGATCGAGGTAGAGATCGACGCCGCAAACCTTTAGATGCTCGATGGTATGCAACAGATCGACCAGCGATCGGCCCAGGCGATCAATCGCCCACGCCATCACCACATCAAATTTGCCGCGTTGTGCATCGTTCAAGATTTGATCGAGGCCAGGGCGATCCTTGCGACCCTTGGCGCCGCTAATGCCTTGGTCACGGTAAGTGGCGACGATTTGCCAGCCGCGCGCATCGGCGACTTTGCTAAGGGCTTCGATCTGATTTTCGACGGTCTGACGATCCGTCGAGACGCGCACATAAAGCGCAGCTCGTTTGCTCATGATTGCCTCCGACATCGTGACTCAATGTAATACAACGCCATGCGACATTCAATCGAATTTCGCATGGGCAAAAAGCAAAATTGCGATTACTGATTTCGTTGAACAAATCGCGCCAACAAAAATCAGGATTTTCGGATGGCCCAGCAAGAGACACGTTCGGTTGTCATCACGCTCCGTGTGCGACCATCGTTGAAGGCTGCGCTTCGGAAGCTTGCTGAACGCGAGCGCCGCACGCTAGCGAGTTGGATTGAATTGTCGCTAGAGCAAGCAATCAAGGACGCGGATAAGCGCAAGCATTGATGCGACCCTCCGCGTTTTCTGATCGGTGATCCATAAAAGGGTCGATCAAATAGACCGGAGGTGGGTGCCGGCGTACCTCGCCAATGCGCGGTCGCGCAACCAATCGGGGCAAGACGACACGCACGCGGAGTGCGCCTTAAAGTCACTCGGCGACGCCCTCCTAAACTCACTCGGCGATGCCAGCTCTGTGATACGCCGAGAGCGCGCGGGGATTGATCTAGAAATCATGTCGGCGACGCGACCGCATGTCGCGAGGGGCCAGAACGAGACCAAGTGCAGGGCAGCACTAGATCAACAGAGTGCAGCTTGTCACGACCCGCGGCCTCTATCGCGTTCCTCTGCCAAGCGTGCAAGCTCCCCCGAGAAGCAGAGAGCCCAACGCACAGGCGGCGTTTTATTCCGCAACCACTCGACGGCTTGTTTCCCGCCCAGCATCACCCCATTCATGATTTTCGGCTCATCCCGCATGTTCTTCAGGTAAGCCACATAGGTTCCAGTGTTTCCAACCTCGGCCGGGAATAAACGCGCCAACAACGAATGTACGGCTGCCTCCCCGTCAACACTCCGAATATCCAATTTCGCACTTTGTAAGAGCGCGTCGAAAAAGCCAAAGACGTATCCGAGGGCTTTCCCGTTAATTTCGCCCTCTGCGTTCATAATCAAAAACTCGTCTTCCCGCAAAAAAACCTTCTGCAAAGAGAGAACCTCAAACGCAACGTCCACAACCTTCCGAAACTTTGCCTCCTTTGAAATCCAAAACATTGCTTCTTCCCACGATTTCCACTCTCTCACATCCTTAACGTCGGGCAACTCTGCGCGAAATCTTATACCCGGATGGTTTGCGCGACGATGCCTATTTCGGGGGCTGTGGCTGGCTTGGCGCTGCTGCCGCGGGTGGATTTGGTTGTGGCTGCGCTGGTTGCGTTGGCGGTAGTCCCTGCGCGCCAGCGGGAATTTTCAAAAATTGACACAGCTCTGGCGCGGGCATGCGAGGCGCAGTCATTGTGTTGTATTTTTCACATGCCCCATCTTGGCAGTTTCCCTCTTCGCAGAGGTACTGATTAAAGGCTAATTCGTTTCGAATAGTGTATATGCCGTACAACCGCCTGCAAAATCTGGTGACACGCAAAATATTAGGTTTAAAAACATCGTGATATTTTGCCCAGCCCCAAATGTACGAATAGCGAAATTTGTCTTGTTGCATGTCCAGTAAGCAAGGTTGGGGATAATACAAAGGATTGCCGGTGGCATCTCTAATGCCGCCAACGTTGAGAGTTTCTTTGGGCGCAATATCCGCCGGACCTTCGGTCATTGGGATGCCGTCTATATTTGTGAACCCCAAAGGAAGATCGTCTCGCGAAAATTGATAGTTGATGCGAAAGGTCATACTTGTGGCGCTTGTCTCCCCAACGTTTTGCCATTTTGGGAGAACGATATATCCAATGAGAACGCCGTTGAGTTGAGTGGGAACAATTTGAAGGTCGTTGAGGATGACAGAGGCGCGCAGGCTACGGTATTCGGCGTCATCGGCAGTCGCCCACTGTCTGCTAGTCCAATAGGCGGCAAACGCGGTGGCAGCCAATGTGCCAGCAACCAGAGCGCCAAGGATAATTTCAAAGACCCATTCCGCCCGGCTTTTTATTTGACGAACATGGTACTCATTGCGTTCTGGGCGTTCTTTAGTTTCCATCATATTATAGTCGCCCCTATTTGGGGTGGGTTAAGTTTGCATCCGTGCTGCCCGCCATCCTATCATGAGCAATAGCTATGTGGAATGATGCGACAACCAGCGTCCCAACCTTGGCCGAATTGCGCCAACACAGCGCGTTGTTTTGGCTTTGCTACGAGCGGTGCTTGTATCGCGCGCCCGTCGCTTTCGTGCCTTGGCCGGTCCGTTGCTCGGCGAACCTGTGATCGAACGCACCTATGACTGAAGAAGAGCTAGAGAGCCGCCTGGCCGAGAACGCGATTGATTTTCTCGAAAGGGCCATCGATGAATTCAAGGAGCGGCCAAAATATTCGATCATTAACTTTTATTCGGCTGTCGAGTTGTTCCTAAAGGCTCGATTGCTTCATGAACATTGGTCCTTGATCGTTCTTAAAGACCCCGATCGTCACAAGTTCGAAAGTGGGGATTTTGTTTCCGTCTCGTTTGACGGTCTGTGTGAGCGACTGCGAAGGGTTGTTCAGAGCGCCCTACCTGACGGCGTGCAAAGAAACTTTGATGTGGTCCGGAAGCACCGCAACAGAATGGTTCACTTTTTCCACCACGCAAACGACAATCGGGGCGCAGAAATAGAAGCAGTGGCCGGCGAGCAATTGCGTGCGTGGTATGACCTCCACGAGCTGCTGATCAGCCAATGGTCTCCAATTTTTGATGAATATAGTGACCGGTTTATTGGGATTGAGGAAAAGCTGAAAGGCCATCGCGAATATTTGCAGGCAAAATTCGAGGCGCTTGGTCCGAAAATCGACGCTGAGAAAAAACTGGGCGTAAAATTCGATATGTGTTCGAGCTGTTATTTTGATGCTGCCCGCGTGTCAAGCATCATCGGCAGCCTGCACGAGTCAAAATGCCTTGTTTGCGGTTATCAGGAAAAAGGGTTGGATTACGAGTGTCCAGAGTGTGGGAAGACCTCCGAATTGGACGATGGCGGTAGGTTCGTATGCTTTGCCTGCGGCCACAAGGATGACGAGCAGCAGATTGTGGAATCTATCAATGAGTTCAAGGCAACAAAGGACAACTATTTCGACGCTATGGTGCCTGCCAATTGCTCTGAGTGCGAAGGGTACCATACGGTAGTGGAATACAAGGATCACTTCCTTTGCGTTCGCTGCTTCCGCGTTACGGAAGGGTTAGAGCAGTGCGGCTGGTGCGGCGAATACAATAATGGTGACATGAGAGAAAGCTCATACGTCGGTTGTGGGATATGCGACGGTGCGGCCGGGTGGCATGCGAACAAGGATGATTAGGATCATAACAAACACATGATTGGATAAGCTGTTCACCCATTTCTCGCCTCGTTTAGTAGTTAGCCATTTGGCCGTACCGACCGGGCTCTTCCGCCAAAGGCGAAACATTAGAAAAGCTTCTTGCTTTTCTTGCATACACCCTCGAATGACGATCTTATGGATTTTGTGACGTTGCTAAGGATTTCGGCCCGGCCGGTAACGCGATTGATTTGCCCCAACAAAACGTCGCCTATGCCGGCACGGCTTCCGGCGCCGAAGTATAAAGTATCCTCGTCGTCTTCACTGTAGAGTGGCACTGCGTTGTGGTCTTCAACCTTCACGTTTTTGCCGTTAACAGTGATTGAGAACTTCACCGGCTGACGTACCTCGGGCGTATTACTGCCCCATTGTTCCCCCTGGCAAATCAAATACAACGGTGCGGCGTGCGCACTCGTCGTGGTAAGCAGCAAGAACATAATGAAGGTTTTCATGTTTGCCGCTCTTCATTGGCTTTAGCAGGCATTGCACTCCCCTTCATTCGATGTGCAAGTGATTGATTAGCGCCGGATAGGATACCCGCTCCACCACATCGCGGAGCCGCTGGAGCCCCGGCCCTCCCGAATAGCGATCGAAGCTGAAGCCGCGCGCATGCCCTAACAACACTGCCGCGTCTGCCTGTGCTACGCCAGCTTGATCGAGCGCTGTGGTGAAGTTCTTTCGCAGCGAATGGAAGGCCAGCCCTTTCCTCTCGATTTCTGCGTTTCGCCGCATGCGCCCGAACCTCTTGCTAAAATCCACCGATAGCTTGTTGTCTCTACCGCTCGGCTTCAATTCTGGCCACAGTTGCCCTTGCCCCTCCGCTAAATCAAGGATGCCCGCCGCAATCAATTTGCTATGCACTGGCACACGACGAATACCGGCTTCCGTCTTGGCCTTCAGAATGTCGAAAAACCAAACCCCGGCCTCGTTCTTCACGTCACTGGTGCGAAGCTGGCAAATTTCCTCCAAGCGCATCCCGCTAAATAGCCCGACTAGCGTTACCCATCGCATTGTCGAGCCGGCCGGTATTGCATCTAACAACGTGGCCAATTCCGCCATCGTGTAAGGCTGCCATTTATCGTCGCCTGCTTTTCTCGATTGCTCTGCAAACGGATTGTCGCGCTCGAAGTCGCCACGCTTGCGCGCCCAGTCAAACAACGATTTGAGTGCGGAGACGTAGTGATTAAGAGCGGCGTTCGATAGTTGCGCTTCGCCCCGGCCGAACTTCTTCAGCAATTCCGACAGTGGCAGGTCTCGGCTCTTTTGATGTTGGCCCCACTTCGGATCGAGGCGCGCGACCGTATCGAGGAAACTACTGGCCGTCTTGCGATCGACGGCTACAAGCGGGCCATTGTGGATATATTCGCCAAACAGGCGGAATGCCTTGGCGTATTGTCGGCGGGAACTATCGGTTAGTCGTGTGGCCGGATCGCGTTGCATTTCAGCGAGGAAAGCATCAGCGGCGACGGAAAAGGCAACGGCGTCCCGAACTATTGGCCGTACGATCGCCGGGAGGGGTGCCGGAGCTTCAACCGGGAGCCCGCGTAACGTCTTTATCCTGGCCAAAATGGCATCCATGTACGCTTCAAGGATCGCCATAGCCATCAGGCGATATGTCGGGGTATCAGGCTCCAGTCGCGTCTTTAATCGACGCTCAATTGCGGCAATGTCGCCAGCAACGAGGCTATGCCGTTGCTCTCCTTCGCCAACCGAAATGCTGAAGTCACCCGCCTCCATCGCTTCGACATATTGGCTATACCCCATATCGAGGGCGGCAATCTCTTCCGCGTAGGGCTCCAGGTCCGTGCCGTCTGGGGGCTCTTGCGGCTCCGCCTTGGGCGCCAGCCCTGCCTTCGCCTGGGCTTCCATGTGATCGAGCGCGGATAGATAAACCTCCCGCTTGGCCTCTGCGATGTCGGCGCCGCTCAGCGGAGCCCCGGCTCTGGCCCTCTCGAATTGTCGCGTCCAATGGCCGTCAAGCTCGTCTCGCTTTGCCTGCGCTTCCCGGACGTTCTGTGTCTCTAGGCTCACTACGACCTTTAGGAGTGGCTTACTGCCCTTCGAGGAGAACCGGGCGCGAAGATCACGCGGCACCTTGCGGACGTAGTACCAAGTGCGGTGACGCTGTTGGAGGCCGGGGGGATTTTTCCGCTTCGCCATGCCTCTCGGTGTCACAGGTTGGGGTCACATGTCAAGGTCACAGATAGGCAAGAAATAGCGCATTAGTCAGCAAAATCAGCCATTGACGCCTCATCATCTGGCGATGCAATAGCCGCAGCCGTTGGTCACGCTCACCCCCAGGTAGATCATCTCCTTGGTGACCGTGTCGAGCGCGCCCGGCGCCATGATCTCCTTGACGCTCTCCCAGGTGCGTTTGAGC
>Ga0181523_10002868_pt1 | contig 16218 bp, 10 predicted proteins | sample PEATcosm2014_Bin_43_FD_119752 | JGI IMG/M metagenome (GOLD analysis project Ga0181523, IMG submission 119752) | Peatland microbial communities from MTU Mesocosm Facility, Houghton, MI, USA - PEATcosm2014_Bin05_30_metaG | ecosystem: Environmental > Terrestrial > Soil > Wetlands > Peat | place...
ATAGCGTCTTTGATGTCGGAAAAGTCCTCTTCCAGAATGCGGCCTTCGTAGTCGGTCACTTTGCTGATGTAGCGTGGAGCGACGTGTACGCCGTCGTTGGGAAAAACGCTGAAGGCTGAGGTCTGCTCGAGCGGCGTGATTTCCGCCGAACCCAACGCCACCGGCAGATAAGCGGGAATGTTGGCGGTAATGCCAAAGCGGTGCGCGTATTCGATCACGGTCTTGATGCCGATGCGATCGGCAAGCTTGAGCGCGGGAATGTTTCTGGACTGCGCGAGCGCACGCCGCAACGTGATGGTGCCCTCAAATTTGGCGTCGTAGTTGTGCGGCGAATAAGGGCCGGAGGCGGTTTGAAAAGTTACTGGCGCATCCAGAATGGTGTCGTCGGGGCTTCCGCCCTGGTCAATGACCGCGGTATAGACGTACGGCTTGAAAGACGACCCGACTTGACGCAGTGCCTGCGTGGCGCGGTTGAACTTGGAGAGATTGAAGTCGCGGCCACCGACCATGGCCTTGATTTCTCCGGTCGCATTGTCGATGGCGACGAGTGCTCCTTCGGCGCCTGAATCCTGCTCCAGACTGACGCGAGATTTTCCGCCCGCATCCAGCGAGAGCACTTTGATGTAGACGATGTCGCCGGCGTGGAGAATGTCGGGAAGCTTCTTCAGCTTCGTCCAGGCCATATCGCCTGGTGAGAGCGTCGCCTTGCGCTGACCGAAGCGAAGTTCGGCGGCACCGGGTGTGACTTGTGTCACCAGGGCGTGCATGTATCCATTAATTTGGGGATCTTCATCCCAATCCGGGTCATCGTATTTGTCGAGCTTTTGCCCCAGCGCAATTACGTTGACGAGTTTCCCGTGCCAACCATGGCGGCGTTCGTAAGCGGCGAGGCCGTCGAGCAGCGCCTGTCGCGCGGATTTCTGCAAATCCATATCGAGCGATGTGTAAACGCGCAGCCCGCCTTGGTGCACCTGGTCGCTGCCGTATTTTGCTTCGAGGTAGCGTCGGATTTCTTCCATATAGTGCGGAGCCAGCGAGTTCGGATCTTTCTGCAAGTCGAGAACGATCGGCCTATTTTTTGCCTCCGCCGCTTGGGCCGCGGTGATCTTGCCGTCTTCGAGCATGGCGTTGAGCACGAGGTTGCGCCGCTTGACTGCGCGGTCCGGATGGTTAATCGGCGAGTAATATTGCGGTGCCTTGGGAAGTCCCGCTAGCAGCGCGGCTTCTTCCAGTTTTAGTTTTTTGGCGGGTTTGCTGAAATAGTATTCGGAGGCAGCTTCGTAACCGTAGGCGCCGTGGCCCAGAAATATCTCGTTGGCGTAAAGCGTGAAGATTTGCGGCTTGGTGAAGCGGCGCTCGATCTGGATGGCGAGCAGCGCCTCCTGCACCTTGCGATAAAACGAGCGGTCGGGAGAAAGAAACAGATTGCGAGCAAGTTGCATCGTGAGCGTGGACGCTCCCTGCACTTTTCCGCCGGATTCGATATCGCGGTAGGCCGCACCCACGATGCGCCAGAGGTTGATGCCCGAGTGCTCGTAGAAATCCTTGTCTTCGATGGAGATCAGTGCGTTGCGGAGAACTTCGGGATAATCGTCATAGGCGGCGATGACGCGGCGCTGAAGCGCGAAAGTTCCGATGACTCGTCCTTGTGTGTCATAGAGTTCCGTGACCGAGCTGGGACGGTAACGTTCGAGTTCTTCAACCTGGGGCAAGTCGGTCGAGTAGACCAGCAGCAGACCAGCGGCCGCGCCCACTGCGGCGGAGAGCAAGACGAGCAATCCGAACAGGACGCGTCCGACTAACTTCTGCCCGCCAATTTCTATCGTCGGAAGATGTTGGAAAATAACTTTCATCGGAGGGCGCAAGGCTGAGGCGCAGGTTTCAAGGTTTCAGAGTTTCAATTTCAATATTAAACCAAAGGCCAGGCTTAAAGGTTCTCGGAAGATCGGGTCTTGCGTCCAAGTCTTAAAGCAACAAAAAAGAAATCGCCCGCCGAAGCGAGCGACTTGTAAAGACCTTGAAACTCTTGGACCTTAGCCCTTCGCTTCCCGGTTCTTCAACACTTCCAACGCTTTGTTCAGTTGGTCGTCTGTCTGGTTTTTCGGCTTCACTTCTTTCTTCTCGTCGGGAGCGGCCGGTTGATCTTCGTCGGGCAATCCGCCGTCGTCTTCCGTGCTGTCAGCGACCAGGACGTTCGGAGTGACGGCCGCGTCCTGAATTGCTTTTCCGCTCGGCGAGTAGTACTTCGCGACCGAAAGAATCAGGGCGGCATGATCCTGCATCTCGATCAGTTCTTGCACCGATCCGTCACCGAAGGTTTTATCTCCCACCACGTCTCCACGAGCGTTCTCGAGGATCGCGGCGGCCACAATTTCAGCCGGGCCAGCCGTGCCACGATTCACCAGCACCGCAACGGGAAGCTTGGTGACGTCCTTGGCGGGATCGGCGTTGAAAGCCTGGCGCGGATACTTCTGCCCCTGCAGATACGTGATGGTGCCATGGTCAAGGAAAAGATTGGCGGTGGCAACGCCTTCAGTCTCTATGCCACCGGCGGAATTGCGCAGATCGAGCACGAGCTTCTTCGCTCCCTGTTTTTGCAGATCGCGAATCTTGCCGGCGATCTCCTGCGCTTTGCCTTCGGGGAACGCGTCTACCTGGATGTAGCCGACATTGTCGGACAGCATTTTCTCGCCAACGGGCGGGATCGTAACCATGTCGCGCGTGATCACAATTTTCTGCGGTTCGGCTCGCCGCGGCCGCACCACTGCCACGGCGATTGTAGAGCCGACCTCGCCCGCCAACACGCCATGAATCTCAGCCAGCGACATGTCGTGCGTGCTCTTGCCCTCGATCGATTCGATGATGTCGGAGTTCTCGATGCCGGCCTTTTCCGCCGGGCCTCCGGGAATCACCGCGACCACGGCAGCGTATCCGAAACGCTTGGAGACGGTGGCGCCGATATCCGCCTTACCGTCGCTCTTCATGGTCTTATAGCGCTTGTATTCCTCGGGCGACAGGTAGCTGGAGTTGGCGTCGAGCGACTCCAGCAGACCGTGCAGCGCGCCTTCGGTGACTCCGGTGATGTTGGGCTCTTCAACGTATTCGCTGCGGATGCGGGACAGCACTTCGCTGTATACCGACAACTGGCGATACGCACCTTCATTCGACGAGGCGCGAACATTGACAAAACCGCCAACCACGGTGAACAGCAGAATAGCCAGCGAACTGGCAATCACAGTGACTTTCAACTTCGTAGACATAGTTTGATCTTTTCTCTGCTCTTTAATTGGATCGGGTGATCGGGCTCCCGGAGGAACTGGTGCTCCATTATAGACGGTTTGATGCATAGATCGGGGGGCAAGATTGCAGGAACTACGTCGGGGGTAACGTGAGCGAGGTGCAGAGTCCTCGAAGGCTTGTGCGGATCAGTGCTGGGATGGGGCGTACTCCCGGTGTCGATTAGAATCATTAGGTTAGCGGGCGGCAGCTCGGCTTTTGTTCGCCGAACTGCGTTTCGGGCTTGGACAGTCTGGCGGCTGCCCCTACGCAACCCTGGACGGGCGAGGGCGCTCGTCCCCACACAAGCCAAGGCAAATCGCTCAGGTTTCGTCGGCTACGGGATTACGCAACTGGCCGATGCCTGCGATCGAAACTTCGAGGGCATCGCCGGCGACGACGGGGGCAATGCCTTGAGGCGTGCCGGTGGCGATCAGGTCGCCAGGTTCGAGCGTCATGATCTGCGAAATGTAACGGATGACGACGTCGAGCGGGAAAATGAAATCTTTCGTATTGCCCGACTGCCGCACTTCGCCATTCACCCGGGTCTCGACCTGGATGCCCGTCCAGGGATCGAGTCCGTCGGCGACCACGGGTCCGACCGGGCAGAAAGTATCGAAGCCTTTTCCGCGCACCCACTGCGGTTCTTTTTTCTGCAGATCGCGGGCAGTGAAATCGTTGACGCAGGTGTAGCCGAGGATGTAAGGGCGGACGTCTTCGCTGTCGGCGAGCCGGTGACATCGGCGTGCAATCACGACTCCCAGTTCGCCCTCGTAGTCGGTGCGCTCGGAAACCTTGGGCCGAAGAATCGTTCCGTCAGGCGGCAAGAGGGAAGAGGGCGGCTTGAAAAAGAGCAGCGGTTCCAGCGGAACGTCATTGCCGAGTTCGGCAGCGTGCTCGCGATAATTGCGGCCGACGCAGACGATTTTCGAAGGCTGCACCGGCGGCAGCAGAGTTGCCTGTGCGAGCGGGATGCGGTCCATGCGGCGGCTGGGAAGGCCCTCGACGTCGCCGTCGCTATGATGCGGAGGCTGGAGCAGCAGGCGAGTGATTTCGTCTTCGTCACTGCCCGCGACAGACTCGACCAGTCCATAGAGGGCGGAACCGTTGAGATGGAATCGGCAATATTTCATCAGAACAATATCTAAACACAAAGGGTGGGGAGTTCGCGAAGAAAAATCTGGAGCATGCGACGAAAATCTTCACCACAGAGAGGAGGCACAGGGGAGAGCTCTTGATCTCCCTGTGCTCTCTGTGGTGAAGAACTTTTCCGCGAACTCCCCAGCAGACGCCAACCTAAGGCACCGGCTCGCTAGTAGTCTCGGAGCGCTGGCTTTCGTTTCCGCGTACATCCACGGCAGAGACGGAGTAGGTATAGGTTTTGCTGGAGGCGACAGCGCTATCACGATAAGACGGCGATTTCACCAGCTCGGAATTCAGTTTGACCATCTTCTGCCCGGCAGCGCCATTCGTTTCTATTTCGCTGCGATAGATGTTGTATCCGGCGAGATCGGCGTTGGTAACCGGCGCCCAGACGAGGTCGATAAATGGTTTTTGTCCCTCGCCCGAGTACGCTGCCTGCAACCCGGCGGGTACGGAGGGAGGGAAGACGTCATGGGCGATGACCCGCACCGGCGGAGTATCGTCTCCCTCGACCTGCAGCTCATTGTCGGGCCGTTTGATGATGTCTACGGCCGTAATCCGGTAGAGGTAGGTCTTTTCCCATTCGAGGCTGGAGTCTGTGAAATGTGCGGGGCCGGGCTCGCCCACGGGGACTTCGCCGGCAATCGCATCTTTGCCAGAGCTTTCGTCACGCCGGTAGATTCGATAGCGATGTTGAAGGGCGGGGACATTCAACGATTCGCCTGCGCTCGTCCAAGTGAGCACGACACCATCGCCGGTGAGTTCGGCGGAGAGATCGCCCGGCGTAGGCAGGGTCACGACGGCGGGCACCTGCACGCGATTCGACAATCCTTCACCGCGGGCGCTGCGGTTCAGGACCTCGACGGCATAGGTGACTTCGGCGGCCGGGTCCGGCTGTTGCATGGTTGCGGGTAGCGTGTCGGTGTAGATCAGCGGGGCGGGGCGCGGGGAGCTTGAATTCTGCGCTGCGGGGCGCCTAGATCCTCGCTTCTGCGGGGCGGCGGGTGGAGCCGGCAGCATAGCGGCGGGATTTCCGCATGCGGTTATTTCAGGGTCGAGGCTGCGGCAGACGAGGGTCGGACCGATATAGCGCACGCTCTGGCGGTCGGTGGTGAGTGTGGGTTGGCTCCAGCTTAGAGTGACGCGATTGCCTTTGCGGCTGGCGCGCAGATCGTTAGGCGGCTTGGGGAGTTCGAGCGACGGCGGCAATGGCGGTCCGAGCTGGGCGCAACCGGCCAGCAGCAGGCAGAGCGCGGTCGGCGCGATGAACTTTCCAAGATGTACTTTCATGCGGAGCAAGACAAAGAGTATCAGAGGCCGTGTGGGCGCGGGCGACTCGCCCGCGCAACGGCTAGCTCAGCCAGACCTTCCGAACCACATCCACTTATAATCTCCAGAGTGTTGCACCAATGCACCCCGAACTGGATTCAATCGCATGTACTCCAGCTTGGCATCGATTCCCTCGGCGCGGCGAAGAACGTGATCAAATCACTCGCCCGCCAGACTCGTCCTTCCTCCGCAGCAGCTTGTTGATACGGTGTGCGGATTCGCTCTTTACTTTCTGCAAGATTTCGGGCAGAGAAATGGGTCCATCATCGTCCGCGAGTGGGGTGAAGACCAAGTGCATATGATCGGGCATCACGACGAAGCCATGTAGCGTGCGTTTTGTCGCGTCGAGTTGCAGACAAGCTTTCGACGGTGAGGTCTCGGGCCGCTTCCGGAAGATGCCATCGGCGATGAGTCGCAAACGTGGCGAAGATTGCCTTGTCGTCTTTCTGGTAACGGGGGAGCGTGCGGCGATACTCTTACTTTCTGAGCATACCGTCATAACGTAGCATCGGGCGAAGCGCTCGAGCAGTGTCGGATGGACAACGGCTTTGTGATAAATAGTCCTGAAAAGCCGGGCGGGCGGGCTCGCCCGCCCCCACACTTACAACTTCCGACGCTTACAGAATGTAGCGCGAGAGATCTTGATCTTTCACGATCTCGCTTAGCATCTTCTGGACGTAGGCCGCGTCTACCTTGAACCCCTGGCCCTTCTTTTCGGGCGCCTCGAAGCTGATTTCGTCGAGCACTCGTTCCATGATGGTGTGCAGGCGGCGGGCGCCGATGTTTTCCGTGCCTTCATTCACGCGGAAGGCGAACTGCGCTACTTCTTCGAGCGCGTCGGGCGTGAACTCCAGCTTGACGCCTTCGGTTTCCAGCAGCGCGATGTATTGCCGGGTCAGCGAAGACTTCGGTTCGGTCAGGATGCGGACAAAGTCTGCCATGGTGAGGGACTGCAGTTCCACGCGGATTGGAAAGCGGCCCTGCAGTTCGGGAATCAGGTCGCTGGGCTTCGAAACGTGGAACGCGCCCGCGGCTATGAACAGGATGTGATCGGTGCGGACCATGCCGTAACGTGTGTTAACGGTGGTGCCTTCGACGATGGGGAGAATATCGCGCTGCACGCCTTCGCGCGAAACGTCAGGGCCATGGCCGCTTTCACGGCCGGCGATCTTGTCGATTTCGTCAAGAAAGATGATGCCGGAGTTTTCGACGCGGTCGATGGCGATGCGCGTGACCTGCTCCATGTCGATCAAGCGCTGCTCTTCTTCCTGGATCAGGTATTCGAAGGCCTCGTTGACCTTCATCTTCCGCTTCTTGGTGCGCTGGCCGAAGATGTTGGGCAACATGTCCTTGAGATTGACGTCCATCTCCTCTACGCCCTGGTTGGAAATAATTTCGAACGAGGGAAAATTGCGCTCGCGAGTTTCGATTTCGACGGTGCGGTCGTCAAGTTTGCCTTCACGCAACTGCTGACGCAGTTTCTCTCGCGTGCGGCTGGAGGACTCGGTCAGGCTGGTGCTGGCGTCGATGACCACGCCACCGGTCGAACTGGCGGTCGGACTGGAGTCCGACGGGCGCGACGAGGTCGGGGGCAGAAGAATATCGAGCAGGCGTTCTTCTGCGTTCAGTTCCGCTTTGTCGGCGACGTCTTCCAGTTTCTCTTCGCGGACCATTTCAATGGCGATCTCGACCAGGTCGCGAATCATGGATTCCACATCGCGGCCAACATAACCGACTTCGGTGAACTTGGAAGCTTCGACCTTGAGGAACGGCGAGTTGGCGAGCTTCGCCAGACGGCGGGCGATTTCGGTTTTGCCGACGCCGGTCGGACCGATCATGATGATGTTCTTGGGGATGACCTCTTCGGCCATTTCGGGGCCGAGCTTCTGGCGGCGCATGCGGTTGCGCAGGGCGATGGCGACGGCGCGCTTCGCGTCCTTTTGTCCGACAACGTACTTGTCGAGTTCAGTGACGATTTCGCGCGGCGTCAGTTCGTCGAGCGTGACTTGTTCTTCTTCTGCGGTTCCGGGTAAGTAAATGGCCATAAAGAGTTCTCAGTTGTCAGTTGTCAGTTCTCGGTAAACCTAAGAACCAGCCGGTTCTCACTGAGAACTGAGAACTGGAAACTTCTTACAATTCCTCGATCGTTACTTTGTCATTGGTATAGATGCACATCCGGCCGGCAATCTTCATTGCTTCTTCGGCAATTTCGCGCGGCGAGAGCTTAGTGTGATCGGCCAGGGCCTGCGCCGCGGCCTGAGCGAACGGACCGCCGGACCCGATTGCTGCAATGCCGGTATCGGGCTCGATCACATCTCCCTGACCACTCAGCAGGAACGTTGCTTCTTTGTCGGAAACCAGCAACAGGGCTTCGAGATGGCGCAAAAATTTGTCGGTGCGCCAGTCTTTTGCGAGTTCGACAGCGGAGCGACCAAGATTGCCATGATACTGCTCGAGCTTGGCTTCGAAACGGCTGAACAGAGTGAAGGCGTCGGCGGTTGAGCCGGCAAATCCGGCTAGAATTTTGTCCTGGTAGAGACGGCGAATCTTCTTGGCCCCGTGCTTGATGACGGATTCGCCGAGCGTGACCTGTCCGTCGCCGGCCATGACAACTTTGTTGTCGCGGCGGACGCAGAGGACGGTGGTGGAGCGGATTCTGCGGGGAGCGGAGGCTTCGGAGATGCTTTCAGCGGTCGCCGCTGCTTGTCTGTTCTTCTTCATGAGCGCAATTTTTCATTATACAGCCGTGTAGAATTCAAGTAGCGATTTCGTGGGAGCCATTTTCTTTTGTCGTTTCTGGACGAGTTAAACCCGCAACAACGCGAAGCAGTCGAGACTACCGAGGGGCCGGTGCTCATCCTGGCTGGGGCGGGTAGCGGGAAGACTCGCGTCATCACGTTTCGCATTGCTTACCTGATCGAGAAAATGGGGGTAACGCCGGAATCTATACTCGCAGTGACCTTTACCAACAAGGCTTCGTCGGAGATGGCCGAGCGCGTCGAAAAGCTGGTTGGCAGGCTCAGCGTCGCCAAGCCGGTGATTTCTACCTTCCACTCGTTTTGCGTGCGCGTGCTGCGGCGGGACATTGAGGCTTTGCGGATTCCTGCTACCGTTCCGGGACAGCCGCCGATCGGGCTCACAAAAAATTTTGTTATCTACGACGAGAGCGATCAGCAGCAGGTGGTCAAGGGCGCCATGCGGCGGCTGGGGCTGGACGACAAGCAACTCACGCCGCGCAACGTGCTTTCGCGGATTTCCTGGGCTAAGAACCACATGCTTGATCCGCAGGAAATCTATCTGCAATCGGCGGATCCGAAGACTGAAGAGGTTGCTCACATTTTCGAGGAGTATCGCAAGGAGCTTCTGAAGGCGAATGCGATGGACTTCGACGATCTATTGCTTGAAGCCATGCGCTTGCTCAAGTCGGTGGCGGCGGTGCGCGAATACTACAACCGGCGATTTCTGTATCTCCTGGTCGACGAGTATCAAGACACGAACCGTCCGCAATACGAGTTAATGCGGCTGTTGGCGGGCGACAGGCACAACGTTTGCGCGGTGGGCGACGAAGATCAGTCGATCTACTCGTGGCGCGGAGCGGACATTCGCAACATTCTGGAGTTTGAGGCTGACTTTCCAGAAGCGAAGATTGTGCGGCTGGAACAGAACTATCGCTCGACGCAGAACATTCTGGAAGCCGCGTCGGCGGTGGTTGGGAACAACGTCCGGCGCAAGGGCAAGAATTTGTGGACGTCACGGCAGGGAGGGGTAAAGATCGGATATTACGAGGCTCCGGACGGCGAAAACGAGGCGCTGTTTGCGGCGGATACGATCAACCGGTATGTGCGGCAAGCGGGCGAAAACGGCGAAACCGCGCGTGCGGCCGTGCTTTACCGGACGAATTCGCAATCGCGATTGTTCGAAGAGGCCATGCGCCGCTATCAGTTGAAGTATCACGTGGTGGGCGGCTTCTCTTTTTACGAGCGTGCTGAGATTAAGGATCTGATCTCGTACTTGAAGGTCATCCAGAACCCGGATGATTCGGTGTCGCTGCTGCGCGTGATCAATACGCCGGTGCGCGGGATTGGCAAGACGACCATCGAGGTGATTGAGCGGCTTGCGCTTGAAACGGGATTGTCGATGTGGGGCGCGGTTGGCGAGGCGATTACGCGGCAGTTATTGTCGGCTCGAGCTTTGGCGGCGTTGAACAGCTTCCGCGAGTTGATCGAGGACGGGCGGGCGATGCTGGCGGGGACGTTTGTGGAGCGGGTGGGGGAAACGGCTGCAGAGAAAGCGGGCGGCGGCGCGGCGGCCGACGCTGCCGAGCTTCGCTCGGCTGGACAACCGAGGGCGGCTGTCCCTACGCAAAATCAGGAGAGCGATACTGATTTCGATCCTGGCAACTTTAGCTTTGATTTTGCTGCTGGCGATTCTGCGGAGGACGAGTTGACGGGCGAGGGCGCCCGTCGCTCCACCGATGAGGCGGTCGAGGGGTTTCGTGCTCCCTTCCGCGAACCCGGCGCGGCGGCGAATGCTGCTGAGATTCTCAAGTTTCTGATTGACCGCACGGGATACATCCAACAACTGGAAGAAGAAGGCACGCCGGAAGCCTACTCGCGCATCGAGAACCTGCGCGAACTAGTGAACGCGGCCATGGACTCGCGGGAGCGCGGAGAGACACTCGACGAGTTTCTCGATCACGCAGCGCTGGTTAGCGATGCCGATCAGTACGACGAGCACGCACAGATTACGTTGATGACGCTGCACGCGGCCAAGGGGCTGGAGTTTCCGCTGGTGGTTCTGGCGGGAATGGAGGAAGGGCTGTTTCCGCATTCGCGTACCATGCTTGAGCCGGATGCGATCGAGGAAGAACGGCGGCTGTGCTATGTCGGCATGACGCGCGCCATGGATACGCTGATTTTGTCGCGGGCTGTGTACCGGCGGCGCTATGGGACGGACATGCCCGAGGCTAGTGTGCCTTCCCTATTTTTGGAGGAAGTGCCGCCGCAGTTGCTGGAAGAGATGGGCGGATCGCGGCGGCGGGCATCGTCGTCGTCCTCCTCTGCCGGCCTTTCGCGAACAGGAGCGTCCGTGCCGCACGGGCATCGGGCCGAGTCGGCGCACTACTCCTACGAAGACGAAGACCAGAGCGCCACGTGGAACCCGGCACGAGTCAAGCCTAAGACGGCGACTCCGCTCGGGAGCTACAACTCCATCGACAACATTGCCGAATTTTTTGCCTCGCGCGGCAAGAAGTTCAATGTTCCGAAAATGGCGCCGGATGAGCCTAAAGGCAGACGCGGATTCCGTCCCGGGCAGAAGGTGAAGCATCCGAAATACGGGGAAGGGACGGTCTATCAGCGCGAAGGGGATGGGGAAGATGCCAAGATTACGGTACAATTCCCTCGCTTCGGTTTGAAGAAGCTGGTGGAGAAGTACGCGCAACTGGAGAAGGCATAGAGTTCGGGGCGTCGGGCGTTGAGCCAGAAACCCGGCCCTGAAAGGGGCGTTCGATTTCGAGGATTTGCGGCATCGCTGAAGCGATGCCCTGATACCAAGCCTAGAACGACAAAAAGGATACGAAACTTAAACAACAAAGGAAACCAAACGCATTCATGGCAAACACAACGAAGCTAACCAAAGAAGAACGTAAGAAAAGCAAGCGCGCCGCCCGCAAGAAGATGAAAGCGGAAAAGCCGAAAAAGCCCCGCGATTACGCCCGCGGATCGAAGAAACGCAAGGTCAAAAAGCTGGCACGCGGTCAGGCGAAGCGGTAAGCCGTTAGCCGGAGCGGCGGCAATGCCGGGCATGGGCCGACGCCCATGTCCGACTCCCGCTGTGAGGAGACAACGAACTCTTGTCACAATCATCCACTGAGCCAGCGGTCGGCGTTATTCGTACTTCCGACAGGCAGGCGTTCTGTTGCAAGTCCATCGACAAACTGATCTCGGATTCGGAGAACCCGGAGCACCGACTCAGTAAAACGCTGGGGCCGTGGTCGCTGACGGCGCTCGGCATCGGCGCCATCATTGGTTCTGGAATTTTCATCCTTACGGGAACGGCAGCGGCTGGAGAATATTTCCAGGCGCCGTCCATCCTGCATGCGCAGGCGCTCGACCTGATTGTGAATTTCCTGCGCACCGGCAGCACGGCCGGGGCGCTGATGCATGGCCGTCCGCCAGCCGGACCTTCCATTGCTATTTCGTTTTTCCTGGTGGCGATCGCGTGCAGTTTTGCTGGATTGTGCTACGCCGAGTTGGCCTCGATGATTCCGATTGCCGGCAGCGCTTACACCTACTCGTACGCCACGTTGGGTGAGATCTTCGCCTGGATCATCGGCTGGGACCTGATTCTCGAATATGTGGTCAGCAACGTCGCCGTGGCGGTGGGCTTCGCCGGTTATACAAAGGCGCAATTCGCGGCGTTCGGAGTTATGTTACCGGACAAATGGGCGAGTCCGGTCTGGGCCGGCGGGCAATGGACCGGCGCCTATTTCAACCTCCCCGGTTTTCTGATCGTGTTCATTCTCACGCTGCTCCTGGTGCGCGGAGTGAAAGAATCGGCGGAGACTAACAACATCATGGTCGCGATTAAGATTGGCGCGATCCTGACCTTTCTGGTGGTCGGTGGAATGCTGGTGAAGCCGGCGAACTGGACGCCCTTCGCGCCTTCCGGGTTTGCCGGAATCGTCACCGGAGGCGCGATCGTTTTCTTTACCTATATTGGATTCGATTCGGTCTCAACCGCGGCGGAGGAATCGCGCAATCCACAAAAAGATTTGCCCTTCGGCATCATCATGTCGCTGGTTGTCTGCACTCTGTTGTATGTGGGCGTTGCGTTGGTTCTGCTGGGCATGATGAAGTACACGACTTTTGTTTCCGGAGAAGCCGCCGAAGCGCCCGTCGCCTACGCAATGAAGTATCTGGGAGTGCACCCGCTCTTCCGGTCAGTGATCGTGATTGGAGCACTGACGGGGATGATCTCTTCGCTGCTCGTGTTTCAGTACGGGCAGGCGCGCATCTGGTACGCCATGTCTCGCGACGGCTTGTTGCCGAAGTTGTTCTCTGCCGTGCACCCGAAGTATAAGACACCGTACTGGTCTACATGGATCGCCTGTTTTGCTGTAGGAATTCCCGCTGGGCTTGTGGATATTGGGGATGCCGCCGACCTCGCCAACATTGGGACGCTGTTTGCCTTTGTGCTGGTTTCCCTTGGAGTCATTTTGCTTCGACGCAATCAGCCGGATCGCAAACGGGCATTCCGGGTGCCGTTTGTGCCGTGGTTTCCGCTGATCTCAGTGATTTTTTGCGGTGGTCTGATGTTGGGACTGACGCTGATTACATGGCTGCGCTTTGTGATCTGGCTGGCGCTGGGGCTGGTGATTTATGTCTTCTACAGTCGGCATCATAGCGAGTTCAAGAAAACAATCGGTTGATCGGCTTATAGGGTCATCGGGCGACCTGGATTTTGAAGATAGAACAACCGATGGTCCGATCTCCAGATCGTCCGATCCTTATAGAATTACCACATGCCTTCGGAGCCCTCGCGCTTCGTCCTTTCGCTCCCGAAGGCGGAGCTCCATCTGCATCTTGAAGGGTCGATCGAGCCTCCCACGCTGCTGGAATTGCGTCAGCGTCATGGGATCGAAGGGGCGTCGCTCCCCGAGGTTGAACAACTCTATAAGTACAAGGACTTCGCCGGTTTCCTCGCGGCTTTTAAGGATGTGACGGGACATTTGCGCGCCCCGGAAGACTACGAGTTGATTACTTACCGGCTGATGGAGCGGCTGAAAGCGCAGAACGTTCTGCATGCGGAATTGATCGTTTCGGTTGGTGTGTGCCTTTGGCGCAAGCAGGATTTCACCGCGGTTTTCGAGGGGTTGGAACGCGGCCGCGCGCGCGGCGAGAAAGACTTCGGTCTATCGCTCGTGTGGATATTCGATGCTATCCGGCAGTTCGGTGCCGAGAAAGCGCAGAGCGTGCTCGATCTTGCCATCCAGTTTCGCGATCGCAATGTAGTTGCTTTCGGCATTGGCGGCGACGAGCATGCGGGGCCTCCAGAGTGGTTCGCTGGAGTTTACCTGCGCGCCGCCGAGCACGGTCTTCATTTGACGGCGCACGCAGGTGAGAGCGACGGTCCGGATTCCATTTGGGGTGCGCTGAACCTCAGAGCGGAACGAATCGGCCACGGTCTTACTGCTGGGCAGGATCCGGAATTGATCGAAGAGTTGGCTGAGCGACAGGTTCCAATTGAAATCTGCGTGACCAGCAATCTGCGGACGGGCTGCTGCGCCGAATTGGCGCAACATCCGGTTCGGAATTACTTCGACCAGGGCCTAATGCTGACCCTCAATAGCGATGATCCCGCGATGTTTCGTACATCGCTGCTCGAGGAGTACGCGCTGGTGCAGGAGGCGTTCGGATTCACCGACGAACATCTGCGAGAATTGGCGCGCAATTCGTTTGAGGCATCGTTTCTTCCGCCGGAAAAGAAAATCGAATTTCTGAATCTGTTCGACTCCGCGACCTTGCGGGCGTGAGTCGGGCACCGCGTCACACAGCCTTGTGGCTGGCGTCACACTTTAGATGTTTCGGTGCGCGCCTATAATGTCTGCCTATGAAACTTCAAGAGAAGATTGCCGAACTCAAAAAACGCGACCAGATGGCCCAGGAAGGCGGAGGCGCGCAGCGGCGCGAGCGCCAGCACAAGGAGGGCAAGATGTCGGCCCGCGAGCGCGTGGAATTTCTGCTCGACGAGGGCACGTTCGAGGAAACCGACAAGCTGGTCACGCACCGCTGCCACGACTTCGGGATGGCCGAGCAGAAATACTACGGCGACGGATTCATCACCGGCTACGGTCGCGTGGAAGGAAGGCTGGTATTTGTCTTTGCACAGGATTTCACCGTGTTCGGCGGCTCGCTCTCCGAGACCAACGCCGGGAAAATTGTGAAGGTCATGGATCTGGCGGCCAAAATGGGAGCGCCGGTCATCGGACTGAATGATTCGGGCGGTGCGCGCATTCAGGAAGGCGTGATGTCGCTGGCGGGCTATGCCGACATTTTTTTGCGCAACACGCTTTATAGCGGAGTGGTGCCGCAGATCTCGGCCATCATGGGGCCCTGTGCGGGCGGCGCTGTGTATTCGCCTGCCATCACTGATTTTATTCTGATGGTGGACCAGACTTCTTACATGTTCATCACTGGGCCGGACGTGATTAAGCTGGTGACGCACGAACTAGTCACCAAAGATCAGCTGGGCGGGGCGCACACCCATAACGAAACTTCTGGAGTCGCGCACTTCATGTGCCGGGACGATGCCGAGTGTTTGTCGATGATCCGCGAGCTGTTGAGTTTCATTCCGTCTAACAATCTGGAAGATCCTCCGCGCAAGGCTTGTACCGATCCGATCGACCGGGTGGACGAGAAACTCGACACGATTATTCCCGATCAATCGAACCTGCCTTATGACATGAAAGACGTGATTCACACGGTGGTGGACGACGGCTACTTTTTTGAAATTCACGAGCATTATGCCAAGAACATTGTCGTCGGACTTGCGCGCTTCAACGGGAAGCCGGTTGGGATCGTGGCCAATCAGCCGGCGATGCTGGCGGGCACGCTCGATATCAATGCGTCGGTGAAGGGCGCGCGCTTTGTGCGCTTCTGCGACTGCTTCAATATTCCGCTGGTTACATTTGAAGATGTTCCGGGTTTTTTGCCCGGCACACAGCAGGAGTATGGCGGAATCATCCGGCATGGCGCGAAGTTGCTGTATGCGTTTGCGGAGGCTACCGTGCCGAAAGTGACCGTGATCACGCGCAAAGCTTATGGCGGAGCTTATTGCGTCATGGCTTCAAAACACATTCGCACGGATGTGAATTACGCGTGGCCTAGCGCCGAAATCGCGGTGATGGGGCCGGAGGGTGCGGTGGACATCGTCTACAAACGTGAGTTGGATAGCGCTGAAAATCGCGAGGCGGTTCGCCAACAGAAAATCGAAGAATTTCGCGACCGGCTGGCTAACCCTTACGTCGCCGCTGATCGCGGATTTGTGGATGCGGTGATCCAGCCGCGTGAGACTCGCAAGAAGCTGATTCAGGCGCTGGAGATGCTGGAGACTAAGCGGGACAAGAATCCGGCTAAGAAGCATGGGAACATTCCACTGTAGGGAGCTGTCAGCTTTCAGCCGTCAGTTGGAGCGGCGTAACCAAGATTGCCCTTGGCGATGGTTCGGGAAGAAGCTGAGAGGGAGCCGACAGTTGGGTGCGCCGAGCGTTGCTCGGCTTGGACAGCCGAGGTGGCTGTCCCTACGCGATCACACAAAAATAGAGAGTCCCGAGGTGATGTTGGGCTCATTCCTCTCGGCCAGTAGCTCGCGTTTAGACCCTTGCTGACCTTATTCCTACAACTCCCTTGCGGGTTCATTGTAAGCCGATCTTGCTCGGGCTCCGGGCTCACCGCCAACCGGACAAAT
>Ga0181523_10002869_pt1 | contig 16215 bp, 10 predicted proteins | sample PEATcosm2014_Bin_43_FD_119752 | JGI IMG/M metagenome (GOLD analysis project Ga0181523, IMG submission 119752) | Peatland microbial communities from MTU Mesocosm Facility, Houghton, MI, USA - PEATcosm2014_Bin05_30_metaG | ecosystem: Environmental > Terrestrial > Soil > Wetlands > Peat | place...
GAAAGACAGCGGCATCAAGGGCAACGGTGTAAACGGAGCGGACGGCAAAGAAGTGGATCATGTGGAGTTATTTGGGCCGTCGCGGGTGGCCGGTGTGCACAGCCGAACATTTGTGCTGTGTCCGGGAAAAGCGTATGACCGTTCCCCGTGCGGCACGGGAACCAGCGCCAAGCTGGCATGCCTATACGCGGACGGCAAATTACAACCAGGGGAAGTGTGGCGGCAAGAGAGCATCGTCGGAAGCGTTTTCGAAGGTAGCGTGCGTATTGAAAACGGGCAAATCCTGCCGCGCGTGAAGGGTTCAGCGTACATCACCGCAGAAGCGGACTTAATCCTCGATCCGGAAGACCCATTTCGCCACGGCATGTCCACATGAGCAGGACGCCGGATGTGTTGGTCGTGGGAGCAGGAATTGTCGGGGCAGCCTGCGCCTACGAATTGGCGAAGGAGAAGATCAAGGTTGCCGTTGTGGAAGCGACCGGGGTTGGGACAGGCGCCACGGCGGCAGGCATGGGTCACATTGTGGCCATGGATAATTCGGAAGCGCAGTTTGCATTGACGCGATACTCACAAAGGTTATGGCAAGAGTTGCAAATGCAATGCCCTGCCACCATGGAATACGAAGAAACGGGAACGATCTGGGTGGCGGCCGACGAAGCCGAGTTGGCGGAAGTGCAGCGCAAACATGAGTATTATGGCGCGCGCGGGGTTGCGACCGACATGCTCGATGCTCAGGCTCTGCGTGAGGCGGAGCCAAATCTCAACAAATCGCTGGTGGGCGGGCTGCGCGTACCGAGCGATGCAGTGCTCTATCCGCCGTGCGCGGCGACATTCCTGATACAGGAAGCGGTGGAGAGAGGCGCGCAAGTTTACACGGGGCATGCGGTGACTTCCATTGGCAAAGGCAGGGCGCTGTTGACGGATGGAACCCGCTTCAGCGCAAAAGTAATTGTAAATGCCACCGGACAATATGCCACGAGGCTAACACCCGGGATCCAGATGAAACCGCGCAAGGGACATCTGGTGATTACGGAGCGCTACGTCGGCGAAATCCGGCACCAACTGGTTGAGCTGGGCTATTTGAAGAGCGCGCATTCCACGCGGTCGGATAGCGTGGCCTTCAATGTGCAGCCTCGAAAAACCGGCCAGTTGCTGATCGGATCTTCGCGGCAGTTCGAGAGTAACGATGGAAAAGTCAACGCGGGAATCGCGGGAAGGATGCTGCGTCGGGCCTTCCAGTACATTCCGGACCTGGCCGCGCTTTCCGCGATTCGAGTTTGGACGGGATTCCGAGCAGCCACGCCGGACAATCTTCCGCTGATCGGGCCGTGGAACGCGGATCCTACAACTTTTCTGGCGACTGGGCATGAAGGGCTGGGCATAACGACTTCTCTTGCCACTGGAAGGCTGATCGCGGATCGATTTCTGGGGCGCGCTTCGGAAATTCCCAGCGAACCCTACTTGCCATCACGTCAGCAGGAAGCCACCAGCCATGCCTGAGCACATCGTGATCCGATTGAACGGGAAGCAGGTAACCGTTCCGGAGGGAACCAGCGTTGCGGTGTCGCTGCTGTCTGCAGGCGAAGCGTGCCGAACCTCGGTTATGGGCGAGGCTCGCGGGCCACTTTGCGGGATGGGAATTTGTTTCGAGTGCCGAGTGACGATAGACGGGAAGAGGCATATCCGCGGATGCCAGGTGCAATGCGAAGCTGGAATGGACATTTCTAGCGATGAGTGAGGCGATCCAAGAACGATACGATGTCGTTGTGGTCGGCGGCGGGCCGGCGGGAATCGCCGCGGCAACTGTGGCGGCGCGCAACGGAGCATCAGTCGCTCTGTTGGACGATAATCCCGGGCTGGGCGGGCAGATCTGGCGGGGCGAGAGCCGCACTTCTACTTCTGCAATAGTTGCGAGGTGGTTCGAAGAGTTTGAACGCTCGAAAGTGAAATGGATTCACCCTGCCCAAGTATTTCACGTGGAGAACGGCAGGTTAATGGCGGAGTCGCCCGAAGCCACGCATGAGATTTTCTTTGACAAACTGATTCTGGCAACCGGGGCGCGCGAACGCTTCCTTCCCTTCCCCGGTTGGACATTGCCAAATGTGCTGGGTGCAGGAGGACTGCAGGCGCTCATAAAATCGGGACTCGCCGTTGCGGGCAAACGGATTGTGATTGCGGGGACGGGTCCGTTGTTGCTTGCGGTGGCCGCCTGCGTGCAAGAACACGGCGGCGAAATTATCGGCATCGCGGAACAGACAACGCAAACAAGGTTTGCGAAGTTTGGAATGAGCATGCTATTTGCGCCTGGGAAGTTCCGCGAAACGGTGAAGCTCGGGTGGAAACTCAAAGGGATTGCGCACTGGAGAAACTGCTGGCCGGTTGCGGCACTGGGAAATGAACGACTGGAAGCGGTGCGGCTTTCGCACGGAGGAAAAATCAAAGAGCTTGCGTGTGACTACCTGGCGTGCGGCTTCCATCTGATCCCCAACACGGAGTTGGCCGAATATCTGGGATGCAAGATTCAAGATGGATTTGTAGTGGTTGATGATGAACTGCAAACGTCCGTCCATGGCGTGTATGCTGCCGGAGAGCCAACGGGAATCGGCGGACTGGAATTAGCGCTGATTGAAGGCCAGATTGCGGGACAAGCCGCGACGGGTAAAACGGTAGAGAACAAGAAATTATTCGAGGCGCGCGCCGCCAGCCGAGTTGCCGTTCGCGTGATGAAGCAAGCATTTGCGCTGCGCTCCGAGTTACTAACCCTGGCAGACGCAGACACGCTAGTGTGCCGTTGCGAGGATGTTTCGTTTGCAAGGTTGCGCGAGCATAAATCGTGGCGCGAGGCAAAACTGCAAACACGGTGCGGAATGGGGCCATGCCAAGGCAAGGTGTGCGGCCCTGCGACTGAATTCCTGTTTGGCTGGAAGACGGATTCCTTACGGCCGCCGCTGTTTCCGGTGCGCTGTGCAAGCCTGGCCGCCATTTCCGCGATTACAGATTCGAGAGAACTGAATGGAGGAACGCAATGAAGTGGAATGGCGTCATGCCTGCCATCACAACCTGTTTCACCGAGAAGTACGAGGTGGATCACGCATTCCTGGCCGATCACGCGCGGTGGCTGATCGAAAATGGCTGCACGGGAATCGTGGCACTAGGATCGCTGGGAGAAGGTGCGACGTTACACCCCGCGGAGAAACTGGCCATCTTGAAAACTTTCACCAAGGCGCTGAAAGGCAAAGCACCGCTGGTAGCGTCCATCTCTGCACTTTCTACGCCGGAGGCCGTTGAGCTTGCCAAGAGCGCCGAGGGAGCGGGCTGCGATGGGCTGATGATACTGCCGCCCTATGTTTATAAAGGCGATTGGCGAGAGATGAAAGCATACGTGGCCACGGTGCTGAGAGCGACAAGCCTCTCCTGCATGCTGTACAACAATCCCGTCGCCTACGGCACGGATTTTCTTCCCGAACAGATTGCGGAACTGGCGAAGGAGCACGCGAATCTTGCAGCAGTGAAGGAATCCAGCACGGATGTGCGCCGGGTGACGGCAATTCGCGCTTTGCTGGGCGAGCGGCTGGCCGTATTTGTGGGCGTGGACGACGCGATCCTGGAAGCCATCGGGGCTGGAGCAACAGGTTGGGTCGCCGGGCTGGCGGACGCATTGCCGCGTGAATCGGTTGACCTGTTTAATTATGGGATGGCCGGGAAGAAAGAGGCGGCAGGGGAATTGTACCGCTGGTTTTTGCCTTTGCTGCGATTGGACACGGTTCCCAAATTTGTGCAGCTCATCAAACAGGTACAACAGGAGCTCGGCGTTGGAAGCGCGCGAGTCCGCGGACCGCGAATGGAAGTGATTGGGCAGGAATTGGAATGCGCGAGAAGGATTGTGCGTGAAGCGATGAAAAACCGCCCGGCGTCGGCCAGTTCGCCCTTTCGGCGCAGCTAGCGTGGAGGAACCATGGCAATAACACTCCAAGGCAAATCCCTGATTGGCTCCCACAGGGGAGCAATTGGGGGGAGCACATTCCGCGCCGTTGCTCCTGCAACTGGTGAGACTCTCGAGCCACAGTTTCATTCCGCCGGGGCGGAAGAAGTAAATCTTGCGGCGCAACTTGCGGCGGATTCTTTTTCCATCTACGGAAACCTCCCGGGCAAAGTTAGAGCGACATTTCTCAAGACGATTGCGCGGCGTTTGGAAGAGATTAACGAACAACTCGTGGAACGCGCAGGGCGGGAGACGGCTCTGCCCGAGGCGCGCCTGCGAGGCGAAGTAGGACGCACCTGCGGGCAGCTGCGGATGTTCGCGGAGGTGGTGGAAGAAGGATCGTGGGTAATGGCGCGTATTGATCGCGCGGAACCCGACCGCAAGCCCGCCCCCAGGCCGGACATACGATCCATGTTGAAGGCGATCGGCCCCGTCGCAGTATTCGGCGCCAGCAATTTTCCGCTGGCCTTCTCCGTTGCGGGAGGAGATACCGCATCCGCGCTGGCGGCTGGAAATCCCGTGATCGTAAAGGCACATCCTGCACATCCCGGGACAAGCGAGCTTGTGGGGCACGTGATTCGCGAAAGCGTCCAGGAATGCGGTTTGACAGAGGGGGTATTCTCTTTGCTGTTCGATTCCGGAACTTCCGTCGGTGCACAACTCGTGCAGCATCCGCTCGTGAAGGCGGCAGGCTTTACGGGTTCGCAAACCGCCGGGAGGGCCTTGTTTGATTTGGCGGTAAGGCGGCCGGAGCCGATTCCCTTTTTCGGCGAAATGGGGAGCACGAATCCGCTGTTTGTTTTACCGGGAGCGGCGGCCGCACAGGGTGAACGAATTGCCGCGGATTTGTACGCGTCGTTCACGCTGGGGGCGGGGCAATTCTGCACGAAGCCGGGATTGGTATTCGTTGAACGAGGAAAGCCTTTTGACTTGTTGAGTGCAACGCTGCGGGACAAAGTTTCCAGTGCAACGGGATTCACATTGCTGACCACGGGAATCAGTGCCTCGTTCAGCCGCCAGGCAGCCAAGCGCGAGGGAGGGACGAAAGCCAAGTTACTGGCGCGGGGAAGCGCTAGGGCAGCAAACGCAGGAGCCTCCGCCACGGCGCTCCTGTTTGCAGCCGAAGCTTCGACTTTTCTGAGCAACCCGGAACTTGCCGAAGAACACTTTGGCCCATCGATTCTGCTGATACCGTATGGCACAAAGCAACAACTGCTGGAATGCGCGCGCGGCCTGCACGGACACCTGACGGCGACAATCCACGGCACGCCAGAGGATTTGCGGGGGCACGGTGAGCTTCTGCAAATTCTGGAGACGAAGGTCGGGCGAATTGTGTTCAACGGATTTCCGACGGGCGTGGAAGTAGGCCATGCCATGGTGCATGGCGGGCCCTATCCCGCGAGCACGGACGTGCGAACGACATCCGTTGGGAGTCTGGCGATTTACCGGTTTGCGCGGCCGGTGTGCTATCAGAATTTTCCCGACGAAGCCCTTCCCGAAGAGCTAAGGCGGCAAAACCCACTGGGCATGTGGAGAGCGGTCGACGGGAAGCCGAGCAGGGAGCCGGCGTGATAAGCTAGGGAAGGCTAAGACACTGCAAGCCAATCCCGGCAAGGCCTGACACACCCAATAGCCGAATTTCACCCCTATTGAGGTTTTGCGTCAGAAACCGGCCTGCATAAATTAGAAAGAATCTAATATGAGAAAGCCTCAGATGAGAACCAGCCGTTCCGCGCGTGGCGCTTCTTCAAGGCTGGAAAGCGCGGGGAAAGTAAGGAGATCCGCACCGATCCCAAGGCAGTCGCTTGCGGCGGCAGTGGTCGAGCGGCTGCGAGATCAGATACTGAATGGCGAACTACGCGAAGGCGAACAGCTGCGACAGGACGCCATCGCGGCGGAATTTCAAATCAGTCGCATCCCTGTTCGCGAAGCGTTGAGCCATCTCGCGGCTGAAGGTTTGATTACCATCGTGGCAAATCGCGGCGCCGTTGTTTCCTCGCTTGCCCCAGAGGAGATTGAGCAGCTTTTTGAGACGCGGGCAGTTCTGGAATGCTACATGTTGCGTTGCGCAATTCCCAATCTCACGGACGGCGATTTTGCAAAGGCGGAGAAGATACTGAAACAGTACGAACAATCACTGGAAAAGGATTCGGAGATCAAGAATTGGGGTGACTGGAACTGGAGCTTTCATTCCACGCTCTACGCGCCCGCAAACCGCGCTTCCATGATGTCGTACATCAAAACACTGAATAACAATTGCGATCGCTACACCCGGTTGCACCTGCTGGTTACGCGCGAGCTGCACGTGGCCGGAAAAGCGCATCATGATCTTCTGGACGCATGCAAGACTCTCGATCCGGAAATCGCGTCCGCCGCGCTTTGGAAGCACATAACCGATGCGGGAATCTACTTGAAGGAATTCATCCAGAAACATCGCGCGCAGCACGATTAAGCCTGCGCGATCCAGTTCAGAAAGCCGCGAGAGCAGAGCGGATAGTGGAAGAACTGTGTTTTCGATAGGCGCAGCAAAGGATTGCATATAGTATGCATTCCGCGGGACGCGGATCTAATTTCCTTTTTTCTGAGGGCCTGGCGTGACGTGCGCCTAACACCTCGAGCCTGCCTCACAGGAGTTTCATGAGCCACTTTGCAGGAACCGAAAACCTGAAAGAAAAAGCAACTACCGGATTCACGCGCGGACTGGGGCTCTTCGATTCGACCATGATTGTCGTGGGAGTGATGATCGGCTCGGGCATTTTCATCGTGTCCGCGGAAATGAGCCGGCAGATTGGCAGCGCCGGGTGGCTGCTGGTGGCGTGGGCCGCCGCCGGCGTGCTGACGATTGCAGGGGCCCTGGCCTACGGTGAACTGGCGGCGATGATGCCGCACGCCGGGGGAATGTACGTCTACCTGCGGGAGGCCTTTTCGCCGCTGTGGGGATTTCTGTACGGGTGGACGTTGATCAGCGTGATTCAGACGGGCACGATCGCGGCGGTGTCGATTGCGTTTGCACGGTTTTCAGGCGTGTTGTTTCCGGCGATTTCCGAGGAACATTACCTGATCCAGCCGGTCCACGTGTCAGCGGGGTATGCGTTTTCTCTCTCCTATACGCAGCTGGTGGCGATCGGAGTAATCGTTGTCCTGACTTGGACCAATAGCCGCGGATTGCGATACGGCAAGATCGTGCAGAACGTTTTTACGATCGGGAAGACCATCGCGCTGCTGGCACTGATTGTGGTGGGCTTTACGGTGGGCTGGAACTGGGCTGCGGTACATGAGAATTTTGGGCACGCCTGGGTGGCTCGCGGAGTCAGCCCCATCCGGGGAACGTTGGACGCGACGACGGCATTCGGACTGTTGATTGCCCTTTGCGTGGCGCAGACGGGCTCTCTCTTTTCCGCGGATTCCTGGCATGACATCACGTTCACGGCGGGTGAAGTGAAAGACCCAAAACGCAATCTGCCGCTCTGCCTGTTCCTGGGAACGAGCATTGTGATCGTGCTTTACCTGCTGGCGAACGTCGCGTATCTGGTCACTCTACCGCTTTCGGCCATCCAGCATGCCCCGTCGGATCGAGTTGCAACGGCTATGTTGCAAACAGTTTTCCCGAGGATTGGCCCGGCTTTGATGGCAGCGGCGATTATGGTTTCCACAGTGGGTACGGTAAATGCGCTGACGTTAGCGGGCGCCAGAACTTATTACGCGATGGCCCAGGATGGATTATTTTTTGCTTCAGCCGGACGTCTTAATTCTGCGCGCGTGCCTGCGGTGGCCCTGTTTATTCAAGGGCTCTGGTCCATTGTGCTTGTTCTTCCACGCACGTTCAACTCAGCCACGCATACTTACGGAAATCTCTACAGCGACCTGCTCGAATACATCATTTCCGCGGCGCTGCTTTTCTATATTCTGACGATTGCAGGAGTGATCCGATTGCGCATCACGAAACCCCAGGCAGAGAGGCCTTACCGCACTTTTGGGTATCCCGTGCTTCCCATCCTTTATATCGCTGGCGCCGGGGCAATTGTGGCGGCGCTTTTTGTGTATCGCTCCGCCACAACTTGGCCGGGTTTGGTGATTGTCATCATTGGGGTCCCAGTGTATTTGCTTTTGTCGAGGACTGGAAAGAAGCTTGCCGGTGACCAGGCAGGCTACCTCAAGGGTTAAATTCCCCTTCAGTTTTCGGAGCATTTCGGCAGGGCAGAAGCCGTGCCCTTCCGAAAGCTGTGTATGCGTCAGGCTGAATCGGATTCTGTCAGCCCAAGCGCAGCGTGGCAGTAGCCACAGACATGCGGGGAAGATCGAGCTGAACCCGAGCACCATCCACTTTAATTGGATGCTTCTGGATCACCACAGTGTCCGGCTTTTCAAAGGTGTTGCAAGCATTCAGGTCAGGGTGATGAAGGATTTCCGCGGCGCCATCTTTTGCGCTGCCGCCGAGCAAAGAACAATCCACGTGCAAATCTGCATCCGAATGCGGATTGACAAAGCTCAGGACCATTTCATTTGTGCCGCGCGAAGCGGAGGCAGAGAGTCCCAGAGGAGAAGAATCCTGAGCAGTCACACGCAGGGCCATTTTCGAGCGATGAGCCTTGAAGAGCATGAATGCGTAATAGGTGGTTGTGCGGACGCACTTGTCGCTCTCCGCGCCTTCCGTGATCAGGAGCGATTGCAGCACATTCACAATCTGCGCGATGTTGCACATGCAGAGCTGATCGGCGAGGCGATTAAAAAGGTTGAGCCCCAAGCCGGCGGCAAGCGCGCTGCGCATGGTGCTTTGCTGCCATAACGCGCCATGAAGTTTTTCGTCCGACTCACGGATGCGATCCCAAACGCCCCATTCGTCGAGAATCAAGCCCACGTTCCTGCCTTCGTGGTAGCCATCCAGAACAGAGCGCTGCAGGCGGATGGAGTCTTCCACCTTTGCGAAGATACTCAGTTGCTCGTTCATATGCGGCACGGTGAATTCCGTGGGAGCATCCTCGCCACCTTCGTAATAATGCATGGAGAATCCATCGGGGAGTTCGTACTTCATCTTGTCCAGGAAACCGCGTGACCAGCCGACGTCGCTGCCCGAAGGCCCGCTGGCAATCAGAAACGGCTTCGTGCCACCAAATTCCCGGAGGTACACAGCGAACCGCCGATATAAGGCTGCGTATTCGTCCGGCCTCATGTTGCCGCCACAACCCCAACTTTCATTGCCCACGCCCAAGTAGCGGACATGGAATGGATCTGCAGAGCCATTGGCGGCACGCTCTTCGGAAAGATCGCTCCCCGATGGATAATTGCAGTACTCGATCCAATCGCGCATTTCGCTCGGCGAACCGCTGCCCACGTTTCCGGCCAGATACGGCTCGGCATCAATTTTTCGACAGAGGTCGATGAATTCGTGAGTGCCGAAACTCCCGTCCTCTATACCGCCACCCCAGTGAATATTCACGCGTTTCGGTCGTTTTGCCTCCGGGCCGATGCCATCGCGCCAGTGGTAATCATCCGCGAAGCAGCCGCCCGGCCAGCGCAATACCGGAACCCCCAATTCACGCAAGTAATCCACGGCTGCTTTACGATGACCGTTGACGTTGGGGACTTTGGAGTTTTTGCCGACCCACAAACCCCCGTAGACACAGGAACCCAGATGTTCCGCAAAGTGAGAGTGAAACTCCGGCTTGACGGTGGCAATTTCAGTATCGGTGTGCACTACAACCCGTTGCGTTGTCGTGGTGTCCGCGAAAATGTTTCGCGGCAGCAACGATGTCAGGCTGGCGACGGCCGTGCCCGCTACAAATTTTCTGCGAGAAAAAGGACGCATCATGGATACCCCATTTGTCGGGTGCTACAATCCTGCAAATAAAAGTTCGCTGGATTGCATGCCACTTCCCCGGAGATCGGCCTGAACAAGAAACCTGGCCGATGTGGCGGCTTGGGACGTACTGTATAATATATCCAAGTTGTTTGGGGGTTCCCATGACAAAAATCCTTCCTGGCTTGCTCACTCTATGCCTGTGCATTTCGGGCATGGCCGCGGGGCAAACGCGGAACGCTGCCCAGATTTCACAGGACAATATCGTGATTGCCCGTCCCCTGCCCATAGACAGCGTACGTCTGCTGGGCGGGCCATTAAAGACCGCGCAAGACCTGGACGCCAAGTACCTTCTGGAGTTGGAACCAGACCGCATGCTGGCTTTTTTGCGTCAGCGCGCCGGCTTGGAACCGAAGGCAAAGGGTTACGGAGGATGGGATGGTCCCGGACGGCAGCTTACAGGACACATTGCGGGGCATTACTTGTCGGCGGTGAGCCTGATGTATGCGGCGACGGGTGACGTGCGGTTCAAGGAACGCGCGGACTACATCGTACGCCAACTGCAGGAGATTCAGGCGAAGCAGGGCGACGGCTACCTTGGCGCGTTACTGGATAAAGACGGCGTTGATGGAAAAATGCATTTTGAGGAGTTGAGCCGGGGCGTTATCCATTCTGGTGGGTTCGACCTGAATGGGCTGTGGTCTCCGTGGTATGTGGAGCACAAACTGTTTGCGGGGCTCCGGGATGCCTACCGCTACACGGGAAACCGCACGGCCCTGGAAGTGGAAGTCAAGTTCGCCGGATGGGTGGAGGGCATACTCGCGAAACTGGATGATGAACAGATTCAGAAGATGCTGAATACGGAGTTCGGCGGGATGAACGAAGTTACCGCCGAACTTTACGCCGACACGGGCGATGCGCGATGGCTGGCGCTTTCGCAAAAGTTTCAACATCGCGCCATCGTGGATCCTCTGGCGGCGGGCCAGGACATTTTGGCGGGGAAGCATGGCAATACCCAAGTGCCGAAGCTCTACGGGTCGCTGGTGCGCTACATCTATACAGGGAATCAAGAGGATTACAAGGCGGCGACCTTTTTTTGGGACCAGGTGGCTCTGCACCATAGCTTTGCCACCGGGGGCCACGGAAAAAACGAATATTTCGGGCCAGCGGACCAGTTGAGTGACATGGTGGACGGGCGCACCGCGGAAACGTGCAACGTGTACAACATGCTCAAGATGGCGCGGGATATGTTTTCCGTCAACCCGGACATACGTTATGCGGACTTTCAAGAGCGCGCGCTTTTCAATCACATTCTGGCGTCGCAGGATCCCAACGATGGGCGGGTCTGCTACATGGTGCCGGTTGGCCGCGGCGTGCAACACGAATATCAGGACAAGTTTGAGGACTTCACGTGCTGCGTGGGAACGGGCATGGAGAGCCATGCGTTGCACGGTTACGGAATCTATTACGAATCCGGTGACAAGCTTTGGGTGAGCCTGTATGCGCCGACGGCAGTGAATTGGCAATCGGCAGGAGTGAAGCTGGAAATGAGCACGGACTTCCCTGACGGGCAATCCGCCTCGTTGCGGATCACTTCGGATTCGCCGAAGAAATTTACTTTGGCTTTGCGGCGGCCCTATTGGGCGGGCAATGGATTTAGCGTGAAGGTGAACGGTGTTGCCTTGAAGGACATTCCTAAGGCCGATTCGTACGTGGAAATCAGTCGCATCTGGAAAAAAGGGGACAAGGTGGAATTGGTGTTGCCGAAAACGCTGCGCGCGGAGCCCCTGGTGGACAACGCGACTCGTGTGGCGTTGCTCTGGGGCCCGCTGGTGTTGGCAGGAGACCTGGGACCAGAGCTGGAGAGGAAAGACGAGTGGGAGCAGGCCGCGGAGAAGCCCGCGCCCGTGTTCGTCACAGCAGCGCGATCCGTGGATCAATGGCTGAAACCCGTCGCCGGAAAGCCGGGGACGTTTCGCACTTCAGGCGTGGGGTTGAAGACGGATGTCGAGTTCCATCCATTCTATGAACTGCCCCGGCGGCGTTATGCCATCTACTGGGACGTGTTTACTCCGGCGCAGTGGAAGAACAAATCCGAGGCGTATGCGGCGGCGGAGGAAAAGAAAATGAAGCTGGAAGCGGCGACGGTGGCTTTTGTGCAGCCCGGCCAGATGCAGGCGGAACGCGATTTCAACCAGCAGGGCGAAGATACCTCGCCAATTCAAATTCCGGGCCACTATGGGCGGCGCGGGACGAAGTGGTTCTCTTTCGATGTTCCCGTGGATACGGCTCACCCCATGACGTTGGTAGTGACCTACAGCAATGGAACGTGGCGGTCTGCCGCGTTTGCCATTCTGGTGGACGGAACAAAGGTAGGAGAGCAGAAGACAGAACACCTCAGCCCGGAGCAAACTTTGCGCTTCATAGATGTCGAATACCCGCTGGCCGCTTCGCTTGTTCAAGGCAAGCAGAAGGTGACAGTGCGCTTTGAAGCTGGGAGCGGAAGCGAGATTTCGGGCGTCTTTGGCATCCGGATGATCCGTGCGGATTCTCCGCGGTAAAGGAGAGGCTTCAGCGCAACTGCCGCGGCGTTTTACAGGGATCGTCGTTGAATCATCTTCAACGGAACGACAATTCCAGAGGCTTCCCCGCAAAGAGAACCTTTTTCGTCGTCTGTTCGAGCCGGACGTTAATCGGCATCGCGACGGGGGTCAACATGCGAGAACCACTGGCCAAAGATAGTTTCAGTTTGCGTTGGCTGTCCCGCCATTCCATTTGCAGCCCCATCCAATCACCGTGACGATAGTTAAAGGATTTGCCATCGTCCTCGTAAAGCAAGAAGGAAGAATCCGCGCCGGGATAAATAGAAACGGAGAGAGGCTCGTCGACTTTTTCGCCGACGTATTGTCTTAGTGGACCAAGCGGCAGGATGGCTCCCGCGCGGACATAAAGCGGCATGGTCTCCAGATCGACCGCACGTTGAATTTCGGCTCCGCCATGCACCCGTTCGCTCGTCCAGAAATCGTACCAATCGCCACGGGGAAGGTAGACCTTGCGTGAGGTACTTCCCTGCTCCACCACCGGCGCTACCAACAGGTCGCGTCCCCACAAATATTCATCGCCACACGCAACGGCCTTGGCGTCGTCGGGATAGTGCAACCACAATGCGCGCACGATCGGCATGCCGGTGGTCGCACATTCGTGCATCGCACTATAGAGATACGGCAGCAGGCGATAGCGAAGCTCCAGATACTTCCGGCAAATTGGCTCCACTTGCGGGTTGTGCAGTTGGCTGGCATCGGGAATTGCCGCGCCGCCGTAATTCCTGATTTCGACGGGCCCCGGGTCACCCGTGTTCCAGCCCCAGGGTAGCCGCAATTTCCAAGTGCGTCCGTGGGCGCGAAAAAGCGGGCAGAAGGCGGCAAACTGAAACCAGCGTAGATACAGTTCCGCAGTAAATTCTTTTGTGGGCACAAACCCGCCGATGTCGGTTCCCCAGAGCGGAATACCGGTAAGCGCGGTGTTGATGGCGATGGGGACGTGGACCTGCAAGGTCTCCCATCTCGAGTACACATCGCCGGACCAGAGAAACGAAGCATAACGCTGCATCCCTGCATAACCGTTGCGATGCAGCGCATAGGGCCGTTCATTGGGGCGATCCAATTGGGCGCCTTCCCAGTACATGCGATTGCGGACGAGTCGCGATGCAGCGTCGAGCGGATCGCCTTCGTCCGGCCACCATCCATCCACGCCCATGGCGAAATCTTTGCGATGCGCATCCCAAAGGCAGCTTGCTTGCTCCATGTCCGGGGACTCTTTTTTGCATTTGTCGCGTGCGGATCCTTGAAGCTTTTTTGTTTCGATCACGGAGTGAAGCACTACATGGAAATGTTCCTGGTGCAGTTCGTCAATCATCTGTTTCGGATCAGGGAAGACGCTAGAGTTCCAATCGAAGGAGCCGTTCGCCGTATTCCAGCCGGAAGGACAAAATCCCGTTCCGAGATAGATCAACGCGTCGCAGGGCAATTTCTTTTCGCGAAATGTTTTTGCCTCCGCGAGAATCTCATCGCGGCTTGCCAGCGTGCGGTGCGATTGTTGATAGCCGAAGCTCCAGAGTGGCGGCATTTCGGGAAGGCCGGTGAGGCGCGCATATTCGGCCATGATGGTTGCAGGTTCGCTCGCAAAGACGAGAAAAAGATCGAGGGGCAACGCCGAATCCGGATTCGCGGGAAGAAACTTGCCTTCCGGTCCAGTCAGATCAAACGCTCCGTAAGGATAATGAACGAACATTGCCCATCCCGACGTTCCGAGGAGCCACGGAATGGGAACGCGGCCGCCATGCGTCTCCAGCTTGTAGCCCCCCTGGCCGCTACGCATGCGATCCATCGCTCCACGGCGATCAAATTGCGCTCCGCCTTCCCCAAGACCCAGCAAAGGTGCATTCCCGACTTCGAAGGACAGCACGCCGGTGGCTCCATCCATCTTGAGCTGCTGGAGGGTATGACCATCAGCGGATTGGATCGTGATGGTCACAGGAGCGGCGGTGGCCTGCACACTAAAGTTGCCAATTTTCACGGATGCCACACGCGCGGCGTCGCGCAGGCTCGCAAGCGGAGCGCCCCAGGAAGATTGCACGAGTGAGCCGTCGTCCGGCACGGCGCTTACCTGTCCCGGCTTGGCAGGATCCTCAACCGTAAACACCGTCAGCCGAAACGCATGCTCGCTGACTGGCGCAATTTGGATTTTGACATCCCGGCCCGCCACGCGGAATGTTTGTGAGGCGCCTGCTTGTGAATTAGGCAGGAGCCTCAACGCACAGGCAGCGGCCATGCCTGCAAGAACCTCTCTTCGGTTGAGATGCTCTTTCATTTTTCCCCCAACGTTAGCGATGAAATTGATCTCAGGGTTTGGCGGTAAGCTCCACCCAGGTCGTGGCCTTTTCGAGCGGGACCACATAAGCGTCACGTTCAAGCGTAAGCGGCTTCGTAGGATGGAACGCGCCAACTCCAGGAAGCTTGGCGGGCTGTTCCACGCGTAGTCGCGCCGTCGGCGTGAACTCAGTTGCGGGGCCAAGGCCTACGCGAACCGCGCCAGTTTTGGAGTTCACCTCGATGGCATCAAATTCCCCGGCTTCCAGCGTCAGCCACAGTCCAGACGAGGCGATGTAAACGCGAGTGCGAAACGAATCGAGCGGCGTCACCTTCACCGTTTCGCCGCTCACCGTCGTGTTTCCTCCGAAAGACACCCAGCCGAATTCCGGATGGTGCACGATGTAGGTGGCGGTGTTCAGAGCGTGGCCGAAAAAGTTTGGACCATTGTCTCCCGAGAGGGGATCGAATTTGAGCATGTCTGGGAAGGAATGGAACGCAGGCGCAAGAAAACCTTCCTGATCGATGTCCGTAAGGACGCCCATCATGCCGCCATAGCCAACGCGCAAAAGATAGAAATCGTCAGGATGCTCGCGATACTCAGCGAGCAGAGGAATCGCGTTGAGGCCGGAGCCGTAGTGGTGGAGCTGGCGTTCCAGCCGACGGTATTTGGCGGCGAACACGAAATCCCAGTAGCGGCGCGCGCTTCCGTTGTAACCCCAGTGCGGAATCGCGGGGTCGTAACCCAAAATAGCGTTGAGCGTGACATCCGCCTTGTCCTGGTAGCCGAAATATTTCATCCAGGCATAGACCTCTTCTTGACCGGTGGAATCCCAAGGCATCTCGCTGCCAAAGGGATACGCTTGGCTCTTCCAGACTGCCGCGCGTTCCTTCATTTTGGCTTCCATCGTTTCGGCCTGGCTGCTCATTCCTTCGCGCTTCAGGTCGTCGAGGATCCGGACGAACACCGTGCCTTCCATCTGGCCAAAAGTAGAGAGATCCGGCGCAAATTTCGTCATCGCCATGGAAGTTTCATACGCGTGCGTCAGATACCAGGCCCACGGATGAGCAGTGACGAGGCCCTGATTGTTGCGTGCCAGACGGTAAAGCACCCAGTAGGCGGCCGCGACGTGCGGATAGTTGTAGGAGCGATCGACATGTTCGGAAGCCTCTTTATTCCAGCTTGTCCAGCTCTTCCAGTCGAAATCGCTGCGATAGAAATTAGCGGGCAACTGATCGGGCTGATAGAAAAAAAGACTCTTGCGAACACCAAACTGGTTGAGGCCATCCTTGAATTGCAGTCCACCCCAAAGGACGCCATCCACGAATTGCTGGTATTTGTCGAGTTCCTCTTTGTTGGGCTGCCCCAATTGCTTCATGATCGCAGCAAGCCAGGACCCCGCGCCCCCCTCATCGCTGAGGCCGGCAATCCATACGCGGCTGTCCTGGGTGACCGATTGGTTTAGCTCGCGGTCATAGCTCAGCACGGAAGGGCTGCGGTGAAACGGATCCGCAGGATCAACAAACCACTGGTTGGACGTCAGAAAGTGGCCCATGTCCGCAACCGC
>Ga0181523_10002872_pt1 | contig 16184 bp, 7 predicted proteins | sample PEATcosm2014_Bin_43_FD_119752 | JGI IMG/M metagenome (GOLD analysis project Ga0181523, IMG submission 119752) | Peatland microbial communities from MTU Mesocosm Facility, Houghton, MI, USA - PEATcosm2014_Bin05_30_metaG | ecosystem: Environmental > Terrestrial > Soil > Wetlands > Peat | place...
AATACGTTTGAACAGCAAAATGTGGTCGTTCCTCAAACGAAGGCCTTGACTCCAAGCGGTGGAGCCCTTGTGGTTGAGTTTCCGCCGGCTTCCGTTGTCGCCCTGAACATTCAACTGGATTAGAACTCGGGCAATACCATTCCTGGCTTTTTCCGTCCTGGCGCCTCGGCAAGGTCTGGCAGATCAGGGGGATGAAAACCGGATCCCGTTCGTTCACTCTGTAGGAATGGAAGCTCCACCTGATCTGGAAAGATGCAAGGAATCTTGGGTGTTCCGTCCTTCGGTTGAACGTGGAGTTGCGACAAAAAAACCAGAGGCGGGGCTGCACCGCCCCGCCTCTGGCACCACGATTTACTGCAAACTTGGCGATAGTTTCAAGAATTGCCTGACACTGTCTTCCTGGTCTGACAAACTCCCGTTTGGCCCTGGGGACCACCGCTTGGGGTGCAAGGCGGTGGTCCCTGGTATCCTGGCGATTCGATCAGGCTAGAAGTACAGCTTTCCTCCGATTTGCCACCATCTCGGCAAACTCTGGGAGTTCGCCAACCCAAAGTTGCCTTGCGACAGATTGTTCTGGATGGTTAGGAAATTGGGGTGATTGAACACATTGTAAAACTCAAACCGCATCTGGAAATTCAGTCTCTCGGTTATGTGTGTGTTCTTGTAGAGAGTCAAATCCGTCTCGATGAAGGGCGGATCTCGGAACTGGCCAGTCTTCTCGTTGCCGTTCGTGCCCGCGACAGGCACTGTGAATTCCCCGGGAGTGAAAACGCCGCTGGTGGTATACGCTCCCCGTGTAGTCGCTTGCTGATAACTGGTGACGTTCGGATAGCTGAAGTTGTCTCCGTTCGCGAGGTAATCGCCTGTACTGGCAGTCCGTGCGTCTGCACCGACCACATACGCCTCGCCGTTGTACGCCGCTGACGTGGAGACCGTGAAGGGATACCCCGTCTGGTAGATGCTTGTGCCGCTCAAGCCCCAGCCGCTGGTCACGTGTCCCACGAACCCATTGCCACCGTTCAGGCCCGGTTGCTCGTAGTTGAAACTCGCGGAAAAACGGTTGGGAACATCCCAGGGCGAGGGTCCGTAGAATTGAGAAGGATTGACGGCAAGCGGATAGTTGCTGGCATCATCCTTAGAGGAAGAACGCGTGTAGGACACATCAAAGAACCCACGCCTTCCTCTGGCTCTGAGATCCGCTGTTACACCCTCATAGTTGCTGTACCGGTTGTTCTGGGTGTAAGCGATCTGGCCAAAACTTGGATTGGGTCGCGGCGGGGCTGAACCGGAGGGTAACCCGATCAGGGCGCCCTCCAGTTGGTTGATGTCAACGCCGTAGGAGACTATACCTCCGGCGTTGCCGTTCCCAACGAGGTTGGAGGTGTGCGACCCGCTATACAGCACAGCGGCGACGAAGTGGCTCCCCAGTCGGTGCTCAAGGGTCCCGGACCAAATGTAGGCTGTCGGAGAAACGATCGTCGGTGTGATACCGCCAATCCCCAGGCCCGCACCGGGAATTCCCCCGGCCGAGTCCAAACAAGGCGCCACGGGACACAGAGTGGTTCCGGCCAGTTGCGGGAACACGAAACCAAAGGGAGGTGTGCTACTCGTGCCTTGGACGAACACGGGTTGGTTACCCGGAGCATTTGCCGCGTAAAACGTTGGATTGATGAGCCCCGGCGGATTGCCACGGAACTCTTCCTGAATATTTGCGGGCGTGAGCCAATTGGAGAACATTCCAAATCCGCCGCGCACCACCCAGTCTTGCTTCCCGTTGACATCCCAAGCCGCTCCGATTCGCGGGGTAGCCGCCAGGGGAGTTCGAGTCAGCGCATTATGCGAAGCTTTCGCATAGCCAGTGGCCACTTCATCCCCGAACGTTGATCCTGTCCCAAGGTAGAAATTGCCAAAGACCGTAGATGGCGATTTGGAATAGGGATTTCCTTGATCGTCAAAGCGGAAACCCAGCGTTAAGGTGAGGTCGCGCCTCGCTTTCCAGGTGTCCTCAACAAAGAGGCCCCAGGTTTTGGAAGCAGCGTCCCATGACCAAAGTTGTTGCTGGCCGGTGATGGGGTTATACATCACACCACTTTCCGTGAGGGGGGCATCTTGCGCTAGCGCCAACAAGTTGTTGAAACTGAACGCGGGATGAGACCACGGCCCTTGGAAAGGCTCGACGTCATCGCCGTACCAACCTTCGTAGCCTACCTTGATCACGTGAGCGCCACGAACATGGGTCAGGACATCACGCCAGTGATAGTTATGTTGAATAAAATCACCTTGCGCGAAACCAACGCCGTATCCGACACTCTGTCCGGTCACGCTGATTCCCGGGATGGTGAAGTCACCGGTCTCACCTAGTTTTCCCTGAATGCGATTCTGCGCAAAAATCACTTCATTCAGTGTGGTCGGACTAAAGGTATGGGTCCAGTCCACCTGCAAGGCCCGCTGCCAATAGTTGTTCGTCGTTGAGAATTGGGGAATGATATTTGGCGCCGGGTTGGACTGCAGTGTGCGGAAGAAGCTGCCATAGATGCGGTCCTTCTTGAAATATTTGTCTATACGAACGAAATACTGCGTACCATCGATGACGTTTGAAGAATTGAAAGTACCGCTGTCGATCATCGGCGTCGAACAAGGCAGGCCATTCGTTGCGGAGGTCCCGCAGGTGCCCGGGAAAATATCATTCGCCGTACTGACCACTCCGCTCACCCCCACGCGAGTGGGTACGTAGGTGGTTAGAATTTTTGTTCCAAAAGTGTCCGGGTAGTTGGCTTGCGCCCAGGTAGCAAACGCCGGATCGGGAAATGTCACCGTTGAATTACCGGTGGACGCAGAAGAACGCAATGCCTCAATGCCGAAGAAGAAGAAAAATTCGTGGTGAGGAATAATGGGACCGCCGATGGTCCCGGAAAGATTGTTGCTATGAAATGGATTGTAAGAGTGGTCGGAGCCGGGCAGAGAGTACTTTGCAAACATCGGCTGGTAGTTAAAATAATCGCTGGCCAATCCGTGGAATTCATCCGAACCGGATTTCGTCGTCATGGCCACCTGTAGGCCGCTGCCGTGGCCGTATTCGCTAGTGTACGTATTGATCTGATTGGTCGTTTCTTGGATCAGATCGGGGTTCGGGACAAGGTTCAAGACTCCTTGCCGGACACTGCTGGTGACGTCCAACCCGTCAATAATCCACATATTCGCAACTGTTCCTTGACCGTTGGCACTGACGTCAACTGCCGTCTCCGTCGAGAAGTTGTTGACGCTCGATCCCGGAGTTCCTGAAGCTACACCGGGTCCGCCGGCAAGCCCTAGTCCAGAGACACCCGGCGCAATAGTCATCAGGGAGAGCATATTGCGTCCGGCGAGAGGCAACGTCCCCAATTCCTGGGTTTGGAGCGTTTGCTGGTTCCTTGTCTCCGCCGTGTTAATCAACGGGTTTTCCCCCGTGACTTCTACGGTCTCTGTTGTCGCACCGACTTTTAGCAGTATAGGAACACTCAGGTTTTGGTTGGTCTCAAGTTTGACCGTGGTTTCCGCTTTGGAAAAACCTGCAGCCTCCACCGAAATCTTGTACGAGCCCGGAGCCAAGCTCACAAACCGGTAGCTTCCCTCGCTATCCGAATTTGTGGTCGCCTCTACGTGGGTCGCAAGGTTCTCAAGTGTGATCTTGGCTTGAGTGACCGCTGCGCCACTCGGGTCGGCAACCGACCCTTGGATACTTGCCGTGAATTGCGCCCACGTTGGGATAGCCACCCATAAAGAAATGAGCAGCAATCGCAGGGACCAGCTAATGAACAATCTCGCTTGCATGTCGTTTCACCCCCTGATGCGAATGTAAACATTTACAGAAGCGATTCGGTGTAAACGTTTTCTCGATTGCATCCACATATATTCCTCCTCGCTTTCGCTGTCAAGCTTTTTCTAGTGGTTTCGTACTAGGGGGGTGCCCTGGGCGGGGGAAGGAACTCGGTCGGGGCGCGGGGCCCCGCGCCTTAGGTCTTCGTCCAACCTCGATTCGGTACCACCCCAACGCCTTCTTTCAGCGTGATTAATCGATTTACCGGCAGGTGGGTAAAGGACTCGACGAGACCATTTGGCCAGTGGATTTCCAAGTCCACCGCCGTATTGCTTCCGAGACCAAAGTGCAAGCGTGGATCGTTGCAGGAGTAAAAGCTGCTTTGACTCAAAACGCTCTGCGCCTGAGTTTTTCCGCCATAATGCGCCAGAACACGGGCTCCAATGGCACTTCGATTGGACTTCACTCCTTCTAGTTTCACTTTGACCCAATTGGGTTTGCCGTGGATGTCATTGCGCAGCAGTGAGGGGGGCTCGTGCAAATTGATGATCAGAATGTCGATGTCGCCGTCATTATCGAAATCCCCGAACGCGCAACCCCTGCTGCTATGCGCCGCCGCCACACCAGGACCCGCCGCTTCGATGAGTTCTTCGAACGTCTGGTTTCCGAGATTGCGAAAAACGGCACGGGGTGTCTTGTACGGATATTGCGAAAGCTTTCGCTCGACCTCTGGGTAAACGTTACCTGTAACCATAAATAGATCGGGATAGCCATCGTTGTCGAGGTCGACCATTCCGGCTCCCCAACAGACGTAACGCGTCTCGACGCCAATGCGAGCTCGCCGAGTTACGTCGTCGAAATTCCCCTTCCCGTCGTTGTGGTAAAGAACGCAGGAGTCGTCCGCAAAATGGGTCTTGAATAGATCCAGATGTCCGTCGAGGTCATAGTCGCCAACCCCGACCCCCATGCCTGCCTGTTCTTCTCCGTCATCGCTGAGGGCGACCCCACGCAACACCCCTTCTTCCCGGAAGGTCCCGTCATGATTATTCATGAAAAGCAAACTGGGAGTCGAATCGCAGGCGACATAGATATCCGGCCAGCCATCCTCATCGAGATCCGCAGCGACTACGGTCATGCCATAGCATTGTGTAAATTGCGAAATACCCGCCTGTTCACTCACGTCCGTGAAGGTTCCGTCGCCATTATTTCTGTACAGAGAATGCCGTCCAGTCGGAAGGCCTCGTGGCCCGCACTCCACCGGAATACCTCTAAAATTGCAGTTGGAACTGGCCCCGGGAACTGGCGCGTGCTCAATGGAAAAACGCACGTAATTGGAGACAAACAAATCGAGATGGCCATCCCGGTTGTAATCCAGGAAAGCGCATCCCGCGCCCCACCGGGGTTGATCGTTCAACAGCCCGGCAGCCTTGGTGACATCGGTAAACGTGCCGTCACCATTGTTGCGGTACAGTATATTCTGCCCAAAATTGGTGCAAAAGATGTCGTCAAAACCGTCGTTATTGAAGTCCCCAATGCAGACACCGTCGGCCCAGCCAACGGCATGCAAACCTGCTTTCTCCGTAACCTCGGTGAACGTACCGTCGCGATTGTTTTTGTATAGCCGATTTGTCGCATCGGGCGGAGGTCCCTCAAGAAGGGTGCCCGAGAGCAAGAAGAGATCCATCCATCCGTCGTTGTCGTAGTCAATGAAGGCACAGCCGCAACCGTCAGACTCCAGAATATATTTATTAATCTCTTCTCCACCGTAGATCGTCGGGGAGTGCAGTCCTGCCGCAGCCGCTATATCCACAAAATGCGCGTTGAACGGGCGGCCTGAAGGCGCCTGGCGGGCCAAGGGCTTGGCGGTGTGACCCCCCATTCCTTGCCCCATCATTTTTTGGGCGGTCAGCGATAGGGCGGATCCGAGAGAAACGCGCACGAAGGTACGCCGCGAATAAGTCATTCCCAGTGATTTCCTTTCTCGATTGTACTCTCAGCCCTCATTCTCGCGCGCAGCTTCCTCTTGATTAAACATTTTCTCAATATACAGGAGAAAACTAGGATCGGTGAAATCCTACGGCTCTGTCGACTTCACTGGTGTTTCGTCTTCAAGGAGTTTGTAGCGGTAGCGTTCCCGCTCGTCTTTCGTGGCCTGTTCGCGAAGTTGGGCGAGACGCTGAAGCAACTCGGGAATTTCTTTCTTCTGTCCCGTTTTTCGCAAGGCTTGAATCAGGCGGTAAACGGCGGTTTGATCCTTTGGATCGATGCTCAGGGCCTTCCTGCATTGCTCAATGGCCGCCTGGTACTGCCCGGTCTGCATGTACAATTTCGCCAGGACAGCCCGCGAGGAGGCAAGCGTGGGCTGTAAGGCCACTGATTTCTGCGCCGAGCGCATGGCCAGTTGAAACTCTGGTGTGCCCGGATCAGCCCCTTTTTGTGACAGCACATCGGCTTGCAAATAAAGCAGCAATGGATCGTTGGGTTTCCGCTTCAGTTTTTCCTGTACGGACAAAAGTGCATGATCCAGATCATTCGCCTGTACCGCAGCCAACCCTTGGGCCGCTGTACTCAAGGATTGATTTGGATTCAAGTCGTAGGCCTTCTCGAAATCAGCTTCTGCCTTGTCATACTGGGCCAACTGGACGTAGAGGACCCCCCTTGCCACGTACAAATCATCCGCATTGGGCTGCAATAACAATCCTTCCGTGATTACATCAATACCTACTTGAAACGACTCGTGTGCAAAGCAAATCGTTGCAAAATCCAGATACAGACTGATGTTTTTCGGGTCCAACAAAAGCGCCTGCCGAAGCGTGCCCACGGCCAGGGGGGTGTCGCCATTATCCTCCTGGGCCCTCGATGCCAACTCCAGGGTATTTGCGTCTGCATTTGGCGAGGCCAGAAGTGGCTCGAGGGTGGCAAGCGCATCTTGAGGTTTGTGCGCCATCAACTGGACGGATGCCAGGACGTGGAGTTCCCTCGGATCGTCCGGACGAAGCGCCACCGCTCGCTGCAAAGTCGCAATGGCAGCTTCGAGCCTCTTCAGCTTCACTAGACAGGTCGCGTAGGCGTGCAAGGCATCGAGCTGCGAGTCGATCAGTTGCGCAGCCTTCTCGAAATTCGGAACCGCCGCAGCACAATTTCCCTGCCTGTATTCCAACACTGCCAGCATGGCGTGGCCGGTAGGGTCTCCTGGACGCAATTGCAGCAGACGATTCAGTAAAGGCACCGCCGCTTGGTTCCCCGCCTGGTACTCAATCTGCGCCGCGCCCGCAAGTGCCGCAATGTTGTTCGGAGAGATCTTCAACGCTAGTTGAAAGGCCACGAGTGCATCCTTGTTGTCACCTTTGCGGGTAAAGGCAATGCCTTGTAGCGTCCACAATTGAGCGTTGTTTGGCGACGCTTTCAAAGCGGACCTACTCAACTCCACTGCCTTGTCGAAATCTCCAGCACGCAGCGCTGCACTGATCGGCTCAATCAGGTTTTCGGCGGTCTGCGAATAGGCGAAGGGGCTACAGGTCAGCAGGGCGATCGCGAGACAGAATTTCCGGCAGAGAACCATCATAAGTATCGGCGGACCTGAGAGTGCTTCCGAAACAGGATACTGCATCCGCGAAATTCAGGACAGCGCGCGTTTGACGCCGAGCCCTACTCGCGCTATACATAAGCTTCTCTGAGAAAACGCTTGCTCAGAGATTCACGTTTGGAAGCCGCCGGAGCCGGCAACTTCCAGACCCCAAGCGTCGATCTCACCCGAGGGTGATCAGGAGAGTTTGCTATGAAAAAAAAGTCCAGACGGCAATTTCTAGCTTCGGCGGCAACTTCGACCGCGGGTTTAGTCGCCATGGGTTCCCTTCCCGCATGGGCACGACGGGCGCCCGCCGCGCCGCTGATGCCTCCTCTCCCGCTCTTCGGGTATTCCCATGTTCAACTCCTGGACGGACCCTTTCGTATCCAGTTTGACCAGAACCATAAGTTGTTCCTTGGTCTCGACGAAGACGGGTTGCTCAAGCCGTTTCGGCAACGCGAAGGGTTACCGGCCCCCGGACCCGACCTTGGCGGCTGGTACGACAACGCCGACGACTTTAACGAGAAGGATAATTTCCATGCCTTCATCGCTGGACATTCCTTCGGTCAATACCTCTCTGGTTTGGCTCGCGCGTACGCGGTGACCGGATCGAAGCCGACTCAGGAAAAGGTTCAGCGCCTCGTGCGTGGATTCGCAGCTACGGTAGAGCCCTCGGGTAAGTTCTACGTTGACTATCGGCTGCCAGGCTACACCTTCGACAAGACATGCTGCGGTCTCATCGATGCGCATGAATTCGCCGCCGATCCCATCGCGCTCGATGTGCTCAAACGGAGCACGGATGCGGTTTTGCCGCACTTACCGGAGAAAGCCCTCAGTCGGGCCGAACAGGAAGCTCGGCCTCACAAATCCATCGCCTATACATGGGACGAAACCTACACCTTGCCTGAGAACTTTTTCCTCGCCTACCAACGAAGTGGCGACAAACGCTACCGGGAATTGGGAGAACGCTTCATCTATCACGAGTATTACGACGCTCTCGCCGAAAACCATAATGCCCTTCCCGGCAAACACGCTTATAGTCACGTGAATACACTAAGTTCGGCGATGCAGGCTTATCTGGTGCTGGGCGATGAGAAATATCTGCGCGCCGCAACCAACGGTCTACGCATGGTTCAGGAACAAAGCTATGCCACGGGAGGCTGGGGACCGGATGAAGCCTTCGTGGTACCGGGCAAAGGGCAACTTGCCTCTAGCCTGGGCACCACCCGCTCCAGCTTCGAAACACCTTGCGGCGCCTACGGGCAGTTCAAGATCACGCGTTATCTGCTGCGCGTCACACGAGACTCTCGTTACGGGGATAGCATGGAACAGGTGCTGTACAACACGGTCGCTGGCGCAAAACCCATCCTCCCGAACGGCACCAGTTTTTACTATTCCGACTATAACAACGATGCTGCCCACAAGGTCTATTACAAGGACAAGTGGCCTTGCTGCTCTGGGACTTTTCCTCAATTGACGGCAGACTACGGCATCAGTTCTTACTACCCCGCCAAGAACGGCATTTACGTCAATCTCTTTCTTCCTTCTCGAGTTTCCTGGATGCAAAATGACGCGCAGTGCACTTTGACACAGCAGACCAGCTATCCCACATCCAATACGACTCAACTTAATCTCGATATGGCTCGATCTGAGAAGTTCACGATTTTCCTTCGAGTTCCCTCCTGGGCGGGGGCAAAAACGCGGGTTTCCGTAAATGGGAAACGTGTGGAAGGTGACCTTGCCCCTGGGAAGTTCTTTGAGCTGACTCGCACCTGGAACAATGGTGATCGGGTGGAGTATGAAATTGACATGCCGATTCACTTGCAAGCCGTGGATGCCGAGAACCCACAGATCGTGGCCTTGGTTCGCGGGCCGCTCGCACTCTTTGCCGTCGGAGGTTTGCCTCCCCGCTTTTCGCAAGCGCAATTGTTGGCTGCTTCGTCCGCTTCTCCGTCCTCCGGGGAGTGGCTTGTGCAGGGTGATTCTGGCAAAGTGGCATTCCGGCCCTTTGCGGCAATCGCTGATGAACCCTATCGTCTCTACCATAAGGTGGAAGCCTAGCATTTCTGTAGCAGGTGCGATGAAGCCGATGCGCTCGCGTCTCGCGCGTGAGACTTGTCTCTGTTCGCACCTGCTTCGTTCTTCCACTGTTAGGTCCGACCATCGCTCCTTGAAACAGGTTCAAAAACTCCCTTTTGGTTTGCCGGTCCACAGCCTCCGTCGATGTTTGTTTGCGACCTTCCTGCGGACTTTTTCGCTATTGTTCATTGCCACTCTCCTCTTTCTAGGTAGTGCTTCCTCGGCGCGCGCGCAGGGCGCTGGCGCAAACCCAGTGAGACCAGAAACTCGCCCTGATTTGCTCCAGCAGTTGCATGCGCCCGCTGGTCCAGATCGATGCCTGGCCTGTCACCCTGCCGAGGTTCAAGGCTACGCCCGCTCTGCCATGGCTCATGCCTTGCGACCCGCTGGCCAAGAACTCGACGGCGTTGTCGACGCCAACGGTACACGCATTTCAATGCACTCCTCGCCGACGGGATTCTGGCAGAGTTGGGAAAATGGCGGTGACCATACGGACTACCGCGTCGACTACGTCATCGGCTCAGGCGAACACGCCAGTGGGTATCTGGTCGATATCGGTGGACATCTCTTCCAGTCTCCAGTGGCCTACTACAAAAGTCGCCAATCCTACGATCTCGCGCCTGGATACGAAAATCAGCCCGATCCCGATTTCACGCGTCCCGTCAGCGAAGAATGTGTCCTCTGCCATTCCGGAATCGTCTTACATGTTCCAGGCACTCTGAATCAGTATCGACCGCCGGTCTTTACGGCACAGGCAATCACCTGCGAGCGGTGTCACGGCCCGTCACAGAGACATCTGGCCGATCCTCGCTCAGAAACTATCGTTAATCCCGCAAAGCTGGAACGTGCCGCTCGCGACAGTATCTGCGAGCAGTGTCATTTGTTTGGCGTCGCACGTGTCGCTAATCCCGGAAAAAAGTTAAGCGATTTCATCCCGGGGCAACCCCTGGAAAACACATTCACGATTTATCGCAATGTAATGCCTGCAGGGTCATCCTCAGGTGAATTTAAAGTGATCAGCCACGTCGAGCAATTAGCGCTCAGTTCCTGTGCCCGCAGTAGCGGGGGCCGTCTCTGGTGTGCCACTTGCCACAACCCTCACGAAAAAATGCCACAGACTGTCGAATACTACCGTGCCCGATGCCTTTCTTGCCACACTACCAAGTTCCCTGCTTCTCATCCCGCCAAAGACAGCGACTGTCTGGGGTGCCACATGCCGCGCCGCAACGCCAAGGATGGTGGCCACACCGCCTTTACTGACCACCGGATCGAGCGACGTCCGGGAGCGCAATCCGATCTGCCCCCGGACGCTGGAATCGCCGCGTGGCGCGAACCCTCGCCCCAGCTGCAAAAGCGAAATCTCGGAATCGCTTACATCGATGTGGGCATGCAGCGGCACTCGTCCCCTTTTATCATCCAGGGCTATCGCGATCTTACGGAAGTACAGCGACAATTTGCGGATGATAGCGACTTTTTCAAATGGATCGGTGAAGCTCTGCTTCTCGGGAAACAAACCTCCGATGCCAAGTTAGCGTTCGAGCGTGCCGTAGAACTTGATCCTAACTCGGCTCTCACCGAGGCGAGCGCTGCTTCGCCCTACATCCAGGAAGGTGATGACAACCGCGCCATCGCGCACCTGGAACGCGCCATCGCGATCGATCCCCTGTTCCTGCCCGCGGCGAGCACGTTGATCGGCTTGTATGAAAAACAAGGGAAACTCACGGACGCCTCAGAATTGTCGGCCAAGATCAAGACGGCGATGAGCGAACGACCCGGCGGCGATCAAAGCGCACAGACGATTTCCATGGCTGACGCATCCAAGAATGCGGAAGAGGTCTTCAAGAATATTCAGGTGCTCAAGGGAGTTCTTTCCGACCAATTCATTCCTGCCATGCAATTCATGTCCTCATCCCTTGGCGTGGAATGCACTTATTGTCACGTGGAGGGTCATTTCGAGAAAGACGACAAGAAGCCCAAGCAAACCGCTCGCGAAATGATGAAAATGATGTTTGCCCTGAACCGAAATGATTTCGAAGGTCGTCGCGAAGTCACCTGCTACTCCTGTCATCGCGGCTCGCCTAACCCGGCAGCCACTCCCCTCCTGGACACGGCGGCGCAATCGGGCGCTCGTCCTCACGCTTCGGAAACTCCAACCCTGCCCTCCAGTTTGCCGACAGCCAGTCAGCTGATCGACAACTTCATCCAGGCGCTCGGTGGAACTGCCGCACTTCAGAAAATCACCACTCGCACAGAAAAAGGTGTCACCAACCTCTCAGGAAGATCCGTGCACATCGAAATTTTCACTCAGGCCCCAGACAAATGGGCTTTGGTTCGTCACCTCTCGGACGGAGATAGCGTTTCTGCTTTCGATGGCCACGAAGGCTGGATCAGCATCCCGGGACGCCCGTTGCGAGAGATGCACGCCGCGGATATCGATGCCGCTCGTATGGACGCCGACCTGCAATTTCCTCTGCACATTCAGCAGGCTTGCCCGGATTTGCGCGTCGACTATCCGGAAAAAATGGGTGACCACGATGTCTACGTACTCTACTGTTTCCGAGAAGCGCGACCGGCGGCGAAGTTCTATTTCGACGAGGGATCCGGGCTGCTCGTTCGACTCGTGCGCTTCACGGACACTCCGCTCGGCCTCAATCTTTCACAGACTGACTACGCCGATTACCGTGATGTCGACGTCGTTCAAGTCCCCTATCGCCTTACCTTTTCTGAGCCAGGAGCCAGTTACACCATCCAGTTGGACGAAGTGCGTCACAACGTCACTATGGACGCGTCCCATTTCTTGAAACCTTCCTCAGGATTCCCCGCGACCTCTTCCAAACCTAAATAATCCGCACCGTCTTCCTCGCACCCCGAATGGAACCAGAGCGAACTCTCGGATCCCCGCCACGGTATTTTAGGCGCGGAGGATGGGAGTCCAAACCTGCATGGGAGTGGGAGCGCGATTCGCCCATGCGTAGTAGGGGATCAATTTGAGGTCTACCCGTCGAGCCTCGGTCGGAGTTGCTGCATACGGATAGTAGAGCTTGCCGCCCGAAGCGGACTTCTCATTGGCTGCACCAGCGTGCTTCACCACCACGATTCCGCCCAGCAAATCGCTTTGATATTCCTCCTGGAACGGCGATGAACCCTTCTGCCGTAAATCCAGGGACACGCCGTACAACGGCACACCTTCGGGCTGATCCAGCTGCTCGAGACAATAGACCAGAGGACCACGCTGAACTGCCGCCCGTCCGTAGTCGTCCACAACGCGGGAGTTGGCTTCGATCACTTGGGGTGCCATGTTCAATTTCACATTGATTAAGTCACCCGAAGCCCAGAGGCGTCGCAAGGCGAGATACTGGCCTGCCGTTGCCCCCGAAACGGCTTTCCCGTTGACCTTAACTTCGGTCCCGTCAGACCAACCGGGAATCCGAAGATAAAATGTAAACTCGGCGGGCTTCGATGGTGCGACCGCAATCTCCACTGCACCGTCCCAAGGATAGTTTGTCTTCTGCCCAACCTTCAGGCCGGTTCCATCTTCGAGGTGCCAATCGAGCTCCGAATTGTCGTACAAGTGCAAATAAAGGCCGTCCTTGCTGGTACTGTAAAAATAGCCAGGCAAGGCAGCAAAAGTGCGTTCTAGATTTGGAGGGCAGCAAGTCGTGTCGTACCACGGATTGCGAATTTGATCGCCCCCCGACGGATCGAACGCCAGCGGATTGCGATAACAGTAGAGAGTACCGTCAAGCGACATTCCGGAGTTAATGCCGTTGTACAACGCACGCTCGATGACATCGGCGAATTTCGCTTCCCCCGTGACCGTCAGCATCCGCCAGTTCCACATCATGTTCCCAATAGCCGCGCAACTCTCGCCATAAGCAGTGAAATTCGGAAGCTCGTAGGAATCACCGAAGGCCTCGCCTTGGCTGCGCGCCCCAACTCCACCGGTTACATACATTTGGCTGGTGACTAGGTCGTTCCAAAGCACGTTGAGAGTTTTCAGATAGGATTCGTCGCCCGTCTCGATGTAATAGTCTGTGGCACCGCAGCAGGCGTACATGGCGCGCACTGCGTGGCCTTCGAGGTGCGTGCGCGAAGTGAAGGGAATTCCGCAAAAGCAATAGACATAAGCGCGCTGCGGTACCTTGATGCGGTCATCGCCCTTCAAGATATACCCAGCCAATGTGAGATAACGTTTGTCGCTGGTCGTGCGGTACAACTCGACGAGTGCCAATTCAATTTCAGGATGTCCCGAGAAGATGGGCTTCTGGTCTGCTCCCGGGCCGAATGCCGGGAGCAGATAGCCATCGACAAAGCGAATACAGGCGTCCAGTAAGGTGCGGTCGCCGGTCCCGCGATAGAAAGCAATCGCACCCTGGATCATGTGGCCAAGATTGTAGAGCTCGTGACCCACCCGTTGTGCGTCTGGGTTCATGCGATCCTTCGCTCGGTCTTCCACATAGTAGGTGTTTAGATAGCCGCTTGCTTCTTGGACAGCGACCACCTCCTTGATGATCTTGTCTGCGGTCGCGCGCAACTCCGGAAGTTCTCCGGACTGAAGTGCGAATCCTACTGCTTCCGTCCACTTGTAAATGTCAGAATCCGAATAGAATGGCCCGTGCTGCTTGGCATCACTTTTGCCAACAAGCCGACGGAAATTGTTCATGCGTCCATTGGCTTCGAGAAGTTTCTCCATGGAGGGAATGCTCTTGTCGACATTAATTTCGCGGCGTGCGCCCCAGAATCCCTTTCTGATGGTCACGGCATGCACAGGAACGTTATGGAGTTTGGCGAAGGGAGACTTGTCGACAAAAAGGATGCCCTCATCCTTCCAGTCAGCATCGGAGGAAGTCAGGGCGCGCTCCGGTGAGAAAGCCATGAGATTTTGGAGAGGCAGGGCGCCTACTGCCGCTGTGGTTATAGCCGAACCCACAAACTCCCGGCGAGAAATCTGTGATTTTTTTGTCATGCGCGCCTCCTTAAGTCTGGACTTTCGAGCCTTCCTTCCAGGAAATCTGCCAATAAACTGAACCGCTTACCCACCTTGCTCTGAAATGCTCATGGAGTTGGATTCGAGCCATGAGCCAACTTGATCAGTGCGGGCAGCACATCGCCGAATTGTGAATCGCGTGGCTGCCCGAACGCGAAATAGAGTTTCTTGTACAACGCATAAAGCGGGTTGTAGATTTTCTGCGCTTCCGGTTCGGGTGAAAAGACCGTATGCGCGGGACAAATCTTGTCCTGAGCCTCTTCCACAGTTTTGAAGGTGCCTGCTACGAGAAAAGCAAAAATGGCCGAACCTAAACTGATGACACTCTTGCTGGGGACAAGAACGGGCCTCCCCAGAACGTTGGCATAAGCTTGATTGAGCGCATTGTTTTTTTGTGGAATGCCCCCGGCATTGATGACGCGCTTGATGTCGACACCATGCTCGGCCATGCGATCCAGAATGATTCGCGTATGGAATGCCGTGCCTTCGATGGCCGCGAACAGTTCGTCTTGAGCGGTGGTCTGCAGATTCCAGCCGAGAGTAATACCGCGCAAATTGGGATTCACCAGCACGGTCCGGTCCCCGTTGTCCCAAGTCATGCGCAGAAGGCCGGTTTGCCCTGCGCGATAGTTCTCCAGTCCTCGGCTGAGCGTGGCCACATCGGTTCCCGCACGCTTGGCGATGGCGTTGAAGATGTCCCCTACCGCGGAAAGACCCGCTTCAATGCCAGTGCGGCGTGGATGCACACTTCCTTGCACGACTCCGCAGACTCCAGGAACAAGATTGATCGATGGCGTGATACCAATAATGCAGGTCGAAGTTCCGATCACATTGACCATGTCATCGGTCCGGCAACCCGCTCCGACGGCGTCCCAGTGAGCGTCGAACGCCCCTACAGGCAAGGGGATACCTGCTTTCAGCCCAAGTTTTTCTGCCCAGAAGGGAGAAAGCCTGCCGGCAATCTGCTCGGAAGTTAGATATTCTCCTTGAAGCTTTTCTCTGACTCCCGCGAACAGCGGATCAACTTTGACCAGAAACTCTTCGGGAGGCAAACCGCCCAGATCCAAATTCCACAGCCACTTATGGCCCATAGCGCAAACACTTCGCTTCACTTTTCGCGCATCGGTGATGCCGCTGAGCGTGGCCGCAACCATATCGCAGTGTTCGAATGCAGAAACAAATTGAGAACGCTTCTCCGGGTTGTGACGCAGCCAGTGCAAGAGCTTTGAGAAGCCCCACTCGGACGAATACACCCCGCCACACCACTGGATGGCTTGAAGTCCCTCACGATGAGCCGCTTCGGTGATTTCCGCCGCCTCGGTCTTCGCGCGGTGATCACACCAGAGGTAGTACTCATCGAGCGGCTGGAGATCTTTCCCGACAGGAATAACCGAGGAGCCGGTGGTATCGACCGCAAGTGCTTCTACCTGGTCTCCTGAAATATGCGCTTTCTCTATTGCCTCGCGGCTGGCCATCGCTAAAGCACGCATCTGATCATCATGAGACTGCGTGGCATATTCAGGATCTTCCCGCTTGCGGTGCAGCGGATAATCCGCGAGCGCGGTTGCCAGCAGACCTCGTTCGCTGTCCACGATGGAGACGCGAACGCTCAAGGTTCCGAAATCGACGCCCGCAACGATGGCCATAGGATTTACACTCGCTTCCTGAGATTCCGTGTTTACGCGGCGTGGGCGTACATATCCCAGCGGAGGTACCGGGTGGCGGCTTCGTGGACGGCGGGGGCCACGGAGGAG